>Ga0325403_1000286_pt1 | contig 32169 bp, 13 predicted proteins | sample PopdelMetagenome_19_FD_205665 | JGI IMG/M metagenome (GOLD analysis project Ga0325403, IMG submission 205665) | Populus deltoides microbial communities from Bellville, Georgia, United States - Xylem-PdKOR-R4 | ecosystem: Host-associated > Plants > Phyllosphere > Stem > Wood/Secondary xylem... | reverse complement strand
AATCAAGTCGGGTTTAAAAACTATGAGATAAAGGCTTGTTTGCCTATGCAATTTCGTCTACAAAGAGTCATTTATAAATTATTCTTTTCTTATTTTTTTTTTTATAAAAATTCAAATTGTGGCACGCTACATTCAGATTCAGAAAAAACCAATGAATATTAAAAAAAGAAAACAACGAACAAGATATAAAAGACTAAATTATAGTTTTAAGAATAAAGCACCAAGCTGTAATCATGTTCAAAGGCCAAGGACTAAAAGAAATATTTACTCTTCCTATTTTTTCTATTTTTTTTTCCTTCCACAGAGACAAAATACGAACACTAACACTACTAGCATTCTTTTTACAAGTGAAAACAATATTAATTAATTAAAAAAACGCACACACTCTGTCTCTCTCAGATCCAAATCTCTCCTCTGCTTCTCTTCTCTTAGATCTCTAAATTTATCTATCCGGATCTTGATCAAAGTATTCTGATTCTCTCGATCGAGACCCCAGGTCATTTGATCGAGAGTTAACTTTCATTCTCGGATCTGATTTAGCTCTCAGGAAATTCTCGGAACCGGACCCAATCATGAATCCCTTCTCCTCCGGTACGCGTCTAAGGTGAGTACAATTTCTATACCTTTTCTCATTTGCTTCATGAAATCCTCCGACGTGTTTGGCAGCTGGAATTATTCAATTCCGGTTTAGTTTAAGCAAGAACTGGATGATTTTTTGAAATGAAAGGGACATGATTCGGGCAATACGGGCATGCAAAACGGCGGCGGAGGAAAGGGCTGTTGTAAGGAAAGAATGTGCTGCAATTCGCACGTCGATGAATGAAAACGATCAAGATTATAGGCACCGGAATCTGGCAAAGCTTATGTTTATTCATATGCTTGGCTATCCAACACATTTTGGTCAAATGGAGTGCTTAAAGTTGATTGCGTCCGCCGGATTCCCGGAGAAGAGAATCGGATATCTTGGCCTCATGTTGCTTCTTGATGAAAGACAAGAAGTTTTAATGCTTGTTACCAACTCGCTAAAACAGTATCCGAATTTGCATGCTATATTTTATCTGTTTCTTTTGTTTATGATATTTTGGGAATTGCTGGATGAGCTAAATGAATGAGGAAAGGCAAAACATTCATGTCTGTTTTAGTTGCCTTAACTTATATGCAGAGATCTTAATCATTCGAACCAGTATATCGTGGGACTAGCACTTTGTGCTTTGGGAAATATTTGTTCAGCAGAAATGGCCCGTGATCTTGCACCGGAAGTGGAAAGATTACTGCAATTTCGGGACCCGAATGTTCGGAAAAAAGTGAGTTGCTTTTTTGAATAAATTTTTAGTTTCTTGGCAGCAGAAAGAATGTGGTTTCCATGGTTAGTAGATAATTTTTTTCCTTGAATTATTGTTTATTTGTTTTGGTTCCAGTAGTTAATGGGTGGAAAGTTGAAAGCATGCGAAGGTTTAGTCTAGAAAAGTTTTCGATCCTCCCTAATGAGATGATGACCGAGTCAATCAAATATATATGTAGCGAAAGAATGAAAGAATGTGTTTTAATGTCTGCTTTTGGATTGACGCGGCATATAACATGAATAAAAGTTAGGGTTTTCAAGTCATAAGTTTACCGACTTAAAACTAAGCTGTAGAGAAATTTATAGAAAACTTTACAGTATTTTATTAAAAATCTGAATAGTCTGAAAAGTTCTCAAAATAAACTAGACATCCCTATTTATATTAGTTTTAGACCTAAAATTCAACAAAGGATTCCTAATTAAAACTAAAATGTTTTATAAGATTTCTAATTAAAACTTACCTAACTAATAGGATCCACCTAGCATTAGGATTCGTAACTAATAAATATTAATTAAATTGAAAATCCTAGGAAAAATAATTCAAATACAACAAGTTAAATAAAAAAAATCTCACGTAGTAACTCCCAAATCTTATTTGAAAACTTTCCTGATCTCTCTAATCATCATGAAATTTTAACCCAATATAAAATAGGGCCTTTAAAATCTTATGTCAAAATTTCAACTCGATCTAACGATCGAATTAAAAGTTATGCTTTATTTACCAAATTGTGTCTTGGACTTTCTCTAACTCCTCAAAACTTAAAAATTTTAATCATTAATGAAATAAGGCAATAAATATTATTAGGCTAAGAATATTGAGGAAATTTCCCTACGCTAATCCCCTCTATTTCTGAAAAACTCGCCCTCAATTTATCTGTCAAAAATTGAACTCTTCTACCCCAAAGGAATAGATACTTCGAACTAACATTGTCACCAATGTATTCACGAGATAACTTGTACCAAATATCCGAAATCTTTTTGAATCTAGGTCAAAACTTCTCAAGATTTAAAAAATCAACCTCGCATAAATGTCTTTTGAGATGATGACAACTTTAGTTGACGTGTTTGGTCATCAACTGATTTGATAATTTTAGAATATTGATCCAACATAGTTAAGCTTGGTTTGGATGACACATCCATACTTAAGTCCTCTTTGATGTCAACTTCAGCCTCATGAGCAATTTCAACAACTTGATCTGGCTTTTTTGTAGTGTGCTTTAAGACCTTGAGAATCACTGCTTGATACCAAGGAGCTTTTTTGACACCAAGGAGCTTTTTTGACGCCAAGGAGCTTTTTTGATTTCTTTTTCATCATTAGTAGATGAAACTTTGACAAGTAGAGTAGTATTTGTCGCAACGTTGTTGTTATCACTAAAGTGACATTGAAACTGTCTACTTTAAAAAGAAGAAACCTCCTCCATATTTTTCTTTCTTGCTCTTTTAGAAGGTTGAATAAATATAATAACAATCTAATTGTTTATCTACTCAATATAAAATTTCTTCATAATCATCTTGTATAAACTTTAAAATTAATGATTGTCTCAAATCTTGCCAAGAATGAATTAAAGACATATCAATACAAGTTCTAAAGTCTAGAAATTCAAACCATAATTCTCTAACACCATAAAAAAGTTTGCATGTGACAAGTCCTACCTTGATAAGGAACCTTGTTGAAATAAAAGTAAGCTTCCAATTTTGCCAATCACTTAATAAATCTTCCATCATAAAATGGAATCTCATCATATTCAAGAATAGATCAAATGGAATCTCATCATATTCAAGAATAGATCTGGGTTTTGGCCATCCTCGAGGTAAGTCTCCAAGCAAGGTCCTTTCCTCTTCACGATCCCTGTTTCCGTTACCCATTAGCCGAGTTAGATTTGCTATGGCTTGCTCCAAATGATCTGTTCTTTGTTCCTAAGCTAGCACAAAACAATGTAGTTTCCGCTCTTGAGCCCGCATAGCGCCTCAGAGGGCTTCAACTCCTGCATCGAGAAGTGGGTTGCTGCCGTCTTTGTCCATCCAAGAGGCCAACCTGCTCTGACACCAATTGACGAGGTGCAAAGTGTGGGTAAAAGCCAGGGTTCTCAAGCCCTAAAGCTATATAGACCTAAGCAATAAAGAAATTTAGAGAAAACTCTCTAGTATTTTATTAAAAATCTGAATAGTCTGAAATGTTCTCAAAATAAACTAGACATCCTTATTTATATTAGTTTTAGACCTAAAATCCTTTATAGAAAATGATTTCTTATTAAAACTTATCTAACTAATAGAATTCATGTAGCATTAGAACTCCTAACTAGTAAAATACTTGTTAAATTGAAAGTCCTAATCTAAATAGGAAAAAGAATCCAAATTCAACAAGATAAATAAAAAAGTCCCGCATAGTAATTTCCGAACCTTATGTAAAAGCTTTCCCGATTTCCGATCATCATGAATTTGTAACCCAATATGAAATAGGGCTTTCAAAATCTTTTGTCAAAATTTTAGCTCTATCCAACGGTCGGATTAAAATTTATGCTTGATTTACCAAACTATGTCTTGGACTTTTCAAACTCCTCAAAACCTTAACCATTAATGCAATAATGCAATAAACATTATTAGACCAGTAGTATTGAAAAATTTCTCCACGTCATTCTAATTGCTTAATCACATGTGGCATTTTAAGGTAGATGGTTGAGCAATGTTCTCCTAAATTGCTCTAAATTTGTTGCTTGTCTCTCATTTGGCTTCACTGATTTGTGGCTTTATTTTGCTTTCTTCTAATTTTTACTGCACTCTTGCTCAAACATAGGCAGCATTATGCACTATACGGATTATAAAGAAAGTCCCGGATCTGTCAGAAAATTTCATAAATCCCGCTGCTGCCTTGCTTAAAGAGAAGCATCATGGAGTCTTAATAACGGGAATTCAACTTTGTACAGATCTATGTAAAGTCAGTCCAGAAGCCCTTGAGTTTTTGAGAAAGGTATTTATCGTGGCCTGTATGATTTGTAGAGAGTATTAGGAAACAAACATACTGACTAATGCTAAAATGGTATATTGCTGAGCTTTTTATTTGGCATGAATGAAATGAACTCTTCAATATGCATATATCAACCTAGTTCTTTATATAAATGCTTATAGTATAGAGATAATGTTTCGGGAGAATTGAATTTTGAAGGTAAATTTATGGTCAATATGGTTTTTATTCGTTAACTATGACAAGTTATAAATCATTCTTGTAGAAGCACACAGATGGGTTGGTCAAAACATTAAAGGATGCTGTGAACAGTCCATACACACCAGAATATGACATTTCTGGCATTGCGGACCCTTTCCTCCATATCAGATTGCTTAAGCTTTTGCGTGTGTTAGGACAAGGAGATGCTGATGCTAGTGATGCTATGAATGACATACTTGCGCAGGTCAGTTTCCATTTGCATTTTGTATCAGTCTGTCTTATTTGTTCTATTATTGATCAAGAAATGCTGGTTCATAAGCAATGTGTCAATTGTTGATGGCTCGGATCACTTCTGTTGAGTTGAATTAGAGATCAGGGAAGGATAGAGATGGTATGAGTCTGATCAACATGATAAACTTTGGTTTTACTTTCAGTGCTTTTTTTCTATGGTAAATCTTATGGATTTAAGTAGAATTAAACCAAGTCTCTGTACGCTACAAAGTTCCTTGTGCATATTTGAATTCTAACATTATGAAGAAATTAAGTGGCAGGTGGAAGAAAATGGGATCTTTTGCATTGATAATAGAATGAGACTTGCTTTGTAGAGTGTATGGGTAGAATTATTACTAATGGAGGTCCATCTTGTTTCCCCTAATTTCTATATTGCTCAGGTTTTCTTTTTGGTCTTATGATGATTGGTGATTGGCGGTGTCTATTGATGAGTGATGAGTTTCCTTTTTCATTGTTCCCTTGATGATGGATGAAAATCATTAAAGAGGGCAGGTTGGTTTGAACTTCCTTGACGATAGTGAATTTGAAGTCAGTTTGCCTAACCAATAATTAATTTTTCATTGCCAATAACAACTGAATGAAGGAAGTTGATCCAGGTAGCTAAGCTCAACCACTTTGGGATACTCAAGTCAAGCTTAGATATAATTAATATTTTTGGTACCGGTGGGTTTAATATTTATTTTCCATTCAGAAGTAGGATTCTGTAAAGTGCTAGCCAGTTGTCTGCCTCACCTAAACCCTTCTGTAGTCTTGTTTGACAGCTTGAGTAATCTAATCGGATAAATTCTATTAACTGGGCTAAACTGTGTCTCTGTAAAAATATTTGGTCAATGATTGATAGTAAACTGATCAACATGTGAAGCTGAATGTCTTCTCAACCTGTTTCACTGATCCATACATTCTAGCTTGTCAACTTGTTATCACCCTGTACGTGGTTATAAATACTCATGGTTATAAATGCTCACAGTTCCCTAAAACTGTTTTATCTTTGGGAAATTTGCTTCATAAATTGACAACATTTTAATCTTTCTTGTTTGGTTGATGTCTCCTTAGGTGGCAACAAAAACAGAGTCAAACAAAAATGCTGGAAATGCTATTCTATATGAATGTGTTGAAACTATCATGAGCATTGAAGATAATGGTGGCTTACGAGTGCTTGCTATTAATATCCTAGGAAGATTCTTGTCTAACCGCGACAATAACATCAGGTTTTGTTTTGTAAGACTATAATGTGGATATGATTTCATGGCCTGTCGTTTCATTCCTTGTCATGCTGTTTCTTAATAAACTAATTGCATTAAATATTGTTGGGCATATGTTTTATGATATATTCTCTTGATTCAATTAGAATTGATCTGCCATTTGCATGTGGTTTTCTTTTTCCTCTGATGTTCTGTTGAATTTATTGATTTATAGGAAATGATTTGGCAAGTTCCTATATGATTATCCATATGATTTACAAAATATAAGATGATTGCTTTATAGACAGTGAGGTGTACTGATTAACAGAAAACTTTGGCATGTTTATTTACCCTGTGATTATCATCATTGTCTACTAAATAAATATAGGTAGTTGCTTGTTAAAGGGTGACTTTAGGTGTTGATGCACTTGCTCAAGCCTATGGACCATGGACAATCATTATCCTGATATTCTCATACAAATTTGGGACATTATTTTTTTTTAAAGAAGTGAAATAATAAAACATACACAACTCAGGACCACTGCTTGTTTTTTTTTTGTTTTTTTGTTTTTTTGTTCTCTAGTTTTTCAATTTTCTAGCATTGTTTTTTAAATTATTTTCTAAATATTTCTATTTGGAAGACAAGTTCTGAACATAGAATGTAAAAACTCTAGTTTTCCAATTTTCCAAACAATTGTTTTTAAAAATTACGTTACTAGAATTTTCTCTTTGTAAGACAAATTCTGCCAACTTGTGTCTTACATTTTTGTTTTCTTTTTTAGCATTTTGCTATTTAGAAGTGAAGGAATTGAGTCTCTTATTTGTATTTCGGGAAATTGAGTAATAGGTCAACACATTTTCTATACTTTCATGGAAAAATGAAAATAGGAAAGACAGTCGGTAACAGAAAAATGTTTTTATAATGCACGCATGCATAATGTTATTTTATCTTTCAATTTATGGATATAAAACCAGACACATGCTCTGTTATTGCTCTGTCGTGCTTCATCTAGATCATAGTAGTTCAGCGCATGTATTTAATTGTTATTTTAAAATCAATAAACTTGATTTGCTTTATTTTCCTTGTTTTACTAAATATAAAACCGAATTCCATTCTTGTTTCAGATATGTTGCATTAAACATGCTGATGAAGGCTATTACTGTAGATGCTCAAGCTGTACAAAGGCATCGGGCAACAATCTTGGAATGTGTAAAGGTATGGGGTTGCACCATCTTGATCTCTTTTTATGTTTGAACAACTGTTAGTTAAAGAGAAAGTTACAAATTCTATAATCTACATAAATCATATCTATTATACACGCAAAATATTATTTTCCTTGTCTAAAAACCATCATGAGTGGATATGTTTATAAAATTCCAAAAGTACCATTTGAATTTGAATTTATTAAAAAATTTGGGCGTGTATCTTTTTGCATCAACAAATTTTTCACCTCTGGACTCTAATTCTTTTTTCAATTGCATGTTCTATTACAAGGTATCGTAGGTGTTATAATTTTCTCAAATATCTGGAATTGATCTGCAAAGAATGAAGATAGGTTAACTTGAAAGGGGATTAGGCTTCTTACCATATACTGGCTTAGCATAGGCCATGAATGGAATAAGCTGGTTATGGTTAAGAATAAGGATTATTAATGCTAGAGTTAATGCTAGAGTATAACTTTCCAAACAAACTTGAATGGGTGTTGTGGATCTGGGTTTGGATATCATTTCCTTTCTTATTGTGGGATGTATAAGTAACTCAACTCAAGAAGCCTTAATCTAAAAAAATATGGGTTTGGTTACATGGGTTCTCTATCTTATGGTTTTGATTTGAAAAGATAAGAGGATAGTTTTATCATTCAGGACCAGACAAAAGCTATTGCATCTGAGACTACAACTAATCTATCGGAGACTATTAATCTGCTTTTTCAACATCGTCAAATCCCTTTCTTTAACATCAACTCTTTTTTCTATTGCATCTGAGACTACAACTAATCTATCGGAGACTATTAATCTGCTTTTTCAACATCGTCAAATCCCTTTCTTTAACATCAACTCTTTTTTCTTCTTTTAAATGACCGTTATTCATTTTTTCTGCGTGTCCATGTTACTTGTGTTTGGTAATAAGCAAATGGTAAGTAAAATATTTCAGTTGATCTGTTGAAGCTGAACTCAATGCATTACTTTTGTGCTTCATTCTTTATGCTATTTACAAAATGAATAAGGATTGCAAATTCAGAAGCTTGTGATTTGGCTTTTTTTTTTCAGGATTCAGATGCTTCAATCCAGAAAAGGGCCCTTGAACTTGTTTACGTTCTGGTGAATGAGACCAATGTAAAGCCTTTAACAAAAGAGCTAATTGATTATCTGGAAGTAAGTGATCAAGAATTTAAGGGGGAGCTTACTGCCAAAATTTGTTCCATCATTGAAAAGTAAGTTGGGCAGTTCTTGAACTAAGATATGCAATTGTTTACCCTGATTATTGGATTTATTAGATTCTTCTTTTCTTGCATGTGCTGTTTTTTTATTTTTTTATTTTATGAATGTAGCTCTTAGTTCCACCATTTCTTGCCTGACTAAAAGAAGAAATTTATACTGGCTTGAATTTGGACTTGCTTTGAATCAATAATGCTTCTTGGTGCTATCTTATTGAGATAGCAAGTGACTTGAAACAATGCTTCCTAGAAAATATTTTCCTTCATTTGAAGCTATGTATACCTCCATTTCTTTGGGTGCACTTTTTTAATATGTTTGGAAGCAAAATAATTTCATTGAAAGGTAAATTGAGGTTGTGTCCAATCTAAGTAAATAAAAGAAAAAAAAAGAGATACAACTAATGAAACATAAAAATCAACTCTATGTTACCATCCCCTTAGGTCAGCATCTTTCCTCCTGGGATTCAAACCTTATATTGGGCTGCATCCCTGTCGCACTCAAACTATCATGGGACTAAAGCATAAAATGGGATTGCTGGATCTGAATCTTTCATCTAAACAGCAATGTATTGATGTTTCACTGTTCTGAAATCGTCCCAGACAAATTTGTTGATTCGTTGACTTGTACCATGCCATGCTGCACAAGTTTTGTTTTCCCCTCCCCTTCAAATGCAGGATTGTAGAGTTTTTTATATGGTTATGCTCAGTAGTATAGAGTGGGATTCATAAATCATGATCATTAGAACTACCTTTTCTGCTATGTTTCATCAATTTACTTTTTCTTTTTTATGCTTTAGGTTCTCCCCTGAAAAAAATTGGTACATTGATCAGATGCTCAAAGTTCTTAAAAAGGTAAAAATGTTAAATGTCAAGTCTATCACTGCATTTTTGGCTGTTAGTTTGAACCTTGTTTGGGACATTTCAATATTGTTATTGTCATAATTTTTCTAAGAGCTTTCTATTATCACCATATGAGGTGGCTAGATGAATATTTTCATGTTTGGTATTATAACACTATGAAAGCACATGTTCTATCAGCTTAAGCCACATCTTTTCCCACAGCCACCACCTGTGTTCCTGTCTTGTAGCCGTTCTCTTGAGACATTTTCAGCTTGGCTGATTGTCTTTGCTTCACTTTTTTATTGTACTATAATCATAGTACATTGTTACTGCTTATACCATTGCTTTTTTAATGTGCAGATAGTCTCTGATTGGAAGATTGGGTCGATCTTGTTACTGTTTTTGTGTCATTTATGATCAGGCGTTTATAATATCTCATACTTGACCCACTCCCCTTGGTTGATTTGTTCCATTGAATTCATTGTTGAGCTTCCTTCAGCCATGACTATGCAGTGTGTTGTTTACCAGTAAATCTAGATAATTAAAGCTTGCAAAATGAAGTTGTTTTGATACATATATGGAATTGTTTTTTTTATTTAATTTTTTTTTCTGAAAACTAAAACATGGTCAAAGATGAGACCCTAAAGAATTAATCGAGTATATGAAAGATCAATTCAAAGCGCATGAATCTGTAATTGTTGATTTGAGCTTTCCGGTTCTTAAGTAACAATATCTTTTACATATCAGTTTTCTGATCTTAATATTGTGCTTAGTAGGCTGGAAACTTTGTAAAAGATGAAGTATGGCATGCCCTTATTGCTGTGATCAGCAGTGCTTCTGACCTTCATGGATATACAGTCAGGGCATTATACAAAGCTTTCCAAACATCTTCTGAACAGGTATTCAAAATTTCTTTTGATAAAAGTGGATGTTTTATTTGACAGCCCATGAGCTTCAGCATTTAATCTTGCATGTTGTACTTGCCCCATAAAGGAGATGTCATTTCAATCCACTTTGAAATTTTTTCTCCACCAGGAAAGCCTTGTTCGCGTTGCAGTTTGGTGCATTGGAGAATATGGTGACATGTTGGTCAATAATGTCGGAATGCTTGACATAGAGGATCCCATAACTGTAAGCATTTTGTTACACACACTGCTGGTTATGCTCTTAAGTAATCATCATTCTGCCACATTGAATTCGATGGGTATTGTTATTACTTAATTAGAACACGTGGTAGCAATAATAGGAACTTCTGATAAAAATTACTCCATATGTCAATATTTCTATACTACTCAAAACAAGAAATTTAATTTATTTCTTAAAATAATTTTTTATGACCAGTTTGTAGAAAATGAAAAATCTCTAGTGGAATGTTAAATATGGATATATTTTTTTTTAAATAAATCAAAATTCTTTGTTTGATAAGATATGCTAAATATCTTCTTTGTGTTGTGTATTGCGATGTCCACATGACTTGGAAGATTAAGATATGCGATACTGACGAAGCAAACTTCTATGGCTCTGCCACAATGGAAGTATTTATTGATCTACTTTTTTGAGTCCTTTTTGTATGATGTATAATCTCTAGTGGAATGTAATACAAATGATGCGAACTCCTTGATGATGCGGTCACGTAACCTCCAACGAAGATTGATGACACCCAAAAAGCTAAAAATTAGATTTGAGGATAGAAGCGACACAATGATTACTTGAACCGAGACATTGAGACTATTGAAATAAAACTCCACCCAAAGATTATAAGGAATCGTGAACGAGAAGTATAAGGAATGACGCTACGAAGACAAGTATTCTTCGATAAGTCGATTTTTAGTTCATTAAAGAACCAAAATGTGAAAATCCTCTCAAACACAGTTCATTCATCAAATTTTGGAACCAAGAGTTTTTTTTTTTTAACATCCTTTTAAAACGGGTATTTATAGTTTACCAAAATAACCTAAATCTAAAGAGCTAATGGCCTGCACATAAACCAATTAAAAATACGAAAGTCAAAATATGCTTGGAATTAAGAAGGCTGCCAACTTTGTGTCCAGCTCAAGGAAAAAACTTGTGTTTGCTGCCATTAATCATCAAAACACAGCTAAAGAAAATCTTGTGTTTGCTGCCCCATTGCTGCAGAATATCCCTATATCATTAGGAAGAGAATCCATTTCATATAAAATGTCCACAAGTCAAAAGGAACCAGATAACAGAACCCGTACAGCAGTTTCTGGTCTGTGTTGTGTTGCCGTTTTGAACTCTGACCTGAAACTTTAATGCAATGTAGAACAATGTCTGTAAATTCCTGATCAAATTTTAGCTCGATCCAATGGTTGGATTGAGAGTTATGATTATTGCTGTAAAACTGGACAGTTCAAAGCATTATGGCAGAATCTGATTCTGATTGTTCTTTCATTGCACAGATTGTATCAACAAATATGTTGCTATTATTCTAAAGTTTGGAAAAATATGATGTATAATTTCTGGAGGAAACTAATACAAATTTGCTGCTATTATACCTAAGTGTTGGTAAAATATGTTTTAGCGGCAGAAAGCAGTCACATAAGAATTGTTTCTCTCCTGCACTTTCCCTTGCATGTAGTGAATACACAAGTTCCACGTAGGTATAGAAATGAATTAGCTCTTGATAATATCATTCCCAACTAATTTGTTATAAGTAAATTGATCCATTTCTCTATGATGTTTGGTAATAAAAGTTGAATGGTTGGACTTATTAGTTTGCCAATGGGATGTTCTCTTTGTTTTGCTTGCAAAAAGCATGATGAGTTCAGCTTGTCAGTTTGATCCAACAAAGGTGGGGAACGGCATGAGGCGAGATTAACTATCATTTGTGTGCGCCACACAAACACAAAATATCTGTTGTTTTGTGGATGGTAGTTATTGTTGTTGGTTGTCTCTGCCTGTCTTGTTTAATGGCCTACTAAGTTTAGTTTTTTTTCTGAGCAGGTTACTGAGTCTGACACTGTGGATGTTGTCAAGATTGCTATAAAACATCATGCCTTGGACCTCACTACTAAAGCAATGGCTCTAATAGCTCTCTTAAAGCTTTCTTCCCGTTTCCCATCATGTTCTGAGTATGTTTTTCTCAGTTTCTATGTTAATGTTGCACCTTTCCTTCCCTGCAATTTTATTAGGCTTCTCTCCTAGAGAGCATTGCTTGTTTTTAAGCAGCAGAAAGGAATGAGGTTCTGGCTGTCAGTTTGAGTCTGTTATTATTGCCGGTCATTGTTTCTATACAACCAATTTGGCAATTCCTTTCTATTTCTTCATACAACAAGAAAATGTAATTGTTATTTTGGATAATATTTATGGGAAGATCTCGAATTTAATTATGCAGAAATGTTGTTTGAATAATTTCTAGGAGGATCAAAGATATAATTGTTCAACATAAAGGCAGCTTTGTACTTGAATTGCAGCAAAGATCCCTTGAATTTAATTCCATTATCGAGAAGCATCAGAATATAAGGTATGAAGTTAAAATATCTGTTATTTTACCTCGTTAACCTAGTAAAGTTTCCCCATAGCTGCATCAATTTCATGGATTAGGAAACTAGTTACTACCATGAGTTTGTGCAGATCTGCGCTGGTTGAAAGGATGCCAATTTTGGATGACGCTACTTTCAGTACAAGGAGAGCTGGTTCGTTGCCAGCAGCTGCTTCAACTTCTGGTGGGGCTTCCCTTAATCTTCCAAATGGTGTTGCGAAGCCCTCTGCAGCTCCTCTTGTGGATTTACTTGATCTTTCAGATGACCTTCCAGCACCCAGCTCTTCTGGTGGTGATTTTCTTCAGGATCTTCTAGGTGTTGATTTGTCTCCAGCTCCATCACAGTCAGGTTAGTTTGCAAGCTGTGAGGCATGACTTGCTTATGCATATCCTTGGAACAGTATTTATAGTGTAGAAGAACCTGCAATATGTCTTCTTGCAAATCATCCTCACAAGCTTAAAGGTCTGATTGCATTATCATTGCTCATTTTGCTGTCATTGTTGTTGGAGTTTGGAACCATCTATGATAACCTTTGCAGACATTAGCTAAATTTAATTGAGTTTCTGTAGGCTGAATTTATGTTGTCCCAGAACTGTGATAATTGAACAAGCACCTCCAACTCTTAGACTCTAAAATCTAGTGGGGATTCTATCATTTGAATAGCATGTTATTGGGTGTGGAGCTTGGCATAAAAAGTTTAGGCCTTAACAATTTTGTGGGAATGGACTAAAGTTTTGCAGGCTGTTCCCTAGTAAGTTTTATTTGGGGTGTATGACCACCTAATCTCTTCAACTTTTCTAAAACGTGAAAGCATTAAAGCAAAACTTGAACAAGGCTTCAATCCTATCAGTTTGTGTCACCATTCTTCACCCAAACAAAAAAAATACCCATGCTCTATCATGCTTAATAAATTTTTTCGTTGGACTAGTACTTGTTTGGACGTTCTTTTGTTGAGTGAAGAACTTAATTTGAAGCTATACTGTTTCAGCGTTCTGTTGCTGATTGTGCATTTTGTCTGCTGTCAATCACTTGTCTAGTCTTGACTATAAGTTCTGTTTGCATTTCTTAGGCATAGGCCAGATTCAGAAAGCTGGCACAGATGTTCTACTGGATCTTTTGTCAATTGGAACCCCTCTACAAAGCAGCTCACCTACAACTGACATTTTATCATCCAATCAAAATGACAAATCACCAATTGCCACACTAGATGCTCTCTCATCACCCTCTTCACTCTCTGCACAAGCAACATCTTCTGCTAGAGCTGCTCCAATGATGGATTTGCTGGATGGCTTTGGTCCCAGCCCACTGAAGCCTGGTAAAGTTGTCCACCTTGAATTTCTGTTTTGCTGCTTGGTTGCTGTCCCAGTTGTTGCTCACAAAATTGTTGACTTGCCTTTCTTTTTATGAACAGAGGATAATGGTTCAGTTTATCCACCTTTGGTCGCATTTCAGAGCAGCTCTTTGAGAATAACATTCAACTTCTCAAAGCAACCAGGAAACCCGCAAACAACATTAATCCAGGCAACTTTCACAAACTTGACACCTAATGTCTTCACAGATTTTATTTTCCTGGCAGCAGTTCCAAAGGTAAATTCTGATGTATTTCAGTCAGCTAGTTTTCTTCTTTTCCTTTACCATATGCTTTACCACAATATCTTTTTCTTGGCGATCGTGTTAAGATATTTCTCTTTTGCTTTTGGTGTCCATTTACAGTTTCTGCAACTGCACTTGGACCCAGCTAGCAGCAATATTCTACCTGCAAGTGGTAATGGATCCATCACGCAAAATTTGAGAGTTACTAACAGCCAACATGGGAAGGTATTTCTCATACATTGCCATCTAAAATTGCATGCGCTTCAGTTTCTGGATTTCATGGCATCATATGATTGAGTTTGAGTTATAGTATTGCTATGTAACATTCTCAAACACTCCCTTTGTCCCTCTGAGTGTCATTTTGGACTTGTTATTTTAATCAGTATTTATTTTTAAAATTTAATTTCAATGGGTAAAATGAGAAATGAAATATAAAATCTAACTAATGTTTTTCAGGTCAAACTAAAATAGAAATCTGGCTACTTATAAGTAGGAGTATGACTTTCGGATAAAAGCTACAAATTTTGTTTGTGTACTGCGGAAATTTATGTCAATCGATGTGGGTAATTACAAATCTGGGTTAGTTTTGAGTTTAGCGAATATTCTCTAAAAAACAAGTACTTCCTGGCCCACCTAGATGTTTCATATGGAGCCATTGCCCAGCCTTATAATTGAATCAGCTTTCATTGAACTAGTACCTCCTATTGGATTGTGATTTTTATGAATGAGGGTTCAACGAGCAACTTGAATTCCTTTGATGTATCATTTTGAACTGCTGTCAACTTGAGTAGCTGAAGTTGCAGGAGAACACCATTCCTGCCCCATTAAACTTTAATGTATCATTTTGAACTGCTGTCAACTTGAGTAGCTGAAGTTGCAGGAGAACACCATTCCTGCCCCATTAAACTCTAGCAAAGTTCATTCCAACCACTGATAATTAATGCTATACAAAATCTATCTCAACTGAGACAGCATTTTATGATGGCGACCTGTGAGACGACATTGGAGATCTCTCTTTGGTTGGCTGATTAACATGTTTGGTTTTGTTCTAGGCTTTTATTTATTCTTCCCTTTATCCAGTAATGCTCAAGTTTTGGTGCTATGGCAATTGAAATGTCCAAGTAGTTACTGTATTTGTAGCTTGGGAACAAGCCTAACCAGTAAACGTTAGTTCAAGCAGACAGAGCATCATGCTTTTTTTAGAAGCTTGATATGTGAGCGGAGTTTACTGGAATATTAAATGATATTTCTGAATTCTCAACAAAAGTTTATTTAAGCTTCTTGGGATTAGGGACAACTGCTGTATTGGTCCATTTTGTTTGCCTGAATCATGCCTCACATTTCATTTTATTTACATATTCTTAAGTTATTGATGATGTTAGATCGTTATGAAAATCATGTTTTCAGAAATCCCTCGTGATGCGCACGAGGATGTCATACAAGTTTGACAACAAAGTTACGTTGGAGGAAGGACAGATCAACAATTTCCCCCAGGGTTTGGGAAGTTAGTCGAACTAGAAAAACGCTGACGATGCCCATTTACAGGCTCCTATTTTTTTGCCCACTGAGAAGCTCCTTCTCACTGTTTGTAGTGATAGTTAATCCTTCTTTTGTATTCATCTATATGGATGAAATATGGCTAATAGCAGTTGGAATGGGATTTTGCTCGAGTTTGAAATATGTCCGTCTCATACAATTTTGTGTGTTTTAGGTGAAAATATTTCTGTATGAGAATTGAATTAAATTTTGGCTTCGAGGTGCATAGAGAAGGGAATTCGTGCTATATTGGAGTTGGTGACTTGAGTTTCTCCTGTAATTTAACTTGTTTCCAGTCTTGTTTATCAAGATCAAAGTTGTCAATATTATTTGCATACGTTTTCTACTGTAGATGATCATAGTTCGCTGTGTTTCTTAATGCTTGCAACAGATCACTATGTCTTTTGATCCGAGCTATGCTAGAGATGAGATGTCCTTTTGCTCTGCAAGTCATCCAAGCGCTTTATAGAACTCTTTCGCTAGGCCGGTCAGTGATATATTGTTTGTTTTATTAATGTTCATCAAAGAAACTGGAGACAAAACTGAAGAGCATTCAAATAGATTCGTTCTTATATCCAATCCTTCCAAAAAAAAAAAAAATAATAATAATAAAATAAATATATTTTTTGCTTTTTATTAATTTATTCTATGTTATAAACCAAACCATGTTGTGGGTTGGGTTTATTAAATTAATTCGGATTATTTTTTTAAGCTGTTTTTTCGAATTAATTTTTCTTTTAATTTTATCATTTAGTATTAGATTGGTTGAAAATTGAGTTTTATAAGTTTTTTTTATTTACTTTATATAAGAGCTTTTTAAGTTGTTTTTTTATTTATTTTACATGAGATTATCTTGATTTCATAATACAAATTATAAATTTGACAGGTTCATCTGTGTTGATTTTAATTATTTTTATAAGTTTTTTTTTAAATGGGCTTCATAGTTGTTTTTGAGTTGATTTTTATTAGGTTGTCCCGATCTCATGACTTGGGTCACAGGTTTGACTCGGGTCGACTCAGTTTAAATTTTTTTGATTTATTTTTAATTGATTTTTTTAACTTCACTATCTAACACCTTAATTTTTTTTTTAATTTTATCTTTTAATATTAGGTTGTTTAAGAAATGAGTTTTGTAAGTTTTTTCAATTTGATTTTTTGTGGAGTTATGCTGATCTCATAAATTTAGTTTGTTTTTTTTTTCCTGATTTTAATTTTCAATATTGAATTTTTTTTAAAATAAAGTTTTTTATATATTTTTTATAAAGTTATGTCGATCTCATGACCTAAATTATGAGTTTAACATGTCAACTCGAGTTGATTTGGGTTGATTTTTTTTAAAAAATTTTCAACATTGAGTTGATTGAAAATTAAGCTTTGTAAATTTTTTTTATTTATTTTATATGGAGTCATCCTAATCTTATTATCAGGTTGCAAGTTTGACAGGTTAACTCGGTTTGACTTGAGTAATGTTTTTATTTATTTATTTTTCAAATTTCTCCTTCAACATTGAGTTGATTATATATTGACATAAATAATTTATTTTGATTGTCTTTTTATAGGGATCACGATCTCATGACCTGGATTGTAGATTTAACATGTTAACTCGAGTCAATATAATGTCATTGTCTTAATAATTGAAAAACAATATCAACTAATGTATCATTGTATCAATATTTTATAAAAAATATCATCTAATATATATTATATTTTGAGTTCAAGTTTAATTTATTTTTTTAAGGAACACTTTGATATTTTTTTACGTTAAAAAAAATAATATGACCCGCATCAGCGGGAGCCAATGATCTAGATAAAAACTAAAGTTTACTGGTAGGTGGGATAAACGACAATCTAATTTTTCAAAGTTAGATGTAATAACAACACAAATCAACATATGATCTCTTATTATTATTATTATTATTATTATTATTATTATTATTATTATTATTTATTTGAATTAACACTATATATATATATATATGAAGGCCCCTCCACCACCAAATAAACGCAACGATCAATATTAGATACTTGGCCTTGAAATTTCTCATTTAAAAAGGGATAGCTATAATATGGGAAAAGACAACTCGCTTCTTTATGTATGAAAGGCAAAAAGGCCTTGGTAATAGACCAACAAAGTCTTGAAAAAGAATGGATGGAAGCAAGGATTGAGGTTGTTGAAGAATTAAAGGATGTGTCTCTCGTGGAAGAAAGGGTAACCACAAAAATAGAGTCTATTTTAGAACCAAGACAAGAGCAAGCCTTGACAGAGCTCCTCAATATCTAAAAACCAATTTTGCTTTTAGGCACTCAAATGTGCCAAGGATAAGTCCTAGGGTAGCCAAACACCAATTGAAGGTCAATCAACCTTCTCCCCTATCCGTCAGAAAAAGAGGAATTTTAGAGGCGAAAGGAAGAAGACAATAACAAAAGAGGTGGAAAAATTACACACTGCTAGATTCATCCGGGAGGTGACGTACCCTGATTGGTTGGAAAACATGGTAATGGTGAAGAAAACCACTAGCAAGTGGTGGATGTGTATGGACTTCACATATTTGAACAAGGCTTGCCCAAATGATAGTTTTTCTTTTCCCAAGACTTATATATTGGTGGACTCCACGGTGGGTTTTGAATTTTTTAGCTCTTTTGATGCTAACTCTGGGTATTATCAAATCCCTATGCACTTAGATGATGAGGATGAAACATCTTTCATAACCAAATGAGGAACATATTGTTACAAGGTCATGTCTTTAATACTCAAAAAATGTTGAGCCACCTACTAGCAAATGGTAAACACGGTGTTCAAGCACAAGATGAGGACTATAGAAGGATATGTGGATGATATATTAGTAATAAACATGAAATTTGAGAAACATTTTTTGGACTGAGAAGATGTTTTCTTTATGCCTAACCAATATTAGATAAAGCTCAACCTCTTTGAATGTGTATTTTCCATAAATGGAAGAAATATGTTAGGTTTCTTACTAAGTAGCAAGGGTATAAAGCCTAAAACCAAAAAGATTCAAGCCTTATTGGACATGACTCCCTTATGGTTAGAAAGGAAGTTCAGTGCCTCACTGAAAGGTTGGTCACTTTTGAGAGCATAACTTGTCGTTCTTTAAGAAATATTCTAATTTTAAATGGACACCCAAATTTCAGGAGGCCTTTGAAAGACTTAAAATATCTAATCTCCCAAGGTTTTGTCACAACTAAGGGAGTGTAAGAACCTTTTTCTATATTTAGGCGTAGCAGACTTAGCTATTAGTACACTACTAGTAAGAGAGGATGGCGAGATTCAGCACCCAGTCTATTACTTTAACATGATGCTTCAAGATGCTAAGACCATATATTTGAAAATGGAGAAGGTATCACTAGCCTTGATTAGTGCCTTCAGAAAGCTTAAGCCTTACTTACAGGCTCACCAAGTTATAGTATTGACAGATCAACCTTTTCGGTAATTTTTTATAGGCATGATATATCAAGATGTTTAATGAGTTGGACGATTGAGTTACTGGAGTTGGTCTCTAATACAAACCAAAGTCAACTATACAAGGACAAGCCTTGATAGACTTCATTGCCGAGTGTTTAAGGAGCCTATACTTGATGAATCAAAGTCTCCATTAAGAGTTCAAACATCACTCACTAATCCAGAAGTTTCCTCGAAACCCATCATGTCAATCTTTGCTTGAAAATTATATATGGATGGATCCTCCAATGCTAAAGGGAGTGGTACGGGTATAGTGCTCACAAGTCTCGAGGGACATGTCTTTGAATATGGGGTTCGTTGAGTTCCTATCCACCAATAATGTATCAGAATATGAGGCCTTTATAGCATGTTTGGGACTTGTGAAGGCTTTGAATGCATATTCTCTACACATTCTTAGTGACTCTCAGTTGGTTGTTGGCCAATGCTAAGGGCTATATAACGCTAGGGAATCCACCATGCTCAGGTATCTCTAGAAGTCTAATATCACTTCTCCAAAAAAATAAAGGCAAGGACATCACCATTGCTCATATACCGAGGGAAGACAATAACTAGGAAGACCTTTTATCCAAACTTACAAGCTTTGACCTTGTAAAACTCCCCCTAAATGTATGGATTGAACTCTAGAGAAATTGAGTCTGAGGGGGAAAGGAGCTATTGACTGCCCCAATTGCCATTGATAAGGATTGGAGAAAACCTATCATGTAATACCTGCTTACCGAAGAGATACCTTCTAATATAAATAAGGCCATCCAATCGACTAGATGAGGAGTTGAGTATTGTTTGGTCAATGATGTCTTGTACTAAAGATCCACCTCAGCTCCTTCTTTAAGTGCCTATCTCTCGAAGAAAGCACATAAGTTTTAAAAGAAATTCATGAAGGGATATATGGCCTCCATGTAGGTCTCAAAGCTCTCATTGCCAAAGCCACCTAAGCCAGGGGACAACTCTAAAGGTATTTAATATAGAAAGGAAATCCCAAAATACCGGGGAAAACTCTTAAGGACTACCATCCCCACTAAGACCAAGATCCTATCGATCCTGAGGCTTTTTAGCTAGGTACTAGCTATAGGCAGCAACAGTCACCTGATCCAAATAGATGTTAGCAAAGTCAGGAATAGGGTCGAGGTCAAATACAATCGAGAAGCCCACTACTATCCCCTTTGAAAGATGATAAAAATGAAGGTTGGACATAGCTGTAGATAACTTATTTGCAATGGACATATCCAAGGTTTGAGATCTTCCAAACACTATGAAGAACTTATGGGATGAGTTCTTTAATGCCTTTAACCGAGCATACTCCTCTTAAGAGGCCCCCATCTCTACCTTAGTTTCTGCTAGTTTTGCCTTAAGGCTACCACTTCAGCCTTTCAAGGATTGCATAAAAGAGGATGACACATCCTCTTCCAAGCTAACCTTTTATAGAGTAGAGCTCAACTCAAAAGCCTGATGATCCATATCTTCTGCAAACTTTCTATAGGCTTATTAGTTATCACGGACATGAAGATTGTAAATTTTAGGCACACGCTTAGCGCACCATGGGATTTAGCCTCGCGCTCGAGCCCAAACACATTTCTAGATGTTATTGGACTTGACACACGTTCTAACTCCTTTTAGGCTTGGCTTTGTGGCATGAACCTAACACTTTTCTCGTTTAATTTTTTTTTATCAAGTCTTTATTATTTTTCCTGGATCCTACTCAATGTTCACCCGTAGGCGTACAAGAGTCTCTCATGGCCTACCACTTTATCCCCTATTAATACATGGTAAGAGATATTTGTGCCTTGTTAATTTTTATGTAAGAGATGTTTATCCCTTGTTAATACATGTGTAAGATATATTTGTTCCTCGTTAATGTTTATATTAGGGATATTTATCTCCTATTAATGTTAGTAGAGTCGAATAACTTTCTAGCTCTCTCCTTCAAGCAAAAAAAAACAAGGTACATGAGGTATAAATATCTTCTGAAATACACAAGTAAAAGATTCATAATTTTCATTCTCAAACATACACATACCATTTTCTTACATAGCATTCATTTCATACTAAAACAAGAACAAACAACTTTGTTCTTAAAATTTAATGCTCTTTAATGTATTTATTACACTTTTCCTCTATAAAGATACTAACTTAAGCATATAAGGTCACAAAATCCATATAAATAGGACTTTTTTGTAGGTAGCAAAAGTCTTTCATCAAGATATATCTTTCTTGATTATGAATGGTGGATTTAATTGAATAAATACTTGATTAACCTATAATTCAATCACGTAAGAACTTTATTCCTAAGCATCCTGAATTTTGGGACATCATCAATTATAAAACATGATGTGTTTAAATTGAAATTCTTTTTGTTACCATCATCATTGATACTCTATCTTCATGATCATTAAATCAACTAAAAAATCACTATATAATCCTTTCAAACCTCATAAATAATATTTTGATATAAAAAACTATTTTTAAGCATGAATCAAACTAAAAAAAATCAAAGTTTAATAAAAATAAATCCATAAATGTCTTTAAATTATTTAAAATATTAAAGGGGTGTTAATCCAAATAAAAAAGGTTATCCATTCATATAAACAAGAATTCAAGAGGTGTCCATGAATTCATCTCAATAATGTTTTAGTCCGTATAAGAAATTCAATTGGGTTTTGAACTTTAGCTAGACTTTAAATGTTAAAAAGTTTAAAATCTTAGTAAGGGTATGTCGAGAGTCTGAACAATGAATTTTGATTCCAAAACTTTTGGCAAGATTATATTTTAGTTGTTAAACTCTGAGTAGCAATAATAAACGTTTAATCCTTATATGATAGTTCAATTAGGCTCTAAGAATTTTCATTTTATTTTAATCAAATCGTTCACCTGATTGCGTTGGACCTAATAACAACAATCATCACATCTTATCCAGCCAATTATTTTTTTGAGAGGTTGATTTTTATTCTCTCAAAACAATGTCTTTATAAAAAAAATTTCATTATTCATCAGAACCAGTTTTAATCATAATAATTATCATAACATACACGACTTTGAATGACGGAGCTACCTCATGGAATTGAAGGGAGTTTGGGTTTAATCATAAAATGATGATTTGAGGGATTCACCACCTAGTATCATGGTCACTAGGAAATCTATGGTTTGTAAAAGCCTAAGTAAGGGGACTAGTTGTGCAAGGGGAAGACGTGTCACTCCTAGTGCACCGCACCCTACCTAAGGTAAGCTGCATTGTTAATTGATTGTTATTCTACGTCATGTTTCTATTTGTTGGTCTTTGATAAGGTTTAAGGTAGATCTTCCTTTGTGAGGAAGTCTCTACCTTATTAGGTTAAGAATAAATAACACATGTTTACAAACAATAAGAATCCAAAATTGAAAAAGAAATAAAAACACACCAAACTTCTAAAATTTGTAAAATATGCCTCCTAAAATTCACAAAATAATCTAGAGAAGTTGCTAGAACTTAGGAACAGTGCTGGGAAGCTTTTGGGGTTAAATGAATAGTGGCGGCACATGGGTTTCATGTGTCGTTGCCACCGGCAGCATGTGGAACCACGTACTGTCGCATATGAAGATAAGAAAGGTGGGTGGATCTGGAGTGGTTCAATCTTTTCTTCATTCTTGTGCTGGCAGTGAAGGCCAACGTCACCTGCAGAAGAAACACAACTCACACAAGCAATTGATTTTACTTTTTTTTTTTATATCTTATTGGTGGATGTTATGGTTTTCAGCTGGAACAATGTAGATGTAGCCGATGAGGGATGAGTTGGTTATGCTCTTTGTCTCTCTTGATTGTTGTTAATTACTACTCGTTTCAAGTTTTCTAGTGAGGGAGAGAGAATGACTTGTGGGTTTTGAGAAAAATGGAAGGGCCATTGTTTGTTGGGGTTGCTTTGGGATGGGTCACAACTATTGCTGATAATGGAAGAGGCTAAATTGATTTGGTGAGGGAGGGTGGCTTCTTATGGTGGTCGAAGTTTTGATGTCTTATGGTATAGAACTGCTAAGGGAGGTGTTAGTGAAGAGAGATGGTTGCCTTGGGAGATTGTCGGTGGAAAAAATAAAAGGGTTATTTGTCTCGGTGGGGCTGCTGTTGCTATCGTGGTGGCTGGCTGTCGTGCTATTGTTGAGGAGATATTATTAAAGATGGGTTTTAATGTGTAGGTGACAATGAGGAAGAAGAAAATAAGTCTATTTTTTGTTCTCTCCTTTGAATAACTAGTGACTTTGAAAGCAAATGTTAGGGTTTTTAGTTCTTTTAGGAGAGATGAAGATGAATGGTTGGTCTAGGTGACAGGGTTGTGTTGTTGGTTCTTTTAGGACAAACATGGTGATAGTGGGGGCTTGAAGAGGACGAGTCTTTCTTTTTTTCCTATGGATTATTGGGGGTAATGGTTTTTTTTTTTTTTTTTATGTGGGAGATTTAGAGAGAAAAGTGTGGGGAAAATATTTTTTGGCTTTTTTAATTTTATTATTTTCTGATCTCCCTCTCCTTTTTGTGTGTGAGATAATCATTTATATATAGGCAAAATGATTTGTCTTTTTCTTCCAATTACTTAGTCCCCAGGCAACTTAAATTTTTTGGTCCTTAATTTTCTTTCTTTATATTTTTGGTCTCTTTGGCCATTTATTATATTTTTCTTATGTTTTTTGTGTTTTGATTTTTTTTAAAAAGCAACATCAACATCGACTCAACAAGAAAGATTAATCAGTAATTTTAAAATGTGCGCGTTAATAGCTGAACACATTGAAAACAAGTTTTTGAATATTGAATTCTGTTGAAAAGATATTGAAAATAACACAAATACGTTAAGAACATATTATTTTGATTTTTCTTTGTATTTTGAAAAACAGGAGGTCGAGAATTGGATAATGACGATAACTAAAAGAAGATAAACTAGATGACGTTTTTTTTCAAATGTTATTTATGGTGAAACTTAAAAAAACTTTTAAAATTTTCTATTGCTTTTAATTCCTCTACCTTATCAAATCTGGTATTATTATATTTAAAATACAAAGCATGAGGAATCATATTTGACATTTATATTATATTAATAATTTTTTTTAGTATTAACAGAAAATTAAGAACTCAACCAAGTGACCTTATTGATTAATGGGCCCAGGAGTTAGAATGTGTATCAATCAGATAATTTCTAAATCAATTATATTATATATTCATTGTTTATTTTTTCTAATAAGAAGAAACTATAATAAAAACTTAATCTTGAGTGGAGGTTGGTAGCAATCTCGTAAATTAAACAAAATGTGTTTCCATTATTTTAATCCCTAAGTTATAAGCTTTTTCCAAGTAAAGAAGAAAAAGATAAAATAAATAATTTGAACGTAAAGAAAAACTGTAAAAAAAGTAATTAAAAAAACAGGGGTAAATGACAAGAAAGATGTGAATTGCATAAAGAAGTTGTATTTCTAAGCTAGCCATCTTTGCTATTAACTAGATGACCTATTTATATTGGTATAATGTTAGAGTTCTATCTATTCATTTAATTTGAATCCTAAATAGATTGTCTATGTTAGATAAGAAGCTTAAACATTGAATCCGAATTTAATCTAAACTTCACATCATTGATAACTGCTTGAATCCTAATTTATCTTCAATATTGATTAACTTAATCTATTTGGGACCCCCCGTTATGAGTAGGATTGAACATATTGGTTGATTTCGCAAAGTCAAGCTTTTATGGTCGATCATTTTTTCCTTGTTGATCATGTCTTTTAGCTCTCCTGATTGATCATAACTTCTAGTTCCCTTTGTCAATTTAGACTTTTCATTAACTAGGTCAATCTTACTATTGATGATCAATTTTAGCCTTCATTTCCATGTTAGTAGTGAACAACTACTATTATTACAAAGTCAACACATGGATGTTTACTTTTAGTGTAAACAATACCCCACATATTCCTTTATTCGTAAGACAAATAAAGGATTATTAACTATTTTCTACTAAAATCGATCAACAAAATTGACCATGAATGACATCATAAGTTCAAGTAGTGTATACTTAAAGCAATGACCTGGCTGCAATATCTGTCATGTTAGCCAATTAAACCATTTTAAAATGAAATATTTCCTTTGCTCAAGTTTTTCAATTATTAGCTTAACACGTTAAACAAATTTGTCCTATTAGTGTTTTTGATCAACTTCTGATTTGTTCCTGGTACTTTTAATAAACTTAGTTTTATTAGTGCATGGTTGTTTGGTTTTTATAGATATATTTACTATCTTAGTGATAACCTTGTATACTTTTATATAAATTTCTTCATAAATCCAATTCATTAGTTGTTCAGGGTCTAAAGCAACCCTTTAATAAGATAAATACATTGTTTAAATAGGAACCTTCTCCATTCTTTCAACCAAGGTCCCCCAAGTTTATAATGCTATTTTGTTTTTAACCGCTACATAACATTTATAGTTTATATAGGATTCAACTTAATCATATCTAGCATTAATTGAGGATGATCTTGTTGGTATTTTGAAAGGTGCCTAAAAATTTTTGTTGTTGGCCATATAAGTGGTTTTTTCTATGTCAAAAACTTGTTTTTATGGTAAGATGTGTGATTTTGCTTTATCTTTCCTTACTAATGTGTTTAGGCATTGCATTCTCCTAAACCGAGTTTTAAACAACTAACCCTGTTTCAACATTCTTTTTAAGTCTATGAGATATTGGTGATATATGAAACACCTCACATTTTCATATGCGTTTATAGTTACTTTCCTACAATTTGGTATATAAAAATATGGGTAATTTTTTTTTGAATAAAAGAGTGAAACATATTCTTTAACCCTTTTCTTTATTATGTTGGTTTTGGTGAGTAATTTGGAAGAACCTAAATTTTAACTTCTAGGGTTCATATATAATTTGAGGGAAATAAAAATTATGAATATAGGTGAGAAATAAAGGTCCATTTGACATATAATATGTTGGAAATTATAAGAAATTGATGATAACAATTGGGTTCCAAGGCCATGTAAGTTTCGGCCAGAAAAGAAGGATAAAGAGGGGACTTCTCCAATTTGATCTTTGTTGCTTACATGTTGAAAAGATGGGGTAATATTGAATTTAAGAAGTAAAAATTTAGGAAAAATTTTATGATGTTCTAAGTGAATAAATTAAAGCATGAAATTCAGGTTTTGACGTAAAAGACATCGACTGTCCAGGTTTATGATATCAATTATATCTCTCAATCCAACTGTTGGATCGGGCTGAAATTTGGCAAAGACTTTCTAGACTTACTGTTTTAGCTTGGGTTAAATTTTAGAGTAATCGGAGTTCAGAAAGATATTGCAACACTGACGATGGTAAGAAAACAAAATATAGAAATTTACACATGGACTCATTAAGAGTATTTTTATAAATTGGCAGAATTTCACTAATCCTCTCTATGGTTCACGCTGGACAAAATAAATAAAGGGGGAGAGAGAACCATTTCAAAAATCCTTCATTTTGAGAGCTTACAAACACCTTCCCAAAGAGTGAGTTAGAGTTTTATGAGTGATTTTTGAAGGAGAAAAATGTTGGGCTGAAATAAGTGATTTCTTTTCATTTTGAGTCTCCATTACTCATCGGGGTCTCCTTACTTTGATTTTACATTTATGTGAGAGTTTACAATATATAACCAAATCATCATCTTCATGACTATGTTTAAGTGTTTTTATTATAACTGGTGTATATGCCACCCATTATTAGTTTTCCCTCTAAGTCTTTTCCTTTAGGAAGAATGGTATGCCAAGTAGGATATCTATATACCTCACATGAAGGAATTCATTATACTTATAATGCCAACTATTTGGCCTTGCCACAATCAATGTACCTTTTCCAATAGTAGCATATTTAACCAATTCTTACCTATATCGTGGTTGGTCAAGTCTTATTTTTTGTAATTCCTCTTTACTAAGTAGCCTTTCTAGCTTGGGGACTTAAAGGAATGAATCATTATCCACTTTCAAGTTATTTTCTAGAAAGTGAATGTGACCAAACTCTAATGCCTTTTAAATCTAGTTTTTGAACACACAATTGTTAGTATCATGTCTTTATGAGTCATGTCACTTGTAGTTCTTTTCTCTTTGATCTAATCAACAATAAGGATTATACGGTTGTTAAGGATCTTGATTTTTCTTTATACATTAGTTGATTGAAAATGTCCTTAGCTTTTTTATGTCAAAAGAGTACTGTTTATTCTTATCAACCATATTGGTAGTTTTTGCATCTTTGCTGGCATACTTGCTAGCCTATTTAAGCTTTTTTAATAAATAATATCGAATGGTATTTCTTTTTTAGATCTATAACCGATATGAATTCTTGTTATATATTTTTGAACTCCTTATGAGTGTTTAAGTCAATAATTGAATACTCATTTATAATGTCATTTAAATAGCTAGTTAGGTATGCTCCCCTTAATTGCTTTTTTATTTTTTATTTGTTTTGCCAATATCTTTTTATAACAAGCATCATCATCTATAAGTGGCGTAGATATCCAAGTATTTGGTTCCTACAAGCTTATTTATGGTGTTCCACTATAACTCTTTTAGAATGAGTTTAATGTTATGTTTCTCTATTATAGTTATAGTGTAATTGTTTTTTAGAATCTTGAATCGAAGAGCATAAATTTATACATACTCCCCTCGATCTTGGACTATTTTGGCTTAGTCAACCAATATCACCTCTAGTTCTGTTTTGGAGAAATGTTTATGAAAACAAGTTTATATCTCTTTTGATAGAGTCAGGTGCATGCATAGAAAACCAATGAAAAACTATTTTGGTAAGTAATGAACCAAATAATCTTGGTTTCATAAAGGGATTTGATACACATCACCATATTGATTACTGAATTTAAAGACGTTCTCTCTTGTAGATTGGTTATTTTCCTAGAGAACTATTCAAATAATCTATTTTTATACATTTAAAAGTTAGTGCAACATATCCACCCATTTAGGATATGGGTGAGTATACGCAACCTAGTTATCCATCTAATGTTTTGCTTTATCTCTCTTGGGTGATGAGCTAGTTTAACCTTGTTATTCGTCCTCTTGTTTGCTATTCAACAACAGGTCCTTGAAGTGTACGAACGTTGATATTTCCTTCTTTAAAAGGCCATCTATAAGGTGTTGTATTGCCTAGGTATATGTTAGGTTGTTTGTTGGTAAGACTATGAGGCCACATAGTTGTCCCGAGTCTACATGTGTGCTTATGTTGTGGGTGACACTACATGTATGATCATAATTTAATATTTTTAGGGTTGTGGATGTGTTTTTTATACTAAAATGTGATACCCAAGATATGGTTGAGAATCTTTATACATTCCCATCAAAGAATTAGTCATGAGAAAGTACCACAATACTTGCTTTTAAGTATCTATGTAAGAGACCAATTCTATCTTAGCTCATTTTAAATTTGATGAGCTAATTGACCATGGTTTGTATGGTTATACTAGCCATCACAATATTATTATGGTAAATAATATCAATTATGTTTTCTATCTCTATTTGGATAACGTTTATATAAGAATTGAACAAGTTTAAATGTTGATAAAAAGGATACTCTTTTAGAAGAAACTTGGTACAACTAATTATGTCTTCAAACCCATATGAGGGGTAAACATAAGATTGTGGTCGAGGCATAACCCTTGCTTACACTAGACGCTTGTATAGGTAAAGACATTGAGAAAAGTGCGAACATGAGAGCGTGTATAGGGATATTAAGGTTTTTTTTTTCTAATGCAACTCTCAGTTATTGTAAAAAATAAGATAATGAAGTGTCATTTTATAACTTTTCTAACATAGGTCATCCCAAAAGACTTGTGATGATGAAAGATTACCAGATACTTCATGAATAGTAATATGACCTTTATCCATTACTTGTACTAATTAGTCATCAGGAGTTGTGACAATGATATTATTTGTGTTTTTTTTTAATGGCATCATTACTGATTAATGAAATAATAGTAAATATTATTCTACCAGACATGCCAATCTATTGCTCAATCAAATAATTTATGGATGAATTATGTTACATGTTCATTGTTTCCTTCTTCTAATAAGAAAAAAAAAACTACTATTAACAACCTCTTAAATCAAATAGAGTGTGAGTGTTCAATATTCTGATCCTTAAGAAATGTCTGCCTTTACATTGTAAAAAGGAAAAAGATAAAACAAATAACTTGAATGTAAAGAAAAGTTATGAAAAAATTAATTAAAAAAAACAAAGATACATTGCAAGAAAGTTGTAAATTGCATAAAAAAAATTGTGTATTTGAGGCTAGCCATCTTTGCCGATAATTGAATAACCTATTTATATTGGTATAATGTTATATTTTTATCTATTCATCTAATTTTAATCCTATATAAATTATCTATTTCAAATAAGCTTACATTTTAAATTCTAATACAATCTAAACTTCTTTTTATTTATAGCCATCTTTATTTATAACTAGTTTAATCTCTCGAGTACCCATGTTTTGAGTAGGATTAAACCTTCTATTTGATTAAATAAATTCAAACATTTGCAGTCAATTACTTTACTCTAGTCAATCACGTCTTCTAGCTCTCATGGTTAACTATAACCTGTAGTTACTTTGGTTGATTTATAGTAATATTAATAATTACTTGTTGATTAATTATATATTAAATTAATATATACTGACTTTTTTTAATAAAATCTTCTCATTGATATTTAGTAAAAATAGAATATGTATTTTGTTATTTTTTTTATCATAATATCTTTATATAATTTTCTTATATTTCTTTATTTTTAGATTTTTTATATAACTATGTAAAAATAATTCGATTCATGATTTTTTTATTGAAACTTCCTTTTATAATTATAATAATTCTTTATTTAAAAAAAATACTTCTAATTAAAAAAATGTTTGTGTAGAAAAAAAATGAATAAAAAAATGAATGTTTTTTTATTAAAAAGATATAGGTTATTAGAATCTTTAGAAATATTTATTTTAATTACCATAAATCTTATTTAATAAACTATGCTACGTATAAAAATAGACATGTTATTATTAAAATAAAAAAAATATGAATGAGATAAGATAATTTTAATTAAAAAATAAATTTTATACTAAAAAATTAATAGCTGACTTTTTGTATAAATATCTGTTTTGATTTTTATATAATTAAATAAAAACAAATTTTTGAAGCAGCGTCGCTAACACGGATTCGAAAGAAAATGACAGAGCATGGCATGTGACAAATGTAAAGATCGACGGCTCAGATGTAAAGCATAAAGGATCGGGCCCATAGAAACAGAATCAATCACCCAGCACACCATGTGTTTTGCTTATTTTCTTTGATTTCATTTGTTTTTTCCACTCAGAGGAAAGAGAAAAAGGACTCCTACCTCCCCCACTCTGAAAAGTAAAAAACAAAAACCAAAACCAAACGCAACAGCATCGTCTTCCTTCTTCTCGGTTCTTCCATCTCTTCCTTCCCTCGTAAGATCATACATACCCAGAGCCCAAGACAGAGAAGAGAATCAAGATGCCTGGAGACAGAAATCTTGGTGTGGCTATGGACTTCTCGCCGAGCAGCAAGAACGCTCTCAAATGGGCCATTGATAACTTGGTCGATGATGGGGACACACTTTACCTCATCAACGTCAATTCCAACTCCCTTGACGAGTCTCGTAACAAACTTTGGGCTGAGTCTGGATGTCGTAAGTAATTAAATCCGTTTTTCTTTTTACATGATATATCCCTCTCTTTTCTTTTTTTTAATCTGATATGTGTTTTGATGTCTTGATTAGCTCTTATTCCTCTGGATGAGTTCAAGGATCCCGAGATTTTGAAAAATTATGGTGTTAAAGTAGATGCTGAAGTTCTTGATATGCTTGACACCATTTCACGACAGAAAAAGGTATTCCTAGTAATACGATTTTACAGAGTGATCTGTGTTCTTAGTGGGTAGAATTTGATGTTATTGAATTGTTAAAAAAATGCTTGATCTTAGGTGAGAGTTGTTTCAAAACTGTATTGGGGAGGAGATGCCAGAGAGAAGGTTCTCGATGCAGTCCAAGATCTGAAGCTGGACTCTTTGGTCATGGGAAGCAGGGGACTTGGCACTGTTCAAAGGTACCCCTATAATTTCAAAACTAACATGCTTTAATTTTTTTTTTTAACAAATAGACAATACAAATTAATTAAACAAATATTAATATGAGTTGATTTTCCAAAACGTTCACATTTATAGCCAAAAAAAAAAAAAATTTGTTTGTGATTGTTGTGGGGCTGTGCTGTGAAAACAGGATACTGCTGGGGAGTGTGAGCACTTATGTGATGGCCAATGCTCCATGCCCAGTGACCATCGTCAAGGACAAGCACTGATGAGGATTCTGATGAGTTTGGCAGATGGCAAGGAAAAGCAGTTTTAATATTAAATAGATGTGCTTTTTAAATGGTTTTTTGAATGATTTTAATATAATATAATAACATCAAAATCATAAATAAATAAATAAAAACTGAAATAGCTTTTTCGATCCGAACACATTTCTGCCCGTCGAATTATGAAATAATCTGGACTTGGCTCTCACACTTTCCATGGAGGGGTCCAATTTTATTATGCTTTGTATTTTAATCCAATGTTTATTGTTTGGTTAATTAATCAATGGTGATGGCTATGGATGCATGTCCGTTATTATAATTCCCATGATTTACAGCTATGGCGAGTAAAGTGATGTCCTGCTTGGTACGTTAACTTTGATCGCAGAGAATAATTTGAACATTTTGATGACACGCACTTTAAGCATGCTTTTGTGCATGTAGTCTTCTATTCCATCATGTAGT
>Ga0325403_1000284_pt1 | contig 32198 bp, 18 predicted proteins | sample PopdelMetagenome_19_FD_205665 | JGI IMG/M metagenome (GOLD analysis project Ga0325403, IMG submission 205665) | Populus deltoides microbial communities from Bellville, Georgia, United States - Xylem-PdKOR-R4 | ecosystem: Host-associated > Plants > Phyllosphere > Stem > Wood/Secondary xylem... | reverse complement strand
TATTTAAACACAACAAATCTTTATTCTTAAACATAATGGATTTTGGAACATTATCAAATACTCTTCTTCTTGGATGTTAAGCCTAGTGAGCTCAATGATTTGGGTTATGAGTTTTGATAATTATTCCTATCTTTCATGTCTTATTTTACAATAGTGATGTTTTTTTATTTTCAATTTGAATAAATAATGAGAACACATATTTTTTTAATTAAAAAATAAAAGTGTACTTTATAACTATGCAATTTTTTTTAAGGTTGCAAGGGCAAAAATATTATAGAAGATAATAAAATATTTAGTATTTTAAAGGATTTGTTTGTGTTATGATAAAATTTTAGGATGAAACTATAATTATATGTCTGTAGAAATCGATTGTGGGACTATCATTTTTTTATTTTTTAAAAATGTTTATTAATCCAATAAAGTTGGGAGAGTATCATTGTGAATATTTTTAATCATCATAATAAGCTCTTTACAATTTGATCATATTGTAAGAATAGAATGGTGTAAGTGATACATATTAAAACTAGATATTAAACTGTAATAAACTATGAAAAGTTAAGAGATTTTAAAACTCATTTTTCTTTACACTTTATCTTCTACCAATAATAATAATAATGGATCCATATTTTTGGCAACTTTATAAAAAAAAGAATTTGAGCCTAAGTCCCTCTATATAAGATCCAATGGCAGGGTGATAACTCCTTAAGAAGTAGGTAGGGATCGCATTTATACCCACATTTCTAAGCTTAGCATAATGTCAAGCCTAGATGACATGGGTCTAGCACGCTTTCAGACCCAACATCTTTGGGTATGGCTATGGGCCAATCCCAAATGGATACAAGCCTAACAAGCTATTATACTCAGCGCCCTTGGGTTGGCTGCATGTCGAGCCCAGACAAGTATGGGTCTGGCGAGCTGTTAAAACCTAGTGCCCTTAGATTTGGTTGCCCTTATCCTAATTAGACGTGAGTTTAGCGAGCTACCAAACCTATTGACCTTGGGCTAGATTGTGTGTTAAGCCCAATTGACCATGAGTCCAGCGAACTGTCGTGCCGATCAACTTAGGCTTTTTTGTGCTAAGCCTAATTAGATATATGTTTGGTGTCTTGCTTGACCTAACGCCCTCAAGCTCAGCTACGTGCTAAGCTTAAGTGGGCATGAGTTTGGCTTGCTACCATACACATTTATCATGGGCTTGGCAGTGTGCCAAGTACAATGGGTTAAAAGCTTGGAAATCATTATAAGCTTCTTGTTGGGTTGCAAGGCTCAATTTGTTTATTTTTATAATTTTTAACATAAAATGTTAATGTCAGAGATATTTATCTCTCATTAATATACGTGTAAGAGATATTTATCTCTCATTAATGCTATTAGAGCAAAATTACACTCTAGCCCCTTCACTCAAACTATAAAACAAGATTTGTGGACTATATATATCTCATGAATTATACATGTAAGGGGTTCACAATTTCATTCCTCTTGAACTAATACTTTTAAATCCGAAAGTAGTTATCATACCAAAATAAAAATAAACACTTTCATTATTGTAATTTAATGCTCATTCTTTTATTTATTGTAATTTTTTTAAAAAAGTTACCGACTTTATCATTTAAGAGTTTCAAAACACCACAAAAAAATTATTTTGTAGGTTTTAAGTCTTTCACCACTAATCATCAACTTCTTAAACTTTGAAAAATAAAATATTGACACGAACATATGATTACCCATTATTTAAACACAAAAAATCTTTATTCTTAAAAATAATGGATTATAACACTCTTCTTCTTGGATGAAAGTTTACAACATAAACATTTTCTGGTTTTAACAAAAATAAAAAATAAAATGAAAACAGTAACAAATATGTTAAAAATAATTGCAGTTAAATGTTCTAAACAACATTTTTTCTTTTAGTTTTTCTCTAAGTATTAATTAATTAGGAATAATTGCAGTTAAATGTTCTTTTAGTTGATACATCGATTGTTATTTAAACATGATACACCTTGACATTTTTAATATTTTACCTCTGGAACGCTTCGTTAACGTTGCCGCTTTACACCTAACGCCTAATCCTGAAACCAAACCAACCAAATAAGGAAGAATTATTATCCTAACAATAATAATAAAAAAAAATTATCGTTGACAGAAGATGCTGAAAAATGAAAAGGAAAAAAAAATTCCACAGTGCAAGAGCCAGGATTTTGTAATTCCAAATGGGGGTGAGACATGTCAAGGATTAAATAGGCTGTTCAGGGCCACAAGAACCTTAGCAATCTGAAGTGCAGAGACTGGACAAGAGGAAAGCTCAAAAGCCCATCACAGCTGTCCATTAGATTGTAGCAGTTGGTTAGAAAGATCACAGAAGGAAGGAAAGATGACAGAAGTAGCGTTAAGAATCCCATTCACTGAATGGAAATTTTCTCCAACTTGTTAAAATGTATCACTTTATACTTCCTTTGCTCTTTCGTTGTTGGAAATTCCTATATTTATGCTATGCTCTTACCTAATAGTGCTTCATAAGTGATGATATTGTAATTACTGTCTAAATAGTTTACTGTCTAAATAGTTATGTTTTGACTGCTGAAAAGGCTAGCTAAGGTTTTTTTGAGAAATATTGAGTTCGGGGTCATAAGCCTAACTTATGTTAGAGAACTCATATCCAATCCAAAAGCTTTTTAAGTATCGGATGGACCAGTTTCTTGATATTATAAATCTGAGCATAGTTCTTAATTTTATTTATTGAGTGATACCTTGACATAGATCAATAGGTCTTAGTTCTTACCTTGGGGTAATGGGATTAGCGTGCAATGGTTGCTTGTCAACAAAGTAACGAGAAAATTCTTTGGTGTTGACAGTACTATGCTCTGAGAATTGGATTGGCCATTAATTTTGAGTCGTTATGATTTTCGAAAAAGAATTGTGCTCAAGGATTTTATCTTAGTTAACTGAGGGTTTTTCTTTGGTAAAATATTGTTGCTGCAATGCTCATGGTAGCAGCAACCTTCTCTATCTGAACTTTGAAGTCTAGGTCTTAATGATGAATATGTTCTTATGCTATGCTGTAGGTAAATGGAAGTGATTATTCTCTTGAATCCCAGCATGTCTTTTTTGTTTTCTACATTCGATTCCTTCCTTTGTATGGTTAGTTAGTTAGTTTAGTTAGTGTTTCTTTCAAATTGCATTAGGAAATAAATTTAAGAAAACAAGCAATGTGATACATGCCATTGAATTAGAGTATCGTGTCAGAAAATCCTTTTTGAAGCAAGCATGTATTCTATTCCATGTCTCAGGTAATGGGAAAGAAGAAAGGCATTTATGGGTGTGATTGACTAAGAAGAAAACAAAATTCTTGACATTTGTTTATTAAAAAATTGGAGAGAGATACGTTGGTCCAAATCAACAAGTATGTGAAAAATTGGAAGTAAGTGGGATTCTTGAGAGTAAGAAGTGCACATTTCCATCGAAGAGAAGTGATGGAATTTGTTGTTGCTGGTTATGTTGCAGAGAAAGTATTAGGGGAGTTGTTAAAATCTGTGAAGGAAGCGACGAGGAAAAAGAAAAAGTTAGAAACTACCTTGAAGAGCATCGAATCCACACTCAACTCTATAATTCCAGTCGTTGAAAGCATAAATGAGTTAAACGAAAAATTAGATCGTGAAGATGAGGACATAGGGAGATTGTGGAAACAAATAAAAGAAGGGCAGGAACTTGTTAGCAAATGCTCAAAAGGAAATTGCTGTGGTTCTTGCTTTAAACCGTCTAATTGCACTGAGGAACTTAGAGATTTCGATAATTCACTTAAAAGGTTCTATGATTTTATTTTACCATTGAAAGGAACAAAGATTCTTATTGATACTAGGGAAGATGTCAACGAAATCAAGGAAAAGGCAAATAGGATTGATGAGAAAGTGGGAGTTACAAGAGATAAGGTGAAAGAAATCAAGGACATGGCAAAAATCATTAATGAGAAGGTAGAAGTTGCAAGTGATGAGGCGAAAGCAATTCATAAGGAGGCAAACGAAATCAAGGGCAAGGCAAACAGCATTGATGAGAAGGTGGAAGCTACACGTTTTGAGGTTAAAGGCATCAAGGACAAGGTAGAAGGCATTGATGAGAAGGTGCAGGTTACAAGAGATGATGTGAAAGTTATGCGTCAGGAGGTGATAGACATTAAGGACAAGGCAAATAGGATTGATGAGAAGATGGAGAACATTCATAAAGAGATCCAATGCCTAAAGATCCCTGCATCTTTTCCTCTGTATTTACCTCCCGAGCCACCAGCGATTATCGTTGGACTGGACAAGCAGTTGAAGGATTTGAAGACAGAACTGCTCAAGAATGAGTTTTCCGTGGTAGTAATAACTGCTCTTGGAGGATGTGGAAAGACGACATTGGCTAAAAAGCTTTGTCACGAAGAACCTATTAAAGGTAAGTCTTAAATTATCGCATGGTTCTTTATTTAGTTTTTCTTTATAAACACACTGTAATTTAAGCGCACAGAGGAAGCTTCGTTAACAACTTGAACATACTTCAAAGGTGATGCCTTTTCCATAAGATTTAATGACTATTACATTCAAACATAAATTTGCTTTTCAACGTTGGGAGCTGTTTTTTTGGGGTTTAAAATCTTTAAGAAACGTTATTGGCAGATATCAGCAACAAGAACTGTTTCCTTCTAAACAATTTGGGACCTGTTTTTTCCCAGTAAATTGCCTCATTTAAAAACCAACTTTTAATTGTGTTTGAACAGGAAAATTTAAAGACAACATCTTCTTTGTTACTGTCTCCAAGAAACCAAACCTGAAGGTAATTGTACAGAATCTCTTTCTGCGTAAGGGACATCCACATGTGCCTGAGTTTCAAAGTGATGATGATGCTGTCAATCACTTGGAAAAACTGCTGAAGCAAACAGGACCTAATCCTATACTGTTAGTCCTCGATGATGTTTGGCCTGAATCCGAGTTCCTCATTGATAAATTGAAGTTCCAGATTCCAGATTACAAGATTTTGGTGACATCAACATGTGTGCTCCCAAGATTTCCTTGTACACATAGGCTGCAGCGGTTGAATGAGGTGGATGCCAAGAATCTTTTTATTAGCTCAGCAATCCTGGCCGATCAGAGCTCTTACAATCCAGATGAAAGTATCTTGAATGAGGTGCTTTCTCAATTTCTCACACAATATGCAGTTATGTACTTGATCTTTAACAGCAAAATGAATTATAGAGCAATGTAGTTCCATACAATTTTATCACAATCATATCTGCTTACCTTTGCTAGCAGTCACTCTTTTTATTAAAACTGAGATGAGAAAGGGCATAATACCAATGCATGAATTTTATTAGGGTGTCATACCTACTTGACTTTAGGATAGGTTTACTTGAATCGTACACTTCGAGAGAGAAAGAGAGAGTGCTTAGATCAACTTATAAGATGCTGAATTTTATTTGTACTTCAGATAGTGAAAGCCTGTAAGGGGAATCCACTGGCCCTTACTGTTTTTGGAAGATCATTGTGCGGGCGGCCTGCAGAAGTCTGGGAAAACACTGTGTTGGAATTGTCTAAAGGTGGTTCTATTGTTGAATTAAACACTGCTCTGCGTAATTGTCTCCATCAAAGCTTGGAAGTCTTGGATAATAACGTCAAGGTAAAGGACTGCTACATGGACCTAGTTTCATTTCCTGAAGGCCAATGGATCCCTGCCACTGCTCTCATTGATATGTGGGTTGAATTGCATGATCATGATGAAAATGGAGTGGCTTCTGTTGCCAGGCTCCATGACCTTGACGCCCTGAATTTGGTTAATCATGAAGTGGGAAGGTAATCAGGCACTATTATTCTCTGTATTGTGACAATAATTTCTACTGGTTTAGTTTCTTGAGCAGCGGTTTAAGTAAGTTTCTGGCAGTGTTGTTGATATCCGACGTGTTGAAGTCTTAATTAACCTTCAGCTGCGATTGTCTTATGCATAATATCCTATTTGATGTGCCTGAGAGGATACACAGAGAATGTTAAATTTGTCTTCATTTCTTCATTTAGAATGATTATGGTAGAGAAGTAGAGGAAACTTGAGCTAGATGAATTTAGAACTAATGAGTTATTCAAACTGGTCTTATTTTTTATTTTTTCTTGTTAATTTAACTGGTTTATGAACTCCATTGATATCATTGCAGAAAGAGTGTTGTAGCTTCTCAAATTTGAAGATAGATGTCCACAAGGAATTTTCTCTTTAAGTTATTATTAGAATATCTTGCTAAGTAAATGCTTGTTTCCATTCAAATTTTACCAGGAAAGATGCAAGTGAAATTGATGGCTATTACAACGACCACTATGTTATGCAGCATGATCTTCTCCGACAGATTGCCAATGATCAAATAAGCTCAGAGCCTGGTGAACAAAGGAAAAGACTAATCATAGATATAAGTGGTAGCAAACTTCCGAAGTGGTGGAGGGAACAAAGAAAGCAACACATCAGTGCCTACCTCTTATCTATCACCACAGGTTCATACTGTTGTCCCCATGCTATTTTATCATGCAACTAGGCTAGCTGAAAGCAAGTTATAACATTTTTTACGAACATCTGATAACTTGGAGTCTGCCATCTTTAATTCCTCTCACATCATTTTTACAGATGAAACATTTGAACCGAGCTGGCCTAACTTGCAAGCACCTGATGTTGAGGTTCTAATTCTGAACATTCGCTCAAAGAACTACATGCTACCAGAGTTCGTGAAGAAAATGGATAAACTGAAGGCTCTCTTGATCACAAACTATGGTTTTGTGCGAGCTGAAATAAGTAATTTCCCACTTCTTTGTTCTCTGCTCAATCTGAAGAGAATTAGGCTGGAGAAAGTTTCAATTCCATCACTTGGCTTGTCCTCTCTAGAACTGAGAAAGCTTCAAAAGATTTCCTTAGTTATGTGTAACATTGATCAGGCTTTTAGTAACTCTAGAATTCAGATATCAAGTTCCTTCTCGAACCTGTCAGAGATCAGCATTGACCGTTGTATTGATCTGAAGAACCTTCCTGTTTGGTTTTTTGATCTCGTTCACCTAAAGAAACTCAGTATCAGTAGCTGTTGGGAGCTGTCTGAACTTCCCAAGGAAATTGGTAAGCTGGAGAATTTGGAAGTGCTTCGCCTTCATTTCTGTATTCAATTGGAAGAGGTGCCAGAAGCTATTGAGAAATTGTCCAAGTTGAGTGTTCTTGACATATCTGATTGCTCAAACATCAGTCACTTGCCAAAACAGATCGGAAGGTTACATAATCTAAGAAAGCTATTCATGAATGGGTGTTCAATCTCAGAGCTGCCTTCGTCAGTTGAGAACCTCAAACGTTTAGAAATTGTCATGTGTGACGAAGAAGTTACCATTTTGTGGAAATCTTTTATCCAAAGGCTTCCAAATCTAAGGATTAAGCCGTGTTAAGGAGGATAGATTCCATAGGTGATTGTAAAATGTGAATAAATAAAAGACATATTAAGATTTCTTGAATTTTTAAGTTCATATGAAATCAGGTGTTATTTCTTAGTAGCTATCTAATATCTATCAATTTTGCAGAGTTTTCTTGCTCCCCGTTTCAAATTCCTTTTCTGCACCTTGTCTTCCATAAATGATGGGTGTGCTCATGACCTTGTTGCTATTTCTTGTGCAATTTGATTTTTATTCTACTTATGATATATAAAAAACCTTTCACAATCAAATCAAATAACACCTTATTTACCTTCAACACCATTTCCAGAAATTGGTAAAGAAGCTGTTCAAGCTTGAGTGAGTAAATAGACTACAAAATTAAATATATCATAGACATGAACAACAAGAAGTCAGCTCTTAATTCCATTTAATTTTCTTTAAATATTGCATGTACAATAAGATGGGAAACATAAGAAATTTAGCAATGTGATACATGCCATTAAAGAATTTCTTGTCAGGAAACACTTTTTTGTAATACCCTAAAAATAAAAATAAAAATAAAATAGATATGAAAAACCAATACTGCCCTTGTGTGTATTATTATGGGTATTAATGATTGAGAGGCAAATTAGACAATTCACATGATTTGATAACGATGGATGATGGATGGATTTCAAGATTTTCAAGGTAAGATATATGTTTGTTACTCATAATTTCTTATGTTAAGCGTGATGTTGGTTGTACTGGGGTTACTAAATATTTGAGGTTTATTTTATTAAAAATAATTATTATTGTTATGAGTTTAACATTAAATGATTGATTTGTTTAATGAATGTGTTATGGGTAGGAATGGTGTAATATACTTTGCTGGAAAATCTGGAAAGAGTAGTCGAGGTGAAGATGATAAAATTTTATTCTAGTTATTTATTTGTGAAAATTATATTTTAGTTTCTAAATTTTAAAAAATTTTAATTTGACCCTTGAAATATATTTTAGAATTCTGGGATGGTGAATCTAAGTTTGATCATTGATGAAAAAAATGCAATTTGGCCCCTCAATGTAAAAGAAATTTTTTAAGAGAATTTCTAGCAGAAAGTTTAGATTTATTAATGATGGAGTGTCAAGGTTTATTTCATTTCGTTCGGATTTGGAATTGATTCGATATTTGTTGGAATATGTTTAGGTATTTCGGGAGCACCAATTACAGCTTTGTCATTGCGATTAATTCAAGTAAATGTGTGGAGATACTTAAATACGTGTTAATACTTGATATAATTTTGTAAATAATATTGATAAAATATATGTGTTTGTATACGTGAGTAATTCAAATAAACATGTTTGGAAATACTTATATGTATGTTTGTATTTGATATGAGTATACCTTTGGATTAATATCTGTGTGTGTTTGTATAAGTGTAACCACTAGCTTCTAAACGGATGACTCTAATTTTAGATGGGAAGAAAAACAAATCAAATATAGCAAAAGGCCACTAGCTTGTACTGTTCATCTCCCAACTTGCTTTCCTCAATATTTTTCTTCATGCAAGCTTTGATGATTCTCCACTCGAAACCTTTATTAGCTACTCTACACTGACTAATTTTTCCTAGGCACTTGATTATCTCTAAAGTTGTATCTTCTTCAAATTTTCTCCTAAGGTAAATCTTATGGCTATTATTTGGAAAAATATAGGATCCTTTCATATTTTTGTAAGGTAGGTGTCATCTCGATACTCCTAAAAGTAAAACACCTATAATTGTGATCTTAAAAGTTCAATAGAACTTTTACAATCATTGCTTGTGCTGGAAGTCTCATTAGCAGTTGAATCCTCATATAACACCTTTTAAAGAGGGTCTCGTTGACATAGCCAATAATAGGTAGCAATTTCTCCAAATCATTTATCATGTGAATTATCTTAGTAATGTGTTGCAATCCACTAACATCGATTCTTGGACTATTTCCCTCAATCACTCGTGTCAGCTCAGATTCTTTTTTAAATTCTTAAAAAGATGAGTATTTTACGAAAGTTATGATTTTAGTTCAGAATCCTGTAATATAGAATTAGCATGGTTAGGTTTGTCTTGATGCAAATTATAGTTAGCACATACAGCCTAGAGACAGGTTCTATATTAGTGTGTTTGGTATTGTGGTAGTTTTTGTGGTTGTAGTTTGAAAAAAATTGTTTTATAAAAAGCACTTTTAGTTGAAGTTGGTTTGATATTTATATATGTTTGGTTAAAACTATGGTTAAAATTGAGGTTGAATAAAAAGTAGTTTAATGTGTTTGGTTAAGAATACTTTTTAAATTGAGGTTATAAAATAACTAAATATATATATATATATATATATATATATATATATTGATGGTTTTAAATTTAAATATTGTAGATTTAATTACTACTATTACATCATGAAATAAATAATATTTTATATAATTTTTTTTTGTTCTATTAATATTCACTTCACAAAAGTGAACAGTGTAAAGTGAATTAAATTCACTCTGCACAGAAGAAGAAAAGCAGCTCAGAGCTGCTTTGAATTTACCTGTGTTTTAAACATGAAATGCACTGGTCCCTATAAATAATAAACTGTGTTTTTTACTTTACCATACAATTGTTTGATGTGGTTTGCTTCAAAAGCAGAAGCAACCACGTAAACAAACAGACTTTAAAGTAAGCATAATATGTTTTCTATTTAGTTTCAAAAGGGTCTTAGATTTGTCCAATGATGGTCTTTGTAAAGATAGTATAGGGGCATTGTAAGGAATGATTAAAACATGTATGTCCACCATGACCAAGCAAGCACTCAGATATGATGAGTTAGGTGTTTCATGCATCTGGACCCTAATCAATAATCATAGGGCAGATCCTTAATTCCCCACCTAATCTAGAAGTTTATGTGCTTGAAAAATTAAGACATTTGATGCATGAGGCAATATTATACAATGCATGAGAAATATGTACAAAAATTAAAGCGTATAAGCAAATGATAAGTGCATGTTAAAAATAAACATATAGACCAAACAATTTAAAATAAAAAACAACAATCAGACAAAAAACAAAGTTTGGTCCACGAGAAGTCCATAGTGGAGTTGTTATTATGTCGCATGTATACGACATTACGGCGATCATCCTCCTGGGTCAGGGTTATCGGGGTTACATATGGGTGGAAAGGACAAGGAATTCGTGTTCTTATCAGTAAAAAGAAAAAAAAAGGGAAAAGGGAGTTACCACCTAGTATTATGGTCACTAGAAAATGTAATAGTTTGCGAGAGTCTAGGTAAGGGAAATAGTTATGCAAGGGGAACCTACCGATGATAAACTACTTTGTGGTTTGTTCTAAGTTATATTTCTATTCGTTGATATATCTAAAGTTCGAGAAAAGTTCTTCTTGGTAAGGAAATCCCTATCTCATCGGGTTAAAACTTAAACAATTTGAAAGCCTAAAACAAGTATGTTTAAAGTTTGAAAAAAGTACTACTCGGTAAGGAAATTCTTACCTTATCAAGTCAAAACCTAACTATTTTAAAAGTCAAGGAAAAAAAGGGTTTTTATTTGAAATTTTAGCCAAATTCTAATTAATAATTGCAAACTTGTTGTAATACCTATTAAATATTTTTTTGTATTCTTCAAAGTATGATGAAGATGCATTTTTTTTATAAAATATACATTAAAACTTTAGAATTTGGTCATTTGTACACAAAATAACAAAATATTTTGCTGATTTTAACTACTGAAGCTTTGCGCCTTTTACAAATTGGTCCTTGGTCTTGAAATTCTTCAATTCTACCCTTAATTAACCCCAAAACTTTATTTTTCTTATGATTTTGTTCCTATTTTCAACCAATTGACTTCGTAGAAATTAAATTTGGTCCTTTAAAATTCAATCTTCTTAATTAAGCCCAAATTAAGTTTTCAAACTTAATTTTCACCAATTAAAGTCCCTAACAAAATTAATTTGACCCAAATTAATTTTTGAACTTAATTTTGGTGCAAATTCATCTAATAACTATTTAGTTTGATCTTGTATCTGCATTGATGTTTGAACTTGGGTACAAATGGGTTCTTGATTTTGTCTTACACTCTAACTTGGTTCCTCAATGCATTTAACACCTTTCTCAACCTGTTCTTTTTAATTTTCTAGTCTTTTTCATTTTCTTTTTTTTTTGTTGCTTTTCATTTTAAAAGAAAAAAGGTAATTTTTGGGGAAATCTAAAAGTTTGTTATGACATCAGTGATCAAAACATGGATGTCACTAACCCCATCATGGTTGATTAGTCTAAACATTTAATTTCATAATTATATGCATGCCATAAATATTATCAAACAATTTACTCTAATAATATAACTATACAAAACTCTAAGAATATTTTGTATGCTATGCGCAGTGAAGGTGGAAAACACCTATCTGGTACCTGAACTCGTGAAAAAGTCACGTGCTACTGAAACACCTACGCGGTGCCTAAACTCGTGAAGAAGTCCCCTGCTGCTGAGTTGAACTTGCTACCTCTCATGTACCATTAGGCATACAATATCATTTACTATTCAATCCTCAAATCATCATGAATTTAACTTTTCACTCAATTATTCCATTCTTTGACATAAAATGATTTAATATAACATCATATCATTTTAAACTAATCACCGACTTTTTTTCTCATTCCCATAAAGTATTTTAATTTAATGTCACTCATAAATTAATCATAATTTACTAGTAGGATTTCACTCACATAACCTCTATCATTTAAGTCTTTCACCCAAAACAATATTTTATTTTATTTTTTCTTTGTCAATTTTCGGAATTGGCAAATCTAGCCATTTTTAACTTAATCCTCATAAATACTACCATCCTTAACAATCCTAGGAGTTTTTCTTCATTTTATCATCATTCTAAGTTGTTTTCATCTATTTTCATCACAATCATACTTACAATATGAATTTCTCATTTCCCTTAATTTATTTCAAGAACCCTAGCCTAAAAATTTACAAATTAAACACAATTTTCTAATTGAATTAATTTAGGCTTACATATTCAAGTCTAATACTCCTTACCTAGTGATAAAATGAGCTTCGATTCTCAACCTGTAAAATCCCGAGATCAAAACTCATACAAAAAATATTATAATAATAAAATAGTTAAATAATAACAACAACAATGAAATCAAATAAGAAAAATATGAAAGGCATAAGGAGTATGACTCAAATTGTGAAGAAAAGAAAATAAAAGGTGTCAATGTGTAACTAGGAAGAATGGGGCTATAAATACCCCATTGCTTCCTTTTTGAATGGTCGGCTGCATCTAGTGTAAAGGAATGGGAGATTTCAGAATTTTTCTTCACCAAAAGAAAGGGAAAAACATCAAATCCTCTAGGACTATGCAAACCTTAAACCATTAAGTAGAGAGGACACCCATTAACAAAGAATTTAACAAGGAAACAAGTGAAGAAATTGGAGGAAAAGAGAGGAGAGAGGCTGGCTACATGCAAGGGAGAAAAGGTTAAAACTATCTACCCAAGTTAAGCTGAAAATCTAAACTTCCTCAAGGTAAGGACATTAGACCTAATTATGAAAACCAATTTGAAAATTGATTATGAATTATACACTAATTTTAGATTTTATAAATTAGATTTATTATGTGAAAATTAGGAGAAGTGCATAAATTGTTAGAATGAAGTTAATTGAGCTACTATAAGTTGTTTTAAGAATGAAAAGCATGCAAAATTGCCAAAGAAAAATCAATAACCTAGAGACATGAGTGGCTAGCTATATGAGGGTTGAATTGGGGGGAGAAATTCTGAAATTATGCTTGATGAATCTTAGAGTATGTGATTATAATGTTAACAATGAGTGAATAAGGCAAAACAAAAATGACCATAAAGGACCCTTAGTCCCCATATGCCAAGTTCAACCAATAACCAATTGAGGGGAGGGAAGAATAATTATGGCATGTTGTGTGTTCATGATGCATGAATTAGTTGTAGTGAAAAGCTCACTAATAGGGAAAAAGCATAAAAACTTGATAAGAGGAGGCTTCGTGAGTTATATGCATGTATTACATAAAGTGGAAACGAAATTATTACCCAAGGGTGTAGCTCATATTTTGGCTTAGAAGGAATCATAAAATGTAGGAAAACATAGAAAATAATTGTTGTAGAAGAAAAAGGGAAGTGAGGATAATGGAAAGTTCATTTAAAAATCATCGATGAAAATTGGACAAATTTGTTACCTCCATTCTAGAGAGGATTTGGGCCTCAAATTGATAAAATTTAGGGAAATTTTCTTAGAGAATTTGTAGCCAGAGATGTTAGCTTTCCAACAAATCTGATCTCGCTTAATTTGGGGCTCTAGAACTCGAAATATAGGTAAATATATGAGGGCATATTCGGTCAAATTGACAAAACGATAAAACTTCGCCATTCAAGGGTAGAATTCATTTTCCCTTCCTTGGTGAAATGTGTAGTGTCATGTTCTGACTTTTAAAAAGAAATAAACCTTATTTAAAATTTAATTCATAACATTCGTTATGATTTAGGAATGAACTGAAAATCCTAAGGGATAATAATGGGGATGTAAAGGCAAGGAAAGAACAATGGTGAAAGAAAAATGAATGTTGTCATCGTTACTACTATTATTTTATGAAATGTGATTGAGTATGGAATAATATGATGTATTTGTGAATTCAAGAGGAACCGTAAGAGGGGTGCAACCACAATAAAGAAATAGGAGTTGGGCCTCCACAACAGGTAGGAATTCTATACCTATATTATTCTTGAATAATGATAAGTTAATAATCTGTTTAGTTTATAAATCTTGTGCCTATAAATGAGACCGAAAGGAGAAAAGATAAAATGAAACAAAGGAGAAATTAAAAATCAAATTTGAGTTATGGATTCGATTGGAGATAATGAATTAGTAATGAATTTCACAAATAATTGTTTCTGGGATTTGATTAGCCGGTCCCAAATATTGGAAGCTAATAAAGTTAGTAAGGTTTATTAACATCGGCATGACCATTATATAGGATGAGAAATATTGAACTTGATTAACTATTCGGGTTAAGAATAGTTAATGATATGGATGGGTGATGTCGGTATTGACAGGCTCATGAAACTTGATTAGCTTTCCTGAGTTGAAAGATAATAATGTCAAAGATCCTTGAAATAAGCATTTTTTTAAGATATTCCATGGTAGTATGGAACACTAATTAACAGGTCATGTTGATGTCGGCATTTCTAAGGATTTGATTAGTTAATCCTGAAATGGGCGACTAAAGACACTGATGAGAGTCATTAGTGTCGGCATTGACATCCCTGGATTTTGGAAGAAGTAGTACAATTAGTATCCCCGATGAAATAGAAAAAGGGGAGATACATTTAATAATATTCATAGAGTGAAAATGCTGAGCGATTTCAAGGATGATGAATGGAAATGTAATAATGGAAGGTTAAATGAGAATTTACAAGAACTATGATTGCACATTGTTGAATATATTTTTAATTATATGTGCATGTATTGTATGATTTTCCTTCTTTGTTATATTTTATTCTTCATCTATTTATTCTAAAATTTATGAAATTGCAGGTCCTTCACATTCACACTAGGAGTAGTATTTTAGGTTCTCTGGTCTTTTTTGTATGATTAAAGGAGTCAATGAATATCATTGTATTTTGTCCTTAAGGAACTAAATGACTTAATGCATAATAGTACTCCTTTTACATTAAGTGTCGGGACATAAAATTATTCTATTTTGTGCTTGTAAACTTAACATTGTTTCATTTCCATTATTATAATTATGTGTGTTTAATGGGAAAGAAATGATTAGGTGAAATGTTATGTATGTATCTTGTATGATGTGTTATTGAGGTCCAACATGAATGTGATATGATTGAGAAATGTATATAAGGTTGTGCAAGATGATTTGTCAATAACTTGGATCTCTTAGTATAAAGAAAACACTATGAAAATTTTAGTAGAAATTTCAACAAGTCCTAGATAAGTTCAACAAAAAATCAATTTTCTGCATAATTTTCATTATATGATTAATATAATTGATTCTGAAAATAGGAATGTTACACAACCAATCAAAATTTCTCGACACTCCTTATTTCTTCCTCTTGGTCAGTACCCTTTTAACTATAAACTCCCAATTTATCTCACTTACTCTCTCTAGATTCCTGCCTAAATATTGTTTTCCTCACCAATTTAGCCTAAATCTTACTCAACCCCTTTAATTTGTAGAATCTCCCACTCAGAATTGATGAAAATAATATGAGAAAACCCTCTTCCTTCTTCTCTTTATTATTGTCGGCATTTAAGAGAAAACAAATTAAGCATTTATAGTTTCATTTATTTGTATTTACATATTGGCTAAAAAAATAATGTTATATCCTCCTTTTATTTTTTTTAATTTTACCCCTAGACATTTAATTTAGTTTCCTTAATATAGCTTAACCCATTTTATCTCCAAGTTAAAATTTTAATAGTTTAAAATATCTTAACCGGGGGTTTACATATAAATACTAGTCTTTCACTTTTTGTAAAATAACACACAAGCTTACAACATTTGATACATACAAGTTATTTTATCTAAAAAGCTTTTATTATTTCCATAATCTTCTCAAAGCTTTAAACTCTTTCTACCTCAAATCATTGTTTCACACTCTTGAGCTAGATTACTTTTATAAAAACTTGAGCCTAATTTTATTGTAATATTCTCTTCATTGTAAGGTGTGAATATTCTTACGATGAATATAACTATTGTGAAAGTGGAAAGAGCACTTGAACCATATGGAAAAATATTGGTTGTGAGCTATTGAAAGGTTTAATCTTGATCCTTAAAAAATAGTATGAGTGAAAAGTTTTTTAATCTTGATTCTGTAAAAATATTAATGTATCAATTAGGTCTCAATGGTTTAAAAAGATTGTGAGTTAATAATGAATACTTGAATGAAAGTTCAAGGAGTAAAGTAGATGATTTGTCAGAACCATTATAAAATTGATGTGTCTATCCTACTCTCTATCAAATTTTATTTGTGCCTTGTGTACTTGTGTGTGGTTGCTGAAATTGAAGTATAAAATTTGTTAAAGTACCAAACTTTCAATTAAGCTTTAATTCAAACCCCCTACCCTTCTAAGTGTTATTTTAGACTTTTAAACTAGTCCTGAAAAATTAAGTCCCTTGAAATATAATAAACTCTTTGATGTTTAAGTTAGTACCTGTGTAGACAAAAAAAAGAAAAAATAAAGTGAGGGTTAAGGAGAGTTTATTTGGCTTGGCTTTCAATGATTTCACCTAGCTTTCATAGCTTTTGGCTGGCTTTAGGTAGCTATTATAACTTTGGCTGGCATTTCTTGCTTGTAATTGCTTTTTTGGTTATGTTTATGAAGATGTTATTGTTAAGAAAAACATTTATCTTGTTTTATTTATAAAGGTAGAATTATATTTTTTGTTTAGCCTATATATAATCTCTTCGTATATAGGTTAAAACAAACACTTTAGAATAAACAGATTAATGAAAACTTAAACCTCCTTCTCTCTTATATTCGTATTTATTTTGTTTTAATTTGGATTGATTTAACATGGTATCATAACTGGTTTTATGGAACAAGACTTAGAGTGTGTTTGGTATTGCGGTAGCTGTTGTGGTTGTGGTTTGAAAAAAGTTATTTTATAAAAAGTACTTTTAGTTGAGTTGGTTTGAAAAAATAGGTGTTTGGTTAAAACTGTGGTTGAAATTGAGGTTGAACAAAAAATAGTTTATGTGTTTGGTTAAGAATGCTTTTGAAATTGAAGTTATAAAATAATTTTAAAAAATATATTTTAATATTGATGGTTTTTAATTTAAATATTGTTGATTTAACTATTGCTATTATATGATGAAATAAATAATACTTTATATAAAATATTTTTTATTATTCCATTAAACCATCTACAATTCCATTATATACAAAATTCATCCGACAAGAACTACAGTTTCCATAATTTTTTGAGCGTGCAATAAATTTAGATAAAATATTATAAGGAATAAAATTAATTTAATATTACAGTGCGAGTGAATTTAATTTACTCTACACTAGTTTTTCGGGGGAAAAATATTGTTCACAATACGAGTAAATTTAATTCACTATAAACTAGTTTTTTTAAAAATACAAAAAATAAATACATTGAAAAAAAAAGGTACAAGTGAATTGCACTGTTTATTTGTTTTGAGTGAACAATGCAATTCACTTTTATATATATATATATATTCCAAGGATGGAAAAATTATCAAATGAGAACAGTCTTTGTATGACAAGGTACATTGTTCGCTGAGACACAATTTGAAGAAAACTTCACTGGTTATCACACAGACGCAGGTAAAGCAGCTTGGAGCTGCTTTCAACAGAACGCAGACGATACGTAAATTTTGGTAGGTCCGATTAACAGTAAATAATGGTTTATCATTTACCAAACAGCTGATATTTGTGGTGGCATTAAAACGTGGAAGCTACCACGCAGCCAAACGCTTTCTTAATCTCAAACACAGCTTTCGTGGATCAAACTTCTACAATTTTTTATTTTGTCTTTCCTTCAACTTCTATAAGTTGTTATTTCATTTAGTTTCTGCAATTTTTTGTTTTAAGATAATCGTATAGCTTTAAGAAAATATTTGTTCAATTTCTACGATATATGTTTAGTTTCTACAATCTAGTATTTTATCTTTCGCTACTTTTGCATTCTAGTTTTCTTTGTTTGTTAATTATGGCTACTGAAAGAGATGATTTGCTTCAATCTGTGCGTGTAAGATTGGATGGAAAGAATTATTCGTACTGGAGTTATGTAATGAGAAGTTTCCTTAAGGATAAAAGCATGTGGGGATATGCTAGTGGAACTTACGTGAAACCCAAGAATACTGAGGAGGGAGGGGGATGTTGTTTTAATAGATACATGAGAAGCAAAGAATGCAAAGATTATTACTTGGATCAACAATTTTGTTGAGCATTCCATAGGTGTGCGGTTGGAAAAAATAAGACAACAAAGGAGGTTTGGGATCATCTGTAAAGGTTATTCATGCAATCAAATTTTGCAAAGCAATATCAATTAGAGAATGACATATGAACTTTTCATTAGAAGAATATGAGTATTTAGAAGTTTTATTCTGCTATAACAAATCTTTAGGATCAATTGGCTCTTACAGAATCAATAAAATTAAAGGCATGTAGAGCCTATATTAACCGTAAAGAGCAACAATAATTGGTATAGTTTTTAACAGCATTTCGCAATGATTTTGAAGGATTTAGAGGTTCAATTCTGCATTGTTCTCCACTACCTTCTGTTGACTCTATTGTTAGTGAGTTATTGGCTGAAGAAATACATTTTTAGTCTTATTCTGAAAAGAAAATTATTTCTACTTCGAATCCCTCTATACTAGTAATACCCTCTAAGTCATTCTCTAATCATCATAATAAGCCTTACACAAAGGTTGCCTTTGACAAATGCAGTTTTTGTAAGCAAAAAGGTCATTGAAAAGCTTAGTGTCCTAAGTTGAAATAGCAGAATCAAGCTTGGAAGCTTGAAAACTAGTCACGATCTAATGCTCATAGACCACCTCAGAGTTATAAATCTTCACACCACAATACTGCAACAGTAGCTCTATCAGGCTCTATCACCAATCCTAGTACTCTAGCTGAGTAATTTCAGAAGTTTCTCTCCTTGCAGCTACAAGCAATGTTCATTTCTCTTTCCGTAAGTCAGTTGCCTCATAGTTTCTCAGGTATGTCACATTTTGAATGGGCTTGGATTCTAGTGCTTTACATCATATGTCTCCAGATTCTTCATCTTTTATTTATGTGTCACCTTTGCCCTCCATTTCTATTATGACTATTGATGTCACTCTCATACCTTTAGTAGCTGTTGGTTCTATTGTCATACCTCACCTGTCTCTCTCTAATGTTTATCTTATTCTGAAACTCATATTGAATCTTGCTTCTATTGGACAATTATGTGATTCTGGTGATTATTTAGTTATTTTTTTCTCTTTTTTTTATTGTGTACAAGATCTGCAGTCTCAAAAGTTGATTGGGACAGGTCGTAGGGAGAATGAACTCTATATTTTGGATAAGTTAAAAGTGCTAGTTATTGTTGCTGTTACTAGTACTATTGATTTATCTTCTTTTCATTTGAGTCTTTCATCTTTTAGTTTTTATTTATGATATTCTTGTCTAGGTCATGTTCTATCTTCTCATTTGGGATTTTTAGCATCCACATGAGCTTTAGAAATTTTGCAAACTTGTGATATTTCTGATTATAGTGGATGTAAACTGGTGAAATTTTCTGCTTTACCTTTTAATCGAAGTATTTTTGTTTCTTCTTCCCCAGTTGACTTGATTCATTTTGATGTATAGGGACCTTCTCTTGTTGCCATAAAAGGAGGGTCTTGATATTATGTTTCTTTTATTGATGATCATACTTGTTATTGTTATGAAACATAATTCTGAATTCTTTGAAATGTATACAACCTTTCGAGCTCTTGTCAAAACTTAATATTATATTGTTATCAAATGTTTTAGGTGTGATTTGGGTAGGGAATACACCTCTAATAAATTTTATGAGTTGCTTGCTTTATATGAAACCTTTCACCAAACTTCATGTACAGATACTCCTGAGCAAAATGGTGTTGCTGAAAGAAAACATAGGCACATTGTTAAAACTGCTTGTTCTCTCTTATTATCTACTTCTGTTCCTAGTAAGTTTTGAGGAGAAGTTGTCCTTACTATTGTAAATTTAATTAATACAATTTTATTTTCTCATAGTTCAAGTCTCTCTCATTTTGAAAAGTTATATGGTATGTCCCTAATTATTCCTTCTTTAAAGTTTTTTGTTATATTTGTTTTGTTATTCGTCCTCATGCAGAATGCAATAAGTTGTCATCTCGATCTGCTATTTGTGTCTTTTTGGGTTATGATAAAGGTAAAAAGGGGTATCGTTGTTTTGATCCAATAACCCAGAAACTTTATATGTCTCATCATGTTGTCTTTCTCAAGCATATACCTTTCTTTTCTATTTCATCCACTACTCATAGCTTGACTAGCCCTGATCTTATTCATATAGATCCCTTTTATGAGGATTCTGATAGTTTATCATCTCAGGTTTTTAGTACCTCAGATACCCCTTCATATATTCAACCAATTTATACTCATCATTCTGTAGGTACTAACACTTTACTATTCGACATACCTAAAGCTCCATTCTCATCTACAGTCCCTCAAACTTCGTTTGATACTATGGATTCACCTCTACATCAATCCATACGCATTCGTAAGTCCACAAAACTACCAGATTTTGCTTATTCTTGTTATTCTTCATCATTTACTTTCTTTTTAGCTTCTATTCATTATCTCTCTGAGTCCTTTTCTTATAAAGAGACAATTTTTTATCCTCTTTAACAGTAAGCTATGGATAAGAAACTTTCTGCTTTGCATAAGACATATAGTTGGGATTTGGTTCCTTTACCTCCTAATAAAAGTATTGTTAGTTGTCGTTGGGTGTATAAGATCAAGACTAATTTTGATGGGTCTATTGAGTGATACAAAGCTATGTTGGATACAAAATGATACTCTTAACAGTATGATATGGATAATTAGGAGACATTTGCCCCTATTGCAAAAATGATTCCTATTTGTACTCTTATTGTTGTAGCTTCTGTTTGTTAGTGGCATATCTCCCAACTTGATGTTAAAAATGCCTTCTTGAATGGAGATCTTCAAGAAGAAGTTTATATGATGCGTCCAGCTGGTGTTTCACATGATTCTAAGTATGTTTGTAAGCTCAAGAAAGCATTATATGGTCTCAAATAAGCACCATGTGCTTGGTTTGAGAAATTTTCTATTATGATCTCGTCTCTTGGATTTGTTTCTAGTAGTCATGATTTTGCTCTTTTTATTAAGTGCACTAATACAGGTTGTATCATTTTTTTCCTTATATGTTAATGACATGATAATTACTGATGATGACATTGATGATATCTCAGTTTTGAAGACAGAGTTGGCTAGACAGTTTGAAATGAAGGATTTAGTTATCTTCGATATTTCCTGGGTATTGAGGTAGCTTACTCATCTAGAGGTTACCTTCTTTCTCAGTCGAAATATGTTGTAGATATTCTTGAGCAGGGCTAGACGTGATAACAAGACTGTAGATACTCACATTAAGGTTAACGTAAGGTATTCTTCTTCTAATGATTTACCTTTAACATATCCTACTTTATATCGTACTATTGTTGGGAGCTTGGTATATCTCACCATTACTCGTCCAGATATTGCATATGTTGTTCATGTTATTAGTCAGTTTGTTGTTTCTCATGCTATTGTTCACTGGACAACTCTTCTTCGTATTTTACAATATCTTTAGGGTACAGTCTTTCGAAGTCTTATAGTTCCATCCACCTCTTCCTTGGAGCTGCGTATATACTCTGATGCTGATCATAACAGTGATCCCACAGATCACAAGTCTATTATTGTTTTATATATCTTTTTAGGTGATTCTCTTATTTCTTGTAAGAGCAAGAAACAATCTATTGTTTTTCAATCCTCAATCGAAGCAGAATATTGTGTTATGACATCTACGACCAAAGAGATTATTTGGTTACATTAGGTACTTGCGGATATAGGAGTTTCCCTTTCTCATCCTACTTCTATGTATTGTGACAATCAGAGTTCTATTCAGATTGCTCGTAACTTGATTTTTCATGAGCAAACTAAGCATATTGAGATTAATTGTCATTTTACTCATCATCATCTCAAGCATGACACTATTACTTTGCCCTTTGTTTCTTTTTCCTTGTAGATTGTAGATTTCTTTACCAAGTCACATTTCATTTCTCATTTTCACTTTCTAGATCGCAAACTCTCAATGTGGTGATGCTTGTAGCTGCCGGATTGTGAGTTTGAGGGGAGAAGTTAAAAAATACATTTATTGTCACGACCCGAATCCCGGGTCCGTGAACGGCAACGCAGGAGTGGTGTTAAAAGGACACCTCACCTACGCTAAGCCTCAGAATGGACATATCAAAAGAACAATTTATTCAAAAATACGCAACATTTCATAATCTTCAGAAATATTATATTATTCAAAATTGATGAAACCAGAAGATAGTTTAAAACTCCTCATCAGTAATTAAAACAAAATAATAATCCATAATACTCATTACATTGTCAAAATCTAAACTTAATTAAAACAGGGTAATAGTGGAGCGTCTAAGATATTGAATCAGAACTAAAAGGAAAGCCTCGCAAAACAAGCAAGGCACACTGACTCAAATTGAAGAAGCAGGAACACTCAACAAAATCCACCTGCTATCAGAAACTAAGAACCTGAAATGATATTAAGAATGAGGGGTGAGTTCAACCAATTCAGTGAGGGAATAACATTTAATATACATTTTAGATATTTTAGATATTAATAGTTTGCAAGACGATTTATCTTTATATACATATACATATACATATACATATACATATACATACTAAACATATTATCATAAAGTAGTGGAATACATGTCAGAGACCAGATGACACCCGATGGTGATCAGATGACACCCAAAGGTGACCACTGTGGGATGACCAGTCGCCACAGGCTGATGCCTCTCTCACCAGCTAGGTATACAAAATACTATGTGCACATAGGCTAACTACTCTCCGTTAGCATGGAGTTACTGACAAGTCCTATATCAAGGCATAATAGCTATTCACAGAATCATCAAAGAAACGTATATCATATCAAATAGAATTTAGTTCGACAGATTGCGAGTGCAAATTCAAGAATAAATGAGTACTCAGAAAATAAAGCAATTTATATAAATATTCAAGAAATTTACTGGTTGTACTCATCGTATAATCAAAATACATATTTATTTATATTATATGCATATTAAAGATTATCCCACTCACCCGGAAGAATATAGATTAAAAGAAATATCAGATGAAAGACCCGAAAAACAATTAAGGATCGTTAGGAGAACCTACAATAAATATATGAAATATAATCCAAAGCAACTCAAAGCAACACAAATAAAAGATTCCAATGCATGAAAGAAAACTAGGTTTAGTCTCCTAGGTTTAGGGACTAAAATGACAATTATCCAAAACAATGACCAAAACATAATTTTACCAAAACTGGACCAAATTGTAAATACATAACCATACTGAAATTTCACCCATAAACCATCTTTAATTCTGTCCAGAACAAACCAGGGACAGAATTGTAATTTTTATAAAGTTTAGGGACTAAAATGTAAATTCCCAAAATTTAGGGACCAAACTGCAAATATTCCAAATCAATTATCAAACCAAGATTCAACATCCTAAACCTCATAATAACACTGTCCAGAATCTCAAAATACATTTAGGGGTCAAATTGTAATTTTCCAAAGTTTAGGGACCAAATTGAAATTTTCATAAATTAAGGACCAAAATAAAATTTGGTCATCTTCAACCTCAAGACCATTCTGTATAGATTTTCCAGAAAGGTAAAAATGAATTTCTTAACACATAAAAATTAATTTAAACAAATCAACTCATAAATCCTTATTTCTAACAACATATTAATTAATCACCTAACATTAAACCCTTAATAATCATAAATCAATCTTAACAACATAAACTTCTAGTTCTTATAACCCTAATCTCTCTCTCTCTCTCTCTCTCTCTCTCTCTCTCTCTCTTTATCCTTCCATAAACAAATCATAATTAAAAGTAACATGAGAGAGAATCACTTACTTGCTACTTTCACTTTTCTGAAACCCAAAACTCAACATAAAAAACTGAAATTTTTTATTTGATGAGGAGAGGGTCATGCACGACGGCCATAAGACTTAGAAGAGAGAACAATAATTCTCTTGCAACTTTTCCTTATATACTTAGGTTAACTTAGGTTGGGTTTGGGCTGACTTAAACTTAGGTTTGACCCAAAAGTTTGGGTCTTATATTTATCTTGTTTTATTTATTAAAGATAGAATAGTATTTTTAGTTTAGCCTATATATAATGTGTTTATATTTAAGTTAAAACAATCAATTTAAAATAAACACATTAATGAAAATTCAAATCTCCTCTTTTATGTTAATTTGAATTGATTTAACCGGTATAACCAGCTCCAATAGTCCCATGCATTTTTTCATGGAGAAGAGATTATATTATTGGTGAAAAAATTAGTTTGGCTAGCCATGGTAGCTCTCTTAGTTGGTATATCATGTCATGATTTTGCGCGATGTACGTATACTACGAATGAAAAAATATTGATGATGGTCTGGCATTGACATAGAAAAACGTATATGCATAGCTCTGTATCATTAGTAAATTTTATATTCCTTGCTTGTATCAACGGGAAGTGATTCCTCATTTGATTACACTGTGATTTGTACCTCTTGATTCGTTTCCATGTTCATCAATTCATTCTTTTTTTTCCCATTGGTTAAACAGAAAAGAAAAATTCATGAACAACGTGATTCATGCCAAACAAAGGCCAAAATGAACTACTTTACCATCTTAAATATCATTTCTTTCCCCTCTCCATTTTAATTTAGTTGTTCGTTTCTTGTTTGCCTTGCTTAACTTTTTGTAGGACAAAATGCATGCAAATATTAACTCTCTGGTGTTTTGTCAATAACCCAAATATATTCTTGAGGAAAGCATATATACTTTTTCATGCCTCAGATATGAGATAAGCACAAAGGCATTGATGCGTCGATTGGTTGATTCGAAAGCTGAGGAAAAATCTCTACATTGCTGAGGCATGTACTGTTAACAAAAAACACGTGAAATTGTTGGGAGTCAGATTTTTCTATTGAAAGGATGGCATTTGTTTTTACTGCTGCTGTAGGTGCTCTTATAGGAGAGTTGTTACATGATGTGTTGGAACTAAAGAAGAAAGGAGATATGTTTGAAAATGTATTGGAGAGCATGGAGGTAACGTTAACATCTGTAACTCGAGCTCTTGAAAAGATAAAAGAGCTAAACAAAGAATTGGACCGTGAGAACGACAAAGAAATATGGATGTTGTGGAAACAACTAGAGAAAGGGAAGAAGCTTGTTAAGAAATTCAAACAGGCAACATGTTCAAGCTGCTTGAAAAGGCCTTTCTACATGAAGGATCTTGAAAAGTTGGATGATTCTCTTAAACGGTTTGGTCAGATTGTCATGCCGGTACTACAAGCCTGGATTCAGATGGAGACATTGCTGGTGCAGAAGCATAATGAAGAGGAATTGAAAGACACTCACGAGGATGTGAAAGTCATTCTGAAGGAGGGTCAACTCATTCATGAGGAGGTGAAAGACAATCATGGGGTGGTGAGAGACATCCGTGAGGGAGTGAGAGACATCCACGACAATGTGAAGCAGGTGAAGGAGATTCATCGGGATGTGAAAGATATTTATACCAATGTGGAAGGCGTAGGAGAGAGGGTCAAAGTTATTCACGATGAGGTGCAAGAAGTGAAAGAAGTTCGTGAAGAGGTGAAAGTGACTCACGTTGGTGTGAAAGACATCCAAGTGCAAGTCAAAGAAATTCATGAGGAGGTGAAAGATATGCGTAAGGATCTTCGTTCAAATATTCAAACAGAAAAGGCAGCTAGTCCTGTGTCAAATAGCAATGTACCTTTGTGGCCTTTTACGCCTCCAGAGCCACCACAGATTACTGTTGGATTGGACAAGCCAATGAAAGATTTAAAGAATGAATTATTCAAGGATGGAATGTCCACGGTTGTATTAACAGCTCCTGGTGGATGTGGAAAGACCACATTGGCTAAAAAACTTTGTCATGATGAAGCTATTAAAGGTAGCATTTCTTCAATTTCTCAGAAAGTTTTTGTTTCTATGTTTTTTTCATAGATCTCGAGTACTTCAATCCCAGTTTGATGTTGACATCTCATTTGCATCCGTAATCAATATACTGAAGATATGTGAAGGATTTTGAGCATTCTTTGTGTGATTTAAATGATTTTAGTTTTTCAAGAGTCAAGATGGTTGACATATCTCTGACACAATTTTCAGCAAATTTTTGTTATAAAGCTTTTTAATTTGCAGAAACATAAATGTTCAGGAACATTATGGCCATATGAATTCATTTCTTCTTGAAGATTTGGGACTCTGCAACAAGTTACATTATGTATCTAGCCCTTCGTATAAGACAGGCCTTGGATTAAGAAATCAATATGGTTAATTTCGAACATGCATGTTAATTTATAGCGAAAAGCACAAAACTTTTGCTAACAGTTTTCTCTGTGATGTTTAACTAGAAAAATTTAAAGATAATATCTTCTTCATCACTGTCTCAAAATCACCCGATCTGAAGGTCATTATACAGCAGCTATTTCGGCATAAGGGTCATTCGGTCCATGAGTTTCGAACTGATGAAGAAGCAGTAAACTGCTTGGAGCAATTGCTGAAGCAAATAGGAACAAAGCCTATATTATTGGTCCTCGATGATGTTTGGTCGGGATCAGAGAGCCTTCTGGAAAGGTTCAAGTTCCAAATACCAGGATACAAGATTTTGTTGACATCAAGATCTTCACTCGGTGGATTTGGTTCGAAATATAAATTGGATACGTTGAATTATGAAGACTCCCTGAGTCTATTTAGACAGTCAGCGGAGCTACGGAATAGCACCTCTAACAATGTAGAAGATGATGTTTTGAAGAAGGTACTTGCAATTCGGAAGAGCATGTATATATTATACTAATCATATCACCTCCAAAATCATGTTTGCTTGCCTTTCTTCTAATTCTGAAATGAAGATTTATTGAAACTTGAGTTATGCTTTTTCATGTAATGTCCTTTTCAGCAATTTTTCATCTGTTGGAAACAACTAGAATAACCAACATCCCGAAAAACTAAATATATTCGTGGCAATGAATTGCAGATAGTGAGCTTTTGCAAGGGATTTCCACTAGCTCTTTCAGTCGTAGGCCGTTCACTCCGCCAACAACGACCAGAGATATGGAGAAATAAAGTGAAGCAATGGTCAAAAGCTGGGGCTTTTTTTGAATCCAATAATGATCTGTTTACTTGTCTAAAGAGTAGCTTGGATGCGTTGGATAATAAGCTGAAGGAATGTTACATTGACTTGGGAGCATTTCCTGAAGGTCAACTGATACCTGCCAGTGCCATCATTGACATGTGGGAGGAGTTGTATGAAATGAATGGAGATGGTCTGAACTCCATATCAAACCTCCATGAACTATCCTCCTTGAATCTCATTGATCTGGTAGATACAAGGTATGCTGGTTTCATATTTGTCATCAGACTAACCAAATCTCTAATGCTCGCGTACTTGGTATCAAATCACACCTTTTCTTGTTTAATAAAACACTATTGCAGCATTTAATGGTTTTCTTTCCGTAGAAGTTTTGCTTTTGATAACCAGAAAGAATGCTGAACATGAAAACTTTTAGAATGTTCATTGATATTTAATATAATCCTTGGTAATCAATTCTTTCTCACTCACTAGGAGGGATGGAAGTGAAAGAGAGAACTATAATGAAACCTTTGTCACACAGCATGACCTTCTTAGGGATCTGGTCAACCATGTTAGCGGATTGGCTGGTTCAGAACAGGGGAGGAAAAACCTAGTTGTGGACATAAATGGACATGAACCTCGTGGCTGGTTGAAGAATCAAACAATCAGCGCCCATGTCTTGTCGATCTCCACAGGTAGCACATCCCTATCTTTGTTAAACATTCTTTTATGAGGCCTACGGCTTGGATTGAGAAATTCCGGATTGGTATCATGTAAAACAATAGGCCCTAAACAATAGGCCCTGCTTTTGTTTCTTCGATAGCATTTTTTTTACTCCCCTCTCTCATGGAGAAATTTTATGCAGATGAAACTTTCTTGTCAAATTGGCCCAACATTCAAGCTCCTGAAGTTGGGGTTCTAGTTCTCAATTTTCGTACGAAGAAGTACACATTACCCAAGTTCATCAAGAGCATGGATAAACTAAAGACTTTGATCCTCACAAATTATGGTTTTTTCTCAGCTGAAATAAGTAACTTTATAGTTCTTGGAAACCTGTCCAATCTAAAGAGGATCAGGTTGGAGCAGGTTTTGATTCCTTCCCTTACCATTAACTGTGTGCAGTTAGAAAATCTGCAGAAAATATCGTTGATCGGGTGTAATATTGGTCCGGCCTCCGGTGACAAAGCTATCCGGATTTCAGATGCACTGCCGAAACTAGTGGAGATCAACATTGGCTACTGCAATAGTCTGAATGAATTGCCTGTTGGACTCTGTGATATTGTCTCCCTAAAGAAACTTCGCATCACCTACTGTCCAGGCCTGTCAATATTGCCTCGAGAAATCGGAAAGATGGTGAATTTGCAAGTCTTGATGCTTAGCTCCTGCAGAAATTTGTCAGATTTGCCAGACACTATTGGAAGCCTCCATAAACTGAGCATTCTTGACATATCAGACTGTATTAGCATTAAGAATTTGCCAGACACTATTGGAAGCCTCCATAAACTGAGCATTCTTGACATATCAGACTGTATTAGCATTAAGAATTTGCCAGAACAGATTGGCGAGCTGCAGAGTCTAAACAAGCTTTACATGACAGGATGCTCAAATTGCAGGTTACCTAAATCAGTCACCACTCTTCATAGTTTGAAGTCCGTGATCTGCGATGAAGAAACAGAGAAATCATGGAAACCTTTCAAGCGCGACCTCCCAAACATGACTATCATTTACTAGTCTAAATGTATGATAAGAATTAAGAAATACAATTGCCATGATTTGCATGTATATTAATGAATCACTTATATATAAATATCTTCCATTCTCCAAAGTCAGAACGAGATCAAATACCTCTTGTCACTTTTTTGTGATTGATTTGTTCTTTCTTTCATCAGTTTTGCTCCCATATGGACTAACTGCAAAATGGGTTTAATCCTCGTAAAAATAGATTAAGTTTTTAGATTAAATTGGTTATTTTACAGGTATTAGAGTTTTATGAATCGAACAGTCATTAATTCAAATCTTATTATCTCTATTTTATTTGTTAAAAATTAAACACTACTGAGTATATATAAATTTCAAGTCTAAAAATCTTTCATTTGAAAAGATATATTAAAAAATAATATACCTAATAGCTTAAATTTTTAGATTTTTGATATCAATAACCTAATAATATAACATAAACCTTGGTTTTAATAGGGGAAGATTTGAGTTTAAAACAATAACTAAGAAAGATAAGTTTCCTAAATCAAATAGGAATATAAAATAAAATCATGTAGCATAATATTTGATTTTCTAAACTAAATAAAAAAATACAAAAAACTAAAAGGAAAATATTTTCATTAGAATAAAGATAATTGAGGAAACAAATAATTTCCACTAAAAATTACTTCTTTACAATTTTAACAGTAATTGACTTGCAAAAAAGTAAAATCCCAATTAGTTTGTCAGAAACTAAACCCAAACTTGATAATCTTTTCGCTTCTTTGATAACTCATTCTAAATCTGGGCGTTGATGGCTGTCTGTGGCTTGAAGTCCGAGAGTACCACGAGTTTTCTTGATCGTTTAAAGGTACGACATGGCTAGGCTTAGGCAACTCATCTCCATGATCCACCAATTTCTTACTCATTTCATTAACCCCTGTCAAAAGTTTCCGCATGTTCTCATATTGCAAAAGCTGAAAATTCAACGTTAAAAGATGTTTGAGAGATTCATCAAGCTCATCAATTCTTTTCTCGTATCTTCTCATCTTGAAATAATTCCATTGTGAGATTCTTGAGCATTTAGAAACAAGATGACTCCCTCTCGCCAACAATTCACACAATCTCTGAGCTTCTGCTCCTGGAAACTGCTGTTGTTCTCCTCTGATAACTTTGAATCTTGCGATCAAGATCCTGACGGTTGTCTGGAGAAGCCGTAGCTTAAATTTGAAGCTGGAGGCTGTAGTTACTGCACGCATAATCGAATCACTTAGCAGTTGAAGGGCAACTCCCAAAGCAGCCCCTGAAACAAGCTGTGATATTGGGTCCATTGGGACAATTTGGCAACAAAGAGTATAATAATTTACAAAAGAAAGATTACTCCCGGCTACTTGTAAGTTCAAGTGATGTTATTGTCTCCTCAGGGAAGTAACTATGAAATAGGAAATAATATCGAAAGCTTTTTAGAAACTACACAAATAGAGAAAAAAATGCTCTGAATTTTATCCTCAAGAATCAAGAGTGAATAGTATAGCTCTTCTAGGTTTCTTAAATAATGCAAAAAAGTCCTAGATAGAACAGGAATCCTAAACTAAATAGGAAAACTAATCCTAATTCAACTAGGAAAACTACGAATCCCAAACAGTAAATTTTTTTCCTAATTTGGACGCCTTCATGGCCCTAGATAACTACTAAAATACAAAGTAAAGAAACATCAACCGAGGTTACTGAGATTTAGCTACTGTTATCACTCCATTTTTACTATTCAAAAAAAAAAAAAGGGAGGGGCAAAGGGGCCTGAACCATGTCCAGGCGCACCGGGGCTCACAATCAAGCCCATGCTGACTCCTGGAAAGCCTAGTCTAGGCCTGCTTTAAAAAAAAAGGCAAGGTGAAAGAGATTGAGAATTTTGGCTACCACAACAGGATTAACCTGCAAGGTCATGTAACTTCTTCACAAAGATAGTAACAGATGATAATCTATGCTCCATATTTCAATGCCTTTATTTTTATTGATGATTTTGAAGAAGAGAAGTCAGATGCATAGTTGTCGGCTTCGGCTCGGAAGAGCTCCCTCAGTGCTGCAAAATTCAACGACAGAGATAGTGATTTAATAAACTTTCAGTATTAAAAGCAGTTTCCTAATCACTAGAATAAAAGGTACCTGCAAGTCTTTCAAGTATACTGATGGCTATAGACCTTGCAAACGGTGGACCCAAAACCCTTACTCCTGTTTTTTATAGCATGAAAGTATATTACTAATTAAACTTGCTGAAAATGCTCTCCAGACGAGAGTTGGTGATTGAAGAGTGTAGATTCTTGACAAAGAGATTGGCAACACCAGTCTTTCTAGCAAAAGCATTCCTCTCACTCCACATTATTCTCCATTCAACTCAGAATATAGAGGATTTTTTCAATTTAATGACCCAAATCATGAATTTAAAAAGTTAATCCAGGTTGATATTTATTTTTTAATTTATTTTTTTTCATTTTTAAGTGTTAGGTTTGTTAGAAATTAGATTTTATAATTTTCTATGATTTTTTTTCGGTGAATGTTAACCCAATTTTATGACCTAGATCGTCTCGGGTTTTTTTAATCTTTTTAAATATTATTTTTTAATTTTATTCTTCAATTCTTAATTAATTTAGGAATTTGGGCTTTATATTTTTTGTTTTTTATTAAATTATTCTATTTGTATGATTCTACAGGGTTTAATGGACTTGCCTAAATTTGTTGGTTTTTTTTTATGTTTTTTTATTAATTGATTTTTTTTAAAATTTTATCTTTTTATATTTAAATGGTTAGAAATTAAACAACATATTTAAATTCATGGAGTGCAAGGATGAAATTAGTGGGAAGAAATTGTCCTAAAAGGATGACAGCAAAAAAGAAAAATACAGGGATGAGATTCGTCTTTAACTGTAAAACGCATTTGGATGATGGCAAACGCCAAAATCTATTATTGGATGTAATTAAAAACACAAGGGAATTGAACCCGACGTGAATCGAACACGCAACCTTCTGATCTGGAGTCAGACGCGCTACCATTGCGCCACGGATCCACTTTCTTCTCTGGTAACACCTTATTAATATAAGAATATTGGTTTGGTCA
>Ga0325403_1000282_pt1 | contig 32275 bp, 18 predicted proteins | sample PopdelMetagenome_19_FD_205665 | JGI IMG/M metagenome (GOLD analysis project Ga0325403, IMG submission 205665) | Populus deltoides microbial communities from Bellville, Georgia, United States - Xylem-PdKOR-R4 | ecosystem: Host-associated > Plants > Phyllosphere > Stem > Wood/Secondary xylem... | reverse complement strand
AAAATTAAAATTGTATATCTTTCTCTTAGATTTCTTTTGACACTAAGATAGCTTAATTTAGATATATATAGAGAAAATTATGCCTAATTTACTAAGACCTCGTAAAATTTCTAGGAAGAAAATTTATTTACTCTTACAATCAGAAGTTTCACTTCCCCCCTTCCCTTTTTTTTTTTCAAAATGTATACTTAAGTCAGTTAGATCTCTTCAAGATAAATTTCATGTCTTTTTCAATATCATAAGTCTCACTTCAATTATGGCTAATGTTTAGCTAGAATTCATGAATGCTAAAGTTTCACTCCAAAGCCTATGATTCCATGATTTTTTTTTCTCTTTCTATATATAAATAAAAATAAATAAATAAAATATAAAATAATATAAAATGAAAAGTAAGAGCAGGTAAAAATCATATAAAAATCAATAACATCATAATATAAAAACTTTTTTTTCCCTTACTTGAAATCTCAAAAGGGATATTAATAAATCGGTTCTCTAACCATGGCACTAGTGCAGCAGAGCTGGTAATATTGGATTCTAGACATCTAAGATTATTTTCACCTCCTGTAAGCATCTTGTCCGATCGTGGATAGCTTCGGTAACCACCAAACTTTGAATAAATCAAAGTTTGTCATAGAAGCTCGATTAGATGTAGTTGGAAAGCTGAAATTAAAGAATTAAAATAGTTATTGTGTAAAACAAAACACATTAATGAGTAAAAGAACAAACCACAAAACTCAATGACATTAAAGCTAGCAAATGTCATGATATGATTGGAGACTAGAGTTAGTGGAGAGTAGCCTCATCAAAGGTTATTGCAAAGTTGGCCCAGAGAGTGACGCAAGCTCATTAATTACCCTGAAGAATTGTAATAATGCAAATGGAATATAATGCATGCAATAAGGATGCTACTAGAACCATCAGTAGAAAAAGAATTCACGTATTATAGCATGCCAAGTTTTTTCAAGAATTAATGAACTCTTTATTGCTTTCAAGACGTTAACGTACCGACCACTAAAACCTATTTAAGTGGTTGAATTACCTTTAACTTGTATCTTTATAAGAAGGAATAAGGAAGACATATATATATATATATATATATATATATATATATATATATATAAAGCTACAATAAGAAAGCTATGTATGTTAAAAGGCTAGGTATGCATAGTGTTCTTACTAGTAAGCACACTTGACTCTCTCTTTTTATGGTGAACACACTCGTAAAGTTGGTGAAGTTGTAATAATACTTGCCAACAATATCTTTATAAGAAGGAATAAGCTATGTATGTTAAAAGGCTAGGTATGCATAGTGTTCTTACTAGTAAGCACACTTGACTCTCTCTTTTTATGGTCAACACACTCGTAAAGTTGGTGAAGTTGTAATAGTACTTGCCAACAATATCTTTATAAGAAGGAATAAAGAAGATATTATATATATATATATATAAGCTACAATAAGAAAGCTATGTATCATTGTGTGTTTGGAAATGTGATTGTGGTTGTTTTTTAAAATACTTTTCACTCAGAAAAGTATGCAAATAATTTTTTTTATATATTTTAAAAATCAATTTTGAAATCAGTACATCAAAATAATTTAAAAACATCAAAAACATATTAATTTAAAGAAAAAAAATCAAATTTTTTCGGAAGCGCTTTTCAAACGCATTGCCAAATTTTTTTAAAAGGCTAGGCATGCATAGTGTTTTTACTAGTAATCACACTTGACTCTCTTTTTTTTATGGTCAACACACTCGTAAACAAATGTGTTTGTGAATTTGTTCTCGGGGGTGTAGTAATTTCTTATCTCAAAGAAAGAATTGTTGATGATAGCAGCTATAAAAATTAGGATATCCCTTTCTCTTACAAATCCATGTATAAGCTCCAACTCCACCCTTTGCATACTAAATGGGTAGCTTAATTAGCAAAGAGAAAATAAAAAAGATCATAACCAATATAAACAATCAATATAGCTTAATTAGATTGAGTGATTAAATCGAGCAACCTCTTCAAACATAAATGAATGAAAAGCCATAAAGTTTTTTAAAGAGTGATTATTCATAAACATTTACATTAGATAGGCTATGATGGGAAATATGGCAAGAAGAAAAAAAAATCAAAACACATGTATACATATCAACACATTCACCTAAGTATCAATAAAAAACATTTAAAGCTATTTGGTTGTCCATTGAGTTTCAGTATCCATACAAATCATACAAGAGCTCAAATCAATTGATAGAAACTTTATTTCTTAATGCTCTATATTGATATCAACACAACTCTATAAATGTAGAAAACAAATGGATCCACTACTAGAAAATTGAAGAACACCAACGAAATTACCGATGAAATTTTTTTGTCGGTAATTTTTACCGACGGACATAATTTTGTCTCTAATTTTGTCGGTATACCAACAGACCTTTGCTGTCGGTAATAATTACCGACGGCATAGAATTCGTTGGCAATACGATCGGTATATATCGACGGAATGGAATATATCAATTTTTGAAAAGTTGCAACGGTGTGATGACATGGGATTTTTTTAGAAGATTTTACAGACGAAATGACTGAGGGATTCAAACCGTACAGTGTCGTGGCACATTCACCGGTAGACTTACCGATAGGACGTGTCCATCAGTGATTCCATCGGTAAAAGCCAATACATACCCACTCTGCTGACTCTCTCTTCCTCTATTTCTCCTTCTTCTTCCCTATCTCAACTCTCCCCTCCTAAACTACAACCAACGACCCATCCCAACTCTCCCCCTCTTCTCAACACAAGCACTCAAGTTTCTTATTGTGGTTTTTATCATTTTTTGTAAGTAAATCTATCCTTTTAGTTTTAACATTTAAATGTCAAATTTATTATTTTTTATTGTTTTTTTAGTATATATATTTTGTTAACGTATGTACTTGTTTGATTGTTATTTGTTAAAGAAACTTGTAGTGTGAATGTATAATTTTGTAGTTGTTATAGTTTGTTTTAGATTTTATCAAATTGTATTTGTTTGTAAGTTTTTGAAACTTTGTTTGAATTACACCGAATTAGATGTGTTGTGATGAAATAAATAATAGCTTGTTTAACGGGTCCGTTTTAATTTTTATCAATTCTATTGCGGAGTTGTTATTTCCATAAATTTATATATGTATAAATTTATTTGGACGTTGATAATTGATAATTGATAATGATTATTTAACATAAATGTTTTTTTAGTTTGTTGGATAATGTCAGGGCACACCAATATTTTTGCAAATTTATTTACGTAACATAGTTAATTAATACATGTTGTCATCATAATTTTATAGAGGTTCGATAGAAGTCATGGATGATCGTTCATGTATGTATTGGGACTCACCCCAAGGATTGCGGAGGATGGATTATTGTAACGTGGTTCAAGGTTTTATTAATTTCGCAACATCTATTCCAAGGAATTTTACTAATGGCGATATTAGGTGTCCATGTAGGAAGTGTAAAAATAAAAAGTTTATGCATCAAGATGTTGTAACGATATTAGCTTTATTTCTTAATGCTCTATATTAACATCAACACAACTCTATAAATGTAGAAAACAAATTAATGGATCAATGTAGAGGAAAAAGAATATAGAGTAAAATATTTAATGGAAAATAGCACATAGATGCAATTGCTAGGCTTTTTCTCACTCTTTTTTTTTTTTTTTTTGTAAAAGCCAAGATGAATACTACTTAGTTAAATTTGAAAATGAACTTCACATGACCCTTTTAAATAACAATGACCATTTTAAATAACATTTAAAACCAAATCTTTACCAATAATGGAGGAAATTAAATGCACGAGGGGAGAAGTAAGAAACAACATATTCAATAAGACATAACATTTGAAAGAATAAACTTGGAGTCAAGGCACTCAAAACATTCTTGTAAATAATATTTTGATATTTAAAAGGCTTTTTCCTATGATCCCATGTGATAATTTTGATCCATTTTTTGAGTTTACTCTTGAACCAACAACATATAATTTGTCATATGTGAAAACTTGTTTTTTTGAGGAAAACACCATCAATCTTCATTGATTTCCTTTGGCTCTTGTTTATTGTTATTATATAACCTGACCTTAAAGGGATTTGTCTTTGTTTTATCATGAATGAACATTTTCCTTCATTTATTGGGAACATTCTTGGGATGAACACACGACTTTCTATATTCAACCTTGTTATTATATGTGCCTTGATATCTTTCTCCACAAGTTATGTTATAACAAGTCTTGTCTCGTTGCATAATCCAATTTATGTATTAAGATTTTGTAATAACATAATTTGTATGCCAATTTTCAAAGATAATATATACAAAGGGACATTGTTGAACTCTAATTAATTGATAAACTTTGTTGGATATAACATATCAATATTGTTAAATTTCTCTAGATGATGTGCAAATTGAATTTGTGCTTAAATAAACATGTTTGGACCCACGTGCAATATTAATGATGATATCATTTATTTCAGTAATTGTAATACTTTTCAATGTCACAATTACTTTTTCTCTAAAATAGAAATCATTAAGTTCATTCATATTTATATTAGGATAAATAGCCAAAACAATAGCTAAAATCGAGTAGATTCTACAAAACAGATGATCAGAAAGGATTTTAACAAAGCATGCATCACAATCATTAAAGAATAAAAAGTTGTATTTTCTCCATTACCAATCAAGAGAATCCAATTAGTGAAGGCAAGGAGAGCTTCTTCTTTTTTTTTGTGTCATCATCTAGACCATCAAATGAAATATTCATATTCCTTTAATGATTAAAAATAATGAATTTTGACCAATGTGATGAGCTGCTTAAAGAAACGTGTATAATTTCTTCCTTTATGCTTATAAGAATAATAGTTAGAACTCGATAAAATCCCTTCTCAATAACATCGTTTTTCCATTAAAAGGTCTATTTTTATAATCAACATTACTATTTTCAAGAACATCACATAATAAACAATATAATGCTTCAAAACAACATATATTATTCATTGGAGTTTCATCTAATGTAATAAGTGTCGTCGTCTTAAGGAGTCATGAAAGATGAAAGATGCGTGTTTTTTATCTCACAAGTTGATTTTTATCAATAGCAAGAGGAAATTTGAATCTTGAATGAGTGGTTTGTTCACCAAGTAATAGACAATAATTAATATTAGATAAGGCAACACAATCAAACCCTTTAATTGATTATTTTATGCCATAAAAAAGGTTTTTCTAATTCCTCCATGACCATGGATAAAGATGAAGGCATATTCCTTTGCTATCACAACATTGCTAACATATTCATAGACATATTTCTATTACACTAATTAAGAAATAGGGAAAAGGAAAAATACTAGCTGCTACATCATAATTAAGCTCTCCTCTCAAAAGTTTATTTATTTTTTCAACCAAGAGATAGACATTAGAAATTGATAAATCATGGTCCATAAAAGATGTGGCTCAACATTAAAAAGTTGTTCAAGTTCATACTAAATATAATTTTTAAGATTGCATCCAAAAAATATAGATTCAACATAGTAAAAGAAGCTTTTAGATGGAATATTGTATGATTGTGCGTTGAATTCTAGAATTAAGAGAAAAGAATCTTTAGGCCAGCAACTTCACAAACAAGGACAATAATACCAAAAAACTATCTAAGCTACAGGAATGTGATAGTTTCAATAGCTTCATAAAAACCCTAAGCCCAAAGGTTGATCTTGGAAGATACTCTTTCTAGCTAGCATCCCACATATATTTGTTTGGGAATTATGAATAATAAAGAGATTGTAAGTTTGAATCATTTTTTTTAGTCTAAACTATTTGGTAAGCATTGTCTTATTTATACCTAGCCTCATAAGAACCAATGAACGAGATTCATTGCTTGCAAAGACAATTAGTTGTTTCAATGATAAATGAACTTGTATTCATTCGATAAAATGGTTTATTGGATTAATAAGGAATTATAGAAGCCACCAAATAACTTTATAAGGGAAAATGAAATGATAATTAAGATATGCCTGAATTTAATCATAACTTTCCTTCAAGACAACCATACTATATTTATCTAACCCTTTGCTAACATATTTGAACAAGTACTTGATCAACATTTATTGGTAGCAGATTACAATATTAATGTGAGCATTGTACATTATCAAAAGCTCTATATCATGTGAAATGGCATGGCTATTACAGAGCACAAAACCTTTCCTAACAATAAAATTGTGATGATGATCACAACACATATAATAAGCAAACCCATTTTCATCAAAAACAATCTCAAACTTGAATGTTTTAGGGAAGAATTTGAACATTATCCTTCCTTTATGCAAGAAGCTTTTGTTAGGATTGTTGCCATTAATGTGCAGCAACCATTAATGAACGGCACCGTCCATTGAGAAATGTAGCAGCACATCCTAAATGTCAAAGTTTGCAACCACCATTATTGACAAAGGAGCAAGAGGAGCTATCATTGAAGCCTGTAAATAGAGGCATCATTTAGAGAGCAAAATGAGAAAAAGTGTGTGAGTGTGTGGAAGAGAGAAGAGAGAAAGAGATTAAGGCAGCAATGGCATCAGCCTTGCTACCATTGCAGCAGCTGCAAGTGCAACAATGAGAGAAGGGAGTTGAGTAGAGTGGATGTGATCCTCCTCCTCCTCCATGTATTTGTATTGTATCATTTCTATATCTCTAATAATATGAGCCTCTCCCGTGGATGTAGGTAATTTGCCGAACCACATTAAATATTGTGAGCCAGTGTGCTAAGCCTTCAAAGGGCAACTATCAGAACATCACCGATCGGAATGCCCTATAATTGGTATCAAAGCATATGGTTTAAAGTGATGTTTGATCTTTGTAAAAAAAAATGAAAGTTGTTAAAATGGTGTTTGTACCATACCACATTGAAGAGGACGAAGAGACGAGGGAAAATTCTGACATGGGACATGGCTACACGCGCCAACAAGCGCCGATGAGGAGGCTGCCCACGCACGCCGACATGAGCCACGCGTCTTCTTCGCCCGAATGGTGATGACGTCAGCATGATGACCCAACCCACGTGACTGGCCTGAATGATGATGACGTCAGCATGATGTAATTATGGCATCATCATGCACTGTGGCATGCCATGTCAGCGACCAGCTAGCTGACACGTCAACACAGTGGGACCCACCAATCATGTTATCAGCGGCGAGCCGGCTGGGTTGAGCCGAGTCGCAAGCCGGGGGATAGGATCAAGTGTAGGTGATCCTACATCCAACCGGTTTTGAGATTGAATCTGGGTTGTTTTACAAGCCAGAATTATTTTGAGCAAATCTTAGCCATCTGAAATGCGATTTGGATGATTTCAGACTTATTTCCAACTAATTTGATCGTTCCGGATGCAATGGTACGGTTTGATTGTTGAGATTGAGATCGAAAGTGGTGGTGGTGAATTATTAAGATAGATTGCCTGATGAGGAAGTATTTGAAGGTCATCATGGTGGTCGATGGAGATGAAGAAGAAGAAGTCGCACACATTTACCTAATTACGTGTGTTGAATTGCTAAGTGGGGGAATTTTAATTGTCTTGAGGGAAGACAAAATTAGGACACTCTGGACACCCAATCATGTGGACAATTAGAGGTGTAAAGTAGAAATTGATGAAGACTAATCTTGATGAATCTAAGCATTGGTAGTCTCCCCAGATGTTGAGAAATCAGGTATAAAACCAAGATATTCTAGATCACTTGTAAAGGAAAGTCACGACAAAGCTAGCAAATGGTTATATATACGGAAAGACAGTACGATGGATAGATATGGCCTAAGAAGTTCTAGCTAGGAGATTGAGTTTTAAGTGGGACCGGTGTGACCCCTCCAATCTTTCCTGGGAACTTGCTTAGTTGAAGGATTATCCATATGGTACTATTTTTGTATATGTAACAGTTTGTAATGAACCTGGTGAAGACTAGCAACATAACAGCACAAGGGAACAGTTGGGTTTTTGTATGTTCAAGGATCTGATGGAGTGATGATTTCTCCAAAGAAGTTAGATTCGGTGACTGTGATTTCACAAAGGGAGAATTGATAAAGACCCTGATAATGGAAGAGAAATACAGTAAGGGGATAAAGATTGGGACCCTATTTTGACTTTGATAGGCATTGTGACAGGATGAGCTGCTGTCAAACATAAGCAAGGAATAGGAAGAATTTGGAGAACAGAAATTGCACGAGGGCACATAGATATTGTGCAGGAGTACCCGTAGGATCCAATGAGGTACTATAATGAGACAACAAGTACAATGAGAAGAAGAGTTCCCAGATGAAGCTCAGAGCAGAGACTATATAGAAATTGTACAATAGGAAGTCTCTTGTGCTCTTGATGAAAACAACAAGCGAAGACCTTTTCGCATGCAATGATGGAAAGATGAGCTGTTGCAGAAGCACCTAATTAAGAGGGTGTGACCACCTATGAAAGGCGAAGACACCAAAGAGAGTCGGTGTAGGTGGAGCTGTCAAGCAGAAAGGCGTAGAAGCTCCAAACATAGAAATCGAGATGGAGGATTACGAGGAGTATGACACAACCAAAAGATTGATGTCTTCTCCCAAGTGTAGGAGTGTTGAAGTAATAGATAACCCGGCAAGACCGGGGTCGAACCACAGGGAGGTTAACTATATAATAATATTAATAATAATAATAATAATAATAATAATAATAAGTTGAAGAGAGCTTTGAGATGTGATATTGATATAAGGATTAAACAATGATAAAAACAATTGTCAAGGTTAGAGGATCCACTAATGGTATTTCAAACAAGTATAGTATAAACTCTTTTTATTACTCAACTGGAAACCACACACAAAGGAGGTTCCAATCGGATTATAAATTGTTAACATGATTACATTAGTTATCTTATTCGAATAATGTTAATACTTGTAAATGTTGTCAGGTATTCATGATTATAACTTATATTAACAACAAATCAAGTTCCTTTCATAACACAAGTGTCCGTTATACCATACGATTGGGCTATGAAAGTGCCAAGTATTTGTTGTGCCAAGACAACATAAATCTAGATTAACTATTTAACAAGCAAAGTATTAAAAGTGAACAAGATAACAAATCAAAACATGTTAGTATCAAACATTAAAGTCCATGTTGAGTTTATACTATACTTATTCTTACACCATTAGTATAACTTTTTCACCTTGACATAATAAACTTAGCTAAACATAATGAAAAAGAGAAACATAAATAAACAAGATAATAACATAAATAAGATATAAGTTAACTAAGTAAAGAAAAGGAAATGAAAAACATAAACAAGAGATTAATATAAACACAACTTAAGTATCACAAAAATATAAAGAGAGAGAGCAAGAACATGATCTTGATCTGAAAACTAAGATGCCTAAATGCATGAAAAATGTCTCCTTTTATAGGCCAAAATTTGAAACTATTGATTTGATGACTAATTGTTGAGTGGGTGGCCACATCTTGACTTGGTGACAATCCTTATCTTCTTGTCTTAACAAAACGTCATTACTAACGTCAGAATTTGAATAGATTGTCCCCATAAAAGTTCTAGGAAATTGTCTCAGCTTTCCAACAAAAAAAGAATCGGTGCATTTGAACTTCTAGAACTCGAGATATGGGCTGAACACTAAACAGTGTCTAGGCTGCAGGACAGATTATGACTTCTCTGTTGTTGCTAAGATTTGGACTTCCAAACAGCAGAATTAAGTCTTGGACTCCGCATGAATGTTTTAAGCCTATGTCTTAGCTTTCTATCCATATAAACTAAATTGAAATTGAAGATCTACAGCTCTAGATATGACCCAATGACTGAACAGTGTTTAGTTTGGACTGAACCAGCATCTCTTTTCTAAGCTTAACCCTCTCTTTGTCTTCTCAATCTCAGTAATTGAACTCATCAATCAATCCTTTGATTTATATGATAGGCCTGCATTTAAGATGAACATTTACCATAAATTAAAGGTATCTTATATTATTAGACATGTTATTATAAAACATGTTCTAGTTAAGGGGTTATTGATACTTCAAGTGCAAAATGATGATATAAAACCTTGATAAAAATGCACTTTTAAGTGCTAATCAGCGTATACCGCAACTCTCTCTTTCTATGTAATCAGTGGTAATAATCTTGCTCATAGTCCATATAGTGGTAGAGAATCTTAGAGCCACTTTAAAGCATCTTAGCTGAAGGAGGATGCGACTGCCTATAAAAGGTGAAGACACCTTAGAGAAGGTGTGAGGGCCTTGATATGAGCCCAAGTTCAGACCGCCCCATGACAACAAGCGAAGGCACCTTAGAGAAAAGGTGTGAAGGTCATGATATGAGCCCAAGTTCAAAATGCCCTAGAGCCGATGTAATGGCTAGATATGAGTTACAGATGTATGGATAGCCAATGAAATGGCTATGATGAGTATGAAGACAAATGTTGAATTGACTTTGATGGATATTGCCCCCATACTAAAGATTAATGAGCTAGATAACATTTGCCTTGGACAATAAGTGGATAACTTGTGGAGCATTAAGACGTGATTGCTAGGAATGAGCAGAGAGCATGCGCAGGTTCCGGGAACAAGTTAACTCTTGTCAAGGTAGTGAGCTCGGTGATGGCATTGTAATACTTAGAGTATGAAGATAGATATAGATCAACCTTTAATGGGCTGCCCCATGGTTAAAGATAGAGAGCTACCTGAACTCTTAGGACAAAGAGCGAGAGACTCACAGAGAAGTAAGGCGTGGTTCCTAGAGTGGAACAGAGGGCATGTGCAACTCCTGGATGAGTAAACTCTTAGAAGAGTGGTGAGCTTATGATCACATTAAAATACTCACATAATGACTGTCGCACTTGGAAATAGATATTTTTGTTTAAAGGGGTGTTGTAAGCCTTGGTGTGAGACTTAATAAATCATTTCGGACTGAACATGGTTGATACGCTCAAAGGGGAATGTTATGTGTCCTAAAGACAAGCATTAACACTCTTTAGATGTGATGTGGTAGACCATCTGGTTGTAGTGATCCTTTGGTGTGAGAAAAGGTGTGCTTTGGTGACTCTAGTGATTGAAATGTGTGGCAAATACCTGTAAACTTAGCTGGAGATGCTCTCAAAATGGTAAGCTTGGAAGAGCTGTAAGGTGTTAGCTTATGCTGAAGAAGCAAGAGGACAATTGCCCCACATGAATAGCAAAGGGGGTGATTGTTAGGATTGTTGCCATTAATGTGCAGCAACCATTAATGGACGGCACCGTCCATTGACAAATGCAGCAGTCCATCCTAAATGTCAAAGTTTGCAGCCACCATTGTTGATAAAGGAGCAAGAGGAGCTGCCATTGAAGCCTATAAATAGAGAAATCATTTAGAGAGCAAAATGAGAGAGAGAGTGTGAGTGTGTGTAAGAGAGAAGAGAGAAAGAGAGCAGGGCTACAATGACAGCAGCTGCAAGTGCAGCAATGAGAGAAGGGAGTTGAGTAGAGTGGATGTGATCCTCCTCCTCTATGTATTTGTATTGTATCATTTCTTTATCTCTAATAATATGGGCCTCTCCCGTGGATGTAGGCAATTTGCCGAACCACGTTAAATATTGTGTGCCAATGTGCTAAGCCTCCAATGGGCAATTATCAGAACATCACCGGTCGGAATCCCCAACAGCTTTTGCATTTGAAATCCCACGAGAACAATATATCATAAATCTTGAAACATTGTTGTAATAAATAAGATCGATGTGCTTATTAAGGATATTTATTAATACAATTGAATCCACAGCTTTATATGTTCAACACTTGAAATTAAAATCTAGTTAAAATAGTAAATGAGTGTGTGGAAGACCTTTTTTTAATTCAATACTGCACACATGTAGCAAAAGGAAATGACAAAAAAATATTGCTAAGATGACAAAAATAACTATATATATCATAAGGCTACAAATACTAATAAATAACAGAAAAACATGAAAAATGAACATTTGTAATGATCCATCCAAAGGGAATTAATGATTTAATGACCGCTAACATATCAATAAGTTTGGTCTAAAACATCTATAAAATGATATCGAGCTTATCTTCTTTCTTATTGTAACGACCTGACTTTTTCAAAGCCAAAATCAGTGAAATTTTTTTTATTAAGTTCTCAATACTTTTCACAATAACATTCCGTGAATTAGTAATTAGGTCCCCTTCCTTATCATGGCATCATACGGATACAGTTTTCATGAGTCAACATTCCCATAAAACGGATACTCAATACACATACCCATAATATTATATTCTCATATTCATATATTTACATTACATCATATTGAGATACTCATAAGTTTGCATTCCTATTCTAGTCTTGTTATCAACACGAGTTTATACACGAGTGTTAAACGATAATTTTACATAAACAGTACCTTCCTTCATACAATTCTCATGTGATTTCACAACACAACATCCTCATAAAAGAGAATACCACATAAATATATTCATAACAACGTGTCTGCATGTTCGCACATCCACATCCTTGTTCCATTACAGTTTTCATTACATGTCCTTACAAAAGTGTCGAATGGCAAACATTCAACCAGTTTGTTCGTTCTTATCAAACACATAACTCCTAAAACATACTACTACATAACACCTTTCAAAGTATGTGAGCCCGAAGAATGGCTTTCCTACATACCTTGATTTTGTGATGTTCGTGTTACAAAAATAATATGGATACAAGAATTGTAAATAATCTAAACATAATAATAGATAATTAAAAGGACATTATCGTTACTTTCCATTATCAACTGAAGGTAAGTACATTCTTTTATTTACTTCTTATATGCATTGTACAATCCTTATTATTTCGCTAAATGTATTATCCTCGCTTATATGCCCTAACCTCTCCATAAGAGTGGTGGGGCCGAAGTTTAATCATCTATCAAGGTCAATTGCTTTCATGTATCAGGTAATTCTCTCCGTGAGTCTTTAACTATCTTGACACATAAGCGATCACTTCCCCATGTTACATTAATCACCCCCAAGTCCTCTCTTCAAGGCATCATCACTAACTACGAAACCCTCGATATTTGGAACGTACCAATTTTAGTATAACAGTCTACCTGGCCTTGTGCTTACTCAGCTAATCATGCCTAGGATTATATCGAAATCATATAATTCTAGGGCATCAGATTTACTTCTATTTCATACCCTATTTCTTGTCGAAGTTCCAATTACGAATCCTTCTTTCCATTTTGGTGACAATTCTCCTAATACTAAATAAGTGGGTAGCACCCAGTTCAAAAAACATAAGCACATTAAAGTTATTCATCGGTAGTGTACCTGCTACCATATTGGATGCAACCCTAACTTCTTCCTGTGTTAGGTGGAAGACTCTTTCTGGAGTCCGGTCATTTTGTGCCCCTAGCCTCCCTCGGTTGGAGTTTGCTCCTGATTGGGAAGACCTCACTAGCCTATTTACTGTGATGGACTTTTGGTAACTTTGACTTGGTTGTCGCATACTCTGTGCTTCTCAAATGTTTCTGTTAGGGCATTCCTTCTTATAATGGCCTCTTTCACCATAGTAATGATATCTTTTCCCCAAGTAGTAACAATTTCTCCATCTATGACCCTCTCCCTTGCATATAAAACATCGTCCTAGTGACACAGAGCAGTCTCTCGGATGCCTTTATTCGCACTTCACACAGTGAGGGTAATGCACATTCTCCCGGTCACTAGTCCCCCCCGATAGGTTTGCTCTTGGGTGAGTCTGTCCACCCATCACTTTTCCACCTGACTGTTAGTGAAACGGCATCGCTACCGTTCCCTTTCTAATGGATGCCTCAAACATTCCACTTTTTTCCTTCTTTAGAAACGGCAGTCTACTGGTAAAATCATCATCTCTCTTTTTGCTTGTTCCCTGATATCCTTATGGACCCTCTCTAATACAAGCTTTCAAAGCTTATGCCGCCTCAATCAGTTCTCTCACTTATTTAAACTGTAAGGCAATCAACCCTTGCCTCAATTCTTGTCAAAGCCCATCTCTCAACTTCTCAATCATATACTCTTAGGTTAGGATGTAGTGCAGAGTAAATAGTGAGAGATCATGGAATCTCCTTTCATAGTCCTACCGACATATCATATTGTCTTAACGCCAAGAACACTTGTTCTTTCACCTTGCAATGGTATCTGGAATAGAACTGATTTTCAAACTCTAATTTGAAGTCGCCCTAGGTCAGTGTTTTGGTTGCCCATCACAGTTAGACATTTCCCATCATGTAATGGCCTGGTTGGATAATAATTGAGTAGCATAATTTACCCGTAAGCCCTCGGGTATATTAATCTAGATCATAGTCTTCTCCACTTTCCTAATCCACCTCCCACCTATCTCAGCTTCTTATTCCCCCAAATACAGTTTGCAACCTATTTCTCTCATACTTTTAACCAACCGTACGAGTAATACCACGCTGCCTGTGGTCACGACACTTCTAGGGCTACCTGCAAAATTTGTGTGGCTGGAACTTCTTGTGTTGTAGAGCTAGCCATGCCCTCCATCACTGCTTTAACAATCTGGGCTAGGAGTCCTGGGTCTACACACGGTGGGGGCACCCTTATTGGTATGGTCAATGGATGTGCCTCTGTTTTTTCTTGCTGCCCCATCTCTACTGGAGGTACTTCTTTCCTCCGATTTGGTACCTGTTCTTCTTAAACTCTTGTGGTTTTTCCTCGCAAGGACCCAGATGCTCTTGCTAGAGTATGGGAAGTAGTATCATCCAATGGATACTCATCTTGCCAATCCTGGGCATTTCGACCTCTACTCCTCCTTTCTATGGAGGGTAGCTTGGTTCGTGCCCCCTAAAAAGTGTGCACCATCCTAAAATAAATCGCAACAACATCATTTTCATCAATCCTCAGGATCTAAACTAGGCACTCTGATACCAACTGTAACAACCCGGATTTTTTTCAAAGCCAAAATCGATGGAATATATATATATAAGTTCTCAATACTTCTCACAATGACATTCCGTGAATTAGTAATTAGGTTCCCTTTCTTTTCATGGCATCAAACAAATATAGTTTTCATAAATCAACATTTCCATGAGATGGATACTCAATACACATACCCATAATATTATATTTTCATATTCCTACATTTACATTACATCATATTAATATACTCATGAGTTTGCATTCATGTTCTAGTCTTGTTATCAACACGAGTTTATACATTAGTGCCGAACGATAATTTTATACAACTAATACTTTCTTTCATATGATTCTCATGTGAATTCACAACACAACATCCTTATAAAAGATAGTATCACATAAATATATTCATGACATCGTATCTACATGTCTGCACATCCACATACATGTTCCATTACAGTTTTCATTATAAGTCCTTACAAAAGTGTCGAATGGCAAATATTCAACATAACACCTAAGACATACTATTACATAGCACCTTTCAAAATATATGAACCCGTGGAACGGTTTTCCTATGCACCTTGATTGTGTGATGTCCCTGTTACAAAAACAACATGGATATAAGAATTGTAAATAATCTAAACATAATAATAACAACTAGAAGGACGTTATCGGTACTTTCTATTATCAACCGAAGGTGAGTACATTCTTTCATTCACTTCTCATATACATTGTCCAATCCTTATTATTTTGCTAGATGCATTATCCTCATTCATATGCCCCAACCTCTCCATAGGAGTGGTGGGGCCGAAGTTTAATCTTCGGTCGAGGTTAATTACTTCTCCTTAACTCAATCATCCACCTTGGATGCTTTTAATAGTAGCTAATTGCAATATCTAAACTCGATCATCCAACTTGAATGTTATTAACCAAAACTGATCACAAAAGTCAAACTCGCCATCTCTTACAGATACCATTAGTTGAAGTCAATCATCATAATCAACTTAGTCATTCATCTAGGATGTCATTTACCAAAACTAATTGTCGCACCCGACATCGCGGCGGCCCTAAAAATAATCTCGATTTATGGAAAAAAGAACAGATATCTGGCATCTTGTTCTTTTAGGGGAAAAGGTCTTGTTTAAGGAGTCGCCACCTAGTATTATGGTCACTAGAAACCCTATGGTTAACAGAAATTCTATGGCTCGGGATTGGTTACGTAAAAAAAAAGATATTATCACCCTTTAAATGTTCTGCCTGAGGCAGACTGCCTTGCTGGTTTTGTCTTAAATTGCTAAACATTTATTCGCTTATGCTATGATGATTTGTTTATAATATTCCTGACTCTGGCGCCAGTGAATATTCGAGCTCGAATAATTCCAACTGTGGCGTTGGTAAAAATTCGTAGCTACGAAAAAAAAATTAGATCAATATTTTATATTCCTTACTCTAGCACCAGTGAATAAATAAATAAAAATAAATTTATTTTTACGCATACATATATTTTTTTATTTTTCTAGCTAAATAAAATAAAATACAACAAATAAAAATAATATAAATTTAAACCGGTATTTTTATTCCTGACTCCGGCGTCAGTGAATAAACCAATAAATTTACATTATTTTTATTCATGCATACATATTTTTTTTTATTTTTTCTACTTTTTTTATTTTTCTGTTTTTCTATTTTTTTTGGGCTGGGCCCAGCCAGCCCACATGGGCTGGGCTAGACCCAACCAGCTCAGCCCGGTCATTGGCCCAAGCTAATGACCCGGCTGGGCAAAAATCAAAGAAAGCACGCGTGAAGTGATTTCATGCGTGCATGAGCAGAATAGAGGAAATGAGTTAGAATGTGTGAATTAAAATTCAAAGTAAACACTAGCCGGTGAATTAAAATGAAAAGCGGGAAGAGGAAGAACTTACCTGGTCTGTTGGAGGCGAAGCTTTCTTGTTCTCTGGCTCTTCTTCGTTTTTGTTCACCTGGCTTGCACTTTGATTCAGGAGACGGAGGCGTGATGGATGACCAGCCAAAGCTCTGCTTCGGTTCCCTTTTATGCTCCTACGTTGTCCTCTTGTTCTTCCTCTGTTTCGGGTTTTTTCTTGCTGGTTCTCAGTTTTATTCTCCTCTATTCTTTTCTCCGGTTTCTCGTCTGGGTTTAGCTCCCGTTTTTTCTTCTCCTTTTCAGTCCAATTCCCCCAGTTTTTCTTCTTTGTTTGTGTCTCTGCCCAGTCTTCTCTGTTCAAGACGAAGACAAATGGTGGTAAAAGCACTAGGATTTGTTGCTGGTTGAGTGACCAAAAGTTTCCCTGGGTTCTGTCTCTCTTGTGATTCCTCCGTTTTATAGAGTCTGATCGGTGGTAACGGACGGCATGTAGAGGGGCGACAACATTAAAACGTCCTTAACTGAGGTGAGCGGATGATTACTGCCCATAACTGCTGGAAACGGTCTCTAGTTAAAGAAGAAGAAGAAGATGAACAGTGCTCTTTCAAACGATGCCGTTTTGGTATATGAGTTGGCCATTTGCGTTTTGGCCCGTGAAGTTCCGAACATTTTATAATTAAGCCCCTGGTTTAAACTGTAATTGCCCTTGCATTTCGGCATCTTTTACAAGTTAGTCCTTGGACTTTAATCTGCTGCAATTGAGCCCCCAATTAACCCCAAACTTTGCTAATGTTTCAATTAAGTCCCTGATTTCATTAATTTAATTAAATCCAAGTCCAATTAAGTCTCAAAACTTATCAATTCTCCAATTAAACCCTTAATTGGATTAATTAAATTAATTCTAAACTTAATTAAGTCTCAAAACTTATCAATTCTCCAATTAAACCCTTGATTGGATTAATTAAATTAATTCCAAGCTCAATTAAGTCTCAAAACTTATCAATTCTCCAATTAAACCCTTGATTTGATTAGTTGAATTAATTCCAAAGTTTAATTAATCCCCAAAACTTCCAACATGTTGGCCTTAAACCAATTTTAATTTATTCTTCATTTTTTCTTTTTTTTGCTTTTCATCATCATTCATTTTTTTTATTATCATTTTTCAATAAAAATAATAGTAATAATAATAATATAAAAATGGTCAAAAATTGGGTTCTGACAGTTGCCCCCTCTTTATAATATTTACTATGCAAAGATATTAGAAAGTTTTCATTTTCTTTTAGCTTTGTATAGTGAATTTATAAAGAAAGGTAGATACAGAAAGAATTTTTGCTTTTTTAAAAAAAAAACTTTGAAGATAGTAGATTGACACACGACCTTTACAGAGAGAAGTACAAATCAAGAAACAAGTCATTTGGAAGACGACCCATATTTTTTGTTTTTTTTTTTTGTTTTTTTAAATGGATCAAATTGTTTTGGGCAACCTGCCCGATGATAAAAGAAACGCGAAAAGGGTTTCGCGAGTGGCCTAATTGTTCCAGGCAACCTGCCCGATGAAGAATAAAACGTGAAAAGGGTTTCGCGAGTGGCCTAATTGTTCCAGGCGACCTACCCGATAGGAAGAGTAAAACGCGAAAAGGGTTTCGCGAGTGGTGTAATTGTTCCAGGCGACCTGCCCGATAGGAAGAGTAAAACACGAAAAGGGTTTCGCGAGTGGTCTAATTGTTCCAGGCGACCTGCCCGATAGGAAGACTAAAACGCGAAAAGGGTTTCGCGAGTGGTCAAATTGTTCCAGGCGACCTGCTCGATAAAGAATAAAACGCGAAAAGGGTTTCACGAGTGGTCTAATTGTTCCAGGCGACCTGCCCGATAGCAAGAATAAAACGCGAAAAGGGTTTCGCGAGTGGTCAAATTGTTCCAGGCGACCTGCCCGATAAAGAATAAGACGAGGATTTTTTTTGACAAATATAAAGAAAAAGGTCTCATTGGTGTCTTATCCCCGAGATGAAAGCTTAAAGGAGCACTTAAAAGGAAGAAGAGGGCTCGAAGGCGCACTTGAAGGAGGTGAGGGCTCGAAGGCGCACTCGAAAGGAGGCGAGGGCTCGAAGGCGCACTCGAAAGGAGGCGAGGGCTCAAAGGCGCACTCGAAAGGAAGCGAGGGCTCAAATGCGCGCTCGAAAAGGAAGTGAGGGCTTAAAGGCGTACTTGAAAGGAGATAAGGGCTTGAAGGCGCACTGGAAAGGAGATAAGGGCTTTAAGAAACTCTTGAAAAGGGAGGTAGGGTTAGGAAACGCACTACCTTGGATGGTCAAGGGCTCAAAGGCACACTCGAAAAGAGATGAAGGCTCGAAGACGCTTTTGAAAAGAGGTGAAGGCTCGGAGGAGCACTCAAAAGAAGTGAGGGCTCGAAGGCGCACTTAAAAGAGAGGTAGGGCTAGGAAACACACTACCTTGGATGGTCAAGTGCTTAAAGGCACACTTAAAAGGAGATAAAGGCTCGAAGGCGCACTTGAAAGGAGATAAGGGCTTGAAAACACCCTAAAAATGATGATCAAAGGCTCGAAGGCGCATTTGAAAGGAGAAAAGGGCTTGAAAGCGCCATAAAAATGAGGATCAAAGGCTCGAAGGCGCATTTGAAGGAGATAAGGCTCGAAGACGCACTTTAAAGGAGATAAGGGCTTAAAAGCGCCCTAAAAAATGATGATCAAAGGCTCGAAGGCGCATTTGAAGGAGGTAGAGAAATACAGAATTCTTATGGACAGCCTACCCAGGTTGAAAAATTCTCAAAAATGATAAATTTTTCAAAAACAATTTCAATCTTTGGTCATTTCAAGTTGGTCTTCCACTCGATGGATTCCGCTAGAATTTTCTCTAATGAAATTATCAAAACTCATTGTCTAATGTCTCAAATTTTAGATGATATGCATGCATCTTTACCTGTTTTGAAATATAGGCCCCCATTTCTTCTTAATCTTCTTGCTGTTTGATTGATGAGGACTTGCTACCTCTGATTTGGGTCCTCTTTGTCGCTTAGCTTCTAGCCCACTCGAGTTGGCCCATGTAAGTCTATTTTCAGATTTGTTTACATAACTCAGCCTTTGTGGTGCCCATCGTGACCCACTTGCTTGCTAAAGATTTTTTGTCTCGTCAAATAATTTGAGAGGATCACTCATTACTCCTCGTTTCAATGTTAAAAACATTCGGTGTCACTTGCTGAAAGGATCAAGTTGTCTTTTATAAACCAAAATGCCCCCTTGTCTTGTTAAAGGAAATTATCATCTCTTTTTCTAGAACCTTTTCTTTTAGACACAATGTTGCCCCCTTGTATTGGTCCTTGCCCCCAAGTGTGCTTTGTCAGTGACTTGGACAAATAATGGTTTTAAGAAGTCATTCTCTCATTTCTCTCCTTTTCAGTTTGGTGAAGGAGTATGGGTCTAAAATGAATCTTGAAATCTTGATCTTGCATTTTGAAAACAAAAATTATTTCGATGTGAGTCTAAAACAATTTGCTTCTGAAATCTTGCATACTCCTTGGTTATTTTCATTTCTTGGAAAAGAGATTATTTGCTCTTGTGTTTGGCAATGAGGTCTTCAGTGGAAATATGTTATGAGATGACCCTTTGTTTTAAAGTGAAGGGCTCGAGAAAAAGCTCGAGGTTTTGTATGAGAAAAACTTGTCTCTTTTTGAACATTCATTTTTATCAGCATGAATAATAATGAGTAGTTTATTCTTGATGTCATGAATCTTATGAAAAAGTATTCTTTGCATTTTGAGAGCATTGTTTATTGTTCTAGGTTGCTTGCTTGCTTGATTAGAAAGGACTTCTACAGGCACGTAACGTAGGCTGTGGTTTTTGGCTATGAAAGAAAAGGATTCATAAGGCTCAAAGAGTGTTTCAGGGTTTCCAAGACTGAAGATCACGATCAACAGTTTGACTCTTGACATCATTCATATTTTCTTTTGCCGCTCTTCTTTGATTTGCCCTTTTTTTTTTCATTGCTTTGCTAGAGCATACTCACTTTATCTTGGTTATCATTTTTTTTCTTATGATTTGGGCATGCCCCCTAGCATTTGAGTTTCTTGGGCTCTTTTGCCTTTTGGCTTTCTCACGGCTTTATCATCTTTCTTGATCATTTAAATTTCACTTGCCCCCCAGTGTAGGGTGTGATCCTAATCGGGATTTTTATGAAAGAAAAATTATTCAGGCACAAAAAAGGATCGCAAGGGATGTACTTATTTTAGAATGTGAAAGAAATAACAAAGATGGCCTTTCCTCATTTCAAGCGCAAGCAGCTATGATCAATAAACTTTGACCTTATCTAGTACAAAGATGCATTTCAAGAGTCATGAGCAACGAGTTCATTACATACCATTATTCATACATTTAAAAACACATGATTCAAGAGTCATGGGGTAAGGGTGTTTATTCATTTTTTTTATATATAATTTAGTCACTTCAATGATGGAGTTGCTTGATTCACTTGTCATTTTACAAGTAAAATATTAAAAATATGGTTTTTGAATAAAAATCAAATTATTTTCGGAATCAAAATGCAAGATCAATTTTTTTCAAAACTCCAATAAGAAAACTGATTTTGATAAAAGAGACGAATTGCATCTATGAGATCGCTCAAGGCTTCAAAGATGTGTTTGTGAGTCTTTATAAAAAAACTCTCTCAGAAAAATGAATAATGGTAGGTCGTAAACATGATTGAATAACAAACTCATTATTTTCATTGAAACTTTAGAAAAGAAGTTCAACAACAAAGAACTTATGACAACATTTTGGGCTATGAATACTGGCATGATAACACATAAAGGGGCTAAACATTTAGTGATCATTGATTGGAATTTCTAGAATCTTTCAATCATTTATTCTCTTTGACAATGACATCTTTTCAACAATCAATTGAAGTCACTTGTAGATCATTCTAGACCTACTATCACCATAGCTTTTCTTCAAAATAGTTGATTTCTGGTAGTCGATGTGAAGAAATTAGCTATAAGGATGATAAATGACTTGGCAACCACCTTCAGTGTCCTTTCCTTTTCCCGTGAAACCATTCTTTTCAATCGGGTTAGCAATTTTACCTAACCCAATGGCTTGTTCAATCCTCTTAGCTATAACAACCAGGTTAGTAAAATGTTGTGCAAAGCTTCTAACCAAGTATTCAAAGTACGGAGCTTTAAAGGTGTTGGAAAATAAACTGATCATCTCCTTTTCCAACATAGGAGGGTTAACTTGTGCAACTACCTCACTCCATCTTCGGGCGTATTCTTTTATAGACTCCTTGTTTTTCTTCTCCATAGATTGCAAGCTTAACCGATCAGGGCCCATGTCTATATTGAACTTATATTGCCTCATGAAGGCATCAACTAAGTCCTTCCATTTTTTAACCTTGGTATTATCCAATCGCATATACCAAGTGAGGGTAGCGCCACTTAAGCTGTCTTGAAAGAAATGAATGAACAATTTCTCATCATCAACCACCTCAGCCATTTTGTTGCAGTATGCCTTGAGATGAGCTATAGGGCATTGGGTTCCCGTATATTTAATAAATTCCAGCACCCTGAACTTCTTAAGAATGACTACGTTAGGCACCAAATACATATTGACAGCTTTCACCAGGTCTCACAAATGGTTTCCCTCAATTGCCTTTATCCTCTTTTCTAGGGCGGTCCATTTTTCCAAACCCTCTTCTTTTAGCATCTTGCCCTTTTGAGATTCTTTCTCGATAGAATCAATGGTAGACAAAATTCTTGAGGGGTATGCTGGCTGGAAATGCATAGCTTGTTAAAATTCAGATGACACCCTATTTGCCCCCAAATTCTGTGGATCAAAATGAGTTACATGCATATCTTCAGGCTGAGCTATAAGTGTTGCTTTTCTGAATTTATCTCTCAAGGCCTGCTCGAGTAGACTAGTAAGCCTTGCGACCTCTTCTTTAAGATTATCCATCTCTTTTTGATGTTGGGCTTCCAACTGGGCTTTTTCTTCGTTTTCCATTTGTCTTTTTTCTTGAACGAGTGTTATAGATAGGTTTCAATAGGGAACCTATATTTCAACCTGCTAAATGTAAATCATGCAATTTATGCAAAAATGCTGAAATAATTAATTAAAAAAATGCATATGAAATGCGGACTCGCCCTTTATGGGATGACAACCTAATAGGAAGATCCTAGTTGTTGAGTGCATCAAAGGGTTAGTCATTATCTAGTTTCAAAGGGTCTCTCGCATGCTCAGTGATCGTCCATGAAAGGTCGATATGAGGCTTACAAGTAGTGTGAAAATAAAGGCCCTGAATAATATCAGTTTGGCATATCAACCACTTCCAAGTAAACAATCAAGCGAGAGTTGGATGGTTTCACGAGTCTTACCCAGGCTAAAGCCATTGGGGTACCGTTACTCCCCCACTTATCCTAGGTTGCAAAGTGTGTGCTATCAACGTGATGCATGGCAACATAAATAAGGATGCATGCTAAAGCAGTAAATGCAGGAAAAATAAACAAATAAACACAACAAACAAAATAGCAATAATAAGACAAAAGGCAAAGCTTAATCCTAAAAATCCCCAGTGGAGTCGCCATCCTGTCGCACCTGACATCGCGGCGGCCCTAAAAATAATCTCGATTTATGGAAAAAAGAACAGATATCTGGCATCTTGTTCTTTTAGGGGAAAAGGTCTTGTTTAAGGAGTCGCCACCTAGTATTATGGTCACTAGGAACCCTAACTGGTCAACAGAAATTCTATGGCTCGGGATTGGTTACGTAAAAAGAAAGATATTATCACCCCGTAAACGTTCTGCCTGTGACAGACTGCATTGCTGATTTTGTCTTAAATTGCTAAATGTTTATTAGTTTATGATATGATAATTTGCTTATAATATTCCTCACTCTGGCACCACTGAATATTCACATAAAAAAGTTATTTTTTTTACACATGTATATATTTTTTATTTTCTATCTAAATAAAATAAAATACAATGAAAAAAAATAATATAAATTTAAACAGGTATTTTTATTCCTGACTTTGGCGTCAGTGAATAAACCAATAAATTTACATTATTTTTATTCATGCATACACATTTTTTTTATTTTTTCTACTTTTTTTAATTTTTTATTTTTTTGGGGCTAGGCTGGGCCCGACCCGGCCCAGCATATATTTTTTGGGCTAGGCCTAGCTTAGCCCACATGGACTGGACTAGGCCCAACCAGCCGGCCAGGTCACTGGCCCAAGCCAGCGACCCGGCTGGGCAACAGTGGACACGCGTGTATAATCAGGCAGAGAGGTTAACTTAGAATGCACCGAGCTATAATCTCAAAATAAACAGTAAATCATGAATTAAAATGAAATGCAAAGAATGCAAAGTTTACTTACCTGGTAACTTTGGAAACGAAAACGTAAGGAAGACTGGCCTGCTGAACGCTTTTCTCCTTCTTTCTTCTTCGTTCTTATTATTCTATGAATGGTTTGTTCCGTGCTTCTGGTATTTTATTGATCTTCTGTGCTCCCTCCGGTATGTTTCTGTTCGTTTGTTATTTGCGGCTGCAGAAGTTATGAAGGAACTCTCTCTTCCATTCCCTCTGCTTCAACCTGCCCTTGTCTTCCCTTGAGTTTTTTATTGTTCGTCTTCCTCCAGTATTTCCCCTCGTTCTCGGTCGCTCTCCTAATCTCTTTTTTTTTCCGCCTGTTCTGGGTCTCTTCTTCTCTCAGTTTCCCTAGTTTTTTTCAATCTCTCCTTTTCTCTCATTCTTCGCCTTTTTTCTTCCTCTCGTCCTCTGTCTCCTAGGTTTTTTTTTGCCAGTTCCCCCTCAGTTTTTTCTTGCCAGTTCCCCCTCAGTTTTTTCCTCTTTTCCTCTGTTTTTCTTTCCTGTAGTCGCCCCAGTTCTGCTCTTTTTTCCTCCTGTGATCCCCCCTGCGCTCTCTCATCTTCTCTGGCTTTATAACCAGAGAATATCAACCATTTAAAACGGTTTCAAAGCCATTACTGCCAGAAACGGCTCTTGAGGAAGAAGGCAATGAACAGCTTCTCAAAACGGTGCCGTTTGTACGATGGAATGACCATTTTCAATTTGGTCACTGAAGTTCTGAAATCGTGCAATCAAGCCCCTTTGTAAATTGTAATTAGACCCCTGTATTTTGGCGCTTTTTACAAGATAATCCTTAGACTTTAATCTGTTGCAATTTTGCCCCTAATTAACCCCAAACTTTGCTAATGTTTCAATTAAGTCCCTGATTTCATTAATTTAATTAAATCCAAGTCCAATTAAATCTCAAAACTTATTAATTCTCCAATTAAACCCTTAATTGGATTAATTAAATTAATTCTAAACTTAATTAAGTCTCAAAACTTATCAATTCTCCAATTAAACCCTTGATTGGATTAATTAAATTAATTCCAAGCTCAATTAAGTATCAAAACTTATCAATTCTCCAATTAAACCCTTGATTTGATTAGTTGAATTAATTCCAAAGTTTAATTAATCCCCAAAACTTCCAATCATGTTGGCCTTAACCCAATTTTAATTTATTCTTCATTTTTTTTTTTTGCTTTTCATCATCATTCACTTTTTTTATTATCATTTTCAGTAAAAATAATAGTAATAATAATAATATAAAAATGGTCAAAAATTGGGTTATGACACTAATCATCAACCATAACCCGATCATCCATCTCGGATGCCATTAGCCGAAGCTAATCAACAATCATAACCCGGTCATTCATCTCAGATGCCATTATCGAAGCTAATCATCAAGCACAACCTAGCTATCCATCTCGGATGCCATTAGGCGAAGCTAATTGATGCAACCATATTATTTGATAGTTTCACCCACATTTAACTAGCGTTTTGACTATTTTTTATATATATAATGCCTTGATATTCTTTGTTTTATGTTTTGAAGGTACTATTGGATGAAAGATGCAAATTGGAGTAATTGGAAGATTTGACCTTCAGTCGATGTTTTGTGCAAAGCGTGAGCTCTAGAGGTCAAAATGAAGTGATTCCAGTAGCATAAACAGCTAACAACTATACCTTTCTGTACATCTAAGACAAGAAAATAAAATAAGAAAGAGCATGGAAACCGCAGCCTTCAAAGTCAAATCTTGCAATCTGCTAGTGTTGACCTTCAAACATTCTGACTTGAATATCTTGAGCTATAGAAGTCTATTGCATGCAAACTTAATTTTTTTAGATTCCTAACTAAAATACCTATCAATGCTCCAAATGTCAGCCAAAAAAGATGTCATATGAGGGAGATATGACTTTTCAAATATGATAACTGAATTCTGCCAATAAACAGGTTTCATGAAGAAACGAGTCCAAATTACGTTCCGAAGCATCTAAAATGACATCCAAATTTTTATTTCAACAATTTACCTCCTCTATATCAAAGCTTGAAGATTTCATGCAAGGCTATTTCTCTTTTTTCAGGAAAATAGCTATTGACGTACTTAAATGTAAACTGTCTACTTAAAGGAGGACTATTTTGTAAAATAGAGACCAGGGTTTCCTAGAATATAAAAAGAATGAGAGAAGAGAAGGGAGAACAGTCAGGCAAGAGAGAAAAAACACCCCTTCTCCTCCACAAACTTGAAATCATGTTTTCTTTCTTTCTTTGTGATTAGTTGTTCAATCAACATGTAAGGCTAAACTCTTTTTCTTGGTTGTGAGAAGATGGAAACCTTCGAATTTTAAGAACTGTGAGATTTATTTTACCTTTTCTTTTCAGTTTATATGATGAATATGTTTGTTCTCCTATATTTATTTTTCCTATAATTGTTTATTTTAATTGCTAGAGCGGACTCTAAGTTATTATTGTACACAATATATTGTTAAGTTTGATATCAAAATCGGAGTTGTGGTATATGAACTTGTGAAACAACTGAGTTTAATAATTGTGGCGGATCTACATTATTAATCTTAGGGAGAACATTCAATCAAATCAAACACAGACTGTGGATAGTTATGTTTTCTTGATTAATCAACTTATCTAGTTCTTAAGGCTGCCATTGAATTAAATTACTAGTTCGGACATTGTAGTTGTTTGATGGTTAGGGTTAGTTATATGATGGATCCGTTAACTAACCAACGTTAAGAAGAGATAAATATTCAAAATATAAATTGATACTTTGTTTCCATGATCAGTTCTGATTTCTGTAGGTGGATGTTTACTTGCGACCAAGGTTTGTTTTCTTGATAAATTTCGGTTTTATTTAATTTTCACTTGATAGTTTTCTGTTTTCTTTTGCTTTAGCCTAGATAACTTCCAAACCCTCCAAATTGCATATCATATAGCATAAAAATCTGACTTGAACCTTCCTCGTGAGATCAACATATTGCTTGCTCTATACTATCTTGTGTGTTATGTTGTGTTTTAAGATAGAGTAATTAATTTGTGCGACCGCGACATCGAGCTAATCATCAAGCATAACTCGATCATCCATCTCAGATACCATTAGCCAAAACTAATCAACAATCATAACCCAATTGCATTCTGAAACATCAATGGCCATAAATCAACACATTTGCATTCTGAAAAATTGTTCACAGCTAACTAAAAAATTGTTGATGAAAATTGAGTCACTGCCAACTCAGAGATCGTCAACACAACACAATTTCACAGCTGATGTTGAAATTGTCAATGTACATGGTTCACAGCTAACTCAGAAATTGTTGATAAAATTGAGTTACTGTCGACTCAGAGATCGTCAACGTAACACAATTTCACAACTGACGGTAAAATCATCTGCGTGCATGGTTCACACCTAACTCAGAAATCATTGACGAAAACGGAGTCGCTATCGACTCAGAAATCATCCACGCAACACAATTTCACAGCTGACACTGAAATCGTCAACATATATGGTTCATAGTTAACTTAGAAATCGCTAACAAAAATTGAGTTGCTACCAACTCATAGATCATCAACGCAACATAATTTCACATCTGACGCTGAGATTTTTAGCACACACAATCATACATTCATTCATATGGTTCATAAACATGCAATTTCACCAATCATGCAAATAGAATTTGGGTATTAACCTAACATGGTCTCTGTTTTTTTCAGCTCTAGCATGCTCTTCAAGGTTTAAAGATAACATAATTCTGCATATAACATCATTCTAACATATTATCATATAATTTTATCAAACACAAGCAAAATTCTTATCATTAGCACCAAATACACCTTTTAACAAAGTCATCATCTTTGTATTTACCCTTTTAACTCATATTATGTCCAGCCCTCACTATGGCCGGCCATCATCCTAAGTTTATAGATTCAAAATTGTTCATTTTTTTTTGTTAACTGTTCTGAAATTTGGTCCCCTATTCAGCCCCATTTTCGTTGGTTTTTCTTAGCGTTTTCTTCTTCCTTTTCAGTTCCAAGGCCCCAAGAACAAGTGGAGAAGTGGTATAGTTCATACCTCAAGAATTTAACAAGTTCTTTGTAAGTTTCGGTGGTCTATTCTTCCTCTTTTTTTCGGTCTTCTTCCTTCCCTCTCTTGTTGTCCAGCTGGCCCTCTGGGCTCCTCTTTCTCCCATGGTTTTGGTTTTCTCTTCGTCTCCTAACTCACTTCTCACTCTACACTCAAAGAAAGTGGCATGCAGGCTGGTTGGGTTTGATTTCTGCTTAGAAGAGGGGTATGTATGCTGCAGCAATGACTGTTGTCGGTTCTAGAAGAAGGTCTAGGCTCCTGCTTCCATCATGTTTTTTGTCACTTTTATTTCCCTTTAACTCTCTTCTCACACAACACCTTAAGAGATTTACATGTAGCTGGTTGGTTTCAGTTTTCTTTTTGGGAGAGAGAGTTGTTTCCAACAAAGTTACAGTTGGATCTTAAGGAGAGGAAATGTCACCTTTTCTCTCTCCTTGCATTTATACCCCCTCTTAATAAGGTAGGGTGTTTGGGTACTGGACAAGGTTGTCCTTATCCCCCTTTTGGGTTATCTTGGGCTGGTTTCTATTCCAATTCTCCTCTAGAATAGGCTAGTCCAACATTAATTTTTGTTGAGTTTTATAGTGTCTCTACCAGTTCAGAAATCGGCAGCCAAAAACTGTTACTGCCGATTCAAAATCGATAGCCAAATTATGTCACTATCGATTCAGAAATCGGTAGCCAAAAATTGTGTCGCTGCCGATTGAGAAATCGGTAGCGATGGTAGAGTCATTTCTGGCTTTACTTTTTTTGGGTGTTTACAGGTAGGGCTGGCCAAGTGAAGAAATTAGGCAAATTGTGAAATTTGATGATGAAATGCATGGGTTAAGACCTTGTTAAACTCTTAGAATCATGCTTAAACCAAAAACAGAATCCATGTGTATGTTAATGACTTAATTTCTATATATGTGATTGAAGATAGTATGTGAAAATGTGTTGAAATGAAGGTATATGTGCAAAATTGTATTGTTGTTAAACCTTAGAGGCATGCTGAAACTGTAGTGGAAATCACACCATGTAAATGCATTGTTTTTATGTGGGTAACAGATGAACTTGTTTAATTAGGAATCAAATGGTTAAATGTATGAGCATGACATGTTGTTGGGAATATGTTTGTGTTAAACTTGATAAAATGCATGCAAAAGATTGATTGAAAAAATGCAACTATATTACGGCCAAGAAGAGGAAGCATGAAGAAACCTCACTTGATGAACATCTTTAAAATGGCATGAAATAGCATAGAAGAGGAACTTGTTGTGTGTTGTTGAATTGTTACTAATTATATTGATAAATTTGGATAATACCATTGAGAATTTAAAGTAATGATTAGGGGATTCTTTAGAAGAATATGCATGTGGAGATTTGATTTACATTGTTGATGATCTTGTGATAAAATTTGAATGAGATTGAATTTGGTATATGTTCGAACTTGGTTAGGGGTGAGTTATGAAAGGGGAAAGTTTAACGTAGACCTTATGCTTAGTTGAGGCAAAGAGTAAAACCAAAAGCGACTCCATCGTCACTGACAATTTCTGAATTGACAGTGACATGGATTGCGTTGATGATTTCTGAGTCGGCAATAGCCTATATGCGTTGATGATTTTAGCGTTAACTGTAGAACTGGGTTGTGTTGATGATTTCTAGGTCAGAAACGACTTAGTTTTCGTCAACGATTTCTAAGTCTGTAGTAGCCTATATGCGCTGATGATTCTAGTGTCAGCCGTATAACTAGGTTGCATTGACGATTTCTTGGTTGGTAACAACTCAGTTTTCATCAATGATTTTTGAGTCAGTAATAGCTTATGTGCGCTGACGATTTCAGCGTCAGCCGTAGAACTGGGTTGCGTTGATGATTTCTAGGTCAATAGCGACTCAATTTTTGTCAACAATTTATGAGTCAGCAGTAACCTATTTGCACTAACGATTTCAGCGCCAACTATAGAACTGAGTTGAGTTGATGATTTCTGAATCAGTAGTAGCTTATGAGTGCTAACGACCTCAACGTCAGCCATAAAACAGGATCGCATTAATGATTTCTGGGTCGGCAGCGATGTAGTTTTTGTCAATGATTTCTAAGTTAATAGTAGACTAAGTACGCTGATAATTTCTTGCGTCAACCACAGAACTGGATTGCATTGATGATTTCTAAGTCGACAATGACCTAGTTTTCACTAACGAATCTTGGGCCATAAGCGAATCAATTTTCACTAATGAATTCTATGTCACCTGCAATTAGTTTTCACTAATGAATTCGGTATCACCAGCGAATCAGTTTTCGCTGACGAATTATATGTCACTAGCGAATCAGCTTTTGCTAACGAATTCAATGTCTCCCATGAATCATTTTCTCTAACAAATTATATAACACCAACAAATCAGTTTTCGCTGATGAATTTTATGGCACCAACGAATCAACTTTCATTGATGAATTTAGTGTCTTCAGTGAATCAGTTCACATTGATGAATTCTGTGTCACCAGCAAATCAGTTCTCATTGACGAATTTTGTGTTACCAACTAGTTTTCGCTCATGAATTCCGCATCACCTGTGAACCAGCTTTCACTAACAATTTTGTGCAACAGACTTCCATACTAGAGTGGACTTAAATGCTTATAATTATTTCATTGTATGATTGTGTAATATGGAACACTTTAATATGAACATATGTATTCTTGAAATATGTATGGTGATGAGTTATGTGATTACGGAATGCAAATGTGCTTATTTGTGACCATTGATGTGTTAGGTGGTGCAACCAGGATCGGACCTTCGACTAGACAAGGGCAGGTACAGGAGGAACGGGTAGGTGACTTCCACCCCCTTCTAGCATAATGATAATTTCTCGAAATGAATTCACTATGAAAAATTAGTTATCGTACTATAGTGAATACCAAACCATTATGTAATGTTTGAACGAGCATTATGAATGATCTATTATTGTGTTATAGTGAATACTATAATGAACCATTATGTAATGTTGTTACGAAGGATATAATATTATGTTATAATGAATACTAAACTATTATGAAATGTTTGAATGGGTATTACGAAGGGTCTGTTATTGTATATTACGGAATGCTAACCATTATAGAATATTTGAACGAGCATTACAAAGGATCTATTATTATGTTATAGTAAATACTAAATTGTTATGGAATACTCTATTATTGTATGAGCATTATGAAGGATATAATATTATGTTATAGTCAATATTGAACTTATAACATCCAACATCGAGAGAAGAGTGTCCAGAGCTAGAGCATATTAAGGCAGTTGGTACCTAACCTTGTAGGACGTGTTTTGGGGCATGTGGGCTACCAGAAACAAAATCATGAGGCATGGAAGCTGGGTTGGGTTAAGTCATAACGGATAATGTTCTGCAAAGGGGAGTGAGTCGGGCCTTACATATGGTATCAAATCCGAGGACGACTCATTCTTAAGGTGGGGGGATTGTAACATCTAACATCGAGAGTAGAGTGTCCAGAGCCAGGGCATATTAAGGCAATTGATACCTAATCTTGTGGGACACGTTTTGGGGCTTATGAGCTGCCAGGAACAAAACCGTAAGGTGTGGAAGTCGGGTTGGGCCGAGCTATAACGGACAATATTTTACAAGGGGAAGTGGGTCAGGCCTTACCAAACTGTTATGGAATGTTTGAATGAGTATTACGAAGGATATAATATTATGTTATAGTGAATACTAAATTGTTATGAAATATTTGAATGAGTATCGCGAACAGTCTATTATTGCATATTAATGAATGTTAACCATTATGGAATGTTTGAACGAGTATTATGAAGGATCTATTATTGTGTTATAGTGAATATTAAACTGTCATGGAATGTTTGTATGAGTATTACGAAGGATATAATATTATGTTATACCGAATATTAAACTGTTATCGAATGTTTGAACGAGTATTATGAAGGGTCTATTATGGTGTTATAATGAATGTTAAACTATTATGAAATGTTTGTATGAGTGTTATGAAGGACTTATTATTGAGTTATAGGGAATGCTAAACTGTTATGGATTGTTCGAATGAGTATTATGATTAGCT
>Ga0325403_1000281_pt1 | contig 32303 bp, 20 predicted proteins | sample PopdelMetagenome_19_FD_205665 | JGI IMG/M metagenome (GOLD analysis project Ga0325403, IMG submission 205665) | Populus deltoides microbial communities from Bellville, Georgia, United States - Xylem-PdKOR-R4 | ecosystem: Host-associated > Plants > Phyllosphere > Stem > Wood/Secondary xylem... | reverse complement strand
TACTTACACAGGAAATTAAGAAAGCAAATGCACAGCCAAAAGGTGCTAGAGAGGCTGGCAACCCAAAGAAAAGAAAAGAAAAGAAACCCCAGGAAGCAAAATGAGCAGAGAGACCCACAAAGCAAAAAAAAACAGAGAGAGAGAGAGAGAGAGAGAGAGAGAGAGAGAGAGAGAGAGAGAGAGAGAGAAGCGAGTGGACGGAAGGAGAGCAAAGATCGAGAGAGACAAAAAGAGGTGAAAGGATTTTTTTGGTGTTGCATGGTTTTAGGCACCTCTATCTCTTTCTTCTTCTTCTTTTTTTGAACAAAGTAACCGACTCTTTTTATTCGCGCCATATGTATTCCAAGACTAATAATCATCCATCCTTTTTTCGTAAGGTACTCTGACATGAGAATTGGCTATTAACATTAATGTAACCTGTGATTTCGCCATCTAATAATCCAAAAAACCATTCTTCTTTTATTATTTTTATTTAGCAATGAGAATTGTGTCTATTTGATGAAGTTTGTGAAAACGCAAAAAATTAACTTTTTAGCACAATAGAATTGCAGTTAAGATATTAACTTTAGGATACATTAAATTAGTTGAATTGAAGTATATATAAACTAGTTTAAATATTCATATTAATAAAAAAAATAAACATGACCACACACAACGTGTATGGTGACATGGCTTGAACTTGAATTACAATACTTTGAACACGTATATTTATAATAGATTATAGATAATTCTAGATTTTTAAATAATCACATCATTAATGTCCTCCATACATATATCTATGATAACTATGAAGACACTTTAAATATACTTTGAAATTAATCTTAACACTTCCTTTTAGTTTTAAAAATCTCATAACTCTTAAAAAATTTGGATTGTGTTGGAAGATCATATTGTTGCACTTTTTTCATCTCTTATTGATGACAAAAAATAAAAACAAAAACTCAATATCTTGTTTTATTTTTTTGGACAACCACATTGTTGCTATTATTTTATGATCTTCCATCTTCATCTTAAGAAGATTTTTCTTGCAACTGTCTTAGTCATTCTTTTAGCCAAACATCTTTTTTTAAGATTTAGTTTTTTAAGTGACCATTATATTTTGGATTACTCTTTATTATGTTATTTTTTTTCTCTTGTCGTGGTTGATTTGCTATTTTTCATTTTCTTTTTTAAGAAGAGCTACCATTTCTCTTTTTCATATGTGATCTTCTTTGTACCACACCTCATCTTGTGCAAGGACTTGTTAGCTTTCATTTAGCCTTTATTGGCCTTTTCTCACTCTCTTGATGCAAAGTTATAATTCTCTTGTTGGACTCCATTATCTTATACCTCTATTTTTTTTATTCTTTGGATGCTACTTAGTCATACACTTAATCTTGGAACTTCTCCCTTACTAAACACACATGCTCAAATATCTTAAACACTCAATTAAATCAAACCCATGTTAGAAAACAATTAAATGTATAAAGGTATGAAGGGAACATATCTCATTCATTTCATATTTACTCTCATAAGAGATAAAGTCCCATTAACTTAAACTTAGATTACAACACTATAATGACACATACATTTATAATAGTTAATAGATAATTCTAGATATTTAGATAATCACATCATTAATATCCTATATATATGTAACTAGAATAACTAAAAGGATATTTTCAATGTAAAATTCAAAATTAATTTTAAAACTCTATTAAAAGCTAAGGTTGGAACTCAAACAACATGGCTCTCTCAATCAATTTTTGAGGTTTTTAACTTAGCTGAGACTAGAGTTCTAAAAAAGTGATAAGGGAGCAGATAATAAGGATCATGCTGGTCTTACTTCCAGCATAACCAAATTGTCCTCCGAGTTGGCGAGTGAATTTACTATTAAAGTTTTATAGGAGCTTTCCTTTCTCTTTGGGGAGTGACATGACATTTACGGGTGATGAGTTTGTATTGGGTTTGAAATTGGGATTTGGTTTTGGTATATTTTAACATGTTAAACATGTTTTTACATGGATGCAAATTTCCTACTTTTCTTAATGTATATTTTGTTTGCACTAAAAATAAATATTCATGTGTCAACAAGATAAGAATAGTAATTGTTCATATTTAAATAGGAAAAAGAAAGACTGAAATGGATAATGTATAATAATTGATCAAGTTTGAAGAGTCCTAATTTACTAAGAAAACTAGAAAGTAGTCCTAATTTTAATCCAATATAGAACAATAACTTTTGATAAAATTTTAGTTCAATCCAATGATCAAATTGATTAGTACTTAAAAGTGAATTTTCATTAAGACTTTATATCATCATATTGCGCTTAAAGTATCATTAAATTACATAACTTAAGCATGTTTTATAATAACAAGTTTGATAACATAATATATCTTTAATTTATGGTAAATACTTGTTTTAAACGCAGACATATCTCACAATTCAAAGGATTGATTAATGCGTTTAACTATTGAAATTGAAAAGACAAATAAAGGGTTAAGCTTAGAGAAGAGATGTTGGTTCAATTCAAACTAGAACACCATTCGATTATTAGGTCATAACTAGAGTTGTAGACTTGGATTTAGGTCTAACTTATCTTGATGAAAAGTTAAGACATAGGCCTAAAACATTCATGAAGAGTCCAAGATTCAAAACTGTCATTTTCAAGTTCAAATATTAGCAACAAAAGAGAAGTCTGAATCTGTTCTGCAGCTCAGACACTATTCAATGTTTAACCCATATCTCGAGTTCTAGAAGTCCAAATAAGCTCATTCTTTTTTTTTTGTTGGAAAGCAAAGACAAATGCCCACAACTTTCAAGAAGACTATCTATTCAAATTCTGATGTTAGCAATGATGTTTTGTCCAACCAATAAGCCAATAGCTAACCACCAAGTCAAGAGTTAGCCACCAACTTAATAATTAGTTATCAAATCAATAGTTCTGAATTTTAGCCTATAAAAGGAGACATTTGCCATACATTTAGGCATCTTGATTTTCAGATCAAGATCTTGCTCTTGCTTTCTTTCTTTATGTTTTTGTAATGTTCAAGTTTTATTTATGTTAGATTTTCATTGATCTTTTGTTTATGCTTTTCATTTCCTTTACTATACTTGGTTAACTTGTATCATAACTATGTTCTTATCTTGTTTATTTATGTTTGTCTTCTTCATTATGTTTAGCTAAGTTTATTTTGTTAAGGTGAAAAGGTTACACTAATGGTGTTAGAATAAGTATAGTATAAACTCAACATGGACTTTACTATTTATATTCAAGAAAGTTTGTTATTAACATATTTTATAATTATTATCTTACTCATTCTTAATACATTGCTTGTTAAATGGTTAATCTAAATTTGTGTTGTACAACTCTTGGTACAACAAATACTTGATTCTTTCATAGCCTACTATATGGATAACAGACACCTGTGCTACGAAAAGAACTTAATTTGTTGTTGACATAAGTTAACACAATGAATACTTGACAATATTTACAAGTATTGATGTTACTCAAACAAGATAATTAATATGATCATGTTAATAATTTATAATGAGCCGTTAATAATTTATAATGAGCCATTAATGATAAATCTTCGATTGAAACCTCCTTTGTGTATGGCTTTCAGTTGAGTAATAAAAAGAGTTTATACTATACCTAATTGAAATACCATTAGAGGACCCTCTAACCTTGACAACTATTTTATCTTTGTTTAAATCCTTACATCATTATCACATCTCAAAGTTCTCTTTAACTCCTTGTCTTTTATTATTTGTGATTTTATATAGTTAACCTCCATATGGATCGATCCCGGTCTTGCCGAGTTATTTATTCTAGATGAGTAATAAAAAGAGTTTATACTATACCTATTTGAAATACCATTAGTGGACTCTCTAACCTTGACAACTGTTTTATCTTTGTTTAAATCCTTACATCATTATCACATCTCAAAGTTCTCTTTAACTCCTTGTCTTTTATTATTTGTGATTTTATATAGTTAACCTCCATATAGATCGATCTCGGTCTTGCCGAGTTATTTATTATTTCGACACCTGCACTTGGGATAAGACATCAATTATTTGATCGTGTCACAAATCAAGATTCATATTTGTTAGAATATAATTGTGCACTAGAAGAAATAAGTCTCTAACTATCGAAACTAATTATCCTATTAAGTAGATGGATCAGGCCCCTCTTACGTATGATTAAATAATTAAGTTCTGATCATCACTTGTTGAAGATGTAGCATTCTAGAAATTTATCTTGTTCTAAATACTCTGAATAAGCCCATTGAATATATCTTTGATCTTCTTTACCCTTGATTTTGTAATCAGCCTAATTGGGACTTGCAATTGATATTTTGATGTAGTCTTAATTGTAGCATCCATTCTCTCCTCAAAAGGATTCATCTATAACTCATCATCTACATCAAATAAAGAGAGATCACAAACATTAAAAGTAAACAATAACATCATACTCACCTGGTAGATCCACTTTATAAGAATTATCATTAATTGTTTCAAGGATTTAGAATGATCCATCTCCTCTCAACATCAACTTAGATCTTATTTGTTAAGGAAATCATTTTTTTTTTCATATATATACTCAAACCCAATCATCTGGTTAAAAAACAACCCTGTATATATATTCTCCACCTCACATTCTTGTAGAGAACCTTTATTACTTGTGTTTTTCTATTGCCATCGAAACTAACCATTTCATTAATAGGTAAAGAAAATAGATCCAAATGAGTCAAAGGATTAAAGCTATAGACAATTTCAAAAGGAGAATAATTAGTAGTAGAATGCACACTTTTATTTTAAGAAAATTCAATAAATAATAGACAATTTTCCTAATTTTTCAAACTCTTTTGAATGATAGTTCTTAATAATATAGTTAAAGTCTTATCAACTACTTTAGTTTGATCATTTGTTTATGGATGACAAGTAGTAGAAAATAATAATTTTGTTTGTAATCTATCACAAAGCCTTCCAAAAGTAGCTAATAAATTTAACATCATGTTCTAATACCATGCTCCTAGATGCTTTATGGAGCCAAACTATCTCCCTGAAGAATGAATCTGCTATGTTAGTTGGATCATTAGTTTTATAACAAGACATGAAATGTATCATCTTAGAAAACCTATCCATAACAATAAAAATATAATCCCTATCCCTTTTTGACCTAGACAAACCTATCATAAAATTCATAGATATATCAACCCCAGGTTTCTTATGCACTAACAAAGAAATATATAAATCATGAGGTAAAACTTTAGACTTAACTTGTCTATATGCTATGAGTCTATCATAAATTCTTTGTGTATCTCTTTTTATCTTAGGCCAATAAAGATGATCATGTAAAACATTTAAAGTTTTAGCAACCCTAAAATATCTCATTATTCCACCTCATACGCTTAACTAACTAGCAAATCACGCATAGAACAATTAGGCATAAATAATCTATTTTCTTTAAATAAATATCCATTAAACCTATAAAACTTATCAAAAGTAGAATGTTCACATGCAATATATACTTGGCCGAAATCAACATCCTTAATATATAAATCTTTTGCATACTTAAATCCTAATAATTCTATGTTTATAGTTGAAAGAAGTACATACCTTTATGATAGTGTATCAACGCAACTCAAAGATAACCTACATCTAGTTTTCATCAAATATAATAATATAATCAACAAATAATTAACACAAAATTTTATGTAGCTTATTTCATTAAATGAATAAAGGACATTGATATTTAGAATGTAATCATCTTTATGATTTCATCATAATTAATATAAATTTTGATATTGATTAAAAAAATTACAACAAATGGCAAGATATTAATGTGCATAATTTTAAAACATGATTATAGATCCAAAATGCAATATTACCCAAATTATAATACATATCATTTTAACTATAGGAATCTACTGGTTGGCTTTGGAATGGGAGGAACCTGACAATTACAACATTTACAACATTTTATAATATTAGATTATAATACAATAGTCTTATGAATAAAACACACACACACACACACTGTGTGTGTGTGTTTCATTAAATTAACATTACAAAATAATATTAACTCCACCATTTACAATAGACATACAAATCATATGTATATTTCAACTATGAACAGATTTAATGTCCTCACAATTAGATGTATTGTTACCACTAGCCCTTCTCGGTTAACTAGTACTAATAGAATATTCTCGGTCATCTAAACACAGATGCCACTAACTATTCTTTGATTAGTTAGTCTAATAAAAGTTTCTTGGTCATTTAAACATAGATGCCATTAGTCCATCTTTGGTTAGCTAGTCCAATAAATTATCCCAGTAATTTGAACACATATTCCACTAGCTTCTCTTTGGTTGGCTAGTCTTACAAATTATCTCGGTCATCTAAACACAAATATCACTAGCCCTTCTTTGGATAGCTAGTCTAATAAATTCATTCATTTCTATCTATATCCATCTCGCAATTAATAATTGAACAATATGCATTTAAAGAAATTATGACTTTTATAATTTTATAATTTTCTTATGATTAGCGAAGATGAAGAACACCTACTTGCTTCCTTTATCAATCTAGCTCCTCATGCCAAGCGTCTTGTCACTAGTGTCTCTCCTGGTAAAAAAGAGTTACCATCATCAATCCATTTATCAATTTTTTTTTGAAACTATCTCTTCAATTAATATTTCCATCCATTTTAAATTTCACAATTTTCTATACCAACTATCTGATCAACACATACCTTCATTATTGTATCGATGTCATGTAACCTTAGAAAAAATCTTTACAACTATATTAAATTGTTTCTCTTTCCATAATATAATAAAAGCTAAATGGTATGGTGTTTTTTATATTCAAAATCACTGTTCACCATCTCACGTATCATTGGGGATTAGAGCAGTGAATGTTTTTGTTAAAAATTTCAATTTGATCCTCAAACTTTTTTTTTACACAATTGTGCCCTTATTAGCCTAAATTAGCACCCAAATACATTTTTTTAAAGAGAGGATTGAATAGAAAGATAGAGGAATAAAGTGAAAAACACAAGTAAAATAGAAGGTGTCTTTTTAATTTTATTTGAAAAGTACATTTGAATCCCTCATCTATTTTAGTTATCAGGTGACCGGTCTCCCTAATTGTTAAAAAATAAGTTTTAGAACTAAACTTTATTTTTATAATTTTTCAATCCTTATTGGGTGAATGCAGAGAGAGGGAATCGCTAGATTCTGACCTAGAGAGAGAAAGACGTTATTTCTATTATTCCAATCGCCAAAACGATAGATTTTTATTCCAAATAGTTGCATATAATTAAGGGAGTTTGAATTAAGTGTTTTTTTACCTTAAAGTGACGAAAAAAACATATATGAGCTCAAGAAAAAAATTAGATTTCGGATTGATTTTGGGGTTTGAAACAAACTTTCGCATTTTTAAAGGTTAAAAGTTGGTTTAATAAGATTGTTAAAGTGTTTTCAGATGTTTTAGGTTGAAAATAAGTTGAAGGGTTGAAAATGAGTTTTAGAAGAAAAAAACCAACCACCATAATCTAAAAATTCTAGACGACGCATCGCTTGTTTTTTTTTCAAATAACATTAAGGCATGCGCGCGGACTCTTTATTCATGGGCCAAGCACTGGCCTAGCCTTGTTCTTTCTCTTTCTCTCTCTAATATGGTTTTGATTTTTTAAAATTTAAAGCTTTTTTATATTTTGTAAAATAATTTTTAAGTTTGTATTTTACGTCTTTGAGATTTTTTTGGCTTATTTATCCTTTTTAAATAGTAATTATTATTTTTTTAAATATTTTGATTCACTTTTGTTTCTTATTTTTTCTAATTTTGTTTTTTTTAAGAAAAAAATTATGAAGCCAAACTGGGTTTGTCGGGGTATCTTTTCTCTCTCTGTTTTTTTATTGAATTTGACTTTTTTTTTCCATTTATTTTTTCTCATATTGTAAAAAAAATAGTTTCAAAGAAAAGCCATTTATTAAACTTTATAAAATCCATGGACATGTTCACAAGTTTGGTTGGTTGACCTGGTTCTCAGATCTGGCGAGTTTAACTTTTTTTAAAAAAATTATTTTAATCAATATTTCAGTATTGAGTTGGTGTTTGATTTTATGATCATCTATTTTTGTTATCATATAGTTAAGTAAAAAATAATTTTGAAAAAAAAACAAATTATAATCCCACCAGAGTCTATAACTTGGTTCATAGGTTTGATATGCTAGCCTGAGTTACCCGGTTTATAAGTTTGAGCCTTTATTAGACAATTAGATTTGTTGATTGCATGTTTTAATTGTTATTGGAGTTCAATGCAAATTTATTTTTCCCAAAAGTATTGTTTTCTCTTATTATTCTTTCTTGTTATTGTTCCGACTAGATCTGGCTGGAATTCACTACCAATTTAAGAAAAAAATGGTTTTAGATGGCTGCAATAACCACTAGGGATGCCTGGCTGTGGTACGCCCACAGCTAGTCACCGCTAGCAATAGGCCACAAACAGTGACAGGCGCTGCCAATAGGTGTAGCGGTTTAATTGTTATTGGAGTTAAATGCAAATTTATTTTTTCCCAAAGTATTTTTTTTCTCTTATTATTCTTTCTAGTTACTGTTCCAACTAGATCTGGCTAGAATTCACCACCAATTTAAGAAAAAATGGTTTTAGTTGGCTGCATCAACCACCAGTGATGCTTGGCTGTGCTATGTCCACAGCTAGTCGCTGCTAGCAGAAGGCCACAAACAGTGTCAGACGCTACCAGTAGGTGTAGCGGTAGTACTGCTACAACTGCTGATGGCTGCCATCGGCGTGGGCAGACCACACCGGCAATAATAGCTGCTGCAGCAAGAAAAAGATGACAAAGAAGAATTATGATTCTACCCTACTGCTTATATTAGGATTTTTTGGGGGTAGAATTACATATCTATCCCAGTAACTTATATGTAATTACTTTTAGTTATATTTGGGGCTAAATTTATGATTTTAGTCTTTCATATATAAATAATGATTTTATATTAAAATTGAAACTAGAAATTAAATTAATTATAGAATTAACTTTTCTAATAGGATTAGAAATGAATTAAATTGTTTAATTCATTTTTTTTAGTTTTATAATATCCTAATGGGATTAGGATTTATTTAATTATATGGTTTAATTAAATTTTAGAAAAATAGTTTTTCTAATTTAATGAGAGTTTTTGAAGCAAAAAAAAAATTGTTTGGGAAAATACCTAATTGGATTTGATTGAATATTTCTAAGTGTTAGAAATATTATTTTAAATTGCATATAAAGCCAATAATTCGAATAACATGCACTATATATTTTTAATTATGTATAGTAAAATGTTTTATGCATGATGGGTGATTATGAACATTAAAAACCAATGTGATTGTACTTTTATTAATGGTTGAATGATTATATTTTTTATTAAATAGTGTCTCCATGTCCTACCATATCTCTATTTTTTCTTCTAGGTTGTAATTATTTTCTCATCTAATTCTCTGTGAATGTAACTTGAGATTTCTTGAATAATTATGTAAATGATATGTAATTTAAAAATGTAGAAATTTAGATATGAAATTATTATGTAATCCAAGATAAAGAAAGAAATGACGATGGAGGCTACAACCAAGGTGCTTGTAATGGACTTATGAATACTTGTCACAGCTACCTAGGATTTGACCATCTAATTCCCTTCAATGGCTTGAGGGAATCAACTTAGATATGTTCATAATCATCCAATTAGAATGGCGTGCTAGGTGTGTATGTTTATATATAAATTATTATGTATAAAATGTATATCTGTTATGCCATGTTATGTATGAGACCTAATTAATTGATAATAAATCCCTTATTAATATATTAAGTACATGTTGAGAACATGAATAATTTACTTTCATTTTTATATGTATAAAATCAAAGTTTTATTCATGGATAACTTGTTGAGTTACTCAAGGTTACCGTTAATTGAATACATTTAATACTATAAAATTAGGTATGTTGGTAGATAAGAATGAGTAATAATATATCCCTACGAAGTATACTTAATGCTAACAAATTAACTGGATCAAATTTCTTGAATTGACATCGAAATGTGAGAATTGTTTTCAAGCAAGAAAAAAGGTTATATATTCTAGAAAACCCAATTCCAAATGCTCCTATTAAGAATGTTGAAAAAAAAGTTAGGAATGAACATCAGCGTCATGTTAATGATGATGAATAAGTTGCATGTGTGATGTTAACTAGTATATCACCTAAACTTCAAAGGCAACATAAGTACATGGATGCCCATATTATGATTATACATCTCAAAGAATTGTTTGATGAGACCTATAAGACTGATAGGTATGAGATATCTAAGGAATTGTTCCACTGCAAGATGATAGAGAGTTCTTCAGTGAACAACCATATTTTGAAAATGATTGGCTATATTGAGAAATTGAGCTAATTGGCTTTTGTTAGTGACCATTAGTCATGTGTTGACCTGGTCTTGTAGTCATTACCCCAAAGCTTTTTGCATGTCTTTATGAACTATCACATGAATAAGTTGGATAGTACATTGCTAGAATTATTTAATATGACTATTAAAGAGGCCAATTCTTCTAGTTCACTCTTCTAGAATGTCTAAGAAGAAGGATAAAAAGAATAAAAGTGTTGCCTTTAAAGCAAACAAGCCTACTGGAGGCATCAAGAAAAAAGGGCACTTGTCATCATTATGACATGGAACTATATTGAAGGAGGAATTGCAAGGAATATCTTGCAATTGTGAAGGCAAAGAAGCTTAATGAAACTTCTACTTCAAGTATATTTATAAATAAATGATCTTACTACTTTGTATTGTAGTTCTTGGGTATTGGATATCGAATGTGGTTTTCACATTTACAATTGCATATAGAAACTAAAGAAAAGTGGAAGATTAGTTGAAGGTAAAGTGGACCTACAACATAGTAATGAAGCAAACGTTGATGTATTAGCTGTAGGAACCAGTTATTTTGTTTTACTAAATGGGCTGGTACTAGAACTTTATAATTTTTATTTTGTTCTAGTATTTTTAAGACATTATTTCCCTTTTATTTAGTATTAAATGTACTTAAATTCATTATTCAAAACAAATATTGTTCTTTTATAATAATGTTGTTTTTATGGATCTAGTAATTATACAAATGATTTGTATATATGATTAGTACTTAAAAGTGCATTTTTATCAAGGTTTTATATGATCATTTTGCACTTAAAGTATCAATAACTCTTTAACTAAAGCATGTTTTATAATAACAAGTCTGATATTATAAGATACCTTTAATTTATGGTAAATGTTCATATTAAATGCAGGCCTATCACATAAATAAAAGAATTGATTGATGAGTTTAAGAACTGAAATTGAAAGGACAAAAAGAAGGCCAAACTTAGAAAAGAGATGCTGGTTCAGTCCAAACTAGAACACTGTTCGGTCATTGGGTCATATCTGGAGCTGTAGATCTTGGATTTAGGTCTGCTATATATGGATGGAAATCTCAGACATAGGCCTAAAACTTTCATGAGGAGTCCAAGATTTAAAAAGGCCATTTTCAAGTCCAAACTGTAGTAACAACGGAGAAGTCCGAATCTCTGCGGCCCAGATAATGTTCAGTGTTCAGCCCCTATCTCGAGTTCTAGAAGTCCAAATGACCTCAATTTTTTTTTGTTGGAAAGCTGAGACAATTTCCTAGAACTTTCATGGGAAAGTCTACTCAAATTCTAACGTTATCAATGATGTTTTATTCAGATAAGAAGATAAGGATTGTCACCAAGTCAAGATGTGGCCACCCACTCAACAATTAGTCATCAAATCAATAGTTTTAAATTTTGGCCTATAAAAGGAGGCATTTGCCATGTATTTAGGCATCTTGGTTTTCAGATTAAGATCATGCTCTTGCTTCCTCTCTTTATATTTTGTAATGCTTAAGTTTTGTTTATATTAATATCTTATTTATGCTTTTCATTTCATTTCCTTTACTTAGTTAACTTATATCTTATTTATATTTTTATCTTGTTTATTTATGTTTCTCTCTTTCATTATGTTTAGCTAAGTTTATTATGTCAAGGTGAAAAGGTTACACTAATGGTGTAAGAATAAGTAAAGTATAAACTCAACATGGACCTTAATATTTGATACTAACATGTTTTGTATTTGTTATCTTGTTCACTTTTAATACTTTTCTTGTTAAATGGTTAATCTAGATTTATGTTGTATAACCTTTGGTACAATAAATACTTGGCACTTTCATAGCCCAAACTATATGGTATAACTGACACTTGTGCTATGAAAGGAACTTGATTTGCTGTTAACATAAGCTATAATCATATATACCTGACAACATTTACAAGTATTAGCATTATTCGAATAAGATAACTAATGTAATCATGTTAACAATTTATAATTCGATTGGAACCTCTTTTGTGTGTGGTTTCCAGTTGAGTAATAAGAGTTTATACTATACTTATTTGAAATATCATTAGTGGATCCTCTAACCTTGACAATTGTTTTTATCATTGTTTAATTCTTATATCAATATCACATCTCAAAGCTCTCTTTATTATTATTATTATTATTATTATTATTATTATTATTATTACTCTTGTTGTTGTTGTTGTTGTTGTTTATAATTTATACAATTAACCTCCATGTGGTTCGACCCCGGTCTTGGTGGGTTATTTATTACTTCAACACTCTTGCACTTGGGAGAAGACATCAATTTTTTGGTCGTGTCAAGTTTTTGGCGCCGTTGCCGGGGAGATAAATTCTTGTCTAAATTATAGTATTTATTTTATTTTCTCTTTTCACTTTTCATTTTATCTAAATTTTGTTTCTTTTTCTTTTATTGCTTTTATTCTCTTCCTACACGTGCATGAGAGTTTGGTCACGTACATTAAATGGTAGACTTTGTTGGGTATCCTCATCATTTTCAGAAAATATGGCCAAAGAAGATAATCAGTCGCTTCATAATGAGAATAACCGAGTTAGAACACTTAGAGACCACATGAATCCCACAAGAACAAATGCACCCTCATGCATAATTTTTCCTCTTGATGCATCTCATTTTAATTTTAAGCCAGGCATTATTCAACTTTTACCTTCTTTTAATGGCTTAGATTTAGAAAATCCATACTTGCATTTAAGGAATTTGAAGAGGTCTGTAACACCTATAATGACTCAGATTGTAGCATGAACACCATTAGATTAAAGCTTTTTCATTTTCCATTAAAAAATAAAGCTAAAACATGGCTACAAAATTTGAGACCAGGATCCATTCGTGCTTGGGATGAAATGCAACAATAATTTTTAAAGAAGTTTTTTCCATCTCACAGAACAAACGCTTTCAAAAGATAAATCACCACTTTCACTCAAAAACCAGGAGAAACATTTTACCAATGTTGGGATAGGTATCGAGATTTGTTTAATACTTACCCTCATCATGGTTTTGAAACATGAAGATTGGTTTCATATTTTTATGAAGGGTTAACACCTAGAGATCGACAAATGGTTGAATTGATGTGCAATGGAACTTTTAAAGATAAAGACCCTAATGAAGTAATGGAGTACCTAGACTTACCAACTAAAAATGCTCAAAATTAGGACACTACAGGCACTTATGAGGCACTAAGTAAAACCCAATCTCATACATCTAGTGGAGGTATGTACAACCTTAGGGAAGATCATGACCTCCAAGCCAAGTTTGCATCTTTAGCTAGAAAAGTCGAGGCATTAGAATTGAAAAAGAGTGGTCAATTAAAATCTGTTCAAGACATTGTGTGTCAAATCTGTGAAACCAATGGACATTCAACCAATGACTGTCCAACTTTGCCTTCTTTTAAGGAATGTCTCCATGAACAAGCTCATGCTTTAAATAGTTTCCAAATGCCCAATCATAACCCATACTCGCAAACATATAACCCTGGTTGGAGAAATCACCCAAATTTCAGTTGGAACAACGATAATAATAATACACAAACTTCACAACCACCGTTTCAAGCACACCATAATTTCCAAAATTCTTATGGATATGCACCTCCTTATGCTCCACCTCTTAGAAGAAATCTTAAGGAAACATTGCAAACATCCATTGAAAAGTAGGAGACAATCAACACTCAAAATGCTCAAATCATGGCAGATCTTAAAGATACTCTTGCAAATTTCACATCTGCTCTCAGTTTCCAAGAGAAAGGTAAGTTTCCATCTCAACCACAATAAAATCCCAAGGGGCAATACAATGCAAATGCAAGTAGTTCTGGAAGCCAACACTTGGATCAAGTTAAATCAGTCATCACTCTTCGCAATGGTAAGGTTATTAAAAAACCCACTCTTGAACCTTTTGAGAAAGATGACGAGTCAATCTCTAAGGGTATGGAAAGGGTTGAATTTGAACATTGCAAAGAAAAGACTGATTCCTCGCCAACACTTCCATTTTCTCATGCCATAACCAAATAAAGGAAAGTCAATCACAACTCTGAAATCTTTGAAACTTTCAACCATGTAAGGATCAATATACCTTTGCTGGATGCTATTAAACAAGTACCTTCCTATGCTAAATTTTTGAAAGATCTATGTATTGTGAAGAGAAAACTGAATGTGAAAAACAAAGCCTTTTTAGCCGAACAAGTAAGTGTCATTCTTCACAATAATAATGCTTTGAAATATAAAGACCCTGGTTGTCCTATAATTTTTTGCTTTATTGGAAAATATAAAATTGAAAGAGCTTTACTTGATCTTGGAGCTAGTGTGAATCTACTTCCATATTCAGTTTTTCAAAGTCTCAATCTAGATGAGTTAAAACCAACTTCTGTAACTCTTTTACTTGCTGATAGATCTGTAAAAATGCCTAGAGGAATAGTTAAAGATGTATTAGTACAAGTCGATAAATTCATTTATCCTGTGGATTTTATTATCTTGGACACACAACCTGTTGAAACATGTAATTCATTTCCTGTTATTTTAGGACGTCTGTTTCTTGCAACTTCTAATGCATTGATTAATTGTAGGAATGGACTGATAAAGCTATTATTTGGAAACATCACATTGGAGATGAATATTTTTAACATTTGCAAGCAACCTGGAGATGATAATGATTTACAAGAAGTAGATTTTATTGAAGAATTAGTTTATGATCAATTTGAATCTACCTTGAGTAAAACTGAGTTTGATGAATCTGAAGAATTGCAAATGATTTATTCTCAGGAAGAAATCAAGGACAAGAAAGGCACTGAAAATGTTGATACGGATCATTTGTCAAGATTGACAATAGATTTAACATCTGAGATCACACTAATCGATGCTTACTTTCCTAACGAATCTGACACGACCAAAAGATTGATGTCTTCTCCCAAGTGCAAGAGGGTCGAAGTAATAAATAACCCGGCAAGACCGGGGTCGAACCACAGGGAGGTTAATTGTATAAATTATAAATAACAACAACAACATTAACAACAACAACAGTAACAACAACAATAATAATAAGTTAAAGAGAGCTTTGAGATGTGATATTGATGTAAGGATTAAATAAGGATAAAATAATTATCAAGGTTAGAGGATCCACTAATGGTATTTCAAATAAGTATAGTATAAACTGTTTTTATTACTCAATTGGAAACCACACACAAAGAAGGTTCCAATCGAATTATAAATTGTTAACATGATTACATTAGTTATCTTATTCGAATAATGCTAATACTTGCAAATGTTGTCAGGCATTCATGATTATAACTTATGTTCACAACAAATCAAGTTACTTTCATAGCAGAGGTGTCGGTTATACCATATGGTTGGGCCATGAAAGTACCAAGTATTTGTTGTACCAAGGGTTATACAACATAAATCTAGATTAACCATTTAACAAGCAAAGTATTGAAGGTAAACAAGATAACAAATATAAAACATGTTAGTATCAAATATTAAGGTCCATGTTGAGTTTATATTATACTTATTCTTACACCATTAATGTAACCTTTTCACCTTGACATGATAAACTTAGCTAAACATAATATAAGAGAGAAACATAGATAAACAAGGAAAGGAAATGAAAAGCATAAGTAAGAGATTAATATAAGCAAAACTTAAGCATTACAAAATATAAAGAGAGAGAAAAAGCATGATCTTGATCTGAACACCAAGATGCCTAAATACATGGCAAATGCCTCCTTTTATAGGCCAAAATTTGGAACTATTGATTTGTTGACTAATTGATGATTGGGTGGCCACATCTTGACTTGGTGACAATTCTTATCTTTTTGTCTGCCAAAAATGTCATTGATAACGTCATAATTTGAACAGACTTAAATCATGAAAGTTCTAGGAAATTGTCTCAGCTTTCCAGGGTAAAACATTGAGATCATTTGGACTTCTAGAACTCGAGATATGGGCTGAACACTGAACAGTGTCTGGGCTGCAGGACAGATTCAGACTTCTTCGTTGTTGCTACAATTTGGACTTGAAAACGGCCTTGTTAAATCTTGGACTCTTATGAAAGTTGTAGGCCTATGTTTTATCTTTCCATCCATATAAAATAGACCTAAATCCAAGATCTACAGCTCCAGATATGACCCGATTACCGAACAATGTTCCAGTTTGGACTGCACCAACATCTCTTTTCTAAGTTTGGTCATCTCTTTGTCCTTTTAATTTCAGCACTTTAACTCATCAATCAATTCTTTCATTTTTGTGATAGGCCTGTATTTAAGATGAATATTTACCATAAATTAAATGTATCTTATATTATTAGATATGTTATTATAAAATATGCTTTAGTTAAGGAGTTATTGATATTTCAAGTGCAAAATGATAATATAAAATCTTAATAAAAATACACTTTTAAGTACTAATCACACACCCCAACCAGCTTATTACTAGTCCCTAGTAATCAAAACGTTAAAATAGAAAAACAATTTGCAAATTCCACAAAGCAAGGTATTCATCATTTAACTTCCATTAATCTATCCAGATAAACAAACTCTCATTAAATTTATTTATCTGCTCAATACCTCTTAAACAAAATATTAATAAACCTTCCTTTTTATGTGCTTAATGTATGAAAACATAGATGATGAGGGTTTTATTGGAAGAAAACAATATTATGTTCTAATGTTTAAGGTTAACTTCCTTGGGTTGAGATTATTATCTTCTTTTTTTTCTTTTTTTCTTTTTTTTTCAATATATATACATATAACTTAAAACACAATGCATCTTTAACCCATTTAACGAGCTTTCAGCTAATGACTTTCAGACCAATTGGTCTTAGGGCATTAGGTGTTGAGACACCCCTACGAGCTTAGTAACTCGGGTTGTAGATACTGATACGTAGATAATGCAATGTTTGATTCCCTTAAGCTTTTCTCCTTAATCCATGTAACAAGCTTTGGGTCAATAGTTCCCAAGTCAGTTGACTTTAGGGTATTAGGTGTTAAAACACCCATTCGGGCTTAATTGCTTAGGTTAGGGAGGCTACAAAACTAAACTTATCTACGTTTTTATTATCATCAATATTATCAATTTGTTTTTTTTAAATATATATTATCCCTTCACCTTAGTTGTTACCTTTAACAAAAAAAACATAAATAATGTAATAATCCAATATGCAACCCACAATCGTATGTTAAAGTGTGTGTGTGAAAATGAAGGTTTAAAAATATTTGTTAAATGAGCATATGAGCAGAATCAAGTGATAACAATGCGAGAGCTTGTAAACCTGAATATTTCAAGAAGTATTCTGATAGACCTTGATAAGACTATTTACTAAGATGTGTCTCAAGAGTCAATAAAATTTCTCCTTTGCCATCCTAATAACAGTTTTGTCAAATGGTTTTAATAATAACAAAAATAGTTAGTAAGTTAGTTTTTTTTTAATGCCAACTACTACCCTCTCCCTCCAACCAGAACGAGACATTGTCCTCAATGTCATAAGGTAGAAAGATAGAGTATAGAAGACATCACTTCAAATAGCGAACACTGACAAACTTGAAACACACTTAAACAAATATAAGAAATAACAACACAAAATAATATGCTATTAATAAAACCAAAAGACATAAGGTTTCATAAATGAAGGCTAAAATCCAATCTAAGCTTTTTACGGCTTTCCTTAGTTGACCAATTTATGCGACTAATGGAGGGATCAATTATAGGGATGAAAGATTGTAGTTGGTCAATCAATTGTTCAGCAGTAGCAGCAGAGATTATGATTTGTCGTGTCGAAGATGTTAGAAATTCCTGTTCTACAGCTTGATCAAGAAAAGACAACAAATTATCATAAAAACCATTAACATTTAACAAACCTATAGGTTTATGGTGAATATGCAGTTAGGCTCAAGAGGAAATATGAAAGATCTCTTCTAATGTGCCCAGACCACCTGGTAAGGCAATGAAGGCGTCAGCATGGTTAAACATTGCATTCAATCGATCAGACATTGTGGAGACATGTAGTTCCCCTCCAATTATTTTTCCAATGATGTCCCCTTTTGTTAAAGCTTTGGGGACGACCCCAAAAACTTGACTACCTCCTAAAAATGCAGCTATTGACACATCCCCCATTAACCCAAGGCTGCCTCCTCCATACATTAAATGAATCTTTCTCTCAGCTAATACCTGACCAAGATGATTTGCTGATTCTAAAAACTCATTTTCTTTTCCAGGACTGGATCCACCAAAAACACAAATATTTCTGATGTGATGACTTGAGGAACCTGCCATTTCTACACACTTCTATATTTGTTAAATGTATGGGTTGAGTAGAAATGAAGGGAAGGAAGAGAAGATTTTATAGACGAGAAATTGAAGATGCAATCACACCACCTCTATGTAGGCCAGCTGGAGTCTTACACACACACTCTCTCTCTTTATTTATTTATTTATTTTGAAAAAACATGTGTATGTACAAGTAGTTGTGATTGTGGCTCACATTTTCCCTTAGTTTTACATCCAAGAACGGCTTAAACGCCCTCTATGGGTTGGGGAGAGGCTTCCCATCCAGTTTTTTTAAAAACTGGCAAACAGGGTCTTTTATAGTCAGATTCCCAAGACTATGTCGATCATGTTCTTTATGGAATTATGGTCATAAATCATGAATTGCACGATGCACATCTCCACTAGGATGCGTCTCAAGGGTTAATAAAAGATTATCTAAAGACCCCTTACTCAAGCCATCCTTAATGAATTGTATTTTATCTTCACGGTTCACAGATACCATTCTTAAAGAACGACATGTTGCATTACAAGTCCATCTGGCACATCTATGACAGACTTTCAGTCGTTTTACACAACGTTTCTTTGCAAAAGTGCTTATACCTGTTCCAGGCATGTATGAGATGAAAGAATTGGAGGACTCACCTGATAATCGGACCTTTACTTCAATCAGCCAACAAATATCTTCAGGAATTCCATGATTCATTAACAACCTCAATCTTGCACAACTAGCACGGTAAATATTTGTAATCGTATTCTGAGGCAGAGCGGGAAAGTACTTTTTCAATTTTTCATGAGTGGTGTCCATTTTCAAATAAGAATTGAGAAGAGATTCAAAGAAGGGAGAAAGAGCAAAGAATTGCACAAATATATACAGATATCAGTTATTATGGGAAACTAAAAGAACCGACTGCAGTCACGGAGTACCGTTATCCGCCATTTAACTGGGGTGAGAGAGACTAGCAAAACAAAATTCACACCAAAATGAAACACAAAACAATGTGAGAAAAAGAATCATTCTTTATATATAGGATCACTCAATTCAATAGAGTCATTTTCAACTGAAAAATTATCAAACTAAACTTTCAAACGATGTCCATTTACCTTGAAAACATTGCCATTCTTTGGATTCTCGATATCACAGGCCCCATATGGATATACATGTTTCACAATAAAAGGACCGCTCCATCTTGATCTTTGCTTTCCAGGAAATAAATGGATTCGAGAATTATAAAGCAAAACTTTTTGACCAACATCAAATGGTTTTCTCAAGATTCTCTTGTCATGAAATTCTTTGATTCTAGCTTTATGAATTTTTGAATTCTCATATGCATCATTTCTTATTTCCTCAAGCTCATTTATTTGTAACTTATGCAGCTGGCTAGCATCATCAAGGTTTGAATTGAAAGCTTTAATAGCCCAATAAGCTTTATGTTCAAGTTCCACAGGTAAGTGACAAGGTTTTCCATAGACTAGTCTATAAGGTGACATACCTAATGATGTTTTATAAGCAGTTCGATAAGCTCAAAGTGCATCATTAAGTCTTAAAGACCAGTCTTTCCTATTAGGGTTCACTGTTTTCTCCAAGATCTATTTGATCTCCCTATTAGCAAGCTCTACTTGTCCACTTGTCTGAGGGTGATAAGGGGTGGAAACTTTGTGTGTGATTCCATATTTCTTCATTAAAGACTCAAATGACTTGTTGCAGAAATGTGTTCCACCATCACTTATCATGGCTCGAGGGATTCCAAATCGACTCAAAATATTTTTTTTCAAGAACTGTATCACTGTTTTGTGGTCATTGTTTAGAATTGGAATTGCCTCTATCTATTTTGAAACATAATCTACTGCGACTAATATGTACAAGAAACCAAATGATGGAGGAAATGGACCCATGAAATCTATACCCTAATAGTCAAAGATCTCAATGACAAGAATAGGATTTAAAGGCATCATGTGACGTTTTGAAATAGATCCCAACTTTTGATAATTTTCATAAGTCTTGCAGAATGCATGTGAGTCCTTGAACATGGTGGGCCACTAAAATCTACTTTGTAAGAATTTTGCAATTGTCTTTCTTGATTAGAAATGGCCTCCACATGCCTCAAAATGACAAAATTTAATAACACTACTTACCTCATTGTCAGGAATGCATCTTTGAAATATTTGATCAGGACAATATTTGAATAAATAAGGGTTATCCTAATAAAAGTTTTTCACTTTGTTCAAGAACTTTCTTTTGTCTTGGGGACTCCAATGAGCTGGCAATTGTCCTGAAACTAGAAAATTAACAATTTTAGGAAACCAAGGCATTGTAGAGATAGAAAATAAAGATTCATCAGGAAAGTAGTCGTCGATTGGTGTGATGTCAAATCTCGAATCTGTTGTCAATCTTGACAAATTTTCTGCGACAACATTTTCAATGCCTTTCTTGTCTTTGATTGTGATATCAAATTCTTAAAGTAACAAAATCCACCGCACCAATCTAGCCTTAGAATCTTTCTTAGAAAGAAGATATTTCAATGCTGCATGATCACTAAAAACAACAACAAGTGAGCCAACAAGATAAGACCTGAATTTTTCACATGCAAATACTACTGCAAGTAATTCTTTTTTAGTGGTGGTGTAATTCATTTGAGCACTATTTAATGTTTTACTTGCATAGTAAATCACATAAGGTTTCTTATCTTTTTTTTGTCCTAAAACAACACCCACGACATAATCACTAGCGTCACACATTATTTCAAATAGTAATGACCAATCAGGAGGTTGAATGATAGGAGCAGAAGTAAGCAAGTTTTTAAGTTTAACAAAGGTTTCTTCACAATGTTTAGTCCATTCAAAAATATTATCCTTTATTAGAAGGTTACTCAACTGCTTAGATATTACACTAAAATCTTTGATGGACCTTCTATAAAAACCAATATGTCCTAAGAATGATCTAACATCTTTAACAGATTTTGGTGTTGGCAAGTTAGCAATTAACTCGATTTTAGATTTGTTAACCTCAATTCCTTTTGATGAAACAATGTGACCAAGTACAATGCTGTTTGTTACCATAAAGTGACATTTTTCCCAATTCAGCACAAGATTCTTCTCTTCACACCTGCTCAAAACCTTTTCTAAGTTAGTCAAACAATCATCAAATGAATCACCAAAAACAGAAAAATCATCCATAAATATTTCAAGAAAACGTTCAACCATATCACTAAATATACTGAGCATGCATCTTTGAAATGTGGCTGGTGCATTACATAATCCAAAAGGTATCCTTTGATATGCAAAAGTACCAAATGGACATGTGAAAGTAGTCTTCTCTTGATCTTTCAATGCAATTTCAATTTGGTTGTAACCTGAATAGCCATCTAGAAAACAATAAAATTCATAACCTGCAACTCTTTCTAGGATTTGATCCATGAAAGGTAAAGGAAAATGATCTTTTCTAGTCATTGAATTAAGTTTCCTATAGTCAATGCACATGCGTCAACCAGTAATAGTCCTAGTTGGAATTAACTCATTTTTCTCATTTGTTATCACAGTGACTCCAGACTTCTTGGGTACAACTTCAGTAGGACATACCCATTTGCTGTCAAAAATAGGATAAATGATTCCATTATCTAGAAGCTTAATGACTTCATTCCTCACTACTTCTTTCATATTAGGATTAAGCCTTCGTTGCATTTCTCTAGAGGGTTTAGCATTTTCCTCTAAATAAATCTTGTGTGTGCAAATCAAAGAACTAATTCCTTTTATGTCAGCTATGGTCCATCCTAATCATTTTTGTGCATTTTCAGAGTTTATAATAACTTACCTTCTTGATGTGCATTAAGTTTGGAAGAGATTATTCCCGGAAAAGTTTTATTTTCTCCCAAAAATAAGTATTTGAGATTGAATGGTAACGGCTTCAAATCCGGTTTTGGTGGTTGAACACTTGAAAGTATGGACTCAATTGATCATGGTGGCAATTCCTCAATTTTCGGTCTCCAACTATTTGCCTTTGATTCTTTTTGAAAATAAACCATTTGCAAATCATCAGATCCATCAATCTCAATTTCACTGGAAGTGGTTTGAAATTAATCATGAAATAATTTTTCAGTGAAGTCCACTTCCTATAAATCATTATCTCCAGGTTGCTTCAAATGTTGAAAATATTCATTTTCAATGTCATGTTTCCAAATGATAGCTTCATCAGTCCATTCCTACAATTAATTAATGCATTAGAAGTTGCAAAAAATAAACGTCCTAAAATAACAGGAAATGAATTACATTCTTCAACAGGTTGTGTATCCAAGACAATAAAATCCACAGGGTAAATGAATTTATCAACTTGTACTAATACATCTTCAATTATTCCTCTAGGCACTTTTACAAATCTATCGGCAAGTAAGAGAGTTACAGAAGTTGGTTTTAACTCACCTAGATTGAGACTTTGAAAAACTGAATATGGAAGTAAATTCACACTAGCTCCAAGATCAAGTAAAGCTTTTTCAATTTTATGTTCTCCAATAAAGCATGAAATTGTAGGACAACCAGGGTCTTTATATTTCAAAGCATTATTGTTGTGAAGAATGACACTTACTTGTTTGGCTAAAAAGGCTTTGCTTTTCACATTCAGTTTTCTCTTCATAGTGCACAGATCTTTCAAAAATTTAGCATAAGAAGGTACCTATTTAATAGCATCTAACAAAGGTATATTGATCCTTACCTGCTTGAAAGTTTTAAAGATTTCAGAGTTGTGATTGACTTTCCTTTGTTTCGTCATGGCATGAGGAAATGGAAGTGCTGGCGAAGAATCAGTCTTTTCTTTACAATGTTCAGATTCAACCCCTTCCTTACCCTCAGAGATTGACTCATCATCTTTCTCACAAGGTTCAAGAATGGGTTTTTCAATAACCTTACCACTGCGAAGAGTGATAACTGATTTGGCTTGATCCATGTGTTGGCTTCCAGAACTACTTGCATTCACATTGTATTGCCCCTTTGGATTTTGCTGTGGTTGAGATGGAAACTTACCTTTCTCTTGAAAACTAAGAGCAGATGTCAATTTTGCAAGAGTATCTTTAAAATCTATCATGCTTTGAGCAAGTTGAGTGTTGATTGTCTCCTGCTTTTCCATGAATGCATGCAATGTTTCCTCAAGATTTTTTTAGGAGGTGGAGCATAAGGAGGTGCATATCCATGAGAATACGGTGGCTGTGAAGTTTGTGCATTATTATTATCACTCTTCCAATTGAAATTTGGGTGATTTCTCCAACCAGGGTTGTATGTTTGCGAGTATGGGCTATGAATGGGCCTTTGAAAACTTTTTAAAGCATGGGCTTGTTCATGGAGACATTCCTTAAAAGAAGGCAAAGTTGGACAGTCATTGGTTTCATAGATTTGACACATAATGTTTTGAACAGATTTTAGTTAACCACTCTTTTTTAATTCTAATGCCTCGACTTTTTTAGCTAAAGATACAAACTTGGCTTGGAGGTTATGATCTTCCCTAAGGTTGTACATACCTCCATTAGATGTATGAGGTTGGGTTTTACTTGATGCCTCATAAGTTCCTGTAGTGTCCTAATTTTGCGCATTTTCAGCTAGCAAGTCTAGGTACTCCATTGCTTCATTAGGGTCTTTATCCTCAAAAGTTCCATTGCACATCAATTCAACCATTTGCCTATCTCTAGGAGTTAACCCTTCATAAAAATGTGACACCAATCTCCATGTTTCAAAACCATGATGAGGGCAAGTATTAAGCAAGTCTCGATACCTATCCCAACATTGGTAAAATGTTTCTCCTGGTTTTTGAGTGAAAGTGATTATTTGTCTTTTGAAAGAGTTTGTTCTGTGGGATGGAAAAAACTTCTTTAAAAATTGTTGTTACATTTCATCCCAAGCACGAATAGATCCAGGTCTCAAATTTTGTAGCCATGTTTTAGCTTTATCTTTTAATGAAAAAGGAAAAAGCTTTAACCTAATGGTGTTCATGCTACAATTTGAGTCATTATAGGTGTTACAGACCTCCTCAAATTCCCTTAAATGCAAGTATGGATTTTCTAAATCTAAACCATGAAAAGAAGGTAAAAGTTGAATAATGCCTGGCTTAAAATTAAAATGAGATGCATCAGGGGGGAAAACTATGCATGAGGGTGCACTTGTTCTTGTGGGATTCATGTGGTCTCTAAGTGTTCTAATCCGAATATTCTCATTATGAAGCGATTGGTTATCTTCTTCGGCCATATTTTCTGAAAATGATGAGGATACCCTACAAAGTCTACCACTTAATGTACGTGACCAAACTCTTATGCACGTGTAAAAAGAGAATAAAAAGAAGAAGAAAACAAAACAAAAAATAAACAAAGTTAGATACAAGAAAAGTGAAAAGAGAAAATAAAATAGATACTATAATTTGTATAAGAATTTACCTCCCCGGCAACGGCGCCAAAAACTTGACACGACCAAAAGATTGATGTCTTCTCCCAAGTGCAGGAGTGTCGAAGTAATAAATAACCCGGCAAGACCAGTGTTGAACCACAGGGAGGTTAATTGTATAAATTATAAATAAGAACAACAACAACAACAATAACAACAATAATAATAAGTTAAAGAGAGCTTTGAGATGTAATATTGATGTAAGGATTAAACAATGATAAAATAATTGTCAAAATTAGAGGATCCACTAATGATATTTCAAATAAGTATAGTATAAACTCTTTTTATTACTTAATTGAAAACCACACACAAAGGGGGTTCCAATCGAATTATAAATTGTTAACATGATTACATTAGTTATCTTATTCGAATAATGCTAATACTTGTAAATGTTGTCAGGCATTAATGATTATAACTTATGTTAACAACAAATCAAGTTCCTTTCATAGCACAGGTGTCGGTTATACCATACGGTCGGTCCAAGTATTTGTTATACCAAGGATTATACAACATAAATCTAGATTAACCATTTAACAAGCAAAGTATTAAAGGTGAACAAGATAACAAATATAAAACATGTTAGTATCAAACATTAAGGTCCATGTTGAGTTTATATTATACTTATTCTTACACCATTAGTGTAACCTTTTCACCTTGACATGATAAACTTAGCTAAACATAATGAAAGAGAAAAACATAGATAAACAAGGAAAGGAAATGAAAAGCATAAGCAAGAGATTAATATAAGCAAAACTTAAGCATTATAAAATATAAAGAGAGAGCAAAAGCATGATCTTGATCTGAACACCAAGATGCCTAAATACATAGCAAATGCCTCCTTTTATAGGCTAAAATTTGGAACTATTGATTTGTTGACTAATTGATGAGTGGGTGGCCACATCTTGACTTGGTAACAATTCTTATCTTCTTGTCTGCCAAAAATATCATTGATAATGTCATAATTTGAACAGACTTAAATCATGAAAGTTCTAGGAAATTGTCTCAGTTTTCCAAGGTAAAAAATAAAGATCATTTGGACTTCTAGAACTCGAGATAAGGGCTAAACATTGAACAGTGTCTGGGCTGCAGGACATATTCAGACTTTTTGGTTATTGCTACAATTTGGACTTGAAAATGGCCTTGTTAAATCTTGGACTCCCATGAAAGTTGTAGGCCTATGTCTTACCTTTCCATCCATATAAAGTAGACCTAAATCAGCTCCAGATATGACCCGATTACCGAACATCGTTCCAGTTTGGATTGCACCAACATCTCTTTTCTAAGTTTGGCCATCTCTTTGTCCTTTCAATTTCAGTACTTCAACTCATCAATCAATTCTTTCATTTATGTGATAGGCCTGTATTTAAGATGAATATTTATCATAAATTAAAGGTATCTTATATTATTAGATATGTTATTATAAAACATACTTTAGTTAAGGAGTTATTGATACTTCAAGTGCAAAATAATGATATAAAATCTTAATAAAAATGCACTTTTAAGTATTAATCAGAATCCTTACTTTCTCTTAGTTCAATGCCTTGGTTTGCTAACAATATCAATTTTCTTGCTTCAAGAGATTTGCCAGCTCATTGGAGTACCCAAGACAAAAGAAAGTTTTTGAACGAAGTGAAGAACATTTATTGGGAAGACCCCTACTTATTCAAATATTGTCCTGATGAAATATTTTTAAGATGCATTCCTAACAATGAGGTAAGTAGTGTCATTAAATTTTGTCATTCTGAAGCATGTGGGGGTCATTTCTCATCAAGAAAGACAACTGCAAAAATCTTACAAAGTGGATTTTACTGGCTCACCATATTCAAGGACATGCGTGCATTCTGCAAAACTTGTGAAAATTATCAAAAAGTTGATACTGGTCAAAAAATTTTGCTTTATAATTCTCGACTGCATTTATTTCCTGGAAAGCTAAGATCAAGATGGAGTGATTCATTTATTGTGAAACATGTGTATCCTTATGGGGGTTTTGATACTGAGAATCCAAAGAATGACAATGTTTTTAAGGTAAATGGACATCGTTTGAAAGCTTACTTTGATAATTTTCCTAGTAAAAATGAATCAATTGGTTTGAATGATCATGCAGATAAAGATTGATTATTTTTTTTTCTCACATTATTTTTGTGTTTTTTTTTTGTGACTCTTATTTTGCTAGCCTCTCTCAACCCGGTCAAATGGCGGATAATGGTATTCCGTGACTTAAGTTGTTTCTTTCAGTTTCCCATAATAACTAATATATGTGTATATATTTGTGCAATTCTTTGGTCTTTCTCCTTTCTTTGAATCTTTCCTCCAATTCTCATTTGAAAATGGACATCACTCTTGAAAAATTAAAAAAGTGTTTTCCCGATCTGCCTCAGAATGCGATTACAAAAATTTACCGTGCTAGATGTGCAAGATTGAGGTTGTTAATGAATCATGGAATTCCTGAAGATATTCGCTGGCTGATTGAAGCAAAGGTCTGATTATCAGGTGAGTCTTCTAATTCTTTTATTTCATACATGCCTGGGACAGGTAAGAGCACTTTTGCAAAGAAACGTCGTGCAAAATGACTGAAAGTCTGTCATCGATGTGCCAGATGGACTTGTAATGCACAATGTCGTTCTTTACGAATGGTATCTATAAACTGTGAAGATAAAATACAATTCATTAAGGATGGCCTAAGTAAGGAGTCTTTAGATAATCTTCCATTAACGCTTGAGACGCATCCTAGTGGAGATATGCATCTTGCAATTCATGATTTATAACCTCATTTCCATAAAGAACATGCTCGACATAGTCTTGGGAATCTGACTAAAAAAGACCATGTTTGCCAGCTTTTAAGAAAACTGGATGGGAAGCCTATCCTGGACCCATAGAGGGCATTTAAGTCGTTCTTGGACGTAAAACCAAGGGAAGATGTGAACCACAATACAACTATGATTGGAGTCTTACTTCGTAAAAATTTGTGTCTTTTGGTTTTATTAATAGCATAATATTTTTGTTTAAGTGTGTTTCAGGATTGTCAGTGTTCGCTGCTTCAGGTAATTTTTTCTATACTATATCTTTCTACCTTAGGACATTGAAGACAATGTCTCGTTTTGGTTGGGGGAAGAGGGTAGTAATTGACATTAAAAAAAAAAAAACTAACCACCTAACTACTTTTGTTTTTACCGTTTGACAAAACTGTTATTAGGATGGCAGAGTAAGGAGGAATTTTATTGACTCTTGAGACGCATCTTAGTAAATATTCTTATCAAGGTCTATCAGAGTACTTCTTAAAATATTCAGGTTTACAAACTCTCGCATTGTTATCACTTGATTCTGCTCATATACTCATTTACCAAGTATTCTTAAACCTTTATTTTCACACACACACACACACTTTAAAATATGAGTGTGGGCTGCATATTGGATTATTACATTATTTATGTTCTTTTGTTAAAGGTAATAACTAAGGGAAAGGGATAGTATATAATTTGCAATAATAATAATAATAATAATAAATAAATAAATAAATAAAAATTGATGACAATAAAAACATAGATAAGTTTGGTTTCGTAGCCTCCCTAACCTAAGCAATTAAGCCCGAAGGGGTGTTTTAACATCTATCTTAAAGTCAACTGACTTGGGAGCTATTGGCTCAATGCTTGTTACATGGGTTGAGGAGAAAAGCTTAAGGGAATCAAACATTGCACTATCTACGTATTAATATCTGCAACCCGAGTTATTAAGCTCGTAGGGGTATCTCAACACCTAATGCCCTAAGATCAACTGGTCTGGGAGTCATTAGCCGAAAGCTCGTTACATGGGTTAAAGATGCATTGTGTTTTAAGTTATATGTATATATATTCAAAAAAAAGGAGAAAAAAGATAATAATCCCAATCCAAGGAAGTTAACCTTAAACATTAGAACAAAAATTTTGTTTTCTTCCAAATAAAGCCCCATAACTATGTGTTGATATATTGAGCATAAAAGAAAGGTTTATTAATATCTTATTTAAGAGGTATTGAGCAGATATATAATTTTAATGAGAGTTTGTTTATCTGGATAAATTAATGGAAGTTGAATGATGAATGCCTTGCTTTGTGGAATTTGCAAATTTTTTTTCTATTTTAACGCTTTGATTACTAGGGACTAGTAATAAGCTAGTTGGGGGGTGTGATTAGTAGTTAAAAGTGCATTTTTATCAAGGTTTTATATCATCATTTTGCACTTAAAGTATCAATAGCTCCTTAACTAAATCATGTTTTATAATAACAAGTCTGATACCATAAGATACCTTTCATTTATGGTAAATGTTCATCTTAAATGTAGGCCTATCATATAAATAAGTACTGAAATTGAAAGGACAAAGAGAGGGCTTCAGTCCAAACTGGAACACTGTTCGGTCATTGGGTCATATCTGGAGCTGTAGATCTTGTACTTAGGTTTGCTCTATATGGATGGAAATCTAAGACATAGGCCTAAAACTTTCATGAGGAGTCCAAGATTTAAAAAGGTCGTTTTCAAGTCCAAATTGTAGCAACAACAGAGAAATCCGAATTTGTCCTACAGCCCAGACACTATTCAGTGTTCAGCCCATATCTCGAGTTCTAGAAGTCCAAATGACCTTAATTTTTCTTTTGTTGGAAAGCTGAGACAATTTCCTAAAGTTTGTTCAAATTCTGATGTTATTTGTCGCGACGGCGCGAGCGACGCGATGTCGTCTGGCGACGGCGAAGGCTGTTGTTGTGCCTCCTGTGTGAGGTGTTGTGTGTTAGGAAGGGTTTTTGGATTTAATCATAGAATTATGATTAATTTTTAGGAGTTGCCACCTAGTATTATGGTTATTAGGAACTTATGTTCTGCAAAAGTCTGAGTAACGGACTGGTTGTGCAAGGGGAAGACGCATCACCCCCAGTGCACCTTACCTAAGGTAAGCTGCATTGTTGTTTGATTGTTTTTTTCTAAGTCGGGTTTCTATTCGTAGGTCTTTTCTAAGGTTCAAGGCAGATCTCTCTTCATGAGAGAGTCTCTATCTTATTGGGTTAAATCCTAACTGTTGTAAAGTCTGAACTTTAGCATCGTATTTTTACACCTTATATCTTTAATACCTGAGGATGTATCTTATCGTGTAATTTTACACCCCATATATATTAAAGTCTATATTTGGACCCTAGAGAAAAAAAAAAAAAAAAAAGAGGTTTTGATATGTTGGTCAAATCCTAATGGATAATCATAAACTGGTTACGAGATCCAATTTTTGGGTTTTCAAAACATGAGAAAGATGCAAATTTTTTTTTTTTTAATGAAAACATGATTGGAAAATTTTTAGGATTTAGTCGTATGCATGAAAATATATTTTTTTCTTTTTGAAAATGTTTTGAAATTTGTTTTTTTTTGAAATATCTTAGAGAAAACTGAGTATTTTAATACCGGATTGGTATTTTACAGTATAAATATAAAACCCGATATTATATAAAATTGGTAGAAAAATATTTGAGAAAATCATAATTGTTTTTAAGGATTTTTTGGAATTTTTTTTTAAAAAAAAAAGAAATATACAATATAATATTATATATATTAATTAAATATTATTAAAAACATGTGAGCCGGTCCGGCCCAGATAACTGGGCCAGGCATAAACCTAGAAAACAGTGGGCCGATATTGGCCCAAAACAGTTGGGTCAATCTCAGCCCATAATATTTTTTTTTCTTTTTTTTTGGGCCAGGCCAGACCCAACCAATTGGGCTGGGCCAGAATTGGCCCGGCCCAATTGCAAATGAATTATTTGCAGAACGTGAACAGAAAGTTCATGTTTTGCAGGCAACTTTGCAGTTGCAGACGGCGGAGTGAAATGGGAGGCAACCTTGCAGGGGAGAAGGAGCTGCTGTCACTAGCCTGACGTGAAGTTGGCGGAGGTGCTGGTGGAAGAAATGGTGGCGGTGTTGGTTGCCTGTGGCGGAGGAAGAAAGAAGAAGAAGTAGAAGAAGAAAATCTGCAGAGGGGAGAAGGAAGACCTCACGGTGGCTGCCCCTATCACTGGTGAGGATTTGGGTTCGTGGGGAGGCTGAGACGCCTTCTGTTGGTGGAGGAGAAGCCGGTGGTGGCTCTAGTTGGTGGCTAAAATGGCAGGGAGAGAGAGGGAAAGAAAAACTGCAGAAATGTGGGCAGATGGGCTGGTTTTTGGCCAACTTTGGACCCGATTTTCTCCTCCCTCAGGTAATGAAATGCGACCCTATTTATAGGAGGTGGAAGAGGAGAATTTTTTCTTTAATGGTGCCAAATCGTGGCCTTTGGTTTGGTTGGTAAACATCCCAACCGTTGGTTCAAAGTGTGCACCTTGAACTACCAAATCTGATAGTCCAAGGCTGCCCGAGTTGCCTATTTCAGGCCAATCACCAGAGCAGTTTTCATGTTAATAGGCCTAAATGGATAATACCCGGGGATAGAGGGATTTTAGGTGGCCATTTTGGTGCATGTGTTGTCAAATTTGGGGGCCATACGAGGCATTAAATGCACCTGCAAAACTGCTTCCCTAACAGCTTCACGGGGAAGATGATGACTAGTGACTAGGCGACATGTCGCCTGATCTCTTCTTCTCTCTTTTTTTAACTCAAAAACGGCGCCGTTTTGGTTTAAAATTAGGGATCTTTGCCGATTTTCAATTTAGTCATCCATCTTTCAATTGCTTTCAATATAATCCCTAATTGACCCTAAACTTTTGATTTAATGCAATTTGGTCCCGGCATAACCTCAATTTCAGCCCCGGATTTACACGCCTTTGCAATATGATCCTCGGTCTCGGATTTATGCAATTTCATCCCTAATTGACCATTAAACTTTCAATTTCTTCAATTTGACCCCCGGATTTTGTCAATTAAGCCCCTTAATTTTTGGTGCCTTTTACAAAAACATCATTTGCTGTCAATCTCTTCAATTTAACTCCTAATTGACTCCAAAACTTCAATTTTCTTGCAATTTGGCCCCTAATTTCAATCAATTAACTTGGTAAAAATTAAATTTGGTCTCTTAAAATTTCAATCTTCTCAATTAAGCCCAAATTAGGCTCCCAAACTTAAGTTTTCACCAATTAAGCCCCAAATAAAATTAATTTGACCAATTTAAAGTATAATTAAGTCCTTGCACTTAATTAAATCCTTCAATTGGACCCAAATTAATTCTTAAACATAATTAAAATT
>Ga0325403_1000279_pt1 | contig 32362 bp, 24 predicted proteins | sample PopdelMetagenome_19_FD_205665 | JGI IMG/M metagenome (GOLD analysis project Ga0325403, IMG submission 205665) | Populus deltoides microbial communities from Bellville, Georgia, United States - Xylem-PdKOR-R4 | ecosystem: Host-associated > Plants > Phyllosphere > Stem > Wood/Secondary xylem... | reverse complement strand
CATGATCACTCCATATCAAGCGCATCATGATTGTATTACTACCAAAATTAATGGCATCAAACTTGTTTTCCCATTCCTAGAAAAATCTAAGACTAGAAATTTAAATTTAATTAAAGCATGTTCCATACATACATATCATATCAATACACTGATTCTTGGAAAACAATTCCATTTACATGATTTACAAAACCATGTTTCTTTTTGCCGTATTAACAAGCAATTACAAAACTCTGATTTACAAAAGAAAATCATAAATTTACAAGCTAAGATTGAACAACAAATTTGTTCAGATTTACCTAATGCTTTCTGGAAAAGAAAACAACACATTGTTGATCTTTCATATGAAGATAATTTTTCAGAAAAACTCATACCTACAAAAGCAAGACCTATACAAATGAATGCTGATTTAGAACAGCATTGCAAACTTGAAATCCATGGTCTCGAGTCTAAAGGTCTTATCAAAAAGTCCCAATCACCATGGTCGTGTGTAGCTTTTTATGTAAATAAAAATTCTGAAATTGAAAGAGGCACACCAAGACTTGTTACAAACCCTTAAATTCTGCTTTAAAATGGATCAGATACCCAATCCCCAACAAAAAAGATTTGTTACAAAAATTACACTCTGCCTTCATATTTTCTAAATTTGATATGAAATCCGGATTTTGGCAAATCCAGATTGATCCCAAAGATAGATACAAAACTACTTTTACAGTTTCTTTTGGTCAATACGAATGGAATGTCATGCCTTTTGGTTAAAAAAATGCCCCATTAGAGTTCCAACGCATCATGAATGACATTTTCAATGCATATTCAAAATTTTGTATTGTTTATATTAATGATGTACTTATTTTTTCACAATCCATCGATCAACATTTCAAATATCTACATACATTCTTTCATACTGCAAAACAGAATGGTTTAGTTGTTTCTAAAACAAAAATTTCTCTTTTCCAAACAGGTGTCTGTTTCTTAGGCCATTATATATGCCAAGGTACAATCACCCCAATAGAAAGGTCTTTAACCTTTACAAGCAAATTTCCTGATAAAATTACTGATAAAACCCAATTGCAGAGGTTCTTAGATAGTTTAAATTATGTTCTGGACTACTATCCCAATATTAGTCGTTTAGCCAAACCTTTGCATGACAGGTTAAAAACCAACCCCACTCCTTGGTCTGACCTCCATACCGATTTAGTCAAACAGATTAAGAAACAGGTTCAAACCATTCCCCTCCTCCATTTAGCCAATCTATCAGCTCCTAAGATAGTTGAGACCGATGCCTCTGACATAGGATATGGTGGGATTCTTAAACAAGTACAAGGAAACAAAGAACAAATACTCCAGTATACATCTGCCCATTGGAATGATTGTCAAAAAAATTACTCTACTATAAAAAAGGAGATCCTTTCAATTGTTCTTCGTATTACAAAATTCCAAAGCGATTTATTAAATAAAAAATTTCTTTTACGTGTTGACTGTAAATCTGCAAAAGAAGTTTTACAAAAAGATGTCCAAAATCTTGCTTCAAAACAGATTTTTGCCTGATGGCAAGCTATTTTAAGCATTTTTTATTTTGATATTATCTACATTAAAGGAGATTCAAATTCTATCCCTGATTTCCTAACCCGAGAATTCCTCCAAAACAGGTCCTGATGCCTCCTAAAGCGAGGACTAAAGACAAGGGGAAAGCACCCCAAACCCAGCCTATAAAACCAGAAAGCCCTAAGCCTTCTTCAAAACTCATATCTTCCGCCATCCAAGTTGCCAAACCTGTCAAGTCATGGTATGAGGCAGTTATTGAAGAAGAAGAACCTACAAAACCATCAGAGGTCCAACCCAACACAGTTCAACATTGGGTTGACACCATATCTAAATCACCAGAATTACTCCTGGCATTACAAAAAGTATCCCAACAGGCCTCTAACGACTCCGCTTCTCCAACAGGTAGTATTTCTAAGCCCCTTTCAAAACCCCAAGGAGGTTTTTCTACTTCAAAACCCCTCCTTTCTTTACAACAAACTAGTTTTCCAAAGACAAAATCCAAATATATTTTCAAAACTACTTTCCAAAATATTTTGATTATGGAAGAAGGATTCTATCATGAAGATCCTTCCATTGCTGCTTCAAAGATTTTCCCTCCAAATTGGTACTACAAACCCTGGAATATAGCCAAACCACAATCCTACTATTCCACCATCCTTGAGATTACAAATTCCATCAAGTTCAAACACTTCAAAATACACTCTGATCACACTGAACCCGCATATTCCACATGCATCATTCATAAAGTCATCCACCCTACAAAGTGGGGACAACCCTTACATCAACCTGTCTCTTTCCCCATGCACTTCCGTACAAATCCTCAGGACTTTAATACTACATATACATATTGGGATTACCAACAAGCATGGTTCAATGCCTTTCTCCTACAAAATCAAAACCATAGCCATTCTTGGCTTTTCTACTTCCATAATACCATGAATACTACAAACCTCCCCCTTTGGTTCCTCCAATGATGGGACTATTATGGTTGTCATGTCGACTACCTCAAGGAACATCCTCTAGTTGAAAATGGTTACCTCCATTTCAAAAATAATTTTCAACCAGCCCCTGCTTAAAGGAAGTTTTCTTCCCTTCTAATTTTTTGTACAAAATTTTTTGTTCCGTGGGTATGTTCTTGGTTCTATGATTATAATCTACAAAACGACCATCCAGTACTTGTTCAAAAATTCAAAATCAAATGGTGGGATTCCTTTGTAGTCGAGTCCAAAGTTCCAAATTAGCTGTTACGGAATGGTTACAAAAACATCAAACTGCTCCCATCATTGATCATCATCCTCAGTCAAAGTTTCTAGCCCGAAAGGCTCAAATGACAGCTCTCCTTGCCTCTACTAGAACTGAAGAAGAATACCTACAAATAGTACAAGGAATTATACAAAGCCAAGATCCAAAAACAGTCTTATCCCACTCCAGCTCATCTGGCTCGATATCTCCTGCCATCTCCCTTGGAGATGATAATGAAGATGACTGCTTTGGTATCTTACCACCAATCAAACGCCATTAAAAAAAAAGTATTTCAGGCTTTTTTAGGCTCATCTGTTTAGAGCCCATATTTTTAGACTCCTATGTTTGAGTCCTTTTTAGGCCTATCTGTTTTAAGGCCTTTTTCTACAAAAGTTACTAGCTACTACAACCCCACAAATCAAGTGTCGGTGGCAAGATGACAACAAAGGAAGCTTCACCAAAAACATGGACAATTTCCATTTTGTCGTCATCCAATCAAGGCAGACAATACCACATGGGCTTACATAGGTTCTGCCAAATGCCACATGGGTCCTGAAGAGCTTCTCTAACAGGACGCTTTGGCCTCTTCCATGCCAACTAGCCTATAAAAGGCCACTCCAAAATCCTTAGAAGGCAGAACACATTTTTTCCGAAAAGAAAATTTTAGTCTCCCTGTAACCCATACCTGTAACCTATCTCCATTGTCCTTTGTAACCAATTCTTCCATATCTCCTGTATTGATTTACATTACAAATTTAAGTAAGAATATATTTTGATTATTTCCTGTTATTTACATGTTTTATGTACACTTAAGTATGCTCTGTGTTTGATCAAGGATCCTGACAATGTTGGTCTTGCCTTGTTCATTCGCATCAGAAATCTAGTTAAAATTATTTCATTATTCTCTTAAAATCAGTATATAGGCTGGAAACCTGTGACCCGATCTTTTAGATCATTCTCAGGTATAACAATGCCACGTACTGAATCTGTTTATCTGTTTATCTTTTAGGCTTTTATGGTATCAGAGTTAGTATTTTATTCATTATTCACCTATTAAAATAACTATTAACAAAAACTCACCCCTACAGATTGAATGATTCAAATTAAATTGCCATCTTTAACAATAAGACTTATGTAGTATATCCCTTCTCGGCTAGCTAGCTCCAATGTCTGAAATGTTAATAAATATCCCTGGTAGTTAATTAGCATGTGATTTTACTTATATAAAATATATTTATTATTAATAAAAGTTTTTTTATTTTTAATATTTATTTATACTTGATTAATGAATTTGATGTTTAATTAATGAATCTAGAGTAAAGATAAAGTCTATGCGAAAAAAAATGCTTTGCAAAAGAGATTATAAAGTTATTATAATTTTGATATTTCTATTGCATCAAAACTGTCGCACGTGGGTGAGTGGTGTCGAAGGTTAAAGAGTCACCACCTAGTTGTTTGGTTTAGGATTACTAGGAAATTCTAGGGTAAGAGACTAGTTGTAGTTAGACAAGATATTAGCATCACTGACGCACCTTACTTAAGGTAAGCTCCATTATGTAGTGTTCATAAGATTGGAAGGTTTTGATGCGTTCCTAACTGGTGGTTTGTTTATAGTTCAAGATAAAGATTTACTTTTAAAAATAAATCTGGTATTTCAAATTTATTATGAGCTTGTATGCCTAGATAAATTCTTATGGAAATGGTCCATGTAAGTGCTCTGATAGGGTTCACCTATCCTGAAAGACGAAGGGGTTTTCCACACTTTGTATATTGTAGTGAAAAATACTCCCAATTAAAATTGCTGAATATCTAAAAATAATTTTGAAAATTTTCTAGTCAACTCCTAGTATTTGAATACCAGCCTACTTATAGGTCCAACATTTATATCAGGGTGTTGAACATTAATTTTCATGAATTAAAATATTTACAGTTATTGAGATATTAGCCAAATCCTTAAGGAATGTTACAAAATTGTTGTAAATTCCAAAAAAAAATGCAAAGGAAAATCCGCACAAGTATTTTCTAAAACAATACTAATTTTTTTAAATAAAAATGCAATTTTTTTTATAAGAACTAGGTCGTATGCAATAAACAAAAATTATTTTTACTATTTTTAAAGTTTTTTATTTTTTATTTTTTTTAATGCTGTATTTGGCAAAAACCATTTTTTCTTCCTTAGAAGACTGCCAAAACAGGCCTAAGAGTGTGTTTGCCTAACATCTCCTTAGGTAAAACATCCTTTTATTAAAAAGTGGCAAACCAAACAAAACCTTAAATATCTGACTTGATTTTAACTCGACTAGATTGACTTGAAACAAACCAAAAACAAAGACCAACACCAAAAATAGATTAAACATAAAAAAACATAAAAACTCAAAATTTCTTAGACAAAACTGATCAAACATAACGAAAATAAAGAACACGAAGAACATTCAAATCCGAATCCAACAATATGAAACCCAACCCAGACTAGATTTCAAACAAACAAAGGCATGATTTTATTTGTAAACATTCATAGATCAAGATCAAGCATCACAACCCATCAATAATCACTAAAAGCCAGGATTTGATCAAAATAGGTTTAGGTTTAAAACGAAAACTTTAGGATTAAAACCTCTAAAAACTTGTTAATGATGCAAATAAATCCTAGATTATTGACTAACCAAGTTGCCTAGATGGTTTACTGCAAACAAATGGACCAAAACTGGTCTAAATCATAGTGCTAAGACAATGTTCTTTCCAAGAACACGAAAAACATTGCCCAGTAAATACCCAGAATTAAAGAACAAGCTGCCAAACCTAGAAAATAGACTTTTACATGTATTAAGTTCCATTTTCCAAAACTACCAAATTAAATCAACAAGCATGCTTAACTAATATGAGGTTCAAAACTGACACTTTAACATTTTATAGGACTAAAACAAAACTTAGGAGTCTAGAACAATGCATTAACAAACTAGAAAAACATTAAATAATTTGTTGCCATGTTTGGCAAATTTTATTCAAACAACATGTAAGCTTAACATACTAGGACACCAATCTTCACATCAATATATTCAAAAAAACATTCATTACATAGTAATCAAAGGGTTTTGAATCCAGTAGGCCTCATGGACTCCACTTTCAAAGTTTGCAAAAGTATACCTTTCAAGCTTGAAATCTTCAGTAGGAGTAGATTTCTACTGTTGATTTTTGTTCTTCTTGTCTCTAAACCTAACAAGGCCAAACCTTTGAACCTTTTCTAAGCTCTTGAACTCAGTATTCAATCTTTTAAACCTTAACCAAATTTCTTCCCTCTCTTCTCTTTTCGCCCCCCTTTTCTGTTAGATTACCTCTCCCTTTATAGGCTGATTCAGAGCTTCTAGATGAGTTTGTTAGGATTTTAACAAACCAAAACTAGGCTGGTTTTATTACATGATAAATGGTTTTGGATTTAGGTAGTTTTGATCAAACTTGGAGGTCAAAGTGAAATGTCTTAGCTATTTGATCTTGAGAGAAGTTTTCTCAGCCTTTGATAAGAATCCTCTAAGAATTTTTAAGTGTGAACACATCAAAAAATTCGGTGGTTTTGTGCAAGTGAGTACCTCAATCAATGTTGATTGGGTTACCCATTTTCAAGGCTTCGTCAAAGCAATTCTAACATCATCGTCGTTGAAGACCACCTAAGATTGGTAGAGGGGGTACGTATCTTTTGTTTGGATCCAACCTTATTTAATTTAAAGGTCTGTAGCTCCACATTCACTCACTTGAAGGTACCAACTTGATCAACCTAGAATCTAAAAATTGAATGATGATTGATTAGGGACAAGATTTTGAGGAGTTCTATGGAAAAATTGAGATGTAAATGTTTAATTTCATGAAAATGAAGTTGTAAAAGGGATGTTCCTCTTCCATTTGTAAAAACAACGCATGCAAGTTGAAGGTCTAGAACTCCACAACGAGCTTTTGGAAGGTGCCAACCTGATCATCACGAATTGCTAAAAAAAAAGGATTAACACAAGCTGAACGGCGCGTCATTTGAGTTAAATCCCTAGAAATTAGGTTTTTTAATTTTAGATATGATAGATTTCATTTTAGTCATTGTTCTTCTAATTGCTTTTAATTGCATCCTTAATTGCCTTCTAAACTTTTAATTTCATATAATTTCACCACTGCCAAACTCAATCATTAGACCCAAAGTTTAGCGCAATTTTGATCTTGATCCTTGATTTCTGATTTGTGCATTTGGACTCTTAATTGACTATTAAACTTTCAATTTTCTTCAACCTAAGCCCTGATTTTGTCAATTTCAACAATTGAAGTCTTGTGCCTTATAAGATTTGGTCATTGGTTTTGAATTTCTTCAATTAAACCTTTAATTGGCCATCAGACTTTAATTTTTTTTACAATTAAGCTCCTGATTTAACCAATTAAACTTTTCAAAGTCTAATTTTAGTCCCTAAACTTCAATTTCTTCTAATTAATACCTAAATTGACTCTAAAAAATGATTTTTTCTTACAATTAAGTCCTTAATAAAATTAATTAAGCCTTCCAAAATCTTCATTAAGTCCTTACTCATCCAAATTTGTATTTCATTACCCCAAATACAAATATTTTCACTAATGGAGCCTTTTATCAATCAGAATCGGGTTGCCAATTTTATAAATCTTGTACATTCTAGTCCTCTAACTTTTCCACTTGGTACTTTAATCCTTCATCACCAACTTGAACAATCTTCTAGGCTTTCTTCATGTGTATCCTCTTGTATTTTTAGATTTTTTTTCTTGATTTTTTATGGGATAAAAAATTAGTAACAACAAATGCTTTCTCTTTAAAATGCTTACAAAGCAAAATCTTATCAAGGTTTTGCGTAGTGAGTTTGTAAGGAAAAAGTATTTGTTCTTTATGTGGGTGATCCACCCATCCAAAGATTTTGATTTTAAAATTCAAAAACTGGTATATTTTTACGAGCAACCTGCCCCGTTCTAATTCAAAAACTGATATATTTTCATGGGCAATTTGCCATTTTCAAATTTAAAAAAGAACTTTAGCAAGCATCCACGCTTCCCCTGAAATTGGTCTATTTTCACAGACAACCTGCCCATTTTGAAATTAAAAAACTGGTATATTTTCACAGGTGACCTGCTCTTTTCAAATTTCAAAAAGAAATTCAACAAGCGTCTATGTTTTCATAAAATTGATTTATTTTCACGAACGACCTGCCCATTTTAAAATCTAAAAATTGGTTTATTTACGGGTGACCTGTCCTCTTAAATTTCAAAAGAACTTCAGCAAGCGTCCATGCATCCCTAAAGTTAGTCTAATTTTACGGGCGACCTTCCTATTTTGAAATTAAAAAACAAGGATTTTTCATCAGAATTCTTCAAAACTTTCCTAAAATGGAATTCAAAACAAAATGCCCTCAAAGGATAAACTCTTAAAACGAGTGCTTTGTCTTATGACCTTAGTTGTCCACACCATATGGATGGGATGTCTTTTTTATTTCTCGATTTCCGTTCACCCATGCAGATTTCTCCGCCTTTCTTCTTGATTGATGAATTCTGCACTAACATTATTTCAAAGTTGAGGTTAAACCATATGCAATGCATGCTTTTTAAAATAAAGCCCTTCATTTTCTTCACAATCTCTTCTTTTAATTTTTTGATGTGGTCACTTTATTCGACTCATCTTCCATTTTACCCAAGCAAGCCTATGAGAGTTATTTTTAAATCTTGAGTGTTGTTAAGCTGTCTTTGTAGCCTTCTCCTTTTATAAGTATTTATGCTATGGTGAATGCTATCCTAATCAGGAATGCATTTGTTTTCAGTTTAGTTAACCTGAACTCTTGTATCTTAGTGATTCCCTTTAACTAAAACTTTGGTTTTACAGCTCGATTAACTTGAAATTCCAATCTGATAATTTTTTTAACCATAACCTAAACTTTTTGTCTTCATCTCGGGTAACCTGAGATCACAATTTGGTGATTCCCTTTAACCAAAACCAAAATCTTTGTCTTTATCTCGGCTAACCCGAGATCCCGATCTAGCGATTCCTTTTAACGAAAACTAATTTTTTTTTCTTTAGCTCGACTAACCTAAGATCCAAATTTGATAATCCCTTTTAACCAACACCAAAATCTTTGTTTTTAGCTCGGCTAACCTGAGCTCCCAATCTAGCGATCCCCTTTAACCAAAATCTATGTCTTTAGCCCGGCTAATCTGAGATCCTAATATAGCAATCCCCTTTAACTAGAAGAAAAATTTATCTTCTAGGAGAATCATATTCTCGCAGCTGTTTTCCCATGCAAATCTTTTCTAGCAGAAACTTGTCTTCTCAACAACTGATGTTTTTAGTTTAGTTGACCTGAAATCTCAATATGGTGATTCCCTTAAACTATAACTGTCCAAAGGCATCCTGATTGAATCCAAAACACTTTGATTATAGGGTTGGCATCTAACACTTCTGATCATGAGGTTTGAATATTTTGACATTCTTCAATGCTAACGAACTGAGAAGTTCCTGATGATAGGATTTCTCTAATCTCTTCCTAATTGCAGGGTTAAAATTGAGATCCCTTACTATCATCGATTATTTTTCAAATGATTTCATTGTGGATTTCCTGTAAAATTTCAAAAACATTTATGCAATAATTAGGGGTTATATGACATGCATATATCCTTACCTGGTTTGAGATACATGTCACCTCTCTTTAATGCTCTATCATTATAGAGTGCTTTAGCTTGCCATCTAAAGCCTTCTTAATCCTCTAATTCACTAGTTTATTTGAGTTTTCCATATGCCAACCCTTTACTCGAATGTAAGTGTTTTTCCTAGATTGTTCACCGCGGTTATTATTCTTATTATTTATTAAGTATGACTAAACCCTCAAGTGTGGTGTTGCCTGTTTCATCATGAAGGAGTTTAAAAATCATTCAACTTCTTGGATTATTTTAAAAAAACTGCCTCTTGATTAGATGTGTGCATTCTGCGAGCAATTATCTAAAGGTTTTCTGGTGTCAATCTCATTTTAGATCGTAAATCAGCCATGATATTGCCCCTAATTGAACCATATTCTTCAAGCATATGCTATAATCAAACTTTATGGAGTTGTCAAGTCATCTAGCCATGCACCTCATTGTTTGCAGTAAAGGCTCATCATTGTATGCTCAGTGTTCTTTATAGTAAAATAGCCTTCAGCCTATCTAATCTTATCAAACAACTCTTGTATATTTATAACAACCATTATAGGTACTTATGTAGCCATGAAGTTGTCCCTTAATTGGATATGACAATATTTCCTAGATTCTTGAAGCAAACCATTACGATCATCCTTTGCTAATGATTGTTTTTAGCTGATACAACTAGGTTCATCCTTTAAGACCAAGTCTATCTTCAGAGATTCTCCCTTATTTTAAGGCTTTTTAATCATCTAGACTCGATTGTGGAAAGAAATACATTATCATCATAAATCATGTGCATTTTATCACCCCACATCCATATGATGAAATGCACCTTGAATCGATGGGGTTTAAAGCATATTGTCCCTGGATAGTCTAGGTAGTGTGCATCCTTTCAACATTTATCTAAATGCATCCATATGATAACAAAGGATAGACCAAGCTTTCAGATATGAAGTTACCCCTTAAGTTACTCTCAATTACTACTAGAGTTCATTGAGTAATCCACAAACTTCTTACTCAACAAAACCCTTAGTTAAAATAGTTGTGTTCGTTATTCTTCCTATCATCAAGTGTCATTTGTTATTGATAGACGCTAATCATAACTTTGATGGGTTTTACTGAATCATCATTTGATTTTGTGTTTCTTTGCCTTGAGTTGATCTGAATGTTGTTTGTTTTCCCTCTTAGGGTCTATTAATTGTATTGCCCCCCGTTTGCTCAACTTTTCAAGAACGACTTAAGAACTGTCAATTCCATTTAGTCCAATTGTTGCAATGAAATTAGAGAGATGTCAGTTTTAAAAGTATTTTGGAAATTAAGCTTTTTGGTTAAATATCCAACACACGCCATTCAATACATGCAGTCCTTTAATTATCTTATATTTTAAAAACAAAAATTGACCCTATGTAAGATTAAAACAATTTATTTGGATCTTCCATGGTTCTTTGTGTTAATTTTCATATTTTATTTTAGGTATGTGATGATACGTGATGAGGTGACCTTATGTTGTTTTCAACAACAAGAGGCTCTAGTCAAGACTTAAGGTTTTATGAAGAAAGATTGTCTATTTTAAACATCCATTTTATCAGCATGCATAATAACCAATAACTTAGTTGATGAAGTCATGAACCTTATGAGAAAGCCCTTCATGTTTTGAGAGCATCATTTATTGGTTTAAATTGCTTGATTTAAAAAAGGCTTTTAAAAGCATGTAATACAGGTTATGGCTCATGACTATTGAAAGAAAAGGAAATTCATAGGCTCAAAAAGTATTTGAGGGTTTCAAAAACCTAAGATCACCATCAACTATTCACTTCACTTGTTTTCTTTTGCTATCTTTGTAATGACATATAACCATATATTTCATCAAAAAGTCTTGTTTCCTAATATTGGACATGAAACTACATTTCCATTAATTATTATCAAACAATGGTATGTAACCATGCGTCACCTTTTCTAAGAAATTTCCATGAATCAAAATCAAGCAGTGACATATAACCATGCCTCACCTCTTTATAGGACTTTCATCGATAAAAAACTTTCAATGTTATATGTCGCACGTGTGCGACATTGTGATGATCATCCTTTTATATCATAGTTATCGAGATAGATGTGGGTAGAAAGGATAAGGAATTCTTGTCCTTTATATAAAAAAAAGGTAAAAGTAAGTCACCACCTAATATTATGTTCACCAGAAAACCTAATGGTCTGTGAAAGGTTGGGTAAGGAGACTAGTTGTGCAAAGGAAAGGCATATCACCCTCAATGCACCTTACCTAAGATAAGCTGCTTTGTTATTTGTTCTAAATTATTTTTCTATTCGTTAGTCTATCCATGTTTCAAGAAAAGTTCTCTTCAGTAAGGAGATCCCTATCTCATTAGGTAAAAACCTAGCCATTCTAAAGTCCAAAATAGTCCATCCAAGGTTTAAGAAAAGTCCTCCTCGATAAGAAGATTCTTATCTTATCGAGTCAAAACATAACTATTCTAAAGATCAAGAAATAAAAAGGTTTTTATTTGAAAATTTAGCCAAATCCTAATGGATAATCACAAACTTGTTGTGATACCTATTAAATGATTTTTGTATTATTCAAAGTATGATTAAAATGAAATTTCTAATTTTTTTGTACAAGAAAACAAACATGAAAGTTTTAGAATCTGACTGTATGCATGAAGACAAAACATATTTTTGTATTTTTCAATGAGGGATTTTTCTTGAATTTTTATGGATTTTTTTGAAATCTTGAAGAAAACCGTGTATTTTTTAAATATCAGGTCCGTATCTTACAATATAAATCTATGACTCAATATTAAGCAAAATCATTAGAAAAACATGTGAGGGACCCACAAATAATTTCAAAATGATCTATGAGTTGGGTTGGTTGAACGCCCAACAATTTTATTTTATTTTTTATATGTGTGTGTGTGGTCTGGGCTAAAATGGGTACAACCCCAATAATAACATGGTCATTGGACTAGGCCCAATAACCATGTTAATTATTTACTTGCTGCAGAATGTGAATTATTCATGTTTTGCATGCAAGCGTCAAAAAAATTCAACAAGGAAGGGAGAAAAAGATTACCTAGAATGAGGGGTCGCTGGTCACTAGTGTTGGTGCTGGCTCACAATGGTGTTGCTTGCGGTGGTGTTGAGAGGAGCAATGGTGGTCCATGGTGGGATATTGCTTTTCAAGGCTGGGAAAGAGGATGATGATACTACTGTTATGGCTGGGGCTGGTCACTATAAAAAGGGAGTGCATGATGAAGCGCCATTGAAACTGGTGGTCTGGCCTTCTTGTTGGCAACGTGGGTGGTATGACCAAGAGGGGAGACGATGGCGTAGTGTGCTCTACAAAAGCAGGAGCTGAAGTTGTAAAGGTGCTGATCTTTTATTGGTCGCAGTGTAAAGAAGATAATGTTGTTGGAAGGAAAAGCACACTTGTCATAAGGTGACATCGAGCTGACACAGTTTAAGTATCCTCCTAAGAGGTAGTGTTAGGAAGGAAATATTTTTGGGTTTAATCAGAAAATTATGATTAATGTTCAGGAAGCCGCCACCTAGTATTAAGGTTACTAGGAAACCTAATAGTCGGCGAGAGTTCGAGTAAGGGACTGGTTATGCAAGGAGAAATCACATCACCCCTAGTGCACCTTACCTAAAGTAAGCTGCATTGTTGTTTGATTGCTTTTCTAGGTCAAATTTCTATTCATTAGTCTATTTTTAAGGTCAAAGGCAGATCTTTTTTCGTGAGGAAATCTCTTACCTTATCGGGTTTAATCTTAACCATTTTAAAGTACAATTTTTAGCATCGTATTTATTTTGTACTTTGTATCTTTAATACTTGAGGGTGTACTCTATTGTGTATTTTTACACCCTCAAATATTAAAGTCTATATCTATATCCTAATATAAAATAAACAAAATGATTGGTGAATGATTTTTGATATTTTGGCTAAATCCTACGAATAATCATAAATTAGTAATGATATCTATTTTGTTTTTTGCATTTTTAAAATATAAGAAAGATGCAATTTTTTTAATGAAAACATGCTTAGGAAAACTTTAGGATTTGGCCGTATGCATGGAAACAAAATATTTTTATTTTTTAAAAAGAGGATATTAATTTAAAAATTGAGACTTTTTTTGAATTTTTATTTTTTTAAGAAAAGTTTTGGAGAAAACTAGATATTTTAATATCAGATATGTATCTTATAATGTAAATATACAGCATGATACTATGCAAAATTGGTAAAAAAACATGCGAGAAAATCACAAATTTTTTGAAAGAAGTTTTTTTATATTTTTTTTCATTTTTTAAAATATATAATATTATTATATTATATTATATTATATTATATTATTGGGCTGTGTCTGGCCTAGTCATTTGGGCCGAACCCAGCTGGGTTTGGTTGGGCCGACTGGCAGCCCAACAAACCTAGCCCTTTTTTTTTGTTGGGCAGGACTCCGCCCAACCATATGATGGCTGGAATGGGTCCAACCCAAATCAAATGTTGAATTTTGGCTATTGTATGCTGTGGCCGAGGGGAAGGATTTGGAGGAGAAAAAGAAGTGGGAGGCTTGCGTGGAAGGGGAAGAAGAAAGGCTGGCGGCGTTCCTGGTATTGCAGGAAAGACCAGCGAGTGGTTGGTGGTGGCAACGGTGGCTGAGGCGCGGTGGACAAACTGGCCAAAGTGGTGACTGAGAGGAGGGGAAAGAAAAACTAGGAAGAAAGATGGTTTTTTTTACAACTTTGGATTCTGATTTCTCCTCCCTTAGGCTATAAAATTCACCCCTATTTATAGAGGGTGGAAGAGGGACGTTCCGTCTTTACTTGTGCTAGATATTGACCTTTGATTCAACTTAGAAGGATCCTAACTGTTGGCTTAAAGCAGCTATCATTGGCTGTTAGATTTGTTACAGGAAAATAATTGATCGGGTTGGTCACTTTGAAGCGATGCCATAACCGTTGTGGCATCAATCAACCAGAAAAGATCACACTAGCATGTAGTTAGGTGTCAGGCCATCGTTTATGTGCAAGTTTTGTCAAATTTGGCGGAGAAATTAAGCATTAAATGCCTTGGAAAGAAGGCCATATAATAACTTTTCTAGCTTAAAATAAAGAAGAAGATGAACAGTTACCCAGAAATAGCGCTGTTTTGGTAATGTTCACTTTAGTCCTTCTATTTATGATTTCTCTCAATTTCAGCCCTTGATTTCAACGTCTTTTTCATTTTAGTTCTTGGTCTTGGATTTATGCAATTTAACTCTTAATTGATCATCAATCTTTCAATTTTTTTCAATTTCACCCCTGATTTCAATCAATTGAGTCCCTAAAGTTTGATGCTCTTTTCAAAATGACCATTAACTGTGAATTTCTTCAATTTAGCTTTTAATTAACTAAAAAACTTTGATTTTGTTGCAATTTTACCCTTAATAACAATCAATTGACTTAATAAAAATTAAATTTGGTCTTCTAAAATTCATATCTTCTCAATGAAGCCCAAATTAGGCTCATAAACTTAATTTTTCATCAATTAAGCCCTTACTAAAATTAATTTGACCAATTTAAAGTATAATTAAGTCCTTGCACCTAACTAAATCCTTTAATTGAACCCAAATTAATTCTTAAACATTAAACAACTATAATGTGGCCCATTATTAAATTAAGTTGGTATATTAAAAATCTAATTATATCCCCAGGCTTAAGTTTTATGTAGATTTGTTCAATAGTCATGTAACTTGACCTTGAATTTGTATTATTTCTCCAATTTTGGGTAAAATGAGATATAATTACGCTCCCGATTCCATCCAAAATTGCACCTTGATTTTTTATACATTTGAAATCCTCTCATCCTGCTTTTGCCAAAATGCTAGTCTTTATTTTATTTTTATTTTGAGGAAAAAAAATATGAATTTAGGGAATAACCAAGAAATGAGTTATGACAACACTACTGGCAGTGGAGAGAAGATTGTTGTTAGAAATCCAGCTTGTTGGCGGTGGGAGATGTAGCTGGTGGAAGGTGAGTTGATGGTGCTCCATGTTTCTCTTTGTTGCTGTTAGTTGTTGCTGGTTTAAGGTTTTCTTGAGAGGGAGAGAAAATGACTTGGTGTTTTTTTTCTAGAAAAATAGAAGGGCCATTATTTGTTGGGGTTGCAGTGGGATGGGTCACAATATAGTTCCTTTTATGTAGGTGGCAACTAGTTTGTTTTTTTTTTTTGGAAATGGATCTATGGTTTTTGGTTTATTTATTTTTGTAAATGGCCTCCTCCTCTTTCATGGCTACCATGAGGTTGGTATTTATAGAGGGTGAGGGACATTCTGAACCACACTTCTCATTTCCAAACAAAACAACAAAAGTTGGGGTCACTTTGTATCGGGTTCAGGGCTGCCAAAGGACTTGTTTTGTCTTCTCTTGTTAGGGTACAATGGCAAGCCACAAGAGGGGTATGTTTTGTGTCGTGGTGTGATGGACGTGGAGGAAAGAGAGAGAAAAAGGGGTTTAAACTAAGGGGAAGAACCATCTCCTGTTTGCAAAAGCATAAAGGAAAACAATGGTGCACAGTAAAACAACATCGTTTCCTTCTTTTATTTTTCTTTTTTTAATTAATTACCAAAATGATATCGTTTTATACAAAACATGCAATTTCATTTAAATTACACGACGCCGTTTCAATGCTTTAGATTTAAATTAGGTTTAAATCTCCTCCTCAATTAAATTTGGATTTTAAGAATCAATTCAATTTCACCCTTGACAAGTTTTAAAAATATCCCCTGATTTCAACGTGTTTTTCATCTTAGTCATTGATTTTGAATATTATAATTTTGTCCTTAATTGTCCTTTAAACTCCTAATTTCTATAATTTCACCTTTGCTTTCAATTGGATGGGGTTCCTGAATTCATGTGTCTTTTACAAATAGATCATTGATTTTGAATTTCTTCATTTTGGCCCTTAATTGACCCCTCAAACTTTGATTTTTTCAATTTTATCCATAATTTCATCCAATTGAGCATGAAAAAAAATTTAAATTTGGTCCTCTAAAATTCAAATATTCTTAATTAGGTCCAAATTAAGCTTCCAAACTTAATTCACTAATTAAGTCCCTAATCTTTTAATTTGACCCAAATAAATTCTTGAGCTTAAATTAATTTATCTTTGAATCTACATTGTCTTTTGATCTTGGGTACCATGAGGTACAATTGGGCTTTCAATTATGTCCAAAATCCTAGTTTAGTTCCTCTATATGTCTGCAACCCTTCTTAGCCTGCTCTTGCCAGGTTGCTAGATTTCTTTTTTGTTTTTGAATTTTAAAAGAAAAGGATAATTTTTGGGGAAACTTAAAAATTAGGTTATAACAGTTGCCATCTCTTTACAATTCTTATAAAAGGTCTTGTAAGAGAATTTAGATAGTAAGCTTGTAAAGAAGAAAAGATAAGGTTAGAAAGTGCACTAAAAAAAAACATGAATAAGGCTAGAAAGCACACTATCCAATATATGAGGGCTAAAAAGCGTACTCGAAATAAAAATGGATAAGACTAGAAATCATACTAAAAAGAAACATGTATAAGGCTATAAAGTGCATTATTCGATAAACAAGGGTTATAAAGTGCACTAAAAAAAAGAGAGATAAGGTTAGAAAGAATACTATCTGGTAGGTGAGGGCTAGAAAGCGCTCTCAAAAGAAAATGGATAAGGTTAGAAAGCACACTGTCCGGTATACGAGGGCTAGAAAGTGAACTCGAAAGAAAAGAGATATTATAAAGAGCACTATCTGGTAGTTGAGGGCTAGAAAACACAATCAAAAGAAAATGGATAGGGCTAAAAAGTGCGTTATCCAAGAAAGCACACTCGAAATAAAATAAATAGGATTTGTATAAAAAAAGATAATATTTGTGAAAAACTAAAAGATTTTTTGAAATAGTATAATTTTACCAGGCGATCTGCCTATTGGTAAAATTGAAAGTTTTTTAAAATAGTCAGATTGTCATGGGCGACTTGTCAAGGTGAAAAATATGAAGATTTTTTCAAATTGTCTCATTGTAATGGGCGACCTGTCCAAGTGAAAAAGTCACAGATTTTTTTTTTAAATAATCTCATTATAATGAGCGACTTGCCTAGGTGAAAAACAACTTACTTGGTGGAAGGATTTGGCATGCGATGTCTTAATTGCATGGTTTAGTCTAAAACTTCTTGATGGCGGAGTGAGATTTCTTGATTACAAGGTTAACACTTGTCTTTCCTGATGGCAGGGTTGAATTGAGATTTCCTGATGACATGGTTGAATGGAGATTTCCTTTCTTGATTTTTCCATGTTAGACTTTTTGTTATTCGTTGGGAGCCTTGCTAGGCTCAGAACCTTCCTGGATCTTCTTTGCTGGAGTCTTTTCAGACTCTTTTTTTGTTAAAACCTTGATGAGTTTTTAATAGAGCCTTGATAGGCTCAGAACCTTGCTAGGTTCTTTTTGCTGGAGTTTTGCTGGACTTTTTCTTGCTAAACTTTACTGGGTTTAGGATTAACTTGAGCCTTGGAGCTTTGTCGAATTCCTTTTTTGTTGAACCCTTGTTGGGCTTTGAAATAAAATCGACCCTTGTTAGGCTTAGAACCTTGCCAGGTTCATGTTTGTTGAAGTCTTATTAGACTTCACTAAGGATTTTTTTTATGCAATTCCTACAAGAACATTATGCAATGATTTGGAATTAGATGACATGTATGCATCCTTACCTAAATTGGAAATATAGGCTCTCCATCTCAGGGTCCACTATATTACCCCTTAGCTGTTCAATTTCTTAAGGATGACTTATAAGAAGTGTCAATGTCATTTATGTCAAGGACTTTGCAAACTCGGTCAATGATCTTTTTGTTTTTTATCATCTTTTTTATTTTGGAATCAACTCGTAAATTTTAAGAATAATGTCAATTCAAGTCTAATTACTGAAATGAAATTAGAGAGATGTAAATTTTGAAAGTATTTTTTATGGTAACCATAAGACATGTCACTCAACACTAAGATGCAACTTTTGTGTGTTTTTTGTTGAGAATTGACAAGGTAAAGGTTGAGAAAGAAGTGTCAGTTCAGAGTTGGGCTATCCATGGCTCAAATGAATTTTTGCATTTTGAAAACAAAAATTTACCTGATGTATGCTTCAAATAATTTTTTTGAATTTCTTACAATTCTTAAGGGTTTTAATCTATCTGTAGTAAAAAAATATGATTTGATCTTTTATATAGGCAAGTTTGAAATTGGTGAAGGCACATAATAAGATGACCTATTTTTTATGGGTTTCAAAGCAAGGGCTCGAGTAAAAACTCAACGTTTTGTATGAGAAAAATCTGTCTTTTTTAAGTACTTATTTTATCAGCATGAATAATAACAAGTAATTTTGTTTGTGAAGTCATGATTCTTGTGAAACGTTTTTTTGCCTTTTAAGAACACCATTTATTGGTTAAGTTGTTTGCTTAATTAGAAAAGACTTTTATAGGCATGTAATGAGGCTATGACTCTTGGCTATAAAAAAAAAGGGATTTATAGGCCCAAAGAATGTTTCAAGGTTCTAAAAGCTTAGGATCATTGCCATTATGTCTTCCAATCTTCTTTTCTTTCATATTTAATTGATTTGCCCTTTTGGCATGCTTTATTGAGGCATCCTCATCTGTTTTGATCTTGATTTGGTTATTTTTGCTTTTCATTTGGGCATGTCGTCAAGCATTTGGATTTCTCAAGCTTTTTGGATTTTCCACAGCAACTTCTCGGTTTTTATCTTAGGACAAGTTCTATTCATTAAGTGAGCATAGGTAGGTTTTCCATCTAGTCTTATAAAGGTCTCAGATTTGCCTAGTGACGATCTTTGTAAAGAAAGTATAGGGGCATTGCTAGGAATGATTAAAGCACGTATATCCACCATTACCAAGCAAGCACTCAGATATGAGTTGAGTGTTTCATGCATCTGAACCCTTACTGATAGTCATAGAGCAGATCACTAATCCTTCACATAACCTAGAAATTTATGTGTGCTTGAAAAATTAAGACATGTGATGCATAAGGAAATATTATACAATGGATGAGCAAATGTACAAAAATTAAAGTTTATAAGCAAATGATAAAAAGAAATGCATGTTAAAAATAAACATACATACCAAACAATTAAAAGTAAAACACAACAATTAGATAAAAAAACAAAACTTAGCCATGAGAGATCAATAGTGGAGTCACTATTTTGTCGCACACGTGCAGCGTCATGGCAATCATCCTCCCAGATCAGAGTTATCAGGTTAGATGTGGGTGGAAAAGACAAGAAATTCTTGTCCTTTATACAAACAAAAGAAGAGAAAACAGAGTCGTCACCTAGTATTAAGGTCACCAAGAAACCTAATGGTCTGCGAGATTCTGGGTAAGGGGATTGGTTATGCAAGGGAAAGACGTATCACCCCTAATACATCTTACCTATGGTAAGCTGCTTTGTTGTTTGTTCTAAATCATATTTCTATTCATTAGTCTATCTAAGATTCAAGAAAAGTTCTTATTAATAAGGAGATCCGTATCTCATTAGGTAAAAATCTATCAATTCTAAAGTCTAAAATAGTCCATTTAAGGTTTAAAAAAAGTCTTCATCAGTAAGGAGATTCTCATCTTATTGATTTAAAACTTAACTATTCTAAAGGTCAAGGAATAAAAACATTTTTATTTGAAATTTTGGACAAATTCTAATGAATAATCGCAAACTTGTTGTGATACCCATTAAATGAGTTTTGTATTCTTCAAACTATGATGAAAATACAATTTTTAATTTTTTTTATATAAGAAAACAAACATGAAAATTTTATAATTTCATCGTATGTATGAAGATAAAATATATTTTTTACTTTTGAAATAAAAGATTTTTTTTATAACTTTTATGGATTTCTTTTTAAAATCTTGTATGAAACCAGGTTTTTTTTAATATTAGATCTTTATTTTATAATATAAGTCTATATAGCTCAATATTAAAAAATATTATTAGAAAAACATGCAAGATACTGCAAATAATTTCAAAATGTCACTTGAGAGTCATCATCTTCTTTGTAATCCAAAAAGCTTGTCTTTCTTATCTCAGATGCGCCTGGTCTTATCTTTTTCTCCTTTCGCCTAGGACTAATTCCGGGGGTTGGGGGACAGCTACATGGGCTGGGCTGCTGAAATGGATCCAACCCCAACAATAATAAGGTCACTGGGTTGGGCCCAGTGACCATGCAAGCTTCAAAACAAAATTCAACAGGGAAGGGAGAAGAAGATTACCTGGAATGGGGGGTTGCTGGTCACTAGTGTTGGCGCTGGCTCACGGTGGCGTTGCTTGCGGTGGTGTTGGGAGGAGAAATGGTGGTCCATGGTGGAATATTGCTTTTCAAGACCGGGGAAGAGCTGGATTACACTACTGCTTTTATGGCTGGGGCTGGTCACTATGGAGAGGAGTACAGGACGAGGCGCCGCTGGAACTGGTGGTCTGGCCTTCTTATTGGCAACGTGGGTGGTACAGCCAAGGAGGAGCCGCTGGCGTAATGTGCTTTACGGGAGAAGGAGATGAGGTTGTAGAAGTGCTGGGCTGCTGTTGGTCGCAGCATAGAGAAGATGACGTTGTTGGAATGAAAAACACTGTTGGCAGTGGAGACAAGATTTCTGTTAGAAATGCAGCATGTTGGACAATGGGAGATGTAGCCGATGGAAGGTGAGCTAATGGTGCTCTCTGTCTCTCTTCATTACTGTCAGTTGCTGCTGGTTACGGGTTTTCTTGAGAGGGAGAGAAAATGACTTGTGGTTCTTTTCAGAAAAATGGAAGGGCTATTGTTTGTTAGGGCTACTGTAGGATGTGTCATGACTTAGTTCCTCTTCAGTAGCTGGTGACTTATATATATATATATATATATATATATATTGTAAATGACCTCCTCCTCTTTCAGTATTTATAGAGGGTGAGGGATATTCTATGATAAGTCTTAATATTGATAATGAATGGTTAAGAAAGATAATGCATTGTTTTTTCTTCTGGTGAGAAAATACCTTTTTTCTAAAATAATAATTGCTTCCATTAATAATAATTGTGGTTGCTTAAATAGCAAGACCACGTACAAATAGAAACTAAATATAACTGCATGAAAGAAAAATAACAAAAATAATGCAAGTACTGTCATCACACTTGCACGTAAATGCTTCCTATGTATACTACATTCAATTGCCAGCAATGTGCCTTACGTGCATGTATGCTGCATGCACAATCATGTACGTGTTGTAGACATCTCTAACTCTGAACGTCGTGGCCTGCATGCACGATCATTTACATGCTGTAGACATCCCAAAATACTTGGGATTTGGCTTAAGGCCTCTATCTGAACGTCGTGGCCTATCAATACCACCCCTATTAAGTGGAACCTTGTCCTCAAGGTTCAAAGTCAGGAACAACTCTTGTAACTGAGTTGTGGGTTCCCACGTGGCGTCCTCTACGGGCAGATGTTTCCATTGAACTAAGCTTTCAGTAACAAGAAGTCGTCCCTGTTTATGCTAACGACAATCCAAAATAGTCTGTGGTTCAAGAAGGAGCTCGTTGTCATCTGTAACAGGTGGTATGTCAACTGACCTTGGTTCAACAATGCCTTCTTTGGTCTGGTAACATTTTATTAGTGAGACATGAAACACTGGATGAATGCGTGCTTCTGCTAGTAACTGTAAACAGTAGGTGACCTGTCCGATTTTGTCTACAATTTGATATGGCCCATAATAACGAGTAACAAACTTCTGATGGACCCGTTTGAAGACTGTTTGTTAGCGATATGGATGCAGTTTGAGAACCACCCAGTCACCAATTTGAAACATTATATCCCTTCGCTTTTGGTCGGCCATCTGTTTCGTGTGATTCCTTGATTTTGCTAAGTTATCCTTCAATTGGTGAAGCAGTTCATCGCGGTTCTAGAACTGTTGATCAACAGCACTCATGGATGTCAGACCTTCTTTGTATACTGAATAGATGGTGGTAAGCATCTATACAACGCTTGAAATGGTGTCATGCCCGTTGAATTATGGTAGGTGGTATTATACCAGTACTCCACCCAAGGTAAATATGAACACCACTGTGTTGGCCACTGATGAACGAAACATCTTAAATATTGCTCAACGCATCGATTGATGACCTCTGTCTGTCCATTCGTCTGCGGGTGGTATGCTGAACTGGGCTGAAGTTTGGTACCTGACATTTTGAAAAACTCTTGCCAGAAGTGACTGATGAAAATGGGATCCCGATCACTAACAATGGATTTGGGCATTCCATGAAGCTTGATAACGCCGTCAACAAATTTTTCTGCCACAGTTTTTGCAGTAAACGAGTGGCGTAAAGTGAGAAAATAGGCAAACTTACTAAGTCTGTCAACAATCACCATAATGGTATCTCTGCCTTGCGAGACTGGCAATCCTTCAATAAAATCTAAGGTGATATTGTCCCATACTTGACATGGAATTGGCAGTGGTTGAAGAAGTCCAGTTGGAGCCAATGTCTCTATTTTTATCTTCTGGCAAATCTCGCACTCTATGACACATGTTTGCACTGCTTTATGCATGCCAGGCCAGTAGAACTGTTGGCCAAGCTTTTTAAATATAGGTAAAACTCCTGAGTGACCGCTACCTTGGTGTCATGCATTTCATGTAGCAGTATAGCTCGTAATGTGGCATCGTTCGGGACGACGATCCTCCCCTTGTACAGTAATAGCCCGTTACGCTAGGTAAATGACCTGTCAGGTTGTGTATTAGCTATACGACACATGGACTGAATGTATGGGTCTTGCTGTGAGGCTATTTTAATTTCTTGCCATACACTAACCTGCGAAGTAAAAATGTGATGAAGAATTGGACTACCTTGTTTCCTAGATAGAGCATCTGCAGCCGAGTTTTCACGGCCCGGACGATAGATGATTTCATAGTTGTAACCCAATAGCTTAGCAACCCATTTTTGCTGTTCTGGAGTTGCTATTCTCTATTCCACAAAATACTTGAGACCACATTGATCGGTCTGAATGAAGAATTTCTTGCCGAGAAGATATGGACACCACAACCGTATAGCCTCTAAGATCGCCAACATTTCCTTAGCATATGTCGACCATGATTTCTTGGTTATTCCAAGAGCCCTGCTCATGTATGCCACCGGTTTGCCTTGTTGAGCGAGGACGGCACCAATGCCATCTCTAGATGCATCGGTTTTAATAGTGAAGGCTTCGTTGAAATTAGGCATGGCCAATATAGGAGTGGTTGTCATGGCCTGTTTGAGAGCGAGAAAAACAGCTTCAACTGCATCATGCCATCCAAATTGATTCTTTTTTAGCAGATTGGTGAGAGGTTGAGCAATATTGTTATAATTCTGAACGAACTTCCGATAATATCCTGTCAAACCAAGAAATCCATGTAATTCTGAAATGTTAGTAGGCCATGACCAAGCTATCATAGCCACAATCTTACTATCATCCACTTTGACGCCGTGATTGGTAATAATATGTCCTAGATATTCTAGTTCTTGCTGCCCGAAAGCACACTTGCTTTCATTGACAAAGAATTGATGTTGTCTCAGTATTTTAAATGTTTGTTGTACATGCATTCAATGCTTGTCCCAGTCAGAACTATATATCAAGATGTCATAAAAAAAACCAATATAAATTTGCAAAGATGATGACGAAATATTGAGTTCATGATAGCCTGGAACGTAGAAGGCGCATTACATAAGCCAAATGGCATAACCAAGTATTCATAATGTCCATTATGAGTTCAGAAGGCAGTTTTATGGACATCTTGTGGATTCACTCGTACCTGGTGATAACCTGCTCTCAAATCCAACTTTGTAAAGTAAGAAGCTCTGTATAATTCATCCAACATATCCTCGACTGTTGGAATTGGGTAGCGATCTTTAACAGTTGCAGCATTGAGAGCGCGATAATCAGTGCAAAACCTCAAGTTCCCATCTTTTTTCTTCACTAGCAAAACAGGTGAGGAAAAGGGACTTGTACTTGGATGAACAAGCCTTGTTGTCAACATATCTTGGACTTGTTTTTCAATCTCATTCTTCTGATAGTGTGCGTACCTGTATGGCCGAACATTAATCGGTTCAGTCCCTTCTTTCAGAGTAATTATGTGGTCAACCTCCCTTATTGGTGGTAAGCTGGAAAGATCGGTGAATATATCTAAAAATGCTTGCAATAATTCCTTCATGCTTGGATGAATGTTTCCTTCTGTTTCTGTTTAGGCAACTTGGAAACATAAGGCAAACAACGCTTGGCCTGGCCGAGTCGTCCTGGACAACTCCTGTAGTGATGCTTCCTTGATGTCTTATCTATCAATTCTGGTTAATCTCCTAGGCTGATTCTCCCATAAGAATTCCATTATCAGCCGTTTCCAATCACAAATCACAGAACCCAGTAACTCAAGCCATTGAATTCCCAACACGACGTCCAACCCTGTGAGTGGTAAAGAGTAAAGAGTTAATGAAAAAAAAATGCCCTGGAGATCCACTGGTACCTCCTCAAAACGTCCGCGACATTTGAGACTTTCACCATTGGCAACCTGTACTGTGAAAGTTTCTGTAGGCACCACTGGTAATCATAATAGGTTAGTAGTTCGCTCACTAATGAAGTTATGAGTTGAACCACTATCTATTAATATAATGACGTTGCAGGAGCCAATCATAGCTGCTATTCACATGGTCTTGGGCGATGTCCATCCTGATAAAGCATGGAACGTAATTGATGGTCTAGTAAGCTCCTCATACTTCTCCTGGTTTAGTTGTTCTTCGAGGTCATTGTCACATAAGAGAGTATCACTGTCATTGCAACCTTCTAACATAAGTATGCGTGACCCTTGACACTTGTGTCCTGCAGTAAATCGTTCATTACAATTGAAACATAAATTTTAGGCTCTCCTCCGCTGCATTTCTTCCCATGAGAGTCGTCTGATAGGATTGGCATGGGTTGGTTGTGCTGCTTGGTTGCCAGGCGAAAGAGCTAGAGGTGCTCGTACTGATTTAACAGGTCTGATAAACCTTCTTTGGTGGGTAAATTGATCATCTTTCATTCATGCTAAGCTGATGGCTTCCTTTAAAGTCTGTGGTTTGAACATTCGGATCCCATCTGAAATGTCTCTTTTTAATCCGCCCATAAATGTTCCCACAAGAGCTCTCTGTGTCCAACCTCGTACACGATTACCCAAGCGTTCAAATTCTCGTTGATAGTCACGCAATGATCCTTCCTGTCGTATCCTTGAAAGAGCTTCATCAAAATCTTCACATTCGAAAGGGCTAAATCAAGCCCAAGGTTCACCTTCAAAATTAATCCACGAAAGAACACGCCCTTCCTTTTGAAATGTCTTACGGATCCATTGCCACCACTGGTTGGCCTCACCTTCCAAGTGGTAGGAAGCCAAAGACACCTTCTGTATTTCAGGGGTATTTTGGAACTCAAAGAACTGGTTCACCCTATTGAACCATTCTGTTGGATCATCTCCAGAAAAATAAGGGAATTCAAGCTTTGATGTTTTAGAAGAGACAATAAGTCGTCCTCCATTGTGACCTTCACGGTGTGGATTACCTTGATTTGGAGATCCCTGGTCTGCAAGGAGTACATCAGAGAGACTGTTAAGAGTCTCTTCCAAATGATGCAGTTTGTCCGTCATGCCAAGCTCCATCCGATGTAGCCCATTTTGCACTTCACCGAGCCCTGCCTCCAACTACTCAATACGCTCTTTATTAGTTCCCGTAAAATAATAACCAGGCTCTGATACCAATGATAAGTCCCAACACAGATAATGAATGGTTAAGAAAGATAATGCACTGTTTTCTCTTCTGGTGAGAAAATACCTTTTTTCTGAAATAATAATTGCTTCCATTGATAATAATTGTGGTTGCTTAAATAGCAAGACCACGTACAAATAGAAACTAAATATAACTGCATGAAAGAAAAATAACAAAAATAATGCAAGTACTACCATCACACTTGCACGTAAATGCTTCCCACGTATATTATGTTCAACTGCCAGCAATGTTCCTTACGTGCATGTATGCTGCATGCACAATCATGTACGTGTTGTAGAAGACATCTCTAACTCTGAACGTCGTGTCCTGCATGCACGATCATTTACATGTTGTAGACATCCCAAAATACTTGGGATTTGGCTTAAGGCCTCTCTCTGAACGTCGTGGCCTATCATTATAAACCACCCTTCTTATGTCTAAACAAAGCAAGTTGGTTTGGCAATGTTTTAATTTGGGGTCACTTTCCAGTAGGTGATTGTGGTTGTGGTTGTGGTTGCTTTGCAAAGTGTTTTTTACTCGAAAATGCATTAAAATAATTTTTTTTAATTTTTTAAAAATTATTTTTGACATCAGCACATCAAAATGATCTAAAAACATAAAAAAATATTAATTTGAAGTAAAGAAAAAAATAAAAAAAATTAAATTTTTTTAAAAGTGCTTTTAAAACGCAAAAACAAATAAGGACTAAGGCTGCCAAAGGACCTGTTTTTTCTGCTCTTGTTAGGGTACAATGACAGGCTACAAGAGGAGTATGTTTCATGTTGTGGTGTGGGGGATGTGGAGAGAGAGAGAAAAAAATAGTTTAAACAAAAGGGAAGAACCATCTCCCGTTTGCAAAATTGCGTAGAGGAAGAAGATGGTGCATAGTAAAACGATGTCATCCCATAATTACAACACTATTTTCATCTTAGTCATTGATCTTGGATATTTTCAATTTCATCCCTAACTGTCCTTCAAACTCATAATTTTTTCAATTTCACCCTTGCTTTCAGTTAGATTGGATCCTTGAATTCACGTGTCTTTTGCAGAAAGACCATTGATTATGAATTTCTTCAATCTGACCCTTAATTGACCTTCAAACTTTGATTTTCTTGCAATCATGTCCCTGACTTCATCCAATTGAGAATGAAAAAAATTAAATTTGGTCATCTAAAATTTCAATCTTCTCAATTAAGCTCAAATTAAGCTTCCAAACTTAATTCTCACTATTTAAGTCCCTAATAAAATTAATTTGACCCATTAAAAGTCCGATTAAGTCCTTGCACATAATTAAATCTTTTAATTTGACCCAAATTAATTATTCAGCTTAATGTTTTATGCAAATTCATCCGTTAATCATTTAATTTTTCATTGAATCTATATTGTCTTTTGATCTTGGGTACCATGAGGTACAAATGAGCTTCCAGTTATGTCCAAAATCCTAGTTTAGTTCTTCCATGTGTTTGCAACCCTTCTCAGTCTACTCCTGCCAAGTTGCTAGTATTTTTTATTTTTTGTGTTTGAATTTTAAAAGAATTATGAAATTTTCAATCAAAATTAAACATTGATATATAACCATGCCACTCTTTTCAACAAGAATTTTCACCTTATTCAATCAATGGTTTATGAAGTTCTATTCTTATCAATCATTAACATATAATCATGTCATTCCTTTCATTTCCAATCTCAAACTTAAAGAAAATACTGAAGCTTATTGCCCACCATTTATCTCATAATAGTCCTTCATCTTTTTGTTGTCTCATGTTTCAATTTAAAAAAGGGTTAAAGTTCATGTCGATCATTAGCCTCATTATTTCCTTATTTTTCTTTCACAATCTTTGTAAAAGAATAGTGTATAATCATGCCACACGTTTTATTTTCACCTAAAAGATCAATATTTTCTTAACATATGACATATAACAACTCCAACTTTTCCTTTTATGGATAACCAATATAATCAATTGAAGACATCACAAGCTTTATCATAGATACCAAAAGATATTTTCATGGTTCAATATTTTTTCTTGCCCCTAACACAAACTTTTGGCACTTGTTGTGTCTTTCCTTAATTAAAACCTCTTTTGCCTCTCCTAGACATGATATGTATTTTCCTACCTTTAACCTCTTCATGGCATTCCACCAATCATCAAACTTGATTTACCTTTAAGTGTGGGCAATTTCTCCTTCTTGCTTTCTCAAAGGTTTCTGGATGCCCTTCAGTCTAGGGCTTTTTTCCACTTTTAACCCCTGCTTTTGTTCTTAGCATTCCACTTACCATTTATGCTACTATTATCTTCATCTTTTAAACCAAAAAATCCCTCACTTGCCCTTTAGTGTAGGGATGTGATCTAGATCAAGGTTTTTTTTTCAAAAGAAAGATTCCCATCAGGCTCAAATTGGGATTACAAGGGATATATATTTTAAGAATTGTTAAAAAAACAAACAACGATGACCTTTTCTTATTTCAAACAAGGTCGGTTAGAACCGATAAATTTTGACCTCGTTTAACGTAATAATTTGGACTTGCAAAGAACCATGATTTGCGAGTTTATAACTACCAAATTCACTACAAGTCATTATGCATACTATGAAAACTTTGCTCCATGATGTGTGATTTAATTTTATATGTGAGTTTAAAAATTGTTTGGTTACCCTATATTGTTTGTCATGTTATTTTAACAAATGTTGAATTATTTCTGTAATTAAAACACTTTTAATCTTTCAGTATTGATTAGTCTTAATTTTGCATGTTGGAGTTTAATCAAAATATCATAGTAAACAATAAAATGCTAATCTCTTGATTCCAGAACAACAAAAATAGAAAGAGAAAAGGCATATTTCATTAAAATATTATTTAATCCCAAAACAAAGTGTAGAATAGCAAAATTCCATAACAAAATTGTTGACAATGCAACACCCTAATGAGGTCAGTTTCTACAACAACATCCATGTCTCATCATTGTTTATCAACCTTTGTTATGCTCATGATGATCCAATGACTATATGGTAGATGACTCAACTTGCCTCTTGCTCACCTACTTCTGGACTTGATGCTTGAAATTCTTGCAACTATTCACATCTTTTATCTAGATTATACCGCTTAGGAAATAATGGTTTGGGGAAAATCATTCTTGAGGACATGACACTTATAATGTTGTGTCCAACTGTGCTCCTTCAACAATAAAAGTGGATCGAAAAGGGAAACATCCATGGAGTAAACCCTTCCTTAATCGTCGCATATCAATGCTTCTGGTCTTGAAGTCGAAAAATGTGATGTTAGGAAAATATTTTCCCATCAGCACAATGTCAACATTGCAGAAGACCAAAGGACTTACATGAAGTTCTTTCCTTATTAAAACCCCTATGTTGAATGCCTTTTATTCCACTATCTTCCATTGTAACTCTCCATGATCCATACCTCTATGGAATCATTCTTCCTGTCAATACAGGTCATAACAAGTTATCCTTTGTATTCAACAAGCCCAATATCATTCCTGTCATTTCCCTCAGAGATCGGTGGAGGAGGTGGAAACAAGCAATAGATCTCCCTCTTCACGTCAAATGTAAATATGTTTCTCTTTTAAGTAAGCCAATGAAGTGAACCATTCACAAATACTTTTGTTATACGACAAAAGGGATTCCTCTTATGGCAACTTTACCTCATCTAACAACTTTCATCTCCAAGTATTTAAGTCAAACAACTCGACTTTAACACAGTGGTATATATAGATTTTTTTTATCATGCGGGAAGAACTTAGGCTTTGAGAATCTCATGATCTTATAGTGTAAAGACTTTGATCTTCCAACCATCATGCCAAATTCTATAGTATCATATCATGTCTTTAGATTCTGGATCTTCTACCATTGTTTTTAGTAAGGTTGCCCACATAATTGCATGGTCCATGATATGCGTGGCAAAGTAACACTCCTAGATTTATTGATGCTATAATCTCTACATGATTAGAAAGGAAATCAAATGACATTTTAGGATGGGGCTTCAGAGTGTCAATTGAAATAAAGGAAATATGATATTCATTTCTAATCATGCTTTGTATAAAGGACCAAGAGACAATGTTGGTTCTTTGGTTGTGTAGCTTCGTGAAAGTGGATTCGTACATGAACTTGTTACACTAATTGGAAAAAGCCTACATTTCCCTATAGTCTCAATTGATGAATGCAATAAAAATTTATAGATGATTTTAGGCATAGGTCATGAGCTGAGTTCATGATAAAATAGAGGTTCTTGTTACCGGCTTTAAGAAAACCATAACAATGCTTCTAGAATGGAAGTCGAACAAATCCTCTTTAAAATCTTCGGACGTCAACAACTCTTAACCAAATTTGAGGGATCTATATTTTGAATACTTGCCATGCACATTTAATATTTCTTGTTATGCAATATGATGTATGTTGGATATAGATTAGCTATACCCCTGGCTAATATATGGCCACCATTCCTTTATAAACGAGTAGGGTTTCAATCCTTTCGTAGTTGCCGAGCCAATTTAATATGATCCAATACTTAATAAAATACTCTCATCATAAATAAATATTGCTTACAAGGTTGGGTCTAAGCCCTTTTCATTAATACTTGATGAAAATTTTTATATTTGAACTGTAGTCTACTCATCATCATCGTTTATAGGGAGAAAGGCAAAGCCTTTGTTTTCTATGTCCCTAAGAAAAGCATCAGTTTCAGCCATGCTTTGTCGATATCGATGGACATCCCTTCTAACTTACCGGGAATTATAGCGGATTCTTTGAGCATAGACAGAGGCTCAGTCATTCTAATTATTCATATTTCTTATCTTTTCCAAGAGGAACATGTTGTTCATATTAAGTTGATTGTTGTTGGTGTCAATCATTTGGTTATGGTGCTCGAGCAATTCGTTCTTTTCTTCCAAATGCTTTGCCTTGGACTTTTTTTTGTCAAGCTTCTCCTCTAACAGGTTAATCTCATTTGTCATTTTATCCAAATCAATTTTGAAAACTCCGATAGCCTTTCCTTTGGCTTTTGCTTCAGCCAGCTCATTTTCTAGCATCTCATGCTTCTTGTATAACCTTTCATACTGATCAATCCAACTTTCTAATTCAGCTTGGGTTTTTGAAAACATGTTAGCTCTTTCTTGGCAATCATTGAAATTGGTTTTCAAAGCCTCTAGCTCAGTACTGGTTTGCAATTTGTTTTGCTTTTCCTTAACTTGGTTTATGGCTAATTTTTCTCCTTCCAATTGCTTCTCTAAGGACATGATTTTCTTATCCTTGTCATCTAGCTATTGCTTTGTAAACTTTCTTAATTTTTCTTTAATGAGGATTTGCTCCTCGAGGGATATCCCGAGGGCTTTACTTGTGCCCACCTCCATTTGAAGCCCTTCTAGTTGTTCTGTTAACTTTTCCTCATTATTAATCCTCTTTCTTTTAATCAGTTCATCAACTTGTGAAGTCTCAGCTTCAAATCCAAGAGTCATGAGGATAGTGACTAGTGATAAATCTCTCCACCTTGGATACTTTTCATTAGTATCTGGATCTCTCAGACCATTTAATTCCTTCTTAATCAATACTAGGATCTTCTAGTCTTGCTTGATGTTCTGCATAACTTCCAAAACAAATTAATCATTGAATAACCTGAAGAATTGGGATAACATGACCACTGTTGGCACATGTTGTACACCCCTAATGTAACAGTCCGACTGTACGACTTGCTAAATGTTAAAAGATCCCAACATATCCTTTTAATTTGATGGTAAATTTTTTTTTTACCGAAAATTCGGCAGAGTATCGTTTGTATTTAGGATATCTCAACTTATCGACTACTATCAATTTACTCAATCAACCCATCATCACAAGGTCCTATAATTCTAGACCTTACATCAAACATCATAATTCAACACCTTATACAATCCACACAATAAATATATATTCTACGAGTAAGTTCAATATGAACATAGTCCACATATCATATCATAAAATTTAAAAGAAAAGGAATACTAACATGTAAAGAAAGCATTTACAACATAATAAGTGTTCTTAAACATTTTAAAAGAGTTAATTACAAGATAACTAAAATACTACATGCTAAGCTGAACTTTTATAAAAATTACATCAAGGCTTACACAAAAGTATACTACATA
>Ga0325403_1000278_pt1 | contig 32458 bp, 27 predicted proteins | sample PopdelMetagenome_19_FD_205665 | JGI IMG/M metagenome (GOLD analysis project Ga0325403, IMG submission 205665) | Populus deltoides microbial communities from Bellville, Georgia, United States - Xylem-PdKOR-R4 | ecosystem: Host-associated > Plants > Phyllosphere > Stem > Wood/Secondary xylem... | reverse complement strand
TGTTCTCCTATGCTTATTTTTCCTATGATTGTTTATTTTAATTGCTAGAGCGGACTCTAAGTTATTATTGTAGACAATCTATTGCTAAGTTTGATATCAAAACCGGAGTTATGGTATATGAACTTGTAAAGCAACTGAGTTTAATAATTGTGGCGGATCTACGTTACTAATCTTAGGGAGAACATTCAATCAAATCAAACATAGACTGCGAACAGTTATGTTTTCTTTATTAATCAACTTATCTAGTTCTTAAGACTGCCATTGAATTAAATTACTAGTGCGAACACTGTGGTTGTTTGATGGTTAGGGTTAGTTATATGGCGGATCCATTAACTAACCAATGTTAAGAAGAGATAAATATTCAGAATATAAATTGATGTTTCGTTTCCATGATCAGTTCTGATTTCTGTAGGTGGATGTGTGCTTGCGACCAAGGTTTGTTCACTTGATAATTTTCTGATTTTATTAAATTTCATTTGATAGTTTTCTTTTGCTTTAGCCTAGATAATATCCAACCCCCCCCCCAAATTGAATATCATCTAGCATAAAAATGTGACTTGAATCTTCCTCGTGGGATCGACCTCTTGCTTGCTCTATACTATCTTGTGTGTTGTGTTTGAAGTTAGGGTAATTAATTTGTGCGACCGCAACATCGCAACATTTAATTGGAATGTCAAGGGACTCAATAGTCCTCTGAAGTAGCATGAGCTGGTTCGCCTCATGCAAAAGTATAATTTTGATGTGTGTGGTCTCTTGAAGACTAAGTTGGTTTCATCCAAGCTTCAGTTCATGCATAGGTTTCGGCTGAAGCGCTGGAATCTTGTCTCAAATGTGGATGCTGCTGGTACTACCAGAGTAGTTGTGTTGTGGAATCCTTCTACTGTTCATGTTGACCTGATTGATTCCTCTCCCCAAGCTATCGATGTTTCTATTTGTAGCTTGTCTACTCACCACACTTTTGCTGCTACTTTTGTTTATGATTTCAATACTATTAATGCTCGCAGATCTCTTTGGGACAGACTTAAGTCCTGGGCTCCATCTAGTAGATTGTTTTGGATGATTTTAATTCCATTATGTCACAAGAGGACAAGCACAATGGTGCCCCTATCTCATCTTCTGAAGTCGTTGATTTCAGAGTATGCTGTTCAGACTTGGGCCTCTCTGATATGAATTACACTAGTTGCCACTATACTTGGTCCAATAGGACTATTTAGACCAAAATAGATCGCGTGTTGGCTAATCCCTTATTGTGCAACCTTCAGCTCACATCCCATGTGCATTTTCACCCTCCAGGGACTTTCTCTGATCACTTAGGAGCTCACATTCATATTGGTACCAGTAGATCCTTTAATCGTCGTCCCTTCAAGTTTTTTAATATGTGGGTTGATCACCCTGAACATGCCGGCTTAATCTCTGAAGGATGGCAATCCCCATGGTAGGTACTCCTATGTTTGTTTTGTGCAGGAAACTTAAGTCTTTGAAGAGTCCTTTGAAGACTTTAAACAAGCTCCATTTCAGTCACATCTCAGAGAGGGTTGCTAGAACTGAGGCTAATTTGGAATATCATCAATACCTCCTGCATGATTCCAAAGATGACATCTCTCTCCTGAACATGGTTAATCAATTGAAGCTGAATCTTTTCAACCTTAAGTCTGCTGAGAAAGCATTTTTTACTCAGAAGATCAAGTGTAATTTCCTCAAGGACAGTGATAGAGGTACAAGCTTTTTTCATGCTTTGACGAGTCACAAGCACAAGAAAAGTTTCATCTCTGCCATCCAACATAGTAATAGGGCTCTTACTACCTCTATTGATGAAGTTGGTGCTGAATTTGTCTACTTTTTATCAAAACCTTCTTGGCACTTCATCGTCTACCTCTCCACTTGATGAGGCTGTTGTTTATAATGGTCCTTGTCTTGATGAAACCCACTCTGATTTTCTCTTGGCTCCTATGTCCAATGAAGCTATCAAGGAAACTCTCTTCAGCATTGGAAATGACAAAGCTCTTGGTCCTGATGGATATTCATCTTTGTTCTTCAAGAAGTCTTAGGATATAGTTGAGGCTGATTTCTGTGAGGCGGTTCAGGATTTCTTTTCCTCTAGAAAGATTCTTAACCAAATTAATCATTCCATTATTGCTCTGGTCCCGAAATCTGCTAATGTTAACTCTGCCAATGATTTTCGGCCTATCTCATGCTACAATGTGGTCTACAAAGTGATATCTAAGATTTTTATTGTAAGACTTAGTCGTGCCCTCCAAGACATTATCGATCCAGCTCAAAATGCTTTCCTTGGAGAAAGGAAAATGATAGATAGCATCAATCTAGCTCAAGCATTTCTCAGGCATTATGGCAGGAAGAGAACCTCCCCACAATGCCTCATAAAAGTTGATTTCAGGAAAGCCTTTGATTCTGTGGAATGGCCCTTTTCTCAGAGAGCATCTTCATCTGCTGGGTTTCCCTCAGCGTTTTGTCCATCTTGTTATGCTATGTGTGGAATCTTCTTCCTTCTATGTTGCTATCAATGGCAGCTTATATGGTTTCTTCCCTGCGAAGTGTAGAGTTCGACAGGGTGACCCTTTTTCTCCCTATCTATTTCTTGTTTGTATGGAGTACCTCTCCCGTATGCTGAAGATAGCATCTCAACAACCAGACTTCCACTATCACCTGAAGTGTGTATTTCACCATATTTGTCATCTTGGTTTTGCTGATGACATTCTTCTGTTATGTCGGGGGGATAGATCTTCTATTCAGCTTCTTCTGGAGCAGCTGCATATGCCTCAGGGTTACACATTAATGCAGGGAAATCTTCTATTTATTTTGGTGGATTTGGAGTCAGTATTCAGTAGGGTATTCTCCAAGATTCTTGTTTTTCTATAGGTAGTTTCCCCTTCAAATACCTTGGTGCCCCCCTCAGTCCCCACAAGCTTCTTGCTAGTCAGTTTTCACCTCTCCTGTATAAACTTGAATCTGTTATTCAAGGCTGGATGGGCAAGCACTTATCCTATGCTGGGCGGCTAGAATTAATTAGATCTGTTCTCTTTGGCATGGTGCAATTTTGGCTCAGCATTTTCCCCATGCTGGATACTGTCATCAACCAAATTACATGCATTTGCAGGAACTTCCTATGGACTCGTAACACAGCTAGAAGAAAGTCTGCCTTAGTAGCCTGGAAACATATTTGTTTGCTAAAAGATGAAGGAGGCCTGGTGCTTTATGCCATCAAGGCAAGGAACCATTGTTTCATTGCAAAATAGCTATGGAATATCCATTTAAAGACTGACTCTGTTTGGATTAGATGGGTGCACCATTTTTACTTACAGGATAGTTCCATCTGGTTGGTTCCTTTACAGCGAACCTCCTCTCCCCTATGGAAGTCCCTTCTTACTCTTCAAGATCAGCTCTTTACAGACTGTGGGGGGTCAATCAGAAGTGATCTCTATGATGCAAAGTTGGGAAAATATTTCTGAGCCCTTCTTGGGTCATGTTTATGAGTTTTTGAGATTTAAAGGAACCCCAGTGTCATGGGTTAAGGTTGTTTGGGAACCTTGGTGTTTACCAAGGCATAATTTCATCCTTTGGCTTGCTTTTCTTGGGAGGCTGAGAAAAAGAGACAAGCTGCACTTTGTTGATACTGATGCTAGTTGTGTCTTCTATCCAGATCATGAGGAAAGCCATAGTCACCTCTTCTTTGCTTGTAGTTGGACATCCCTTTTGTGGTCAAAGGTGAAATCCTGGCTTCAGCTCTGCAGTTATATGGTCATCATTAGTAGTGTTGTTCGAGGCCTTAATATCAGGGGGGAAAACATTGTTCCCAGGATGAAAAGGGTCTCCCTCAGCATTGTTGTCTACTTGATATGGGAAGAAAGGAATTGCAGAGTTTTTAAAAACTCCTGCACACTGGTTGAATCTGCTTTTCAGAGATTTCAGGTTTTATTCTACATGATATTGCACTTTCATTAGCGCAATCATCCTCAAATTTCTGTGAGCTGGCCGTATTGGTGGTTGTTTTGGATGCTCTCTATTATGGGATGTTGTCTTCTCTTCGATTTGTAGTCCATATAGTCTCTGCTTCTGAGCTGATCGTATTGGTTGTTGCTGCTTCTCTTCAAGTTTTGTTGTGCTGCATGATGTGCATGTCTGTCACTCCTTGTAATTTATGGTGCCCAAGGCATTTTCTTTATGTTTCCTGTTTCAATTGGTGCCCAAGACGTCTTCTTGCCTACTTGTCTTGGCTTTTGCTTTGTGTTAGGTTGGGAACCTTGTAATTTATGGTTCCTCACATAACCATTGTCTGCTAATTTTAGCTTGTTAGCCATGGCATAAATGTATAATTTTTTCAGGGAGTCTGTTCCCTACTTTTGTAAATCACTGTATACGAACTTGCTAGTTCTCTAGCATTGTAAATTTTTTATCTATTAATATTCTTACATTTTGATCAAAAAAATCAACACCAGCCACCAAGCCAAGATTAGCCCTCACAGTTTCCCCTCATCGTTGCCTCCTTCCATTTTTAACCAAAATGACAGCCCTCTCTCCTAGCTTTCACCACCCACATAGTCAACACCCTTCCTCTTCACACTTGTAAGAATTAGTAGCCTCCACCATTAACAATGAAGCTCAGTTCCACCTTGACAAATCTGTATGAAAAGTGAAAAGGAGAAGCAAATTGTGGATAAAATCAACTGCTTTGTGTGTGGGTTTTCTTTTTTTACAAGCGACGTCGATGCTCCCTGTCAACACTGGGAGGAAGAAGAAAGGAAGTCATCCTAGATCCACTGGAATTTTTCTTTAAAGATATGACGGCGCATGGGTTCACGTGCCACTAGTGGTGATGGCATGTAGAGACCATGCACTGCCACTGTTCTGCCATTCCCGGAAGCTTTCCAATGTGGTTCCTTAGTTTCCTGTAGTCTCTCCAACACGTTTCCCAACCTTCTAAAGGACTATTTTGTAAATTCTAAATTTTTAGTGTGTGTTTACACTATTGTTAAATGTTGAGTTTCTGTGGATTCTAAACATGTAATTGTGAGGTGTGTGACTAAAAATATTGTAAAAAGGAGAATGTGTGTGTGTTGCATTTTTATTTTATTTTATGTTAAATAGGTAAAAAAAAATGGAAAATGATAAAACATAAAAAAAATTTTAATTAATCAAAATATTTTAAGTGCATATGGTCAAGTTTTTTAAAAATATAAAAAATCATATCGTTTAGTATTTTCATACGAAAATTAAAAAAAAATATGTATTTGCATGTATTTTAGGATTTAATAATCAATTTACTGAATTCGTGAGAATTTAGCCAATATTTTAATAACCGATAAAATTTTAATTCATGAAAATTAATGACCAATATTCTTGTATAAATGCTGGACCTCCAAGTGAGATTGATATTTAAATATCAAGAGTTGACCAGAACATTTTCAGAGTTATTCTAAATATTCATAAATTTTAATTGGGAGTATTTTTCGTCATAATATACAAATTACAAAAAACCATTTTCATAAAACTTTATTTGGGTATACAAGCCCATAATAAATTCTTAACACCAGATTTATTCACATGAATAAATCTCAATCCTAAGCCACTGATATTTAAATCAGACTACCGATAAAAAAAACTATTAAAACCTCTAAACCATATCAAAACACATAAAGCAGTCCCTTACCCTTGAATCTTTGATAAAAACCAGTACACTCAGGTTTTCTAGTGACCATGAACCAAATAACTAGGTGGCGACTCTCACAACCTCCTCCGACATCACGCATCCATGTGCGACAGAATGATGTTTCGACTAGATACAATATTGTTTCTTACAGTATTGGACTAAACTTTGTGTATTTGATGTGGTTTATTTATTTTGATGTATTTAAATTTTTACATTTGGATTATTTTATTTTATTTACTCTTTAGCATACTTTATCATGTCCATATGTAATGTTTTCATGCATCATTAGTTTATTTTTGATATATCGCTCTAGTATGAGCACATGGAAACTTTAGGCTAGTTGGGGGAGTAACGACTTATCCTATGACTTTTAGTCAAGGTTTAAGTTCATGAAATCATACAACTCTTTGCTGAGTGTTTGGACTGGTAGTGATTGCTCTACGTGCCATCCTATTACCTATTAAGCCCCAATATTGCCTTCACAAGGGTGATCACTAGGACAATAAGAGATCCTTTTTTAGAGACCAAGTAGTAAACCTACCATCTGTCTCACATAAAAAGATTAGAACCTATCTTTAGGGTATATGCTCCCTATATATTTATTTTGCATCAAGGCAAACCCTTCCTGAAGCATCTTGGATTCAGAAATTACGAGTGATATAATGGCCGTCAATGAGAAAATTTCTATTATGGAATTTGGGCAAGAATCAAAATTTTTGTTCATCATGCAAGCGTTATAACCATGTGTCACCCCTTAAAGAGCAAGTTCATCATATAAAAACATGCTCATACATTTGACATGCATGTATCCTTACATGCACATATCCCTTACTAGGTTGAAATGTAAGTCCCCCACAGAAGGTCTACTACACCTAACTAGGAGAAAAGATGGAAAACAAAAATAAGATCTCAGATAGAGGCTCATTATCAAAAGAAAATCAAGAGCATCAAAGATGAAGTAGCTAGACTCACAAATTTGCTCGAACAGGCACCGAGTTTCAAGAATGGAAAGAGATCGTCTCCTCAACCTTTCATGGAAGCACTGTTAGCCCATGTCCCTCACACATCCCAAAATTTAGGGGCAGACTCAGTAATTGGGTAGTATTTTGTCCATTTTCCCTCCATCCAGACAACTCAAGCTCGAGTCATCATGGATCCAACAATAGAAGGACCTTCTAATGATAGATCTACCAGTTCCATTGACCATGATAAATGTGTTGCTTTATAAGAGAGATTGAGAATAGTTGAAGGAAATAATTTGACTGACCTTATATTAGCAGTTGAAGTTTGTTTGGTTCTAAACTTTATCACAAGGGGCGCGACGTCCGGGGCTACGACGAGCTGCATTGTACCTCTTAAAGAAGTGTGTGTGTGTGTGTGTGTGTTGGGAAGGAAAAAGGTTTCAGGTTTAATCATAAAATTATGATTAAGGTTTAAGAGTCGCCACCTAGTATTATGGTTACTAGAAACCTATGGTCTGCAAAAGTCTGGTAAAGGATTGGTTGTGCAAGGGGAAGATGCATCACCCCCAGTGCACCCTACCTAAGGTAAACTGCATTGTTGTTTCATTATTTTTCTAAGTCGGGTTTCTATTCATTGGTTTTTTCTAAGGTTTAAGGCAGATCTCTCTTTGTAAGAGAGTCTCTACCTCATCGGGTTTAATCCTAACAATTCTAAAGTTCAAATTTTAGCATTACATTTATTTTACACCGTGTATCTTTAATACCTGAGGGTGTTCTCTATTATGTAGTTTTACGTTCCCACAAATATTAAAGTCTACATCTAAAACCCTAATAAAAAAAATGGTTGGTAAAAGGGTTTTTGATATTTTGGTCAAATTTTATTGTATGATCATAAACTAGTTATGATATCCATTTAAAAAAAAACATGAGAAAGATGCAATTTTTTTTTTATCAAAAATATGCTTGGAAAACATTTTAGAATTCGGTCATATACATGAAAACAAAATATTTTTTTGTTTTTTTAAAAGAAATTCATTTAAAAGTTTTGAATTTTTTTTTGAATTTTTATGAAATATTTTGGTGAAAATCGAGTATTTTAATACCGGATTTGTATCTTTCAATGTAAATATACAACCCGATATTATGCAAAATTGGTAGGAAAACATTTGAGAAAATCACAATTTTTTGAAAGGATTTTTTGAATTTGTTTTATATAATATTATAATATATATCATAAAAAAAATATATATTAAATATATATGGGCTGGGCCAACCCAACTGACCAAGCCAATCTTAGCCCAAAAAGGGTTAGGCTGATCTCGACTCGACAAGGAATGGGCTGATCTCAGCCCCAAAAGAGGTTGGGCCAAAGTCGGCTTAAGATATCTTTTTGTTCTCTCTTTTTCAGGGGTGGCCCGGATCCAACCCATCAAAGAAATGAATTATTTGCAGAACGTGAATAGTAGCTCACATTCTGCATACAATTTTGTAGTTGTAGATGGCAGGGTTAAGTGGAAGGTAACCTTGCGGAGGGGAAGGAGTTGTTGTCACTGGCCTAGCATGAGGTGGGTGGAGGTACTAGCAAAAGAAATGTTGGCGATGGCCTAAGTCTACTATGGAAGAAGAAAAGGCTTGCATAAGAGAAAGATAGAGGAGTTCATGGTGGCATCACTATTCATCGCGGTGGGCACTGACAATCGCTAAGGAAGGAGCTGATGTTCGTGACGTTGTGTAGCTTAGGGTTCATGGCAGAGAAGCCAATTGTGGAAGAGGTAGCAAAAAGCTGACGGGGAGAGAGAGAAGAGAAAGAACTCGTGTAGAAGAAAAATTAAGGGAGGCTGGTTTTCAGTCAAATTTGGAAACGATTTTCTATATTCTTAGGCCATGAAATCCACCTCTATTTATAGGGGTGAAAGAGAGTAATCTTGTCTTCAATGGAAAAAAATTTTAACCCTTGATTTGACTTGAAAGGATCTCAACCATTGGTTCAAAATATGCATCATAAGCTGTCAAATCTGCAGGAAAATGGCTAGTCAGGTTGGACACTTTAGGCCAATGCCGCAGCTGTTGTGGTGTCAATCGGCATAAACAGGCCAAGCCTAGCTGTAGAGTGTTGTTAGGTGATCATTTTGGTCCAGGTGTTGTCAAATTTGGTAGACATATGAAGCATTAAAAACACATGAAAAATAGCCACTCGAGTAGCATTTTCGGGCAAAAACGGGGAAGCAATGAACAGTAACCAGATGATGTGTTGTCTATTTTTTAAAAATCCAAAATGGCGTTGTTTTGTTTTAAATTAGGGATTTTAGTCAAAGTTCAATTTAGTCCTCCATCTTTTAATTTTGTTTAATTGTATCCTTAATTGACCATAATCTTTCGATTTAATGCAATTTAGCCCCTGTCGAATTACAATATTAGCTCCTAATTTACGCATTGCTTTCAATTTGGTCATTGGTCTTGGATTTATTCAATTTGACCCCTAATTGACCATTAAAATTTTAATTTTCTTCAATTTCACCCTCGGTTTTTGTCAATTAAGCCCTATAGTTTGGCACCTTTTGCAAAATGGTCATTGGATGTGAAGTTTTTCAATTTAACCCTAAAACTTTAATTTTCTTATGATTTCCCCCTGATTTCAATCAATTGACTTGGTAAAAATTGAATTTGGTCTCTTAAAATTCCAATTTTCTCAATTAAGCTCAATTTGGGCTCCCAAACTTACTTTTCTACCAATTAAGCCTATAATTAAATTAATTTGACCATTTTAAAATATAATTAAGTCCTTGTACTTAATTAAATCCTAAATTGGATCCAAATTAATTCTTAAACATAATTAAAATTCAATTTGGCCCATGATTAAATCAAATTAGCTTATTAAAAATTTAATCATTTAATTTGATCTTGAATTTGTATTGTTTCTCTATTTTTTGGCATAATAGGGTACAGTTAGATCTCGAATTTCTTCCAAAATTGCAGCTTAATTTTTATGTATTTTTAAAATCTTCCCCGACTTTCTTTCTCCATGTTACTAACCTATATTTTATTTTTTTATTTTTATTTTGGAAGGTAAAATGTGTAATTTTGAAAAGTAACCCAGAAATGGGTTGTGACAAACATTGTGGTGCCGAATGAGTTTAAAGTGTCAAACTTCATCAAGTATACCAGACTAGAATGCCTGAACACCTATCTCTAGTGATACTACAATAAGATGGTTAAAGTAATCCAAATGATAAGATGCTGATCTATTTATTTTTTTCAAGATAGTCTCACAAGATCTGCATTGAGTTGGTATATAAGACTGAATAGTACCAAGATTAATAAGTGGAAGGATCTGGCAGACACCTTCTTGAAGCAATTAAATTCAATCTAGAAACGGCTCCTAAAAGAACCAGCCTAATGGCCATAAAGAAGGGAAACCATAAGTTTGTGAGGACATGGGCGCAAATATAGCGAGATAAGGCAACACATGTCCAACCTTCACTAATAGAAACAAAAATAGTAATGTTGTTCAACAACACCTTTCAATCCCTTTATTACGAGCATTTGATGGGAAGCTCATCTCAGCATTTCTATAGAGTTGTGAGGTTGCTGAAAGAATTGAACAAGCTATCGAAATGAAAAAAATTGGAGGTCCTACCATGGATTCCAGAACAATTATGAGAGATGAATCAGAAGATGACTCTTAGGTGAGAAACCTTAGTTGTATGGTCCAACTAGGTCTCACTATAGCATCAACTACTCAAATGCCTTTGTTAAAGATTGACATACCTCTGCCACTCGAGTTTGCCTACCAATATCTGTTAGATTCTAGACTTATTTCCCTGACCCCATCAAATCTCATGCAACCACCGTTTTCTAGGTAGTATAATCTAGATGAGAGATGTGAATATCATAGTGGGGTCCTAGCCAATCGACTGAAAATTACAAAAAATTCAAGTATCAAGTTCGGAAGATGGTGAGCACTAAGAAAATTGAGTTTGTGAAGGATGATGTCATAGACCATATTCTTACTGGATCATCACGAGCATAACAATGATCAATAAGCGATGAAAAAACACCAATGATTGTTGGAGAAGCTGATTAGGGTGTCGCATTGTTAATGATTTTGTTACAGAATTTTGCTATTCAACACTTTTGTTTTGGGATCACACCTCATCCTTTTAATGAAATATGTCTTTTTCTTGCCTCTATGTTGTTCTAAAATCAAGAGATGTTTAACAAAATATTTTTATCAAACTCCAACATACAAAATTAAGGCTAATCAATCCTAAAAGATTAAATGTGTTTTGATTGTAGAAATGACTCAATGTTCATTAAAATGACATGATAAACAAATATGGGGTGACCAAATTTTTTTTTGAACTCGCACATGAATTGAACCACACATCATGTTGCTAAGTTTTAGCAATATGCATCACGACAAGTAGTGGATTTGGTAGTTATTGACTCGTGAATCATGATTTCTTACAAGTCCAAATCATTACAAGGGACAAGGTCAAAATTTATTAGTTCTAACTGACCTTGCTTGAAATGCGAAAAGGTCATCTTTGTTTCTTTCTTTCATAATTCTTGAAATATATATCTCTCGCAACCCTATTTTTTTAGCCTGGTCGAATACTTCTTTCAAAATAAAAATCCTGACATGGATCACACCCCACGCTAGGGGCAAATGAGGGATTTTTTATTGAAAAGATAAAGATAATAGTAGAACCAATGGTAAAGGGAATGCTAAGAATGAAAGCCAACGATTGAAAAATGGCTAAAAGTGAAAAGCCCTAGACTGGGAGGCATCCAAGAAAACTTTGAGGAAGGCTATATGAAAACCAAAAAGTAGAAATCAACCGCACTTAAAGGCAAGTCAAGGTTAAAGGTAGAAAAATTTTTGTCGAATCTGGAATGGCAAAAGAGGTTTTTTAATTGAGGAAAGGCACAACAAATGTCATGTCGATACCAAGTGGAAAAGTAAAAAAATTAAACAAAACAAAAAAGGATATTGAACTATAAACATGTCTTTTGATATATATAATAAAACCTTTTATGTCTTTAAATAATTAGATTGGTTATTCATTAAAGAAAAAAGTTTGATTTGCTTTATGGCCTTTGTTAAGAGAATATTGATCTTTTAGGCGAATATGAAATGTGTGGCTTGGTTATATGTCATTCTTTTACAAAGATAGTGAAAAAAAAAAAAAGGAAATGACGAGCCTAATGATTGACAGAGAACCTTGACCTTTCCTTCGAATTGAAATTTAAGGTAAAGGAATATTAGGAGATAAATAATGGGCAATGAGTTTTAGTATTCTCTTTATGTTTGAGATTAACAACGTAAGGAGTGTCATAGTTATATGTCAATGTTTGACCTTGATTGATAACACCAAAAGTTTTTTACTGATCAAAAATTCTATTAAGAGTGAGGCATGATTATTGCTTAATTATGATGGAGTTTCCTATCCAGTTTTAGGAAATAATATTTATTGATGAAATTTAAGGCATGATTATATGGCCTTTTCTTTTATAGCAAGAGAAAAAGAGTTGATGAATAGTTGATGGTGATCCTGAGTCTTTGAAACTCTCAAATATTTTTTGAGCCTATGAATTTTTCTTTTTTTCATAGCCATTAACCATAGCCTGCTTTACGTGCTTTTAAAAGCCCATTTTAATCAAGCAAGTGATTTGAACCGATAAATGGTACTCTCAAAACTTGAAGAGCTTTTCCATAAAAGTCATGGCTTCATGAACTAAGTTACTGGTTATTATGCATGATGAAAAAATAGTTGTTCAAAAGAGACAAATGTTTAATGAAACCTCGATTATTTACTCAATATATAAAATTCCTTGATATTTTTTGTTTTATATTTTGAGTGCACTTTTGGATGAAAGATAAAATAAAAAAAGAGTAAATTGGAGGTAATTAGCAAATTTGACCTTCAGTCAATGTTTTGTGCAGAGCATGAGTTCTAGAGGTCGAAATGAAATGATTCCAGTGGAATTATAAAGCTAACATCCATACCTTTCTGTAAATATAAGGCAAGAAAAATAAAAAAAAAGGAAGAACATGGAAATCATAGCCTTCAAAATCAAATCTTGCAATCTGCCAGTGTTGACCTTTGGTCATTCCAACTTGAATATCGTGAGCTATAAAAGTCCATTAGATGCAAACTCAATGTTTTTGAATTCCTGACTCAAATACCTATCAATGTACCAAATTTCAGCAAAAAAAGATCTCATATGAGGGAGATATGATTTTTATAAAATGACAAATGAATTCTGCAACAAATAGGTTTTGTGAAGAAACGAGTCCAAATTACATCCTGAAGCATCCAAACTGACATCCAAGTTTTTATATCAAAAATTTAGCTCCTCTAAGTCAAAGCTTAAATATTTCATGCAAGGCTATTTCTTTTTTTTTTTAGGAAAATAGTTATTGAAGTACTTAAATGTAAACTGTCTACTTAAAGGAGGACTATTTTGTAAAATAGAGACTAGGGTTTCCTAGGGTATAAAAAGAAAGAGAGAAGGAAAAGAGGAAAAGAGAGGGGGATGGCCAAAAGAGAGGAACACAAACTCTTTCTTCCATAAACCGGAATTGTGGTATATAAACTTGTGAAGCAACTAAAATTAATAACTGTGGCGGATCCAAATTAGTAATCTTAGGAAGAACATTCGATTGATCAAATCAAACATGGAGTACGGATAGTTATGTTGTCTGGATTAATCAACTCATCTAATTCTTAAGGCTGCCATTGAATTAAATTACTAGTGCGAATACTGTGATTGTTTGATGGTTAGGATTAGTTATACAACAGATCTATTAACTAATCAACATAAGAAAAGATAGATATTCAGAGTATAAATTGACGTCTCGTTTTTATGATCAATTTTGATTTCTATAGGTGGATGTTTACTTGCGACCAAGGTTGTTTTCTTGATAAATTTTGGTTTTGTTTAATTTTTGCTTGATTGTTTGATTTTGTCATAGTCTAGATAATCACAAATCAAATCCCCCAATTGTATAACGTATAGCATAAAAATCTGACTTGAACCTTCCTCGTAGGATTGACCCCTTGCTTGTTCTATACTATCTTGTGTGTTATGTTTTAAGTTAAGGTAATTAATTTATGCGACCGCGACATCGCAATAAACATCTTATCCCTAGATTAGATTATATGTTGTATGAATTACATGGTTCTAATTTTTTTTCTAAAATTGATTTAAGAAATGGTTATCATCAAATTAGGATGAATGAAGGTAATGAATGGAAAATTGCTTTTAAAATTAAATATGGTTTGCATGAGTGGTTAGTTATACCTTTTAGACTTAGGGGCCGTTTGTTTTGGCGGCAGCTGTTGCATTTTTACCCAACCTCAATTGTATGGTGTTTGTTTACAAAATAAACATGTGGTTTGGTTCATAGGACCCACCAATAAATGAGGTTTGACCTCAGGTTTTGATGAAGCAACTTTTACAGGCTTCCAATGAAACACCCATCCTGTGTTTTTGCACAATCTTAGTTTTTTTTATTATCGATAAAACACATAGACCAAAACAACTTTCAAAATTTTCCTTAGTTCAAGAAACAACTGTATAAACGGAAGAGATACGAATTGTCTTTAAGAGTTTAGAGAGTTTGAATTTGCATAAATCCACATCAAGCGTGCTTGATGCTAGCAACAAAAGACCAAATTTTTTTTGGCAAGTTTGAATGAATTTCCTGATAAGATGTAGATCACAAAGCTTAGATTACAATTGCAAAATAAGAAATTACTACATGTTTTTTTTTTGTCATTTTATTATAACATCAATTTCAACCATAGTTTTAACCAAACACATTGGACATGCTTTTGGCTAGATAACAACTTCAACCATAGTTTTAATCAAACAAATATTTTAATCAAACCAATCACTACTAAAAGTTAGTTTTTAAAACTTACTTTTTTAAAACCATAACCACAAAAGCTACCACAATACCAAACACCTAACACCTTTATGAGATTAATGAATCAAGTTTTTCGTGCATTTATTGGTAAGTTTGTGGTTGTATACTTTGATGATATACTCATTTATAGTAAAAGATTAGATGAGCATATAGGACATTTAAGACAAGTTCTTGAAGTACTTAGAAAAGAATCTTTATATGCTAATTTACAGAAGTGTGACTTTTACAGAAGTGTGATTGATTTGGATAAGATTATATTTCTTGGTTATGTTGTTAGTACAAAAGGCATAAAGATGGATGAGGCTAAGGTTGAGGTTATATAAGAATAGCCTACGCCCAAATCAATCACAAAAATTAGAAGTTTCCATGGTTTGACTAGTTTTTACAGGAAGTTTGTTAAAGATTTTAATACATTAGCCTCACCATTGACTGAAATAATTAAGAAATCAGTAGGATTTAAATGGGGTGAAGAACAAGAAAATGCATTTAATTTGTTGAAATCAAAATTAATTTTGGCACCTTTGTTATCTTTACCTGATTTTAATAAAGCCTTTGAGATTGAATGTGATGCTTTAGAAATAAGTATTGGCGCAGTTCTAATGAAGAGAAATGACCCATTGCTTATTTTAGTGAAAAACTTAATGGTGCAGCTTTTAATTGTCCAACTTATGACAGAGAGTTATATGTATTAGTAAGGGCCTTGGAAAATTGACAACATTATCTTTGGCCAAAGGAGTTTATGATATATACGGATCACCAATAATTGAAACATTGAAAAAGCCAAAGTAAGTTAAATAGACGACATGTCAAGTGGATTGAATTTATTAAGACATTCCTATATGTGATTAAGTACAAGCAAAGTCGGGAAAATATAGTTGAAGATGCTTTGTTGTGAATGTATGTTCTTCTTAATACTCTAAATACTAAATTGTTAAGATTTGAGTATATTAAAGAATTATATCCTGATGATAATGATTTTGGTACCATATATGTTGAGTGTAGAGTTTTGGCCAATGACAAATTTTTTAGGCATGATGGATTTTTGTTTAAGGAGAATAGATTATGTGTGCCTAATTATTCTATGAATTGCTTGTAAGGAAAGCTTATAGAAAAGGTTCCAAAATTTTAGAATTGCTAAGACTTTAGAAGTTTTACATGAACATTTTTATTGGTCTAACATGAAAAGAGATGTGCAAAGAATTTGTGATAGAGATGCATAACTTGTAGACAGGCTAAATCTAGAGTAAAGCCTCGTGAGTTATATACACCTTTACATGTTCCTAAGGAACCTTGGGTTGATATTTCTATGGATTTTATTTTGGGTTTACCTAGGTCTAGGAAAGGAAGAGACTTCATATTTTTTGTCGTGGATAGATTTTCTAGGATGACACATTTCATTGCTTGCTATAAAACTGATGTTACAACAATATCGCAAACCTTTTCTTTAGAGAGGTCATTCGGCTACATAGTGTTCTTAGGAGCATTGTGTATGATCAAGATATTAAGTTTTTTAGTTAATTTTGGAAGGTTTGGTGGGGTAAGTTATGGACTAAACTTTTATTTTCTACTATTTGTCACCCACAAACAGACAACCAAACTAAAGTTGTAAATAAGACTTCAACTTAATTATTAAGGGCTATCATTCAAAATAATCTTAAAAATTATTAAGAAACTAAGAACCTGAAATAATATTAAGAATGAGAGGTGAGTTTAACCAACTCAGTGAGAGAATAATATTTAATATACATTTTAGATATTAATAGTTTGCAAGTTTATTTATTTTGGTATACATATACATATACATACTAAACATATTATCATAAAGTAGTGGAATACATGTCAGAGATCAGATGACACCCGAAGGTGACCACTGTGGGATGATCAGTCATCACAGGTTGATGCCTCTCTCACCAGCTAGGTATACAAAATACTATGTGCACATAGGCTAACTACTCTCCGTTAGCATAGAGTTACTGGCAAGTTCTATATCAAGGCATAATAGATATTTACAGAATCATCAAAGAAATGTATATCATATCAAATAAAATTTAGTTCGACAGATTGCGAGTGCAAATTCAAGAATAAATGAGTACTCGGAAAATAAAGCAACATATATAAATATTCAAGAAATTAACTAGTTGTACTCATCGTATAATCAACATACATATTTATTTATAATATATGCATATTAAAGATTATCCCACTCACCTGGAAAATATAAAACTAAAGGAATATCAGATGAAAGACCCGAAAAACCTATTGAGGATCGTTAGGAGAACCTACAATAAATATACGAAATATACTCAAAAGCAACTCAAAGCAACACAAATAAAAGATTCCAATGCATAAAAGAAAACCAGGTTTAGTCTCCTAGGTTTAGGGACTACAACGACAATTATCCAAAACAGGGACCAAAACGTAATTTTACCAAAACTGGACCAAACTGTAAGTACAAAACCATACTGAAATTTCACCCATAAACCATCCTCAATTCTGTCTAGAACAAAACAGGGACCAAACTGTAATTTTTATAAATTTTAGGGACTAAAAAGTAAATTCCCAAAATTGAGGGACCAAACTGAAAATATTCCAAATCAATTATCAAACTGAGATTCATCGTCCTTAACCTCATAATAACACTATCCAGAATCTCAAAATACATTTAGGGGTCAAATTGTAATTTTTCCAAAGTATATAGGCTAAACTAAAATTTTCATAAATCAAGGACCAAAATAATATTTGGTCATCTTCAACCTCAAGACCATTATGTCCAGATTTTCCAGCCAGGTTAAAATGAATTTCTTAACCCATAAAAATTAATTTAAACAAATCAACTCATAATTAATCACCTAACATTAAACCCTTAATAATCATAAATAAATCTTAACAACATAAACTTCTAATCCTTATAAACCCTAATCTCTCTCTCTCTCTTTTAATCCTTCTATAAACAAGTCATAATTAAAAGTAACATAAGGGGAAATCACTTACTTGCTACTTTTATATTTTTTAAATCCAAAAACTCAAAATAAAAAACTGAATTCTTAGTTTGATGAGAGAAGGATCACTACGGCCATAATAATTAGAAAAAAAAATAATTTTCTTATAATTTTTCTTTATATACATAAATTAATTTGGATAGGATTTGGAGTGACTTGGGTTTAGATTACTGATGCTGAAAACACCTCTACTGGTGCTCACGGATGACAGAGGAAAAAGGCTGGTGTGGCCAAGTGTTGGAAGACTAGAAGCTGTAAGGGAGAGAAGGCTTTTTGTTTTTCATCTAGAGGGAAGGTCACTTTTTCTGTGCTCGGTGATTTTTAAGAGAGAGTGGTAATTGTGTATGGTCTTTTGGTGGTTGAGATAGCCTTTAACTTTTCTTTTTTCATGCTCTCCTAAAATTATTTCTTTTTAATTTTTTTTTGTTTCCAAGCAACTAAAATACTAGTGGTACTTCATTTTTCTTCCTTTGTATTTTTTGTCTTCTTAATCAAATATTTTTTGTTATTTTTTTATTTTTTTATATTTTGATATTTAAAAAAAAAACATCAACATAATAAAATTAATTAATGATTTTGAAATGAACGCATTAAAAATTAAGCACATCGAGAGTAAGATTTTGAATTTTTAATTCTTTTAAAAAGACGTTGAAAATATCAAAACAATACAATTACGTCAAAAATATTTATTTATTTATTGCTATTTTTGGTGTTTTTTTATTTTAAAAAAAGTAAAAAAATAAATCCAAAATCAGGTTATGATATTGATCTAATATCCTAAGTTAGTTAAGTTAACTCGAGTTGACTTTTTATTTTCTCAATTTTTTTATATGATATTAATTTTTTTTTTCAATTAATGTAGAGTCAACCCTGAGTACGGGTTAGTCAAGTTAATTCACATTAACTTGAGTTTTTTTATTTTTTTCTTTAACTTCGGTTTTTTTTGTTAAGTTTTTTTAAAATATATTTTTTTATCCTAATTTCATATCACGGGTAACAGCTTGGTTCAAATTAACTTGTATTGATTTAGAGTTTTTTTCGAAGTTACTTTTTTATATTAATTTTTTTAATTTTATTCTTAAAATTTATGATTTTTTTTATGATTATCTCAATCTTATATCTCAAATCACATATTATTTAAGTTAATATTTGTTAGTTTATTTTTTTTTATTTTTTTATGTGAAAAAAATTTGAATGGGACGTTGTAGGCACCTATATATATATATATATAGTTATCCCTGTACTGTATTGATTGCACAGCTGACATTAAAATTCTACAATACAGATTTGAAGAAGGATAAGAAAATTATGGTGTGTTTATTGTTTAACTTTTAGGGATACAAATAGTCACAAAATATATTATAAAGTAACACAATAACCTAAAAAAGTTAATATTTTAACTTGTTTATTGTAAATTTAACATTTAGGGGGCAAAGTCATGATTACGATAGAAGATGATTTAGGATAAATAAAAGGTAACCAAAACATAGATATAAAACTTCAACCGACCACATTGATTGATTCGAGTTCTAGATTTGTTTGAGTTGAAATATAATAAGAGATGTAAAAATCTCAATAAATTCCGTTAAAGATCCGTGTTGACTTAAATCAAGTCGATCTCCAATTAACCCATTCAAAATCTAGTTATAAACTTAAAAAATAATTTTTTTAAAACAAAAAATTACCGGGTCAATCCTTGAAATATAACCATGGAGAAAATTGGTCGGCAGGTGACGAAAGGTGACTTTGAAAAAAAAAAAGAAAGAGAAAAAGAAAAATTATATATATATATATATATATATATATATATATATATATATATATATATATATATATATATATCTTCTAGGTTATTTTTGGGCAGGTCAGCGATAGAAAAGTCATCCCAGTCATTTCGTACCATTTTCTTCAATTTTCATAGCATCTCATTGACATATTTTTAAAGAAGATAGATGCAAAGACAAGAGAAGAAGGTACAGTCGGTCGGTATTCTCGAAATATTTTACCATATGCTTTCGATAAATGGAAAGGACATCCAATCTGAGAGGAATACTTTAATTTAGGCATTCGATAATCTAATCAATTCATGTGATCTCAACATAATATAACGGATGCAATACACTTTTTTTTTTTTTAATTTGATTTGATAAATAGATTGCTTTTATGTATTTTGTTAGACTATGTCACGATGGAATGGACGAAAATGGATAAAGGGGCAAAATTAAAACTATAATCATACTTTTGTGGAGAATTATAAAAAACAAATCAAACTTACGAGATTCAACTAGGTATTAAAGAGTTAATTTGAATTAAAAATAATATTATTTTAGATTTTTTATATAAAAAAATCAAATTGAATCTTATTTGGTTTTGGACCTGATTAATCAGGTTGCACATTGATTTATGGGATCGAATTTGATACGATCTAAGAGGAAGTTGAATAAGAAAATTTAGATTTTAGCATCATTGAATCTACTGTATAGTTTTACACCATCGAGCGTAATACTGTTGGTGCTTTGGTTCAGATCATCTCCGTATCATATTTTTTATCAAACTTGAATTTTCACTTTCCGAGATTATATCAATCTTGCTTGGAGGTTGCGTGATCATGAGATTCACATAAAAATTTGACTAGGTCAACTCTTACCTCGTTCGACATGAAACTCAACCCAAGTCAGGTCCTAATTCTATGAATTAATAGGTTGATTTGTTGGGTTAAGCCGAGTTTAATAATACTACTAGTTATCATGATTGCTTGCTGTTTTTATTTATTAATTTATTTTGAGATAAGAACTTAAAATGTTTTTGTTTTTGTTTTGAAAATTTTTAAAATTTAAAAAAAGAGGAAAAAAAACTACAAATTGTATAAAATGACCCTTGGGAAAGACAAATGGGGTGTGGTCTTGTGAAAAAAACCTCCTCCCAAAGTCTAAGGCTGGACGAGTCCACCTTTCTTGTGGAGCGAAGCTACCGACAGTTAATTTATTAATATACATTTAGCCATTGATTTTTATTTCAAGGAAATTAGCAATTGAAATATGTAAGCATCCAATCCAAATATTTTTCTCAAAATAACCTTTTCCTTTGTTCAATGGTCTTTTGATAAGCTTTAATTTTTTTTCTTTGAATAATTATAAAAATAAAAATATGTTCTATTACATAGTTTAATGTATTCACGAAATCAATATCTTCCCATGATATTATGTGAACCCGTAACAAACAGTTTTCTCACGAAGGCCATGTTTGTTTTTTGAAATTCATTTTTTTCAGAATTTATTTTTTAAAAAAATTACTTTCCAGCAAACAAACGGGACTGAAGTTTAGTAAAATAAACCTAAATGCATCCATTCAGCCGTACCTGAGTATCTTCAAGATTTTAAAATAATTAATGGCATTGCGAGATAAATTTAAATGGTCATTATTGTTTTTTAAAGTATTTTTTATTTAAAAATATATTACAATAATATTTTTTATTTTTTAAAATTTATTTTTAATATTAACGCATTAAAATAATTTAAAAATACAAAAAATATATTAATTTAAAGCAAAAAAAAATAAAAAATTTAAAATATTTTTAAAAATACTTTTAAAATGTAAAAATTCTAAGGTTAAATATTGAGAGAATAGATCCGAGTCCGTCCACTTTTTAAAAAACAAATAATTAAAATATGAGTAATACCTCATTGGATTTTGATCAATTCAAACTTAAACTAATTTAAATCTTGGATCAGTTGATTTCTTAATCCCAAAGACAGTTCCGAATTTTACAGCAACGCTGTATTGACAAGCAATTAAAAATTTATTTGTTTTTATGTATTAAAAATAAAATAAAAATTATTTTAATAAATTTTAAAATAAAAAATAATTTAATTAAAAAAGTTTTAGGACATCAGCCTCCTCATTCTCTCTACCTCTCCTCTTACATAACAACAGCTTACAACCCCAAACCTCTCTCTCTCTCTCTCTCTCTCTCTCTCAAGTCGCCGCTAAAAAATCTAATAAGGCGGCGTTTACCACTAAACTAAACCCGAAAAAGAAAAAGAAAAAACAAGGAATGGCTGCCTTGCCTTTACCTTCCCTCTCTTACTCTTTCCAGGTAGGTAGGTATCTGTTTATGAAGAAATTCTTGTGAAAAACCAAACTAAATCTATGGACCATTTTCAGTTCTTTCTTTCTTTCTTTTCTCTAGTGTTTTAAACTTGCTGGTGTTTATTTATTTATATGTTTTTGGTTTAGATCATTGTTGATATAGTTTGAGAAAAGGAAAGAGGGCGTTTGGTTTGGTTTGGTTTTGGCATTAGTAATAATGAGAATGGAGGGGGAGGGGGAGGAGGCTGCAACAGAAGCACCAGGGCAGCTAAAAAGGGCGTTAATAGATGCAACTGCCGGTGCTATTGCTGGTGGTATTTCGCGTACCGTTACATCTCCTCTTGATGTCATCAAAATCAGATTCCAGGTCTTTCTTTCCTTGTTTCTTTTCTGTAAAGTTTTGATTTTTTTAATGGTTGAATTATAAAGTTTGAATTTTTATTGTTCTGCAATGATGGGTTTTTAATAGCTTGATAAATTGTTCATGAATCTATATGTTAGCTATCCTTTTCAATGTAATGTGATGTGATGATTTATATGAATAAATTGTCAGTGTTCATTTCTATTGCCAAGTTTTTCGATAGAGTATATCTGTGAAGTTCTGTTGTCCATGTGAATGGAATTAACATGCAACTTGAATAAGAATTTGGAGTTCACGGGGGAGGCCGGGAAATGGGGAACATTGATCTTTAGATGAAAAAGAGCTCATGCTATTGTGCAGTAAAAAAAGAGGGAAGAGGTTGGACAGCTGCAATTTATTTTATACACTGGTGTTAGTTATGGCGTGTTTGTCTTTCAAATGCATGGTTGTATTTCGAGTCAAAAGTATAAAGTTGCGATGCTGAGAAAAATATTGGGTTGTGTATTTGATGACAGGTTCAACTGGAGCCGACATATTCATGGGATTTGGTTCGCAGGAATATGACTGCACCGTCAAAGTACACAGGAATGTTGCAAGCTACAAAGGATATATTTAGAGAGGAAGGTTTACCCGTACGATGCTCTCTTTCTGTTTATTATTTGTGGATGGATGATTTAATTTGCATAGTGTAATTCAAAGCTGCTACGCAGTAGTTGATTTAATGATGCTTGTTGTAGATGGGTATTAAGAAATCTAAGCCTATGATTTGAACTTTACAGAAGCAGGGCTGCTGAACCCAGGTGGCTTAGTCCCGGTTTACCAACTTTATGGTTTAGTTTCAGTAAAATGATGGAATGAATTTCAAATGTAGACCTTTTTTTTTTTTCATTTCTAAACACCACCTGGATATTTTTGCTATAATCCTTTGAAGAAAGGAATTATCTATGTTATTATTGAGTTTTAGTTCTTCCATCAACAATGTCCTGCTTGTTATTGAGAATGCAATTTCTTTCTTTTTTCTTCTTGGTAACAAGAGGGGTCTGAGCCCAGAATTTGAGAATGTAATTTTTAACTTACTCATGCTCTTCAAGCAGTGAAGGTAAGTGAAACATGCTTTTCTTATAGTTACAGATCTTGATGGCGGATATAACATACCACAGTTCATTCACTTGATGCCTTTGTGTTTGGTTGAATTTTCTTGAAGTCCAAATACTGTTCTTGGGAATTCCTTCTATATATTTTCAAAACTTATTTTATGAAGGTTATATACGATTTTCTGCTTTTTATCCAAGACAGTTGCTTGCTGTAGGGCTTTTGGCGTGGCAATGTTCCAGCTTTACTCATGGTTATGCCATACACCGCCATACAATTTGCGGTGTTGCACAAATTAAAAACATTTGCTGCTGGTTCTTCTAAGACAGGTATAATTATAACAGATTAATATCATCTGTAATTTTATACTGGAAATGCATGTTCTATTACATGGTTTAGCTGTGATCAAACTGAAAATGTATTTTGACCGGTCAATGGATTCAATAGACATTTATACATAAAAAATGACCTCACATTTTATTTTGTTTTCTTCAACATGTAGACTAGCATAAAACCGATTGAAAATTGTTAATACAATAGAATGAATTTATGCGATGCTGACAGGTTTGCCACAATTTTGCTGGATATCTTCTCCTTGTATTATGCTCTACTATATGCTTAGAGTAGTATGGTCCAGATTCTAACTGTCAATTTATCATATTTTATACCTACTGGTAGTGAAGGCCATTGTTTCTATGTTATTTGAAATATATCCTAAAAGGATATGGCACTGGAGGTGATGTCATGTTTAATCTCTGTCCTGCTTACATATCCTAAAATGTTTCTTTTATTTGTTATGGTCTGATTGCTTACGATGATGCAGAGGATCATATCCATTTGAGTCCTTACCTCTCCTACATAAGCGGAGCATTAGCAGGGTGCACAGCTACAGTTGGATCATACCCATTTGATCTTCTAAGAACCATATTAGCATCACAGGGTGAACCTAAGGTATAGAACATGATTATGTGTGTCATTCTTATGCTCTATAAGAGACAAACGTGGCTCTCTTGAATTTTCCCAGTTATGATTTTGATTAGTGAAACTATTTGCGATACTGGAATAAGATGACTCCATAAAGGAGTATCTATGTAATTGACATCACCCTATTCAGTTCATTTGTCTTAAAACACTATTTGCTGAAGGCACCTTAAAATGATAATATTACATGTTACTGATCAGTGCCTAATTTAGGTGTATCCAACAATGAGGTCAGCATTTGTTGATATTACCAGAACACGTGGCTTCAGAGGATTATATGCTGGATTATCTCCAACACTGGTTGAGATTGTTCCTTATGCTGGCCTTCAGTTTGGCACCTATGATACATTTAAGCGCTGGACCATGGTAAGAATTCAAATCTCTTTTTGTAGTTAAATGTCTAAGAACTGGACCATGGTAAGATTGTAAAGGGATATTAAATTTTTTTAGGAAATGGAAGATCTGGATCAGCATTTGGTTGAAAAGCCAACATAGTATGCTGGTAAAACATTTGAAAGGAATTGCTTATTTGGTCCTTTTGCATTACCCACCCATTACAAACTGAAATTTTAACCAACACCATTCACCATTCACCATTCTGGTATAGATGGAGATATGCAAGAGATTGAGACAGTTGGTTAAGCATGATTTTCTATCTTGAATAAAGCATTACCATGTTAAAACTGGAGAGACACCTTGTCATTTCTATCAAAGCAGCCTCTAACTTAATGGCAATAGGCAAGCTATTCTGTCATAGATTTCATTGGCTGGTCATAAACATCTGAATTTAGTTCTTTACAGCTGGCCAATTGGTTAAGCTTGCAATGTTTTTCCTGTTCTGGAGAACACGTATTTCCTTAAACGACAATTTTAAGAGAAGGTTACAGGTGTTGTATGCACTTGATGGAATTTTGATCCTGCTATCCACACACACATACCAAGTTGTTTGGACAGTAATACATTTTACAGGATTGATTGTAGGGTTGGAACCATGATAGATCATCTACCACAAGCTTCATAAGTACAGATGATAGCCTTTCCAGCTTTCAGCTTTTTGTCTGTGGGTTAGCGGCTGGCACTTGTGCCAAACTTGTCTGTCATCCTCTTGATGTGGTCAAGAAAAGGTTTCAGGTAGATTCTGCATTTTTAATACTGATTGCTAAAAGATTCTCATTGTTCTAAGTCAATTTGCTAGTCAAAAGACTTTGAGTTTTAACAAGTTGTATTCATGCACTCTGTTTGTCTTCCGGCACTGTCAATGATATTTTATTTGTTGTTTTTGGCTGCTGCAGATCGAAGGACTACAGAGGCACCCAAGGTATGGTGCTCGAGTTGAGCATCATGCTTACAAAAACATGTTTGATGCTCTTAGCCGAATTTTGCAGATGGAGGGCTGGGCTGGTCTTTATAAAGGCATCGTCCCATCAACTGTCAAGGCTGCACCAGCTGGTGCTGTTACTTTTTTAGCTTATGAATTTACATCGGACTGGCTGGAGTCAATTTCAACTTGAATTTAACATAATATTCTTTCCTGTTTCTTTTTACGGCCGTCCCATTCTTTTTGCTTGAATCTACCTCCAATGAAAGGTGGTGGTGGTGGTGATATTCTGATTAGTCATTCTTATAGTCTGGATTTATGCTTGTAGAGTAAAACGACGGTAAAATTAGATTTTGAGTGCACAGTCAATTTTTGTAGCGGCTTCAGAATTATTTAATATCACTGGAAATCATCGGACTGTTATTAGATCTCTAAATTTGTTCATACATGGTGGAAGGGCTGTTGTTTGTTGCTGGTTTAGTTGTATTGGCATCCAAAATGAATATATCTTGATGGTTACACAATCGCATTTGCCCTAAATACAGGAGCAGGATTTCAACAATGAAATCTTGGGAATCACAATGGTTGTTTGGCTATTGGATGTAAGAAGGTGCAGGAATTCTTGTCTTAGTGTTGAGAAATTATTAGATATATCAGAAGCTGTACTGATATAAACAAAAGATTTATCATGAAAATAATTCATGGATCCTACTTTACTTTGAAGCGAGAGGGAGAAGTACAAATAATCTCTCCTAACCTAATGTTATAGGGATGGCAACTTCCAACGGCTGCACATGAAGTGGCAAAAGTCCTAACCTAGCATTGCATAAAGAAGCCTCAACATCATTGAATGAAAAATGTCACCTTGCTAAAGCCTTGCAAAACCCCGAGTTGATAACATGGTGGTCAACATTTCAGCACTGAGGGGAGGGGAAATAGTTCCCAACTCTATATCCAAACAAAAAATAGTGTCAATTGGAGGTCAGTATCAGATTTACTAACAAAATTTGCTGACAGAGATACTCACAAAACATATTATTGTACAAAATTTTGTTTACAAGAACGGTCAATAAATAGTTCTGTTTGCTGTTTTGCTCTATAATGAAGGACATGAAATCCCGGCACCGACTCTTATTCAATAGAATATCCTGTCAGTAGTGCAGCAGAGCAGGTAAACCTGCAATCTTTCACCGATGGCTTTTCTGTTTGTTGTTATCCTCTGGAGGCAGTGATAAGAAATGCAGGATCCTCTGGACTTGTGCAACTTCAAGTTGAAACTTTTCAGCGATTTGCTGGATGTTCATAGGTCCTTCATGATCATCAGCCTTGCCTTGATACATGAGAATGATGTGGCGCAGTTGTGCCACATTCAGAGTTCCTGGAGCAACAGCCTTTTCTTCATATCTGCCAGAATCAGGTTTCGTGTTTCTCAGCTTTGGCATGGGCCTATCGTACCTTTCAACTACAGGTGCCTGTCAAGAAATCCAACTGGATTTTCAAAAGATGATCTGAAGTAAGAGAAACATGCTGTGGCAAACAATTTTCAGGTTGCAGTTATCTCTAATCAATAACGTTATATGATAATTCTAAAAGAAATGGGAAGGAAAACAGTAGAGGTGTTAAGTGAAAGCATGTACCACTACAATCCCCAAAGTGGATTATCACAAAACTTTGAGAAGAATATCAGCATTCAGATATGCATGGAGAAATTCTGAATTTGTTTATCCAAGCAAGTCTCAATAACAGTAATCTATTTGACACCATTGCAGAAGGATCACAACGGACAACTAAATGCATCACCAGTCACCAGAGCCAATAATCAAGATTTTAACTAAAAAATGTCAAAGATGTCTAAATACGAGTGGAATCACTTGTTAAACATGCAAATGTGTTCTCAGTCGTGAGGCTTTATTGAAGTACACCTAATGATTTTCTTCAAAGATTTTTTCTCTAAACCATTTTTTTTTCATTTCAAACAAGCATTCTCTCTGACATTAAAATTAAGCAAGTCTTTATCTGAGTACTCCAAGGAAAGCATAAATGAATAGACTTTTCTTATTCTTCTCCTTTTCTTTTGATCAGTGCCAATCCAGCACCATGTTAATGCACATTGCAACAAGGAGATTTGACAAAGTTTCTGGCACATCTATAATCAATAAATAGCAGTAAAGTTGAATGATAGTACATATTAATCAAGAGTTAAGTGAAAAAAAGTAAACAAACAGCAGGAATGAATCCCGATAACTCACCTCACCAGTTTCGAGCTTCCCTCCAGGCTTCGATTTAATTCTACCCACCATTTGACTAAGCATTGCATCATACTGTGTATCTCGTTCTTCAAGAACATTGTCGGGATTAATTCTTGGAGCACCATCTTCAGTGAGGAGTGGAAAAGATCACAAATGGTCAAGAAATATAAAGTTGGTAAGTTCCATTCATAAGAACAGTATCCCACAAACATGTAGTCTCACAAAAAAGAACGTTCAGAAGACCTTACAAATACTAACTCAATATCCAGAACACAAACATAGATATTTTGTAAAATCCGATAAGTTGATCAATTATCAATGCCTACCAATTTACACTACCAAACTAAGGCCAAGAACATAAACGAATCACAATCTGCTTGCACCCATTGAAAAGATCACATGACTGGTCAGTGGTAATATATTTCTTACAGAACATACACTGCAAATATGAATCATGTGAGTAAGCATAAGTTACAGTATGTGCTGAATCCGATCAAATTGACAGAATAGTTCAAGCAAATAGTCTTTAGCAAGCCATTATTATCAATAATCCGAAAGAAGGAACCGAGAAGGCACCACCTTGCAAGTGTTTCCACACCACTCGCATCACGTATCCAATTCAGTCTCAAATCTTAGGAAGTTATTTCAATTACAAAATCACAAACTGATTTCCCTGTTGTTATTACAACAGTTTCTTCCATGCCTTTACCCACCAAAGCAGTCGATAGCATCAAACATACAAAAGGGGAAGAAAGCAATAAATTAAAACACTCCAAGAAAATGAAGCCAATACATAAGTGGTGGTGGTCCTTGATATCTCGATAGCCCAAAAGTCCTTATGCATTTTTGCTTCAGGGTTCAGGCTAAAAAACCTAGCATAGAGCTCAATCTGTGCTATTTTATCATGGAATGAATCAATATCTTATCATAAAAATCTCTTAAAAGAAGCAGCAATATGAATTGATAAGCTAACCAGAGCCAGGACTGTTCTGATTGGTGGTGGTGGTACTTGATATCTCCACCTTTTCGGTGGAGGTCACCGGCGGCCTCCGATCAGTGACCCTACTTGGAGGTGGGTCGGGTGGCGCTCTGATTCTTCCAGATGCTCGACGAAATGCCTGACCCATTTTTGTTTTCTTTCTTATAGCTCAAAATGCCAATGCCTATAACGCCGTCACCTTCACCGTCTCCGTCACGTTGTAATTTCTTTATAGAGCGTGGCTTTAGGGCAGCTTTAAGGGAAGTGAAGTAAAATATGGAAATGAAGGAGGAGGAGGAGGAGGAGGAGGAAATGGGCGTGTACGACACGCGCTGGTTATATATATATATATATATAACTGGGAAATAGGGTGACGCGTTGGTGGCTTCTTTGCAAGCCACGTATATATCCTCCTTGTCCTTCTTTGTTTGGGCGACTGTTGACCGTGGGTAGAAAGGGTGGATGACTTGCATTCCATGTTATCAAACATGGTTTTGAAACTCGGTCTGGTCTGACGGGTCGACTCGAAACCTGACTGACCCGGGCCTGAGTCTAATCTAAGTAAAAAACAGCTAGGATTTAGCCCGGTAAAACTCGGTTGACTCAGCGGGTCGACCTGGGTAAACTCGGCCTTAATTTTTTTTGGCAATTGTCTTGCTCTTCATCTTCTCGTGGCTACTGCTATAAACTTCTTGTTACCTGGAGAAGTAGCTGGGGTGAACGCGTGAAGACCAGGTGGTGTAACTCGTGCGACAATCATTGACTCATCAACCCAGCTCGGCCACTCTCCGTGTTCGAGTACCTTAACTCGGTTAGTCCCATCACGAGTTAAGAATATATAGATATATGTGCTGAGTTCCTCCACTTCACCGCTCCATCCTCTCTCTCCACAAGAAGCGACAGCTGTGTAAACGTTAGAAGGAGAGATTGCAGAGCTAAAATCAGCAATTTCATGTGGGGTGAGTCTTTGAATCACCCCGGTTGTTAACTCGGTTGCGTACACTACAGCCTAACTCGTCCTTGGCTCGCCTGGGTTTTCATGTGTTGACAAGTATACTAATCTCCATTTACAGTTAAAAACATGAAAACCCAGGCGAGCCAAGGACCGTTTTGGCTTACCTCTCTTTCTTTTCCAAATAATCTCCACTCATAGTGGCCTTGTCCTTCATCAAAATTCCACCTTTTCCATTCAATAAAGGAACTTGTACAGGTTTAGGAATTCAAGGGCCGACCTTGATCGGGCGGATCATCTCTTCCTTCTGGCTCCATCTATGACTTATGGATCTTGGGGATGGTTTCTAATGGGTAACCCTGAAAGTGAAGAGACCGAGGAGAAGGCTTATTTTATTGGGATTTTTTTTGGGTTGACTCGAGTTAACCTGGGTCAACCCATCTGACCTGTAACCCGATCATTAGATCGAGTCTACCACTAAGTCGGGTTTAAAAATTATGCTTTCAACCCTCTTCTTCATTTCCAATTATCTCATGTGTTGAACGTTAAATTAATAACTAATTTATGAAATAAAGTTATAGCATTTTGTTGAAAAAACAAATTAGGATATTGAGGACCATAAAGAAAAAAGTAAATCCCTTTTTAATAAAAGACATAGTAGTTCTATTTTATCCTTCAATTTTAATTTTTTCATATTTCATTCTTCTTCTTTTAAAGTAATATATTTTCATTTTGAATTTCATTTTTTTACATTTCAGTTTTTAAAAGTTAAGAGATTAGAGAAAAAAATACTAAAAAAATTAAGAAAAGATGGTTCTCTTATGGTCTAATTTCAACTATCAAAAACTTTAATTTTAGTATTCATGTATTTATCTTTTTCGATAAAAAAAGGATATGTTCTATAGAAAAAAAGAAAAAGAAAGTGTTAATAAGGGATGACAGGTTTTGATACCTTTTCTTCTTATTTCAAATATTATTTTGATTCCCTTTAGTTTTTATACAACAAACCACTTGGCTAAAAAATATATATTTTTTTAGTAAAAAACATATTAAGAAAAAGGAGAATCTAGAACAAAAAATTATATTTTTCTAAAAAAGTTTAAACCATTACTTTACTTATGAAAAACCATTTTAATAACCATATAATTAAATTAAAAAAATTAAAAAAGCCCCCATGTACAAGATAAAATATCTTGATATACATTTATTTTTTGTTCCTTAAAAAAAAAATAGTTTCCTATTTTAGTCTAAAAATAGTGTTAACAATTTTTTTATTAAGCTTATATATCAAATTTCAAATTTCAAATTTCAATTAAAATTATTTTTTCCCTGATAGTAGAAAACACATTCATAATGCCACGCATTCTTCTCTTGCTTTAGAAATTAACTAGATCATTGTCTCGCGCTACGCTGCGAGTCGGTTCAAATTTTTCTTGCACATTAAAAAAATATTTAGATATTACTAATATTTTTTTCGAGCAGGAAAGAATTTAAATAATGTGAAAGTTGACTTGATGTAACCTGATTGACTTTATAGGTCAAAAAACAACTCATACAACTGGTAATAACATAGTTTGACTAAAAAAATCTCAATGTGATATTTTTTTAATATTAAAATAACAACATATTAGATTGACTTAAATCGACTTGGATTAACATGTCAAATCTGTGACCCAGGTTATGAAACTACAATAACCCTATAAAAAATAAATCAAAATAAATTATAAAGCCTAAATTCCAATTAACAACATGTTGAAGGATGAGATTAAAAAAAGACTTAAGAAAGTAACCTTAGTTAACCTGTCAAATCCGTGACCCGGGTTACAAGACCGAGATAACCTTATGGAAAACAAATCAATACAAATTATGAATTTCAATTCTCAATCAACCCAATATTAAATGACGAGATTAAAAAAAGAAATCAATTAAAAATTCATAAAAAAATAACCTGAGTCAATCCACTAAACTCATGACTCTGGTCATCAAACTGAGATAACCTCATAGAAAAAATTAAATGAGTTAACCCGGATTAACCTGCCAAATTCGTGACTTTGGTAATAAGACTAAGATAACTCCATGGAGATCAAATCAAAATAAATTATGAAATTCAGTTTTCAATTGTTTTTATCAGATCCAATGTTGAAAGATGAAATTTATAAGAATTCTAATTAAGAAAAATAACACAAAAAGGGAGCCAAGTCAACCCGGGTTAACCCGAGTCTCTGCGACCTTGATCGTGAGACCAAGATATCCTCATAGAAAGCAAATAAAAAAAATATCATGAAGTTCAATTCTTATCTAAAGTGGATGACGAGGTTAAGGTGAAGTAATTAACCTCGACCGATGTTAAACTTCGGGCCCACAACTCCTATGGAGAGATTGGGGTAAGTGAGTGAGAAAAATACACTTAACAAAATAATAAGAGATGTACAATGCATATAAGAAATAAAATAAGGAATCTATCCATTTTAAGTTAATAACAAAAAGTAAAGACAATGTACTTCTAGTTGTTTATTATTATGTTAGATTATTTACAATTCTCGTATCCATATTATTTTGTAACAAGGACATCACACAATCAAGGTTCGTAGAAAAGCCCGTTCTAGGGGTTCATATTTTGAAAGATGCTTTGTAATAGTTTGTCTTAGGTGTTACGTTGAATATTTGCCATTTGGCACTTTTGTAGGGACATGTAATGAAAATTGTAATGGAACACGGATTTGAATGTGTGAAGATGTAGATATGATATTATGAATATATTATGTGGTATTCTTTTATGAGAATGTTGTGTTGTGAAATCACATGAGAATCGTATGAAAGAAAATACTAGTTATGTAAAATTGATGTTCGGCACTCGGGTATAAACTCATGTTGA
>Ga0325403_1000277_pt1 | contig 32473 bp, 32 predicted proteins | sample PopdelMetagenome_19_FD_205665 | JGI IMG/M metagenome (GOLD analysis project Ga0325403, IMG submission 205665) | Populus deltoides microbial communities from Bellville, Georgia, United States - Xylem-PdKOR-R4 | ecosystem: Host-associated > Plants > Phyllosphere > Stem > Wood/Secondary xylem... | reverse complement strand
TTGACACAACATTAGTGCAACTTCCATTATCGATGATCATCCCACACACCTTATCTCGAATTTGACATCGAGTATGGAAGATGTTCTCGCGTTGCTCATCACTAACGTCAATTTGTGCATTCAGAACCCGTTGCACAACCAACAAATCTCCCTTCACTGGTTCGAAATCCTCTTCTTGTTCAGCCACTTGTACCTCATCTTCATCTTCAATTTCAACCTCATCTCCACTGATCAGCTCTCCATGATCCCCGTTCAAAATCATCACCCTTTTCTTTGGACATTCCCAAGCAATGTGCCCATGTCCTAAGCACTTGAAGCACTTGATGTCTCGAGACCTCCTAGGATGTTGAGGTTCTGTCACCTTCTCCTTTCCCTTCAAAGAATCAGAACTGGTATTCCCTTTAGTAAACTCCACCTTCTCATCTCTTTTAGGTGTGCTCCATGTTCGTGTAGGTGTAGAAACAGCCCTTGTTGTGCTTGACGTAGTTACACCAGTTCGCACACCTCCTCGTTTCTGCTGCCTCTCTACTCTAGTTGCAAGCTTTATAACTTCCTCAAGGAAGATGTACGATTGTAATTCAACAACATTAGCTATATCCTTCCTCAACCCTCCAAGAAATCTAGCTATTGTTTGCTCTTAGGGTTCCATCAATTCACATCGAATCAGCAGCAACTCAAACTCTTTCACATACTCTTCCACGCTCAAAGATCCTTGTTGCAAAGTCTGAAGTTTGATGTATAGCTCCTGTTTATAGTAATCAGGAACAAATCTCTTTTTCATCACTCTTTTCATTGTTGCCCATGTTGTAATCTCCTCTTCTCCATCCCTTCTCCTCTAAATCTTTAAGTTTTCCCACCATAAAAGAGCATAATCCGTAAACTCAAGTGCTGCCACCTTGTACTTCCTTTCTTCAGAATATTCATACCATTCAAACACCTTTTTAACCTTCTGAATCCACTCCAAGTATTCCTCGGGTGAACTACTTCCTCTAAATGGTGGAATCTTAAGTTTGAGACCATTAGGAGGATTATAATTCTGCCTTCTTGGTCTGCCCTTATCGTCGGCCTCATCATCCCCATTTGGATCTTCGTCAGCTTCTATAATATCATTTTGTGGCACCTTAAGTGCTTGCCTCTGTTGGCGTTGCAAATTATTTCTTTGCATCATTTTCATAAGGGTATTCAACTGTTCAAGAATTCCAGTCATTTCATCCCGAATCTCAGCATGAGATTGTTGTAAGCCCATAACCTGTGCCTGTTCCAAACTTAACCCTCTTGGCAAATCTTCTTTATCTCCAGCCATAATTAAGTTTATCAACCTTAATTCTAGCAAGCCTTTCTTCTATTTTTTTTTTTTTGCTCCCGCCTTAGATCGCAACTGATGCTCTGATACCAGATGATGTGCCGTGAATGATTCGAAAATTGGCTACAATAAATCTGACGAAAATGGATGAAAGATGGGTCTGGTTGTGTTGTCTTTCTTTTGGTGTTTAGGTTGATTATAGTGATTTTAAGGTAAATAAGATGGGGGATAGACTAGAATGATACTTTGATAAGTTGATCTAGACGCCACAAAGATCAATCTAGGATTTCGACACCACACTCTTTGTGATTGAAGAGTGATAGATTAAGGTAGGGTTCTTCACAAAATCAATTTGGAAGAACAACTCGTAATTCTATGAATTAAGTTTCAAACATTGGCCAAAAGTCCTTTATTACATATTCTAATACTATATTTATAACTGGAACATCCCTCCAAAGTTAGGAAAAATTCAACATGGCAGAAATCAAGCCCAAAAAATAGACTTTGACAAACCAACCTAGACAAATTAACAAGCATATGTTTTTTTGACCTTTCTAACATAAACAGACCAAATTTAAAACAACCATATCTTCTTACACAAAAGTCCAATGCAATCATGGTTGGACAATCTAGAAAGAACATGTTCTGAACTTGAAATCCACCTAGATTAGTCTTGTTTTCACATGCAATGGATGACTTCAAATTCAGGTTCAAATTCATTTGTTGTTCTGACCATAAACAGCATCAATTCCTTCACTTATTTGCATATCAACCCAAATTCAAGTAGCCCAGCATCAAAAGAACCATTAAGGGCTTTTCCCATCTCCAAGTTCCAACTGTAGGCAAATAAACATCCTTGAACCAATTTCAAATTGATTGCTAATTTTTAACTTTGATGCAGCTTCAATCATTCCAATTTGACTCGTCAAGGCCCTTTGTAGTTGTTTCGCTCTCGCTCTTATCATTGGACCATCTGAATCCTCTTGCATATTAGTTTTAGCTTTACATGATGGATTATAATTCCCATGATGCACATCACTCAACCATATGAACAAAGCAACAATGTTAGTTGCATCATTGGTGTTATGACATAGAATGAAGTGTGCAATCTTCAACAACTATAAGAGTTGAATATGATGTGAACCTCGTGATCACATAACCCACAATCAAGATTGAGATCTAATCCCAGAAAGCCGAAATAAGTCTAGTAGGAGTGTGACACAATGGAAACCTGTCTCAAGGCACCAACACTATTGGAATGAGTAGAATGACTCCACGAAGCCAACTAATCTTTGATAAGTTGGATTCAGTTTGTTCAAGAACTGAAAAATGCAAGAATCACTCTCACATGTTAAAACTAAAAAAATCAGTTTGTAATCATGAGGTTCATAACATTTGGTATCAGATCTTGGCCCCATTAATCAGGTTATATATTCTGGAATTTTCATTTCTTGTGGTTTCCACAAAAATTCCTTAGTGTCAAATTTCTTCTTCTCCTTGAATTTTTGGCATATAAAACAAAAATTGTTATTTCGCTCTATTACTATCCAAAATATATCAGAAACATAAAAAAAAAAGAGAAAAGAGAAAAGAGAAAAGGAAAGAAAAAAATAAATCGTTTATAAAGATGTTTATTGGTTTTTGCTACAGAAAACTAAACAAGGTAAAATTAGATCAAATCAATTAGGAATTAACTTAAATTTGATACTCTGATTATTGAGGTCCTAATCGAACCACATTAATTTTGGGGTCAATTGGACATCGTTTGCTTTGGTTTTCACTTTCAGGTCTGATTCATAATGTTTTGAGCTAGTGAGTTGGTTGAACCATACTGAGTTGCTCCTTCGATTGACTTAGAAGAAAATTTGAATTTTCGTGTTTTCGATGATAGTCTTGTTGATGTTGACGCAGAGGAGTTGAATGTTGTTTTGAGCTCTAGTGGACTAGAGAATGTTGATGAAGAAGATGATAACCACATTGAAGAGTACGATGAAGCTGATAACAATTCAATTGATGATGAAGATGAAAATTCTGACTAAATATGCTGTAAAGCCTTTTTTTATGATATTATGGATGATGTATTGGAACATGAAATATTTATTTTATAATTGTTTACTTTTGTTATCGTGTTGTGCATGCTGTAAAGTTGCAATTTAAGCTTTTGTGGAAGAGTATACAGGCAATACAAAAAAAAACATGCAAAAGCTTGACACAACATCGACAGATTGTTACCCGTCGGTATTTCACAAAGAGTTGCAAAACAATTACAACATTTTGCCACATTCACCGACAGCTATATCGATGGAATGGTACCCGTCGATATTTCACAGTGAGTTGCAAAAAAAATATAGTATTTTGCCACATTCACCGACGGCATGTGCTCGTCCATATTTTACCGAGAGTTGCAAAAAAATTATAGCCACAGGACACCAACGTGATTATCGATGGCATCACCGACGGATGGCGTAAATTCTAATGTGTGTGATTGTCAAACTGCCTGGTCGGTCGACACAATTACCGATGGAATCACCAACAGACGTGGAAAATCCAATGCGCCTGTGCTCTGACCCACAGTTACTAACGGATTTGCCGGCGGACTTCGAAAAATTTGGAGGGATTTTCAAAATTTTAATTGCGAATTTCAAAAAATACTGACGGAATTTAATTCCACCTGTCAAAAAAATATTATTTTATGTTTCGTCGGTAAATCCATCGGTAAAACTGTAGTATGGAACCAACCCCCCCTACGCAGTTCATTTTCTCACGGCTCCCCTAATTTCTTCTCTTCTCTTCTCAGTTTGCATTTTTCATTGTAGTTTTATTGTTTCATTGTCTTATCTCAACATATTAAAAGGTATAATTCTCCTTTCTTTATCTTTGTATTTTTTTTGCTTTTTTTTTATTATGATTATTTTTGTGGCGTTCTTTGTTTTGTGTATTATTTGTAGATAAAATCTTGAAATCAACACACTATTAATTGTAGATGTGTTGAATGAAAATTTAATTATTTTATTGTTTGTATTGTAATAATTATTTGATAATTTAGTCTCTTTTAATTGTTATTGTTGAATTTTTCATGGACATGGTAATTTGAAATGAAGAATTAAATTTTATTGTTTTATCTCAATTTTATTCTATTATTTATTGTTATGTTTTTTTTATTATTTCTATTAATTTTAATTGTTATTTATGCATTTTTATAGATGTTAGTTGAAAATATATAGATGTTGATTTTCTATAGATGTTAGGTTGTATATAAGATTTTCCAATGGAGTCATTTGGTTTATGGTTATTATAAAGATTTGCAGGTTTGAAAACTGTGGGTAGTCTCTAGTATAGGGTAGGTGCTGCCGAATTTTTTTTAAATAAACGAAGTTAATTATGTAATTATTCGTATATATTTATGTAGATGTGTATAATGAAATCTACAGCACATCGTCAGCAGACGGTTGCAGCTAGTTCTTCTAGCAGCGAGGAGGACGTATCCTTAGGTGCTAATCATGGCGAGGCAGTTGCGCCAACTTGTGATGCTGCCTCTTCTAACGTGGTTTCATAGCACAGAGATGGTGTGCCTTCACGGCGGGGTCAATTCACCCGCAAGTACCAGGCATAATGGAAGTGTAAGATCCAAACTTTTAGCCCAAGTCCAAACCCAACCTAAGTTAACCAAGGTATATAAGGAAACGTTGCAAGAGAACTGTTCTCTTTTCTAAGTCTTGTGGTTGCCGTGACCCTCTCCTCATCAAACTAAGAATTTTAGTTTTTGATCTTGAGTTTTGAGTTTAAGAAAACTGAAAATAACAAGTAAGAGATTATCTCTCATGTTACTTTTAATTATGATTTGTTTATGGAATGATTAAAAAAAGAAGAGAGAGATTAGGGTTTATAAGGATTAGAAGTTTATGTTGTTAAGATTAAATTATGATTATTAAAGGTTTAATATTAGGTGATTAATTAGTATGTTGTTAGAAATAAGAATTTGTGAGTTGATTTGTTTAAATTAATTTTTATGGGTTAAGAAATTTATTTTAACCTTGCTGGAAAATCTGGATAAAATGGTCTTGAGGTTGAAGATGACCAAATTTTATTTTGGTTCTTGATTTATGAAAATTTCAGTTTAGTCCCTAAGCTTTGGAAAATTTACAATTTGACCCCTAAATGTATTTTGAGATTTTGGCCAGTGTTATCATGAGGTTTAGGATGATGAATCCCAGTTTGATAATTTATTTGGAATATTTTTAGTTTGGTCCCTTAATTTTGGGAATTTACATTTTAGTCCCTCAACTTTATAAAAAATACAGTTCAATCCCTAGTTCGTTCTAGATAGAATTAAGGATGGTTTATTGGTGAAATTTCATTATGGTTATATGTATTTACAGTTTGGTCTAGTTTTGGTAAAATTATGTTTTGGTCCTTGTTTTGGATAATTGTCGTTTTAGTCCTTAAACCTAGGAGACTAAACCTGGTTTTATTTTATGCATTGGAATCTTTTATTTGTGTTGCTTTTGAGTATATTTCGTATATTTATTGTAGGTTCTCCTAACGATCCTCAATAGGTTTTTCGGGTCTTTCATCTGATATTCCTTTTAGTTCTATATTTTCCGGGTGAGTGGGATAATCTTTAATATGCATATATTATAAATAAATATGTATGTTGATTATACAATGAGTACAACTAGTTAATTTCTTGAATATTTATATATGTTGCTTTACTTTCCGAGTACTAATTTATTCTTGAATTTGCACTCACAATCTGTCGAACTAAATTCTATTTGATATGATATACATTTCTTTGATGATTCTGTAAATATCTATTATGCCTTAATATAGCACTTATCAGTAACTCCATGTTAACGGAGAGTAGTTAGCCTATGTGCACATAGTATTCTGTATACCTAGCTGGTGAGAGAGACATCAACTTATGGCGACTGATCATCCCACAGTGGTCACCTTCGGGTGTCATCTGGTCACCTTTGGGTGTCACCTGATCTCTGACATGTATTCCACTACTTTATGATAATATGTATATGTATATGTATATGTATATGTATATCAAGATAAATCGTCTTACAAACTATTAAATGTTATTCCCTCACTGAGTTGGTTGAACTCACTCCTTATTCTTAATATTATTTCAGGTTTTTAGTTTCTGTTAGCACGTGGACTTGTTGAGTGCTCCTGCTTCTTCAATGTAAGGTGTGGGTTTCTGTTTCCAATAGTGGTAGTGCATAGGTACAAGTTATCTTTGTGTCACATTCTATCAAACCTGATTTACTTGACTTTTCGAGAACGCCCCATCAACCTACCCCCATATGCTTCATGTACAAGCAATTCACTCATAGAACTTAATGAAACACACACAAAATTCTCTTTAAACCATTAAGTTTATATAATTACCAAAAGCCGAAGTTTCACAAGCATTGTACACATCAACCATAATGTTTTCTTTACCTTGCTTATACTTGATCTTATACGAAGAGGTTTCAATAAATTCAACTCATTTGACATGTCTCCTATTCAACTTACCTCGCCCTTTCAAATGCTTCAATGATTTATGATCTGAATGTATCACGAACTTCTTGGGCCGCATGTAATGCTGCCATGTCTCTAAAGTTCTTACAAAGGCATAGAGCTCTTTGTCATATGTAGGGTAATTAAAGGTTTTCCTATTAAGTTTCTCCTTAAAATATACAATGGGTCTTCTATCGTGCATTAACATAACTCCTATATCTATACCTTAAACGTCACATTCAACTTCAAAAGCTTTTGTAAAGTCTAGCAAAGCTAAAACATGTGTTGAACAAAGTTTTTCCTTTAATAAATTAAAACCTTTATCCTATTCATCATTCCATTTAAATCCAATAGACTTTTTCACAATTTCAATTAAAGGTGCTGCAATAACACTAAAGTCCTTCATAAACCTTCTATAAAAGTTAGCAAGTCTATGAAAACTCACCTCAGTGACAGACTTTGGTGTAGGCGAATCCTGGATGGCCTTAACCTTCCCTTCATCCATCTTAATACCCTGCGCAATTACTACATATCTAAGAAAGAGAATTTTCTCCATGCAAAAAGTACACTTACTAACATTAGCATATGGTTTCTCATCATGTAATACATTAACCACACTGCATAAAAGATTAAGATGCTCATTCAAGTTTTCATCAAAGTACACAACCATAAATTTACCAATGAATGCACGCAAAACATGATTCATCAATCTCATAAACGTGCTAGGCGTATTTGTAAGCCCAGCTGGCATGACTAACCATTCACACAAACAAGTCTTAAAAGTTATTTTCCATTCATCACCTTATTTCATTCAACATGTCATTAAGCCTAGGGATAGTATGTCTGATGTGGACCAGCCTAGAAACACCAGCAAGGACCCATTACATGTTTCAAATGGTCCAATGACTCGGTCTAAGACAAAGGCATTGAATGTATTGGTTTTGAAGGTTTCGACCAAGTCAGAATTGAAAGGTCCATTGGAGTATCAAGAGGAGGCCCTAGTACATCTTATCCATGTGAAAGAGGGGTCCAATACAACCTTATTTGAGCCATGAGGTGAGGATAGCAAAGGAAACAAAAGAATCATACTACAACTTGGAAACAACATGGGTGGTTACCTTTTCCTTTTGTTTCTAAGATTAATGGGCTGAATGTAAGGCTATAAATAAGCCTTGAATCAGTTCTGTAATATTTTATTTCCTTGTCGTCTTCTCATGGCAGAACATGAATTTAATATTAGGGGCTTTATTTTATTTTGTTAGCTACCCAAGGCTTGTTTGGGCATAATTAATACTTTGTTTTCAGCTACGATCCAGGCTTATTTGGATCAAGTTATGGGATTTTCAGTTTAGAGTTTTTTGGTCAGTTTTGAGTGGACCTCATGTAAGTCCACATAAGAGGTCCATCATGGTTAATTTTTCAAGAACTGTTTAAGCTTATGTAACCAAAATTTCAGCAGCTACTGATGAATATTACTTCTGAATTTTTTATTTTTAACGTGTGAGACTGATTCTTGCATTCTTTAGTTCTTGAACAAATTGAATCTGACTTATCAAAGATTAACTGGCTTCGTGGCGTCATTATACTCATTTCAATAGTGTTGGTGTCTTAGGGCAGGTTTCCATTATGTCACACTCCTATCAAACCTATTTCGGCCTTTTAGATCAAATCTCAATCTTGATTGTGGATTGCATGACCACGTGATCACGAAGTTTGCATCAATGTCGATACTTTATTGTTATGTTATTGATGGTCCGACAACCAACACACATCCTCCAAGTTTCATCATTTTTTGGCACAAGTAACACTGGTACAACACAAGGGCTCATACTTTCACGAATGTATCCCTTAATCATCAACTCATTTACTTGCCTTTGAAGCTCCTTCATCTCCTCAGGATTGCTTCTATAGGCTGGATGATTAGGAACCCTTTGATCCACATGAATTGGGTCTTCTTAGACTTGGATTAGATGAATTGGCTCCTTTAGACCAATCTTGCTCAATATGTTCTGAACAAGCTCATTCAATGCCTCTTTAAACTTCTTTGCAAGGCTCTTGTAATTGGCCCACTTGACACCTTCAATGGGTCTTTGGCATGATTAAGCTTGGTATTGGGTTGATCTTCATCAACCACAATAAGATGATTGATACCGACAACAATCAATTGAACATAAGCAACTCGTTGCTCTTAGAAAAGATAAGCAATACGGACGAGTAGATCGAACGAGCTTCCATTTATGCCAGAAGGATCCGTCTCAATGCTCGGCAAGTAGGGAGAGATCTTCATCAATATCAGCAAAGTATAGCTGAGACTCATGCTTTTCTTAAAGATAACGGAAATAAAGGCTTTGCTTTCCCCCTTGTATTATTAAATGATGAATGAATGTAAAAGTTATTAAATATTAATGAAAAGGGCTTAAACCTAACATTTTGAACAACATATTGTATTGATGAGTATAAATTTATCAAGCATCGGCTCAGGCCAATTTCCATCAACAGTTACAAAAGTATTGAAAAATCTCGCCTAAATGGCGGCCATATATCAATCTAGAAATTTTTCCAACCCACATCCAAAGATGCATCTATGTGCATTTTTATTCATGAATCTTTGAATATGCCCAACAAGCATTCAAAATATAGGTCCCTCTGCTAATATCTACAATACAAGGCTTTGCGAAAATATGGAAAATAGAAAGGGCTCACTACCAAAAACAAATTGGACGACGCCAAAAATAACATGGCAAGCCTAGTTAGGGGAAGGGACATCCAGTCAGCAACGGACTCTGCTACCACCACTGGCAACCCTAGTTACCATCGACCCGTAAAATTTAGAAGCAAAATGGAGTGATCTCATGGATGCTTTCCTAAGGCAATACAAATTTAATATTGAAATGGCTTCGGATCGAACAAGTTTGATAGTAATAGAGAAAGGCAATAATAAGACAATAAGGGAATATGCTCGTAGATGGAAGAACAAGGTGTTGCATGTGCATTCGCCTTTGTTGGAGAAATAAATGGTGACTTTGTTCACCAACACTTTCAAATCTCCATCCTATAAGTACCTGATTGGAAGCTCTGCTCAGTATTTTTATGATGGCATTGTTATAGCTGAAAGGATAGAGTAAAGGGTAAGAGCCGACAGAATATCAAAACCTATCGAGAAGAAAGGATTTGCTGGGAGAAGGAAGGATGCCGAAGTAAACAATATAAAAGGGTATAAGGGGTAAGAAGGATTTCCAAGCCCATAGTTATCACAACCAAAGCTACCAAGCCTAGCCTCCCAAAATACCTAATATCAGCTTTCCCAACTCTTTCTAGTAAGCTGGCCCACCTACCTTTCAAAAACCAAACTGAAAGTAACCCAAGAAAAACTTATAAAGAGGGGGCATTTGTTGCTATCCATTTTATTATAAATAAATAAATAAATAAATAAATAAAACTAAATACACCTGAACCAAGCCTAAAAAGGAATGCCCGAGCTTAATGATGGAAGACCGAATGCCAAGTGCAGTTGATAGGCTGAAATAGCAATCCAAGGTTTTAATTGATAAAGACAATTAGTAAAAATGTTTATTTTTGATGTTTAAAGACCTAATTGGAATTTTCAAAGGTTTAATTATTTAATTGAGGGTTTAATCGTAAGAAAAATCAACTTTTAGAAGTCAATTAAAGGACTCAAGAGGGCGTTTGTTATTGTGGTAGCTTTTGTGGTTAAGGTGTAATAAAAACAATTTTTTAAAAAGCACGTTTTATTGTGGTTGGTGAGGTTGAAATATATGTTTGGTTTCAAGTGTGGTTGAACTTCATAATCATGAAAAGCATGTCAAAAGTGTTTGGTAAAAAATAGTGATTCAATTTCATATTATGGTATAATTACCTAAAAGGACTTTATTCATAATCTTAATTTTCAATTACATAAAAATTAATTTTACAACCAATAAAAACATTGTAAATGAGACCTAAACATAGTAGAGCAATATTTTATAATTGTGTTATTAAACTTGCTGCAATCACTTCACGTACGTAATCCATACGTGAAGGCCTGTGGTTTCTTTAGACTTGTGAATGTGGAGTCATATCAGTTAAAAAATCATCGGGAACATAATCAAGATGACGATCAAACTCCATAAATGTCACATCTTGCAATGAAGTTCTTCTAATGTAATTATGAGTTCCCATGGATGCAACAACAATTTGAACTTGCGCCTTGTAATTAAACGATGACATATTTTGTAAGATACGCCATCTTTTTTTCCAAATTCCAAATGTACATTCTATCACACAATGTAATGAAGAGTGGACACGATTGAAAATTTCTTCACGAGTTTGTAGTTGTCCTTGCCTTCGAAATTCTTGCAAATGATATCTCTGACTTCTATATGGATCTAAAAATCTATATTCATTAGGATATCATGAATCAACCAAGTAGTATTTCCTTGGAAAAACATATAATGAGATAAAAATGAAAATTGTGAAAAGAAAATTAACATTAACACACACACACACATGTTACTACCTTCTAGTGGCTTAGGGAATTTTTTATGTGGATTGTCAATTGCCTCGAGAAAAATTCATATATCGTGTGCATTACCTTCCCAGCCAACCTAAACAAATATGAATTACAAGTCAAGACTACATGAAGCGATAATATTTTGAGTTCGCACACCTTTTCTTTCGATAAATGGAATTTAATTTTCTGAAGAAACACATGAGTGCACATGTGTACAATCGATAACTCCTACACAATTAACATAAGAGAAACCAGCAACCAGCATCAATGTTAGCTGAGTATAAAATAAATTTTACAAAGTTATTTAATTCAAAGCATCACCAGTAAATACCAATAATATCATTACCTTGAAATGAGGCATATACCTTAGATTATTCAGAATTTCACGCGGTGTGCTTACAAACTCGAGATCTATAAGTTGTATTAAATCTGTAACGAGCGAACAAATTGATTTAAGAACTTCATTAAAGTACCTACTATTAGTTTCTACTGAATATTAAACTCTCTTGAACTTTCCTGTTGGAAGCACCCAATGCTATTGTATAAAGAAACATTCCCACTTTTTCAAAAACGCACATTCTTCTAGATGCTTTGAACCTATATTGGTTTTCAAGTTGAAAGCAAAGACTTTGAAATGTCGTCGCATCCATCCTAAACATGTTTACGCAGTGTGTCCAACGTCCATGTTGCGATGTCGCGGTCACACAAATTAATTACCCTAGTTTAAAACACAACACACAAGATAGTATAGAGTAAGCAAGGGGTTGATCCCACAAGGAAGGTTCAAGTAAGATTTTTATGCTAGATGATATGCAATTTGAAGGGGGTTTGGACATTATCTAGGAGGCTAAAGCAAAAGAAAACAGAAAACCATCAAGCAAAATTAAATAAAATAAGAAAATTACCGAGAGAACAAACCTTGGTCATAAGTAAACGTCCACCTACAGAAATCAGAATTGATCCTAGAAATGAGACATCAATTTATATTCTGAATAGTTATCTCTTCTTAACATTGATTAGTTAACGGATCACACGTATAACTAACCCTAACCATCAAACAACTATAGTGTCCGCACTAGTAATTTAATTCAATTGCAGTCTTAAGAACTAGATAAATTGATTACTCAAGAAAACATAACTGTCTGTAGTCTATGTTTGATTTGATTGAATGTTCTCCCTAAAATTAATAACGTAGATCCGCCACAATTATTAAACTCAGTTGCTTCACAAGTTCATATACCACAACTCCGGTTTTGATATCAAACTTAGCAATAGATTGTCTACAATAATAGCTTAGAGTCCGCTCTAGCAATTAAAATAAACAATCATTGTAAAAATAAGTTATCTCACAGTTCTTGAAATTTGAAGGTTTACATGTTCTTCCAACCAAGAAAAAGAGTTTAGCCTTGCATGTTTGTTGAACAACTAATCAAAAAGGAGGAATGCATGATTTCGGGTTTCATAGAGAAAGAGGGCATTTTTCTCTTCTTGGCTGGCTGCCTCCCTTTTCTTCTCTTATTCTTTTTATATCCTAGGAAACCCTAGTCTCTACTTTACAAAATAGTCCTCCCTTAAGTAGATAATTTACATTTAAGTACTTCAATAACTATTTTCCTAAAAAAATAGAAATAGCCTTGCATGAAATCTTCAAGTTTTGACTTAGATGAGCTAAATTGCTGAAATAAAAACTTGGATGTTGTTTTAGATGCTTCGGAACATAATTTGGACTCGTTTCTTCACGAAACCTGTTTGTTGGCAGAATTCAGTTGTCATCTTTGAAAACTCATATCTCCCTCATATGACATCTTTTTTGGCTGAAATTTTGAGCATTGATAGGTATTTGAGTAAAAAATCCAAAAAAATTGAGTTTGCAGCAATTTGACTTACGTAGCTCCAGATATTCAAATCAGAATGGTCGAAGGTCAACACTAGCAGATTATCATATTTGACTTTGAAGACTATGATTTCCATGCTCTTCCTTATTTTATTTTCTTGCATTAGCTATCTAGAAAGTATGGATGTTAGCTTTTTAATGTCACTAGAATCACTTCATTTTCATACGAAAACAAAAAAAAAACAAATATGTGTTTTGAAATGCATTTTAGGATTTAATAATCAATTTATTAAATCTATAAGCAATATTTCAATAAATCACCATTTTTTTAATTCATGAGAATTAAAGGTTAAAAATCCTGGTATAGACCGCTGGACCCACAAGTGAGGTTGGTATTTGAAATATCAGGAGTTGACTAGAAACTTCTCAGAGTTATTCTAAATATTTATCAATTTTAATTAAGAGTATTTTTCAACGTAATACATAAATTACAAAGAACCTTTTTCCTAAGAATTGTTTTGGGTACTCCAGTTCATAATAAATTCTTAACACCAAATTTATTCATACGAGTAAATCTCAATCTTAAACCCCCTAAACCACATCAAACCACACAAAGCAATTTACCTCAGGCGGGGTGCACTAGGGGTGATAACACCTTTCCTAGCCACAATGATTTACCCTCAAATTTGATAAAACTAGTATACTTGGGTTTCCTGGCGATCCTGAATCAAACAACTAGGTGGCGACTCCTTCGGCCCTACTCGTCTTTCGCACATGTGCGGTATGTCTTATGACATGTAATGAAATGCATCATCTTAGAAAACCTATCAACCACAACAAAAATAGAGTCTCTATCTTTTTTAGACCTAGGCAAACCTACATCAAAGTCCATAGAGATATCTACCCAAGGTTCAGTAGGCACAAGCAATGCACTGTTCTCAAATTCGTTGAACATCCCTTTTCATCTTTGACCAATAGAAATGCTCATGCAATACATCCAAAGTTTTTGCAACCCCAAAGTGACTCTTTAAATCACTCGTAAATGCTTCACGAACAAACAATTCACGCAAAGAACTAGTAGGAACACAATACTCTTTTAACAATCCTCCATTAAATAAAACTTATCAAAAGCTAAATGTTCACATGCATTATAAATCTTGGCAAGGTCAGAATCATTAACATACAATTCCTTCATATATTCAAAGCTTAGCAATCTAGTATTCATGGTGTTTAGAAGAACATACCCGTGTGAAAGTGCATCAGCTACTATGTTCTCTTTGCTTTGCTTATACTTGATTTTGTAAGGAAATGTTTCTATAAATTCAACCCATTTTGCATGTCTTCTATTCAACTTACCTTATCATTTCAGATGCTTCAAGGACTCATGATCTAAACGAATTACGAACTTCATCAACATACTTCCCTATCGAAAATGGAACCACAACTTGTTTAGTGACTTTCACTTCACCACTATCATATAGGCATTGCAATCTATATGGTTTAGCATGCTTAACAATACACAAATTAAGTTTACTAACAAGGGTGATACTACAAACATTAACAGAGCTTCTTACATTCTTTGGTTCTTGAATGAACAATTTTGACTTATCGAAGATTAACTAGCTTCATGACGTCATTCGACTTCATTCCAATAGTGTGCCTTGAGGCAGGTTTTCATTGTGTCATACTCCTATCAAATCTCTTTCGACTTTCCAGGATCAGATCTCAATTTTGATTGTGGGTTGCATGATCTCGCAATTACGAGGTTTACATCACTTTGTAATCCAAACACACCTTGATCCTGCCATCCTTCTTAGGAACTACAACTACATTATCCATCCATTAAGGATAATAGACAACATCTAGGAATCCTTATCCCACTATTTTTGTATTTCTACCTTCACCTCAAGTAACATATACATTTGCCTGGTCTTCTGTTGGACCGACTTACTTTCTTCCACTAAAGGAATCTGTGTACCACTATGTCGGTGTCTAAACCAAGCATATCTAAATAAGTCCAGTCAAAGACATTCACATATTCATGTAACAGAAAGATTAGGCCATCTCTTTCCTCGACTATAATAAGGGTACTAATCTTCAGTTCTTTCTTTTCTTGTTCAATACGCAAATGTATAACTTCTACCTCTTCACTAACGCGTTTACAGGTTTTCTCAGAATTTTCCACAAACCTAGTAAACTCTTTTATTCCTCTTCCCGGTTTTCATCACCCACAATGCAATTTCATTATCAAAGTTTGGCTAATTATTCTTAATGCAACGAGTTCATGAATTGATAGAACTTTCAAGGTTCTTGAAAGTGTAAGGTGTGCTTGTGTAATTGTGTTATGTGCATAGAAGATAAAAGAAAATAAAGACACATTTTGGACACAAGAAAATACACGATCTCATTAAAGTAAAAAAGGCTCATTTGACAAAGAAAATCTTGTGGCATTATAAGCCAAAATTGCCATTTACACTAAAAACAGGTAGAAACAACACAACACAACAAGACAACCAAAGAGAACAATTACTTTTTGATCACATAATAGGAGCAAACTCCATCATCCAATTCTGATATACCTCTCCCTTAACTAGCTTCTTCACAAAGGCTTTTTGCAAGGACTTCGTCGATGGTGTTCATAGACAGCTGCGACAACATCTCATCTTTTGCTTTAACCTTCACTTCCTCATTTTGTTTTTTATCTTGACATTCCAAAGCACTAATATGGAGGGCTTCCATGCCAGATCTAATCACTAGATACCCTGGAAAGGTCATTGAAAGTGGCAGGATGGTAAGACCTTCCTTTCCTAACTCTCGTCCTTCAATCTTCGCCATCCTCGCTTCCCTTTTACGACTAGCAACCCACTTATAGTACTCTCTCTTAAACTTATAACCCAGACCAAATCTATAGTCCACACATTTCAATTTCATCAAATTAACTCGTTTAGGCATCCTAGTTTTAGGATCATACTGGAAAGGAACCCCATGCTTATGTTTCATTCGGCCACAATGGCTTTTTGGCATGGGATAGTTTTATCCAACCTTGGTTTGTGAATCATATGGGTCTAATTTGGGCAGCAAGTAAGATTGCTGGGAGCTTGTATCAGGTCATATTTAAGTTATATTTAGAGTGTGGGTTTGGGCCACATGGAGTTCAAAGTTGGGCTAATTAAGAAGTTGGGATCTTTTCTTTCAAGGATCAACAAAATATTATGCTAAAATTGAAAGGAAAACTCGTTTATTATTGTCCCTATTATTTAGGAGAATATTTAGCAACAAAGAAGGAAGTTTCCTAGTCATGCAAGGAAACTAAAAGGGGTTGTTAGATCTGGATCCTAGACTTTGAAGGATTATTTAATGCTAAAGATTTGATTCCTCTAGTCGAGGAAAGAAAGTGATAAGCGGCTACATGGAAAATTAATTTCTAAAAATATTTTCCATGTTTTTAAGGGGAATCCTAGTCCAACAAGGAAAGAAGACTTCGACAATTAAATTTCTATTCATACCAGATTTCCTAGCATCTAAAGGACTTTAAAAGTTGGCTAAGCAATTTCAGAGTATCTAGGAAGTTGGATCTCGACCAAGAGTTATTTTGATGTGAACCTCTTAAACACGCGGTCAAGCAACCCACATGCATAGACACCAAATTCCCGGAAAGCCAAGTAAATCAGGTTTGATAAGAGTGTGACACAAAGATAACTTGTACCTAGGCACCAGCACTATTGAAAACGGAAACCCCCAACCAACAAATATTGATTCATGAACGAGAAGTATAAGGATGACATCACGAACTGAATATTGCATTCTTTAGTTCTTGAACGAACTAAATTAGATTTATCGAAGATTAATTGGCTTTATGGTGTCATTCAACTTCATTCTAATATTGGTGGTGCCTTGGGGCAGGTTTTCATTGTCTCACATTCCTATCAGACCTATTTTTACTTTTCAGGAGCAGATTCCAATCTTAATTATGGATTGCATACCCACGAGATCCCTAGGTTTGCATCATAAGTAATTTGTATTTTCAATGTTTAGCTTATTAATTACAAACACGTGGATGGAAATTATAAAGTTATCGGTTATTAGATTTAACAATTTTTTATATAATTTTGATTTCATTTTTTAAAATAGATCAATAACTAACATCTAAAATCAAAGGAATTTTTTTTTATAATTTTTATTTTGTTTTTGAAAGTATATTGATCAATAATTAACATAAAATCTAAAGAAAAAAAGTATTGCTCTTAAAGTTATCAATTAATCTTAGGATGCTATGCAACAATTAAATTTATTTGTTTCTCTTACTAATGAGCATGGATAGTAAATTTGTTATAGTTACATAACAAATTTGATACAATCCAGGAAAGGTCAAATTCGGATTTTGAAGTAAAATGTGCAACTGTCTAGTTTTACGGCAACAATTATAATTCTCAATCATACCATTGGATCGGGTTGAAAATTTACATGGAGTCTCTTGACATGTTGTTCTACCTTGGGTTCAAATTTCAGATCAATTGATGTTTGGAATTGCATCGCAATACGGGTCAACAGAGCTGTACGAATTTTGTTATTTACTTTCTTTTGACTTGTGGACTTCCTATTTGGTTAGGATTCTTTTCCTAAAAGGATGTGGCAGGTTATTTGGGAATCTCCTAGTTCTACAAAGATCTTTAATAGGCTGCAACATAGTTCCAAGTGTGGCAAGGATTCATAAATGGTGAAAAAAAATCTGATTTTAGCATATTTAGGATAGTGATTTTTGAATTTTTATTATTTTCTTCTTAGTATTTGGGTTATTATTACTTATTTGGGTCAATTGTAAGTGGGCTGCAACATAGTTTCCATGTGTGGTAAGGATTCATAAATGTTTCAGAATCCTTTTCTTACAATAATTCCTTATTCATCCTAGCTACAAAAAGGAAAGAAGACATCAGAATAAATTCTACCTTCAGATCAGATTTCCTAGTCTATTTGGAACTTCTTAATAGTGACAAATCTGATTCTAGCATATTTAAGATATTAATTTCAGATTTATTATTGTTATTATTATTTTCTTCTTAGTTTAGGAGTCCATTAGCATTTATTTTAGTTTGGAGTCACTATAAATAAGGGCATAAGCAGACATGTAAGGCTAGACAATTCAAATTAATAAAACTTTTTGTTTGCCGCACTTTGTGTGTGTGTGTGTGATAATCTCTCTTCCATGGTTCTCTAAAGAACTGAAAAACGACTTATCAAAGAACAACTGTCTTCGTGGTGTCATCCTTATACTTCTCGTTCGCAAATCAATATTCGTTGGGTGGGGATTTCCGTTTCTAATAGTGTTGGAGCCTAAGTACAAATTATCGTTGTGTCACACTCCTATCAAACCTGATTTGCTTGGCTTTCTAGGAATTGATGTCTTTGTGTGTGGGTTACGTGACCATGTGATCACAAGGTTTGCATCATTCAGTGTCTTCTTACTTTCTTTACTGTCATTAGCTTTCATTTTAGGTTCTGATATCAAAAAAATAAATGCAAAGAGAGTATTACAATAGGGATTATGTGTATTTTGACAAGGTATTATGGCAAAAAAAAAAAGGAGGATTCAAAAGTAGAGGTGGTATCAAAGGGAGGGAAATAAAGAAATGTGTTCTCAAAAAAGAAACCAAGATCTATCCCGTATTCTAGGGGAGATGCAGCAAGAGCTTGATGTATTAACGGCATTAGTTAATGCCCAGCAAGCTTCAGAAAGAGAGGAACAAAAACGCCACAATGATTATAGACAAAAGAGAAGGGCTGCTACCTTCATCCAAAGTTGTTGGCAATAAAAGAACTTCAAAACGAGGCTACACCTTTGTTTCTTATCCCTATTAATGATTCGAGGACGATTCATCTTAAAGAGAGGGGGAATGATACGAACCAGGCAACGAAAAGCAATCACATTCAGATTCTGACGTAAAATGCGCAACCATCTAGTTTAACGTCAATAGTCATAATTCTTAATCCGATTGTTGGATGGGGTTGAAATTGTACATGTTGTCTCCTGACATGTTTTCCTACCTTGGGTTAAAATTACAGGTCAATCAAAGCTCGGGAAGGCATCGCAATAGTAGTTAACAGAGGTTTATTATTTACTTTTTTTTGACTTGTGGACTTCCTATTTGGTTATGATTCTTTTTTTACAAGGATGTAACACCTAGTTTTATAAATGTTCTAGTCTTGCAAGAATATATAATGGGCAACAACATAATTTCCATGTTTGGTATGGACTCCATATTAATGTGGAGGAATCCTTATAGTGTATGGAAACAATTATTCTATTCTTATTACGGTAGGAATCTATCATTAAATAAGTTTCCAAGACAGCTAAGAATACTTTGCAAACAAGAAAACTAAAGAGGAGGCAAGATATTTGATCCTCCTAGCTTATATGAGACTTGATGTGCCGTGAATGATTCGAAAATCGGCAACAATGAATCTGACAAAAATGGATGAAGGATGGGTCTGGTTGTGTTGTTTTTTCTTTTGGTGTTTAGGTTGGATTATAGTGATTTCAAGGTAAATAAGATGGGGGATAGACTAGAATGATACTTTGATAAGTCGATCTGGACGCCACAGATTAATCTAGGATTTTGACGCCACACTCTTTGTGATTAAAGAGTGATAAGTCAGGTAGGGTTCTTCACAAAATCAATTTTGAACAACAACTCTTAATTATGTGAATTAAGTTTCAAATCTTGGCCTAAAGTCCTTTATTACATATTCTGATACTATATTTATAATCAGAACATCCCTCCGAAGTTATGAAAAATTCAACATGGCAGAAGTCAAACCTAAAAAACAGACTTTGACAAACTAACCTAGACAAATTAACTAACACATATTTTTTGACCTTTCTAACATAAACAGACCAAATTTAAAACAACCATGTCTTCTTACAAAAAAGTCCAATGCAATCATGGCTAGACAATCTAGAAAGAACACGTTCTGAACTTGAAATCCACCTAGATTAGTCTTGTTTTTTCACATGCAATGGATGACTTCAAATTCGGGTTCCAATTCATTTGCTTTTCTGACCATAAACAGCATCAATTCCTTCACTTATTTGCGTATCAACCCAAATTCAAGTAGCCTAGCATCAAAAGAACCATTAAGGGCCTTTTCCATCTCTAAGTTCCAATTGTAGGCAAATAAGCACCCTTGAACCAATTTCAAATTGATTGATAATTTTTAACTTTGACGCAGCTTCAATCATTCCAATTTAACTCGGCAAGGCCCTTTGTAGTTGTTTCGCTTTCGCTCTTGTCATTGGACCATCTGAATCCTCTTGTATGTTAGATTTAACTTTATGATATGGATTATAATTCCCATGATGCACATCAAGACTTCTAAAGAGCAACAAATTTGATCCTATCATATTCTCCTTATTTGCTTTAGAAGAGTACAGTTTGTTCGTTTTCTCTATTTGCAACTGAACTCCCTCATGGAGTTGTCTCTCTATCTTTGCTTTCTTTTCACCATCTAAACTTACCCTTTCTTCAAAAGGTAAAGGAATTAAATCCATAGGAGTTAGTACAATTTCAAAAGGAGAAAAGCTAGTGATCGAATGCAAAATTCTATTATAAGCAAACTCAACAAAAGAAAAACATACTTCCCAACTTTTCAAATTCTTTAGAACAACAACACGCAAAATTAGGGATAAAGTTCTATTCATTACCTCAGTTTGTCTGTATGTTTGCGGCTGACAAGTTGTCAAAAATAAAAATTTAGTTCCCAACTTTCCCTAAAAAGACTTCCAAAAGTAGCTGCTCCTAAGAATGCCATGCAAATGTACAATCTCTCTAAAAAACAAGTCTGCGATATAACATTCATCATTTATTTTATGGCATGCAATGAAATGCATCATTTTAGAAAACCTATCAACCATAAATAAAAATAGTGATACGATCTAGGCAAGGTCAAATTTGGATTTTGATGTAAAATGTGCAACCATCTAGTTTTACGGCAACAGTCATAATTCTCAATCCGACCGTTGGATTCGGGAAGGCATCGCAATACTGGTCAATAGAAGCTTTACGAATTTTGTTATTTACTTCCTTTTGACCTGTGAACTTCCTATTTGGCTAGGATTCTTTTCCTAAAAGGATGTGACAGCTTGTTTTGGGAATTTCCTAGTTCTATAAAGATCTTTAATGGGCTGCATCATAGTTTCCAAGTGTGGCAAGGATTCATAAATGCTTCAGAATCCTTTTCTTGCAAGGATTCCTTATTCATCCTAGCTACAACAAGGAAATAAGATTTAAGAATTAATTCTACCTTCAGATTTGATTCTCCTAGCTTATATGGGACTTCTAAATGACAACAAATCTGATCCTATCATATTTAAGATATTAATTTCGGATTTATTATTGTTGTTGTTACTTTCTTCTTAGTTTTGGGTTTATTTATATTATTTGGGTTTAATTGTAAGTGGGTATCATATAAGTCCACATAAGTGGCACATTAGGGTTTATTTTAGTTCGGAGTCACTATAAATAAGGGCATAACCAAACATGTAAGGTTAGACAATTCAGATTAATAAAACTTCTTGTTTGCCGCACATAGCTAACTTTTATAGAAGGTATAATGAAGGACTTTAGTGTTATTGCAGCATCTTTATTAAGTTTAAAGAGAATTGTGTGTGTGTTTCATTAAGTTCTATGAGTGAATTGCTTGTACGTGAAGCATATGGGGGTAAGTTGATGGGGCGTTCTCGGAAAGTTAAGTAAATCAGGTTTGATAGGAGTGTGACACAAAGATAACTTATACCTATGCGCTACCACTATTGGAAACAGAAACCCGCACCCAACATTGAAGAAGCAGGAACACTCAACAAGTCCACATGCTAACAGAAACTAAGAACCTGAAATAATATTAAGAATGAGGGGTGAGTTCAACCAACTCAGTGAGGGAATAACATTTAATAGTTTGTAAGACGATTTATCTTGATATACATATACATATACATATTATCATAAAGTAATGGAATACATGTCAGAGATCAGATGACACCCAAAGGTGACCAGATAACACCCGAAGGTGACCACTGGCTGATGCCTCTCTCACCAGCTAGGTATACAGAAGACTATATGCACATAGGCTAACTACTCTCCGTTAACATGGAGTTACTGACAAGTCCTGTATTAAGGCATAATAGATATTTACAGAATCATCAAAGAAACGTATATCATATTAAATAGAATTTAGTTCGACAGATTGCGAGTACAAATTCAAGAATAAATTAGTACTTGAAAAACAAAGCAACATATATAAATATTCAAGAAATTAACTAGTTGTACTCATTGTATAATCAACATACATATTTATTTATAATATATGCATATTAAAGATTATCCCACTCACCCGGAAAATATAGAACTAAAAGGAATATCAGATGAAAGACCCGAAAAACCTATTGAGGATTGTTAGGAGAACCTATAATAAATATACGAAATATACTTAAAAAGCAACTCAAAGCAACACAAATAAAAGATTCCAATGCATAAAATAAAATCAGGTTTAGTCTCCTAGGTTTAGGGACTAAAACAACAATTATCCAAAATAGGGACCAAAACGTAATTTTACCAAAACTGGACCAAATTGTAAATACATAACCATACTAAAATTTCACCCATAAACCATCCTGAATTCTATCTAGAACGAAGCAAGGACCGAACTGTATTTTTTTTATAAAGTTTAGGGACTAAAATGTAAATTCCCAAAATTGAGGGACCAAACTGAAAATATTCCAAATCAATTATCAAACTGGGATTCATCATCCTAAACCTCATAATAACACTGTCCAGAATCTCAAAATGTCAAATTGTAAGTTTTCCAAATTTTAGGGACTAAACTGAAATTTTCATAAATCAATGACCAAAATAAAATTTGGTCACCTTCAACCTCAAAACCATTCTGTCCAAATTTTCCAGCAAGCTTAAAATGAATTTCTTAACCCATAAAAAATAATTTAAACAAATCAACTCACAAATTCTTATTTCTAACAACATACTAATTAATCACCTAACATTAAACCCTTAATAATCATAATTTAATCTTAACAACATAAACTTCTAATCCTTATAAAACCTAATCTCTCTTTGTTTTTTTTTTTAATCATTCCATAAACAAATCATAATTAGAAGTAACATAGAGAATCACTTACTTGTTATTTCTACTTTTCTTAAACTCAAAACTCAAGATCAAAAACTGAAATTCTTAGTTTGATGAGGAGAGGGTCACGACAACCATAAGACTTAGAAGAGAGAACAGTAATTCTCTTGCAACTTTTCCTTATATACCCAGGTTAACTTAGGTTGGCTTTGGGTTGGCTTGGGCTTGGGCCAAAAGTTTCGGTCTTATACTTCCATTATGCCTGGTACTTGCGGGTTAATTAACCCCATTGTGAAGGCACATCGTCTCTCCGATGTGAAACCACGCTAGAAGAGGCAACATCACACGTTGGCGCAACTGCCTCGCCGTGATCAGCACCTAAGGCTACGTCCTCCTCACAAAAAAAACCAACTTGGCAGCGCAATCCAAATATATATGACTCAAGAAGCAATAAAAACTAGAAAACAAGCAAAACAAAACTGCGATGATAGTCTCACGAGTAGCAAGCGAGTCTATCCGAAATATGAACGAAACTGAAGACTCGAATAAAAACAGAAACAAAAAATATGCAAAATGATGAAACAACACCCAAATATGTTGGATATGATGAAAATAAACTGCAAGAAACGAAAACAACAGAAAGCAAGCGAATTTCAAAAGTTGATGCAAAACAGACTCATTTATGACGAGTTAAGTCCGAATCTGGAACCTAAAATAAATGATGTCCAATTGAGTTACAATTTCTGATATAGTGTTATATCAACCCAGATACACAGAATATAAATTTTGAGAAATTTACGATAAGGTTTGATATACTGACGCAAAACCGTTATGAATCAGACTTAGTTAGACCTGAATTTGAAACCCAAAGCAAACGATATCCAATTGACCCCAAATTGGATATGTGGTGTTATTAGGATCCCAGTAATCAGAGTATAAAATTTTACCTAATTCTGAGTTGTTTTGATCCAATTTCTCTTGTTTAATTTTCTGCAACAGAATCCAATAAACGTCTTTTTGAACGGATTTTTTTTTTGCTTTTCTCTTTTCTCTTTTTTTTTATGGTATTGATATATTTTGAACAATAAGAGAATGAAATAACAAATTTTTTTTGTATGCCGCAAATTCAAGGAGAAGAAGAAATTGGATACTAAGGAATTTTTTTGCGGAATCAACAAGAAACAAAAATTTCAGAAGCATATAACCTGATTAATGGAGCCAAGCTCTGATACCAAATGATGCAAACCTTATGATCACGTGGTCACGGAACCCACACGCAAAGACACCAATTCCCGGAAAGCCAAGTAAATCAGGTTTGATAGGTGTGTGACACAAAGATAACTTGTACCTAGGCACCAGCACTATTGGAAACAGAAACCCCCACCCAATGAAAATTTTCCCTTTGGCCGAATTGGCCCCTAATTCTCTTCCCATAATCCCTTCGGATTCGGATTTTGACGTAAAAAGTGCACCTATCCAATTTTACTGAAATAGTCATAATTCTCAATCTGACTGTTGGATTGAGTTAAAATTTTACGTGGAGTCTCCTGACATGTTCTCCTACCTTGGTTTAAAATTTCAGGTCAATCGGAGTTCGGAAAGGCATCAAAATACGGGTCAACAGAGGCTGAATGAATTTTGTTATTTACTTCTTTTTGACTTGTGTACTTCCTATTTAGCTAGGATTCTTTTCCTAAAAGGATGTAGCAGCTTATTTTGGGAATCTCCTAATTCTCTAAAGATTTTTAATGGGCTGCAACATAGTTTACATGTGTGGCAAGGATTCATAAATGTTCAGAATTCTTTCCTTACAAGGATTCCTTATTCATCCTAGCTACAAAAAGGAAAGAAGACTTGAGAATAAATTCTACCTTTATATCAAATGTCCTAGTATATTTGGAACTTTTTAATGGTGACAAATCTGATTCTAGCATATTTAGGATGGTAATTTTCATATCTTTATTATTTTCTTCTTAGTCTTTGGGTTATTATTACTTATTTGGGTCAATTGTAAGTGGGCTTCATATAAGTCCACCTAAGGGGGTCCATTAGGGTTTATTTAAGTCTAGAGTCAGTATAAATAAAGGCAGAACCAGACATGTAAGTTAGACAATTCAGATTAATAAAAGTTCTTATTTGCCGCACTTTGTGTGTGTGTGTGTGTGTTGGTGAGATAATCTCCCTTCCATGATTCTCTAAAGAACTGAAAATAACTTATCGAAGAACAACTGTCTTCGTGGTGTAATCCTTATACTTCTTGTTTGCGAATCAATATTCGTTGGGTGGGGATCTCCGTTTCCAATAGTGCTGGTGCTTAGGTACAAGTTATCTTTGTGTCACACTCCTATCAAACCTGATTTACTTGACTTTTCGGGAATTGGTGTCTTTGCATGTGGGTTGCATGACCACGTGATCACGAGGTTCGCATCATCTTGCAATTGGAACTCTATTCGTCCTATTCGAGACAAAGTTGAGTGATGGAAACTTGTTTCGCATAAACAAGCTATTCCACGATTTTCATTTATCTTGCGGATTGCTATTAGTGATGCTCTCGCTACTAAAAAAAAGCTAAGGTGTTATGGTATCATTCAAACTATCTAATGCCATTTATGTGGGGGAGATAGAGAAGATGTTGATCACCTATTCTTTGATTGCCCATTCTCTCATTGCATTTGTGTTGATTTATGCTCCACATGTTTCATTCCATTTTGCCATTGTTCTTGGATTAACACCATCTATTGGCTTTTGGATTTAAGTGGTGATTTCTCTCTTAATTAGGTGCTTATGAGATTGATGTTATCTTCTCTTGTTTGTTACACTTGGAGGGAAAGGAATTCTAATTCCATGGTGATAATCCCTGTACTAGTTTGATGACGTTTAGAGATATTGTTAGTTGTATTGTTTCAAAAGTTAATTCTTTTCATAGTATGGATTCTTCATCTTCTATCAGAAGACTTCATATTGCTTGGGGATTTTTTAATGATATTTTCAATCCTATTTGATTTGTTTCTTGGCTCTTTAGGTTTTGATGACATTTATGCCTAGTTGTTACCAGAATCTATCTGGTTTTTTATGTTGTTTCTGTATGGTTTAGGGTAAGCAGGTTTGTCCGCCGATGCCCCCTGTAAGTTTATATCCCTTTTTTGTATTTGCTATTTTTTAGTTAATATACTTACCTTATAAAAAAATAGTTGATGAGCTTATGGAAATGGAGTACATTAGTGAGAGTATAAGCCCTGTGTGTTGTATTTGTTCTACTTATGCCTAAGAAGGATGGAACATGGAGGATTTGTGTTGATTACTGAGCCATCAACAACATAATGGTAAAGTATATTTCATTCCTAGGCTTTGATGACATGCTAAATGAATTACATGGATCTTGTATTTTCTCTAAGGCTTAAAAAGTGGGTACCATCAGATTAGGATGAAAGAAGATGATGAGTGGAAAACAACATAAGATGAAGTATGGTTTGTATGAATGATTAGTAATGCCGTTTAGACTTACAAATGCACCTAGTATGTTTATGCTTTTAATGAATCATATGGCTGCGTGCATTCATAAGTAAGTTTGTGGTTGTGTATTTTGATGAAATTCTAATCTATAGCAAGAACTTAACTAAGCATCTTGATCATTTGTATAATGTATTTAATGTCTTACGTAGTAAGAAATTATATGCTTATCTTAAAAAGTGTAACTTTTCATGGAGAAAATTATGTTGCTTGGCTATGTTGTAACTGCACAGGGTATTGAGATGGATGATGAGAAGGTTAAGGCCTTTCGAGATTGGCCTGCACCTAAATCGGTAAGTGAGCTAAGAAGCTTTCATGAGTTAGCTAGTTTTTATAGGCGTTTTGTGAAAGATTTCGGTACAATAACTGCACCCTTGAATGAAGTTCTTAAAAAGTCATTTGTGTTTAAATGGGGAGAGGAACAAGAATTGACTTTTATTCTTTTTAAGAGAAATTGCTCTGCACCTATTTTGGCTCTACTTGACTTTATTATGAAAGCATTTGAAATAGAATGTGATGCATTTGTAATAAGAATAAGTGTTGTTTTGATGTAGGATCATAGACCTATTGCGTATTCAGTGAGAAGTTAAGTGGAGCTACCTTGAACTATCTCAAGGTATTGCATGAGCATTTCTACTGGAAAAAGATGAATAAGGATGTGCAACGAATCTGTGAACAGTGCATTACTTATAAAAAGGCAAAATCTAGAGTACAACCGCATGGACTGTATACACCATTGCTTGTGCCTACTGAACCTTGGTTAGATATCTCTATGGACTTTGTTTAGGTTTCCCTAAGTTAAAGAAAGGTAGAGATTCTAATAGGTTTTGTAAAATGGTGCATCTCATATTGCAGACTTGTTCTTTAGGGGAGATTGTATGTTTGCATAACATTCCTAGGAGTATAGTGTCATATCATGATGTTAAGTTCTTTAGCTACTTTTAGAAGACTTTGTGGGGAAAGTTGAGAACTAAACTCTTATTTTCGATAACTTGTCATCTTCAAACAAACTGAGTTAGTGAATAGAACTTTATCCCAACTTTTGCATGTTGTTATTCAAACGATTCTGAAAAGTTGAGAAGAATGTTTGTTTTTTATTGAATTTGCTTATAATAGAACTATGCATTCAACCACTGTGGCTTTTCTCCTTTCAAAGAAAGGGTAAGTTTAGATGATGAAAAGAAGGCAAAGACGGTGAGACAACCCTATAAGGGAGTTCGAGTGCAAATAGAGAAAAGAACAAAATGTATGCTTCTAAAGCACATAAGGGATGTAAACGGGTTATTTTCCAACTCGGTGATTAGGTTCGGGTGCACATGCGTAAGGAACAATTTTCTAACCAAATAAAATCAAAATTACAATCTCGTGGTGATGATCCATTTCAGGTTTTAGAGAGGATCAATGACAACGCATACAAAATTAACATTCCAAGTGAGTATGGTGTTAATGCTCCCTTTAATGTTTTTTTTATCTTACTTTATTTGACATAAGTTTTGATTCAAGGTTGAATACTTTCAAAGAGAGAGAAGATGATGTGGACCAGTCTACAAACACCAATATGGACCTAGTGATTAAGTTAAAGACAGTCATTGAAAGAGGCATTGAATGTATTAGTTTTGAAGGTTTCGACCATGTCATATTTGAAAGGTTCAATGAAGAATAAAGAGGAGGCCCTAGTACATCTTATCCATGTGAAAGAGGAGCCCAATCCAACCTTATTTGGGCCATAAGGTGAGGATAGCAAAGGAAACAAAAAGAATCCTACTAAAACTTGGAAACAACATGGGTTAGCTTTTCCTTTTGTTTCTAGTATTAATTGGCTACATGGAAGACTATAAATAAACTTTGAATCAGTTTTGTAATATTTTATTTCATTCTCTTCTTCTCATTGAAAAATATGGAGTTAATATTATGGGTTTTTTTTTTTTAAAGCTATAGCCCAAGGCTTACTTGGGCTTATTTAATTCTTTTATTTTTCAGCTAGGATCTATAATGCGAACCTCTTGAACCCGCGGTCAAGCAACCCACATGCAAAGACACCGATTCCTCGAAAGCCAAGTAAATCAGGTTTGATAGGAGTGTGACACAAAGATAACTTGTACTTACGCACCAGCACTATTGCAAAACAGAAATCCCCACCCAACAAATTTTATTAATTCGAATTGTCTAACTTACATGTCTGGTTATACCTTTATTTATACTAACTCTAAACTAAAACAAACCCTAATTTCCCTCTAATGTGGACTTATATGAGGTCCACTTACAATTAAACCCAAATAATATAAATAAACCCTAAACTAAGAAGAAAATAATAATAACAATAATAAATCTGGATTTAATATCCTAAATATGATAAAATCAGATTTGTTGCCCTTTAGAAGTCATATAAGCTAGGAGAATCAAATCTGAAGTTGCCTCCTCTTTAATTTTCTTGTTTGCAAAGTATCCTTAGCTGACTTGAAAACTTATTTAATACTAAATTCCTACTACAACATAAGGATAGAATAATTGTTTCCATACACCATAAGGATTCCACATTAATATGGTGTCCATACCACACATGAAAACTATGTTGTTGCCTATTAAATATCCTTGCAAAATTAGGAAATTCTCAGAAGTTGCCACATCTTTGTAGGAAAAAAAATCCTAACCAAATAGGAAGTCCACAAGTCAAAAGGAAGTAAATAACAAAATTCATACAGCCTCTATTGACAAGTATTGCGATGCCTTCCCGAAATTCGATTGACTTGAGATTTTAACCCAAGGTAGGAATACATGTCAAGAGACTTCATGTAAAAATTTACCCTGATTCAATGGTTGGATTGAGAATTATGATTGTTGTTGTAAAACTAAACAGTTGAGCATTTTACGTTAGAATCTGAATCTAATTGTTTTTTCGTTACCCATATAATATCAATCCAAGGCTTGTTTAGTTCAGTTTGTTGGGTTTTTATTTTAAGTTTTCGGGACAGTTTTGTAAAGGGCCAAATTGGTCCACTAGATAGATCTATTAGGGTTAATTTTCAAGAACTATTTAAACTTGTATAACCTAAATTTCGGCAGTCATTGATTAATATTACTTATGAATTATCAGTTTTAACATGTGAAAGTGATTCTTGCGTTCTTCAATTCTTTTTTTGATAAGGTAAGTATATTAACCAAAAAATAGCAAATACAAAAAGGGATATAAATCTACAAGAGGCATTGGCGGACAAACCTGCTTACCCTAAACCATATATAGAAACAACATAAAAAACCGGATAGATTCCATGAACAGTGGCGTAAATGTCCTCAAAACCTAAAGAGCAAAGAAACAATACAATAAATAATATCTCTAAAGATCATCGAACTAATACGAGTATTATCACCTTGGAAGTGAGCATTCCTTTCCCTCCAAATATAATAAACAGCAGCAGCTAACATGAATCTCATAAGCACTGAATTAAGAGAGCAATCTCCACTCAAATCTGAAAGCCAAGAGATGGTGTTAATCCAAGAATAACAGCGAAATGGAATGAGACATCTGGAGCATAAATCAAACTAAATGCGATGAGAGAATGGGCAATCAAAGAATAGGTGATCAACATCTTCCCTGTCTCCTCCATATAAATGGCATTGGATAGTTTGAATGATACCATAGCACCACCTTAGCTTATTCTGAGTAGAGAGAGCATCATTAATAGCAATCCACAACATAAATGAAAATCATGGAATAACGTGTTTATGCCAAACAAGTTTCCACCACTCCACTTTGTCCCAAATAGAGTTCCAAGCACAACAAATAGAGAACATACCCTTTGGAGCATCCTTCCAACATAATAGATCATTCCTACCATCATCCAGGAGAAAGGGAGTGGAAGTACATCGAACAAGCTCAATCCATTCGGGGGATCTAGAAGGTGGCCATTCCTTACCAGCAATATTAGAAGTTAGTCGCGCATCCCTTCCTAAGCTAGAATCAATAATAATCCTATCCCCAAAGAACTCTAACAAGGGGCCCAACGAATGCCAATTATCAAACCATAGAGAAATAGAACACCTATCTCCAAAATCGAAGTAGATAAATTTCTGAACCACCCCACGCAGACTGAGAATCTTTCTCCAACTCCATGAACAATTTCCAGGGCAAGGAATCTCCTAAACACTCCTACCTCGCAACAAATAAAAAGATAGCCATAAAGACCAAATAGATTTGGCCGGATTACAAATAGACCATAAATGTTTAACCATTATTGCCCGGTTCCATACTTTAATACCCGAACCCCCTTCCTTCTTAGGCAAACCATGCAACTTTTGCATTATCATAAGAAAGATCACAACCCTTCCACAAGAAAGACCTCAGTAAAGAGGTTATTTTCTCCGTTACAGCCTTAGGAAGAATAAAGAGACAAGACCCATACACTTGAATAGAGAAAAGGATGGAATTGAGAAGTTGAAGTCTACACGCATAAGAAAGATGGCGGTTCAACCAACTCCTAGCTTTAGCCGTGATTTGGTCCACAAGAATTGAGCAATCATAGGCAGAAAGCTTTGAGTATTAAGAGGAACACCAAGATACCTAACCAATAGTTTTCCTTCCCTATACTCGAGAACACCGAGAAGCTGCTTTTTTGTATTAGGAGCAGCACCACACAAGAACATATTGCTCTTATAGACATGACCGAAGCAAACAATTGTTGAGATCATATTGCCACCTTGACCATGATGTAGTGCCTCCGCGCTTCTCATCGAGTGATCGAATAACATTGAAATCCTCCAAAAGAATCCACAGGATAGTCTCTCATACATTACTACAGTTAACAATATCAACCCACAAAGCCTGTCATTTAGATGGCCAATTATCTCTATAGACAAAGGAAGCATTGAAGGAAACATGTGATCCTACCATGAATAATCTGATCCGAGCTTCCTAAAAGATCAACCTTAAGCACATTAGGATCCTAACATACCCACTACGACCACTATTAGAATGATCATAGTTAAACAAGTCCAATTCTTAAAAAGAAGTCTAGAAACATTATCTTTATTCACCTCCCTAACATGAGTTTCAACTAAACCAAAAGGAGCTATCAAATGCTTTTGTACAAGAGAACAAAAAACTAAATGTTTTACGGGATCGTTCAAACCTCTGATATTCCAACATCCTATAAACATAACGAACAAAGTAGAAGGATGTCGAATACCAACTATGGATACAAACAATTACCTCGAGTTGCCCTCGCACAAAGAGCTTGAGTTCTTCTTCTTATTAAAACCCTCTATCCCTTCTTCTTCCTATCCTCAAGAGTCTTTGGCTTTACTTGCTAGTTGGTTATTTGAAAAAAAAAGGGAATTGCAGAGAAGGACTTGTTGCTTTAGGGCAGTCATCATCCGAAACATTTTTTTTTTGGTAAGTTGACGTATGTATTAAAAGAAGAAGATACAAACATTATAAGGGGCATACCCCAGATTTACAATGATAATAGAAACATAAAACAACAGATGGCTACAGGCTAGCCACCGACCCTAAAACTGAAACTTACTAGATTCGTGAGGGAAACCAAGACAACCAGCTAACTAACAAATTAAGAATCTATGGTATTCACCCTCCAAGCTCGTTGGATCCTTTTGTTTTCATTTGTTGGTACGACATTCCTCATCAAATCAAGCTTATCACGAATGATACATTCGA
>Ga0325403_1000276_pt1 | contig 32475 bp, 16 predicted proteins | sample PopdelMetagenome_19_FD_205665 | JGI IMG/M metagenome (GOLD analysis project Ga0325403, IMG submission 205665) | Populus deltoides microbial communities from Bellville, Georgia, United States - Xylem-PdKOR-R4 | ecosystem: Host-associated > Plants > Phyllosphere > Stem > Wood/Secondary xylem... | reverse complement strand
TTTTTAAAAAGTATATATTTGATTAAAAATAATATGAGATGAATTATTGCTTTCAAGATAAATAAAAAATAAATTATTCTATCTTCTACAAAACCAATATTTAAAAAGCAATTATAGGTGATGTGTAATAAAAAACATAAATTGTTTAACAAACCAAATATTTTTTTATTAAATAAAAATAAAAATTATTACAATACCAAAAATATATAGAAAATAACCTTTAAAGTTTTGTTAAGAGTATGGTTGTTTTTTCAATTTAAAAATACTTTTAAAAAAATCTGAAGTTTTTATTTTAATATAATTTTTTTATTATTTTAGATGGTTTTGATATATTAATATTTAAAATAAATTTAAAAAAATAAATAAAAATATTATTTTAATATATTTTAAAATAAAAATTATTTTAAAAAATAACAAACAATTCCTTTAATATGGAAGTATTATTGAACGCATTTTACACATAAAGCAATGGCTGCAAGCCTACAAGCCTCCAACGACATTAGCTAGCTAACAGTCTAATCGGTCCCTGCCAAAGTTAAAAGTCACGGCCATGTCAGACAAGCTCTGACGGTGATTGTGTGACATTTCCTCTCGTAGTTTGCGCCGGATAGAAGTTCTTTGATTAATTTTAATTACCATCACAACTTCAATTACAGTAATTTCACCTTTTTTTTTTTTATCACAACAAAAGTTATTAAAGCATTGTTTATGCAACTCATTTATAAAAATGCGAATTAATTTAATGGAATCATGGTGATTAACTTCATATCATGAAAAAAAAAATAATCAAAGATTGAGGACTCAATATTCATCAAGACTACGAGAACACACTTTAATATAAAATATAAGGGTATTTTCATATTTATTGAGATAGATTAAAAGGGCATTTAGATGTGTGGTAATTATTGTGATTTAAAGTATTTTTTATTTGAAAATGTATTAAAATAATAATTTTTATTTTTAAAAAATTATTTTTGATATCAAGACATCAAAATAATCTGAATATATTAAAAAATTAATTTTAAATATGTTTTTTTTAAAAAATACAATTTCAACTATCTTTCCAAACATAGCCTAAATCTTATATTTTTTAAAAGAAATCGTGATTAGAAAGAGAATGAAGAGTTAAATTATATGGATGTTAATATAAAAAAATGATTTCAAATTACGTACGGAGAAATATATATCTTCAATGATAAATGAAAATTAAACTGTTTGGAAATTCAGAACAAATTGTATTTTATAAAAATTTAATTTTTTTATTAAAAATTATTTTTTATATATATTTTCAATCGTTTTGATATATTAATTTTAAAAATAAAAAAATAATATTATTTTAATATAAAATATACTTTAAAAAATTACCGCCACAACACAACCATGAGTAATGCAAAGTGGCAGACAAAATACAAATGCGGAGGGCTGGAGAGATCTGGAATCAATTGGTTTCGTCGTCAAGCGGACACAAAATTCACGTGCTCACACGGGGGACAATAAGTGGCTGTCCTTTCTGGAATTTGAATGGTTCTGCTTATTTCGGTCGTTGAATTTTTATTTTCTTTTCAAGCACCACATCGATTCAGAGGTGAGCAGAGTTATTCGGCTGATGTTAAAGATTGATTTAAAATTAATTGAATTAAATTATTTTTTAAATTTGTCGTGTAATTTTCGTTGTTCTTTCTTAAAAATAAAAAATTTAACAAAAATAATTCGAGAAATTAAATAAAAAAACCAAGATTATATATAATCAAACCAAACTAAAAGATTCATTTTTTATCTCAAAAAATAAAAAAAATTGTGAAGTGTCTAAATCTTTTTATTTTCAACCCATTTTAACTCATTTAATTTTAATAAAAATAAAAATCAAATTAAATAATCCATTTTTATCTTCTTAAAAATGTTTTCAATTAAAATAATATATATTTTTAATATTAATATATCAAAAATTAAATAATCCTTCTATTATGAGATTATTGGATGTTTTTGTACATGATAAAAGGTATGATCTAGCGGGTTCTGTGTTGAACTGTAAGGCTAAATATGGGGTTTTGCCTAATGAAATTAATTTTAGTATTTTGATTAAGGCCCTTTGTTAGGAAAAAAAAGTAAATCCAAAGGTGATGTTTTATAAAATTATTTTTAATTAAAAATGTATTAAAATAATTTTTTTAGCATTTCTATAATTTCTTAACATCAATTAATCAAAATATTTACAATAATATTAACTTAATAACTTAAATGGATTTGTTTCGCGGCGGGGCGATTTTGTTAATGCCGAGGAGATTTTGTTTATTGCAACAGTCAAGAATGTTTATGGCTTTCATTTTCTTTTTCCTATTTTTTCCCCTTCCTTTGAGATACCCTGAAGCCTTGTGCAGGGATGTGATTAAAATTTGACACCTCCACAAAATTTTAATTCAAGTCAACACTCCTTTCGCGCGCAATGATCAAATTCCCACTGCTTTCCGATATATTTATAATCATAAGCTAACTACTGGCTGGAACAATTCCGTCATCACCTCTTGACCTTCAGCTACCTTGGATGCAATTGGCGCGGCAGCTATTTACAGCATCTGCTCTACAGCTCTTAATGGATAATGTTCCTTTTATCGTTATGGATGCTGGTGGATGCTTTCCTGCACCAAATCAGTGGATGCTTTCCTGCACCCTTAAAACTGGAATGTCTTTGCCATCACTCCGGGTTGGAAGCAGTTGAGAGTACCTTGTGATTCTCATCATTACTCTTTTACAAATCTTATTTTCAAGGCAACACAAAGCAGTAAAATCTGCAGTACAAGGAGCCCCGGAGATATAAAGCTTGTTCAATTCTATAACGATCTTTGTTCAGAGGGCATTGCCATCTCATGATCTGCTAGTGAAGAATGCTAAAACCCAAAGGTCATGGGGGATTCTGGACCAACTTTGGATGAGTGGCAGCATATATAGAAGAATTCATATCAGGTTTCAAGTGAGAAAGAAGATGTTGCAAATCTGGACGTAGACTTTCTGCTGCCCTCCCACAAAGGGCAAGAACCTCTGCTTTAGGCTTGCTGTTAGCCTGGACAGGACCTCCCTGCCCTTCATAATGGACAACATGATGGCTGACGTACACGAGTTTTGTCAATGTAAGTTCTTTGAATATATGGAATTTCAAATCATATAAATAGAAGTTCCAAATAACGAATACTCACAGAAAGTCAACGAGATCTGCAATTTCTGACGCTTCAACAGCAGTTGATGTCTGTGAATTCCTCCCAAAAACATCGACCATTGTATTTAAAAGCAATGAGAGGGTCTGAAATGATGGTCATGAAAAATCAAACATAAATTCAAACCAATCAGAAAATATTCAGAAGTCAATGTTCTCATTGTGAAACACCGGTTTCTAAAAAATGTTAATTGACTTCCCAGGACAACGAAAATGGTTTCAAAAGGCAACTTTCTCACGGTCAAATTCACATAGTTCTTGCCTTTTTTTTTTGTTCCTCTTCATAAGTGAAAAGAAAATATATACAGTATATCCATGTGTGAGATAAATGAAACAAAAACACCAAATAGAAAATAACAAACATAAGTTTCTGTGACTTCAAACACCAAATAGAAAATAAAAAGGAAAATTGCACGATGCCTAAAGTGATAATGTCATTAGAAGCTGAAGTTATTCCCTTTTAGTTATAAATGGGTTTTCTTTCACTTGGGCCATTGAGTTTGACAGATTCTGGTGACAACCATTGCATTTTTTTATCATCCCCCTTCGTGATATAATGAAATCTCATCTTTATCTCTAGATGCAAGAACTAAGACAAAATCACATAGATTCCATTGTTTTTGCGCATGAACATTACCTTTCTAAATTGGAGCTTCACTATCATATCTATCTCTACTAAAAGAACTGCCTGCTTTGTAGAGCTTCACTGTTTATATAAACAGTGAAGGTTTTTTTTTAAAAAAAAATTCAATTTAGCCTCTTTTTTTTCCTTTCAATTTCATCCTCAGACTTTATTTTTATAATCGTTCGGGTTACTTTTAGACCAATCAAGTTAGCTGAATCATGTCAAGGCAACTGCTACACGGTTTAATTTTAAACCCAATTTAGGCATGGAGATGGGTTGAGAGTTTTTTTCCCTATCAGTTTCATCTTCTTTTTTTCAATTTTATACTTGCACTTTTTTTTTTACCGGTAACCAGGTTCCCTTTGAATCGACCAAGTCGATTGAGTCATGTTAGGTTAACTCCCACACTATTTAATTTTAAACCCGACTATGCAAGAAGTTGAGTCAAAAGGTTTTTTTTCCTGTCAATTTATATCTTTTTTTTTAATGTTATGTTGCCTTTAGACTGGCTAAGTCGACTGAAACTCACACTGTTTAATTTAAACCCCAACTAGGCAAGGAGTTGGGTTGAGAGGTTTTGAGGTTGACTCGTTGAGTCGGATTTAATAACAATGCCAAATTGTTCTCTTTAGCTAGTACATTTTTTGTTACGTCCAAATTTTTTTTTATTCGACCTACAACGTAGCACGGACCTATAAACTAGTTGCTCTCTAGTTTTTTATGCGCCAAGAATTTTATACATATTTACCTTCGGCAGTCATGAATATCAACAGTGTCTTGTCTTTACAAAACAATTAACAGCAACGACGACTCTCATCTAGACCAGATCAGATAAAGTATATTAGTATGAAAGTAAATGATGCACCTAATACACTAGAGCCTGTTATTAAATTAGGGTTTGGTGTTTTCAGAAAACTTAGAGCAGTACGTAATGGTTGTTACACATAGAAAGTCATCTTCCTAACTAATTTTTTCCCCTCATTTCTCCTTAGTTCATCCTCTGTTGACAACCATTAACCGGCATCTTCTACTCACTTCCATCTGATTCAGATTTACATAATCACCTTCTAATTTCTATCTAAAAACTTAAGACATGATTTGCAAAATTAAGAGGATAAAAAGGACTGGTCAAGGCTTATCAGTCCAATCCCTCAGCTACCATCAAGCTACCCTCTATTCTTTTCTTTCTTTCTTCTTTTCTGTTGAATTTATCTTGTCACTTCACAGGGCAAGTTTAATCAACAAATTCAAGATGCACCTCATATTATTCTATATCTATGCAGTTATCAAAATATAGTTCACACTATCAACTTGTCAACGATGGAGTAGCTGTTTTTTAAAACAAACAAAAAAACCCCTCAGTTTGGGGTTTAATGTTCTAAGTCATAGGTGATTTTTGTAAGCAGGGCAGAATTATAAGTTCTGCATCTTCCCATGAAAGATATTTGAAATTTGATTCAGCAGAAGGTCCTGGCCTTACTAAGGAACTTGGTGTTTTAATCTTCAATGGTTTATATTCCTCTTTATTGCTTACCTAGTCATGTTAGGACTCGTTATGCATATATCTTATTATTCCTTCTTCTTTTGATAAAGAAATCATATCAATAGACTGAAAAGAACTACAGAATCATGTTGTTTACCTTGTAGCTGAAGTATGCAATAAAAATGTGTTTTAAGGTTATTTTGATGTCTATGAACCAAGAGGTCTTCTTCTACTCATGTTCTTCTATTATTCCCTGACTATCATCCCTTCTTGCTTGAAGTTCGCTGCTACAATCCCTGTGTTACTGTTAACAGTCTAATTTCCATCCTATTTCATCTACAAAAATCCCATACAACCCTAATTCAACAAAAACCAACCCTAGCTCACACAAATCTTTTGTGGACATTAATCCTAAGTTGTCATAATGCATTATGACTTTACTGATAAGATATGGAACCGAAAAAGTTAAGCTCCAGCATTTTTCGGCATATTGCCTAGTGCCTAGTTACAAATTTTGTGGATTTAACAACTCAAGAAATGCATGGTACAACCATTCAAGCATGACTGGACAAGTTCATCACAGACTAAACCAGACAAAATGAATTGTCTGGAGCATGCCATAATTGCAATCACACCTTGCAAACATTTAAGAGATAAAAACTAACGAGTAGCCTTTTATACCTTATTGAAGAGCGTTTGAGAGTTAGCAAGTCTTGGGAGCAATGGACCCATTATACGGAATACTATCCTCAACATTGCAACTGATGTTATTGGCCTGAGATGTTTAATGATAACATGTGTTCCTTCTAGCCATTCCTGTGGAAGGTTGCTAAAGAAAGAATGCAGCAGGGCAATTATGTTACCTGGCGATACAATATTTATAACACAGAATCAGAGCACAAGACACAAGTACTTGGATGTATAAAACATAAAGTAGGCAATGATGACAGATTTAGATGAAAGAATGCATGCCTTCCAGTTCCAGCATCTAAGAAATACGGGTGTGATTTTTTAAATAAGAAAGTAATAATTTTGAAGTCACATGATGCGACTGGCATATATCTGGGATACTCGCATTTAATGATAATAATCATAATACTTGATTGGGAATTAAATGCTGGCATAAGACGAGCTCATAACAGGGAAATGACTGCTAAAGATATGAAAACATTTGCTAAGAAAGCTAAGATTTAAAGTGGCAAGAACAAGAAGAAAACTTCAAAGTTTGGACCTTAATAACAACAACGAAATACAGATTGCATTCCTCTAGCCTGTGTTTCCTTACCAACCCACCACAAGCATAATGTCAACAACATTCAAGGGTCCTACAAACAACAACAACAACAACAACAAAGCCTTAACCCCAAACTAATTGGGATAGCTATATGGTTCTTTCAGTACCATTCAGCTTAATCATAAATCAAATCTGCCTCCGCATCAGGAGTTTAGATCTCTCAGCATCACTTCCATCCCATTATCTTAAATCTCCCTCTTCCTCTTCCTCTTTTCCTTCCTTTTACAGTCCCTAATAACTCCTCTGAATTGGGACCTTTGGCATCCTACATTGGGCATGACCAAACCATCTTAGTCCCACCCTTCTCATTTTATCTCCAATATGTGGCGGCATGTTCATTTCCAATCTTGTCCATTCTTGTCTCACCGCTCTCAAATCTCTACCACGCTCATCTAAGGGTACTCTGTTGCTTTTATTTCCAACATTCATTTCCATACAGCATGGCTAGCTTCACCACCGTTCTATAGAACTTTACCTTTCACTTTATAAGAGATATTATGCTGGCATAACACACCCTTAAGACGACTCCACTCCAACCTCCTTGCTTTTATTCCATGAGTTACATCCTCATCCACTTCTCCGAATGGAGGATACAACCCTTATACCTAAAGTGATCGTATTTCAATTCCATCCAATCTAACATCTCCTTCATTTCTTTTACAAGAGCAAAACTTGCAGTGCATATACTTCTACTTCTACTTCACTAAGAACCTCGACTTTCAAGAGTATTCCTCCATAACTCCATCTTTTGGTTGACTCCTACACTCTATCAATTCACAACATTGTCGACAAAGCACACACCATGGTACATCAGCTTGTATGTGACTGATTAGCTCATCCATGACAAGGGTAAGTATGTACAAACCCTCCTCTTTTGTATCCCTCTCATACTTTCCTCACTTCCTTTGCCCCTTCCTTCTCCTCTCCTCCTTATTTCCTCTGTTTCTATAATCATGTCCTACATCATGAGGACCCTTGAGGGTATGGTCTACAACCTTGGATTCATTTAGGACCTCTACTACCACTCTCTTAACACGCCCTGTCATCTCCCCCCACATGGTAGCAGTATTGGTTTCTAGGTTCTACTAAACGGATCAAAGCATAAACTAAACTATCACCAAACTCGAGATGCAATTACGGTATTGTCTCCAAGATGGTATGTAAATGTATCTCATTGTGTGTTGTTGATATAACATGACTTGGTCTGCAGAATTAACAAGATGGCTTGCTTTAGAGTCATCAGCAAAAGTCAGCCATGGTCATCAATCCTTTCTAATCATACAGGTTTTGCACGGTTAAAAGATAGATGGGGCTCAAGTTCACAGAGTTTAGGAATGTCCTGAATTCAACAACATTTTAATTAAATAATTAGCATAAATATGAAAATTTGGGCACCTGAGCATGTTGAGAATAACAAGAGAAAAGGATGAACAGGACTAGAGGAAAAATTAAATAGCATACCAATTGCTGTAACTTAATTGTGAAAATTTGGGCATCTGGGAATGTTGAGAATAACAAGAGAAAATGATGAACAGGACTAGAGGAGAAATTAAATAGCATACCGATTGCTGTTGAGGTGTTGTCTTGAGCAGCCCATGTTGGATCCAACAATGCATAGCCAACAGCAGAGTCTAGTTCCCCAAGTGACCTTTTGCTATCAGTAAGCCACCAACACTCTTTTATTATGCGCGATGCCTCCATATAAAGGTGCACATGAAAATCAGGAGGGAGCTGAGCTAGTAAGAGACCGCAAGCTTGGATCAACAAGCAAGAAAGTTGTTGGCAAGTATAACCACTTCGTAAAACAAAATTTGAAGTATTGATTCCTGAAACTGAAGGGGTTGATCTGCTTCCACCCAGTGAATCAGTACTTCCCCCAGAAGGCGACGTTGGCAAAACTGATCCTTGTCCAACACAATTTGGAGCTCCATTGCTGGATTGAATTAGAGTCGGTTGTATATTAACAACAATCTGAACTAGAGAGGGGATAATTTGGGATGCAGCTACTGGAAGTGAGAGCAATTCTATGACAGCTGTTTCTAGAACCAGTTGAGTATGAGTTCCAGGATCCTGGATTTGATAGAACGCCTTTTGACCCTCAGAAGCATTCGTTGGCCCAGACTGAGAGGCTGCTGATGTCTTGGTATGTGGATTGCGCCCTGAATTATTTGAAGCATCTCCAACTGATCCATACTTTGAGTTGGTATTTAGTGGGGGTATCACATTATTCACAAGCCCTAACAAAAGAGTTGCAAAATACTCTGGGGGCGGGCAGATGACAGGGTTTGGTGAGCTAATGTGCTGTGGGAATGACTCGGAAAATGGGATCTGTGACAAGTTTATAATCAACAAAGAAATATACAGAAAAAAGAAAATAGCATTCCAAAGACTTGAAACGAGGAAACAAAGAAGAAAGAAAATAATAACAGGAAGGGAAGAGAAGCTATAAATACCTTACTAAGATCAAGTACATTCAGTATCCGCACAACAAGCTTTCCAGGAAGATGACCATAGAAGTAGGCAAGTATATCACGAACAAATGTGAATCTTAAGGGGTGATATTCTAAAAGTGGAGAATACATGGCCAGAACTCTGTCTGCTGGATCTACAGCATCATTCTCAAGAAGTCTATAAACAATTAATGGGATGACTGGAAGCAAGCGTGCTGCAATATCATCAAAAAATGTGGGATACCTGCAGAGCTTATAGCAAACAGTGTTAAGGAAGCTGCAATTCTTGTATTCCAATGAAATTTCAGCATTGCATTATTTTTGTCACCTATACCCTTTAACCCAAAACATAATCAAGATTGAAATATCTTTTTATTTTTCTTTCTTATACCCTGTATCCAATACATATCGTGCTGTATCAGGTGCATATCCATATCTAAAAGAGCTTGATGCATTTACGGGAAGCATTTTGGAGTATCTATGCTTCCTATATTGCTAGAGACATCAATCAATTACCAATGCTCTAAATTATCATGAGTCTTGTAATTTCATATAACAGAATAAAATTCCATGTAGAAACATATAATCTAGAAGTCTTTACCTGTCCTTCCATGATAGATGATTTCCAAGTGCCTTTGCCAATTCAAGACGCTTGAACAGTCCTGAGAGAATCCAATGCTCAGGACGCACACGATTCATACAAAATAGTTTCACTCTTGATTGAAGTTCCTGCCTATCAAGCAAGCTAATCTGAAACATGCATTATGATGCATTTCAGTGTCAGTGCAAGAACAATAAACATCGAAACTATGTTTGAACATGCATGATATCTCAACCCATACATAGGTCAAATCAAACAAACTCCCACCAAATTGCATGGTTATGCACGAGAAGTTATGTTTAAGTGCCAAAAGTTGCCTTCAAGGAAACTGTGTCACTGAAGATGTAGCAACCTTAACATATTATAACAAGTACCAAATCGCACAACAGGTATTTGGTTTTAAAATAAACACTCTTGAAAGTTTTTTCCTTACCATAGCACACAAAATTGAGCAAGTCTCGTTCTTCTCTTATATAATACTTGTAAGTTTACGTAACTGGCTGCTGGTTTGCATAAAAACCAGAATAAAAGCTGTCAGAGCAGCAGTTGGACAGATAACTCTACCATTAGAATCCTCGTAACGGATTCACTGTCTCCACATACCAAGATCGTTCTCATAGTGCAGACCCTCAACTTGGAGCCTTAAAACCTTAAGGCAGTCGCTGACTAGAAAATCATGTTTGCTTTTTAACACGTCTTCAATCTTGCACCTTCCCCTCTAACCCAAACCACAAAATCATAATTGCCCCAAGTCTTATTTCCCAGACAGTAATCAGATTCTCAGTTGATTAAAGCAACAGTAATCGCTATACTAATCATCCTTCATACACTACAGTGATTATGTCATGTTTGATGGTGCACGTGCACACAAAAAATAAAAGGATTAAGAAATGTGCATATACAAGATCAAATTGTGCAGAAAAACATACCACAATACGCAAAGCATGGGGATCATCATCACGGTCAGTAAGTGCCAGAAGCAAAATATCCAACGGCAGCAACTCATGAGTCCAAATGAAAAAGGCAAGGTTTGCACAAGTTTTCAATAAAAGGTCCTAGGAAAACAAAGGGAACAAACAGACACTAAATGAACTAGCACACAACAAATAAGACTGTTAGTGCATATAATTTGCAAGAATAACCAGGGCAGAAGATGCAGACCTGTAAGGTATGCCCAAGCTGAAGGTCCACATGAATGTGATGAAGTAGAACATCCACCATTGTGTATATATTCGCTGTCACTTCTTCAGGGGAAAATTCTCTCAAAACACGTGCCTGAACTCCATCCACCAACACATAATTAGTCAGGGGTCTTTTAAAAGAAATTCAGAAAGATAAAGCTGTCAAGAAATGATGATTTCTATAGGAACAATCGCTTGTGCTAATGATGTTTTCCCAACAAACAGATTAGAAGAATGTAGTCAATACCAGATGTCCACTATTGATGTTTTCAGGGTGTCCCTGCATCAGTATCCATGCGCCAGCACATAGATATTGTCGGTGTTGGGGGAAACTATGATTGATATATGTCATCACATAAGTGGGATCAGCTGATAGTGAGATCAGCTGGGTACATTGGTTAATCACTGTTGTTTCTGCCTGCAAAAACACTGGGCATTTTAACACTGACTGAATTGCCAAGCAATCTGAACAGCAGGCATGGAAATATTCAAATCTAAAATCATTTCACAAGGTTAAACTCTCCGATTAAGAGAAATACAAATTTGCAAGTTAAAACTTTGCATTTCTAACTTGAAGCTCTGGTGTTCTCCTTCAAAGGAAGGTGGGGATTTAAGGGAAAAGGGAGGTTACTCGAGTACTCCCTGTCCAAAGCCCAATAGGCCCTCTCATGGACCCCAGAAAAGAAGATGAAGACGAAAAATAAAAACAAAAACAAATCATTTCATTTCCCTTTATTTCATAAAAAAATTAATGATAGAATCATATTAGTCTTTATGTGAATCTTATGTACTGTTCTATTGGATTGTCAACCCTAAAGAAAAGTACACGTGCAAAGAAACTTAAATGAAATAGTCTCTCTTTATTGCTTTAATGGTACAGGACTGGCTAAAATATAAGTAAAAAGAATTCCAAATAAACAAGATAAATCTTCATCCAATAAAGAAAACAAAAATAATTCCCAAACCAATAAGGCTTCTTAATGGTTTAAAGAAAACCTCAATGATACTAAATTGAAACAGGATAGACTAAATTCATTATTGAATATCTGCTAACCCTGACCAAATCTGAAAACCACAAAAATACCCATGAATATCATGCTACATTTGTCTCCTTTGAATGAAAATCCTTAAATCAAGTTAACTAAACCAGACTGCTAAGGTGCTTCTTTAAAATATAATGCCTACTTATGTAAGGATCCATTCTCAAATCATGTCAACTTTGCCGATATGCTTCCCTGATCCATTATTAGAAAGAAGATGATAAAATAAACTGCACATAGCAAATTACACCCCCCTCCTAAATCTACCCAGGTGTCAGATTTCTTTTAGCACAATGAGGAACCTTGATCCATTTTCAAGTCTTGAGATGCACATGGATAGCCCTCCATTCACATGTACCAGGCAAATCTTAGACTTGCATCCCACTAGATCAATGCATCCATCCAGTTATCTGATTCTAGACTTCCATCCTCAACAAAGAATGCCAATCAGCAAAACATGAAAGAAGTAAGATAATGACAGAATTAAAAAAAAAATGGCTTGCAATAATTGACCTGTTGCCAAGCTTTAATAGCCAAACCCCTTTTATCTATCCTCCCACTCAAGGTATCACGAAGAAGAGGAGGGAAGTAGCTTAATGTTTTTTTTGACCATGTATGTTGACTTGTTGCCAATATCTGTTCTAACATAGTTTGAAGATAAAGCATGTGATCAGCGTCAGCAATTCCACGTGTTTTTATGATGATGGCAAGAGTGACTATAGTTACACGATTCAAAGTTTCAGTAAATTCAGTGGGGCCCTGCAAAATATTAAACAAATCTTAGATTTTTCAGATACTAACAAAAAAAGAAGAAGGAACACAAGCTACAACAGAAAATCTTCAGTTTAAAAATGATAGTCGTTTACCTTCCCTTCTCTCTTCACTGAGAAAAAATCCCTTTGTGATAAAATGAGGTTCATGCACAAGTTCTCAGCCAACCTAAAAACACGGTGATCTCCTCGTTTCCCCTTTAAAGTAGAAACTATTTTCGTAACATCATACATTAAGGTTTTGCTTTTCCCTTGATACCTAAGAAAAAATGTAACGAACAAGTGTGATTTACAGTTTTTGTTTTAAAAAAAAATTCATGGAAGAAAAAAAATCTTGAAATTATTATTTCCATAATCTGAAGGTCCATCAACCCAAACACAATAGCTATAAAACTCTAAAATATTATCTACATTAAGCAACCTAACTTCCAAACAAGACATGGCATATGTTTGGGAAGCCAAGAAAAAACAAAATCCCTGAAGGTAGATGTTGTCCACAATTAAAAAGATTCTGAGCAGAAATATCTGGATGCAGACTTTAAATATATTCCCAAACCTCAGTAATTTCAATACATTAAGCAAATTATCACCAGTTTGAAGGAAAAGGAAAACGAATAGCTTCACAGGATGGAGTTGGCAGATATTACCTGTAAAGTGGAAGCAAGCGATAGTTCACAATTTCTAGCACCAAAAGAGTCACCCCAGGCTTGCTCAATATTGATTGATACCTCTGTGCCAAATGCTTTACAAAGAAATTATAATGTACATCATCATCACATTAAAATTACATTACCTCACAAAATATACAGGTGAAAAAATGCACAACAATTAACTTATGCAGAGACATACAAAGATTCAGCATCCACGGACATTTAAAGATCATTTGGTCAGCCTTAAGGAATGCACTAACATTAGTTTAATAGCATGAAAAGCTTTCCATGAAAATGGTTGATGTGTTCATCTAGCCAATTTTTTAAGCTCTCAAAGGCAGTTCACAATCCATCAAAACATGACATGCAAAAGAACAGCTTTCCTTTTCTATATGTAGATCAGTTGACTTGAAATTGTAGCATGCACTGCAAGTACCAGGCAAATTTTTAATCTAAGGATCAATTTGGTAAAAGGTTAAAATTGAAGATGAATTGTTATGAAAGTATTTATCACGGGAGAAATCATTAAGGGTATAAGAGTGAATAAAAAAGCTATTTTCAAACATGTTTGGTAGAGGTTTAAAAACTCAAGAGCATTAGACATTCCATAAAATGATATAAAAAGGTCCCAACGGCTAGTTGTAAGTAAATGAGAGAATCTAGGAGTTAAAATTTTATACGAGAAAAAAAGAATAAAATCTATAAGCCTTCCCCCCTTAAAAGACTTCAAACCATTCCCTTGGAGATGATATTTACACCCACTTTACCCCACTTTTGGGATAAATATTTATCTCAATCCATTTTATTCACCAAACACAAATAAACTTTACCCCTGATATTTTCGAGGGCTCATAACCAAGGCTACTAGGGAACAGAATATATAAATAAGCAGTTGTGACCAACAGTGATTTCATGCTGATATCTACACGAGAATCGCCAAACAGGCTTGCATATTATATGATTGCGCTTAAGAGAGATTTTAGTATTTTTCTATGTATGTGAGGGCTCATAACCAAGGCTACTAGGGAACAGAATATATAAATAAGCAGTTGTGACCAACAGTGATTTCATGCCGATATCTACATGAGAATCGCCAAACAGGCTTGCATATTAAATGATTGTGCTTAAGAGAGATTTTAGTATTTTTCTATGTATGGGAATGCATCACTGTGATGAATTTATCTGCAAGAAATGGTGTACTTTTAGAAGCAAGGGTAAAGAGAAATACACTGAAGTGTGACCGAAACAGTGAATGAGGAGCGATGAGCAGCAATCGACAATATGTTTCAACCATTGCAATGCTAGGAACAACCTGCACCAAACATTAGATCACATTAAAAGAAATGTCAAAACTGTCAGACATCTGATAGATAGACCACAACATCTATATTGGAAAGTAGAAACCATTCAGTCCCAGCTACGGCAAGTCATTCCCAGAAGAGCAAATCACAGGAAGAAAGTTCAAAAAGCCTAGTCTCAATTTATAAACTAGACCCATTAGATATAATCTTCTTCAAAGCACCGTGTTGTAGCACTTATTTACACTTTGATCACAGAAGCCAGTGCAACATACATCATCAACAATTCTCTTTTTGCCAATTGCTGTCATTAATTACAATGTTTCTTTCTGAGTTTTACTTTTGGACAAGAGACCTTTATTTTGAACTATAACTAAGTTTCCATTTTGAATCCCACGACGGACTTTTTAATACTATGGGCCACCCCACAAGAATCATAAAATAACGACAAGTTATGAAGATGGATGTTAGACAAATAAGGCTGACTAAGAGTGCAAATAAGGCTGACTAAGAGTGGGTTTCCTGACTAAAGATGTTCCCCTTTCTACCCGCCTACCAAGTTACAGATCTTTCTGCCATAGCACAGAAAGCACAGAATGTGAGTTCGACCAACATGCATTGCCAAGGAAGCAACATAGAAAACAGACTTGGACTGTACATGAATACCTAATAAATCACACTACGAAATTTATCTTCAAGACAAAACTCTTTCATTAAGATATGTAATCAGGACAAATTTTCAAGAACCTCTCCATATCATCAGACAGAAACATAGCATCATCAGCAAAACATGTAGACATCCTCAACCAATTATCATACCCTTAACTCTCTATTTTTACCCTCTGCTAATCATTCTACTTAAACCATCAACTTCAAAGGCAAACAAAGAACAAGATAAAAGACATCCCAGGAAAACCACCCTTAAAATAAAGATTGAGCTCCACATTAACCAAAGCTGAAACAAATATAAAACACAATCCCCTCTCAAACACACAAATGTGTAAATGTCAGTTATGCAACTAATAATTAGGAAGACCATTTACAGGCTCCCGATGACAAAAGATAAGGCTTCAGCATTTCTTAGAACTGTATAAAATAATTAATTATAAACTGATCTTCAACACCTATATAATCTTTTCCCTTGTTTCATCACATCCTTGTTCCAAAACGAAGCTCAAAAACTTAATAACAGGAAACCCATTTTGCTATCTGTATTAGTTGTCTGAAGCAGTAAGGATGCTGTTTATCATTTTTATATTTTATGACAACCATCTAGGGATCTGGGAACAAAGCACTATGCCATTTACGCAACAGCATTAGGTGCTACTTTCTGAAATGAGACTGAATGCATCAATCCTTATAATAAAAACTGTCATTTCTTTTCTTTTTGCCATGCCTTTGTTCAAAATGAGACTGAATGCTTCAATTTGTATAATAAAAACTTGGTTGTTTCTTTTCTTTTTTGCTATGCCTTTGTTCTTTTGACCTGATTCAAATCTTGCCAGTAATGCTGCAAGAATTGCATTGAATGACAAATAGTTTTTGAACTATGCACCAATTTTGCAAGCATGCATTTAGGGAGCAGATAAAATTGGATCCTGCTGTCAAGTTGCCAACTACAACATAAGCAAGCACTAAAAGCATTACCTGCCCAGCAAATAAAGAATCTTCCATTTGAAACACCAACTTCAAACATAGGTTCATGGAAAGTCCAGATAATAGTGACATCGGCAAAGGGCTTACTTCCCTCATAACCATTAACCGCTCATTAGACTGCATGTTTGTTCCAGTTAATAATTCAGAAACTCCAGCTGAGGATAACCAGTTCACCACTGTTTCAGAAGCTGGCTGAGCCATGGTGTAGGATACAACCCAAAACATTCCAATTGATTTGTCATCCATATTCATGTAATCCAACATCCGATCCCCTGGAAAGAAAAGTCAAACAAATTTAAACATGAGTACGAATTTGTTTGATACTTAATAAGTGTCAATCCTCATACTTAGCATTGTTTAGTAAGAAGCATGAGTGTTGAAAAGTATGCATTCCATGAGAAGTATGGCAATGTGAAAAGTGAAAAGTGAAAAGTGAAAAATCAAGAAAGAACAGGTCCCTTCCCCCCTTTTGGTAACAGCTACTGTCTTTGTTGGGAGAATATCAACAAAAATAAGTGAGCACACACATGCATATGTATGTGAACGCACATGCCCACAAAATGTGCTGACATTCAAGCAGTTTTCTAAAATCAATATATCCTGATGACAAAAACATGCATTTACCTTAAAATGTAAAGTAGAAAACTGAAAGAAGCAGAAGAGTGCTTCACACTAAAGCATTTTTCTAATACTAACCACCAGCAAGATCCACATTATCAAACCAGTTCGATTCTGCAATTACTTTTGGAAGAAATTTACCTGCTCTTTTTTCTATTTCATATGTGAGAAATTTACCTTTGCTTGCTTGCCTCCACCACTCATCTATTTGCTTTCCTTTCTGAAGCTGTTCACTATTTAAACATTCCCTTGTTGATGTGTTCAATGACCAAATACGTAAGTTTTGGCAACTGCTAATATAATCAAGCAGGATGCTTTGAGGATTATTAGGATCAGAGCTTCGATCTTCCCTGTGAAATGATAAAACCTTTCGGGTTGTCTCTACCTGCCAGCAAAATTGCGACGCCCAAGATTGAGTGTGACAAGTTGACCCTAAGATTATGGCTAATATTATGACCAAAGCACAGTCCTAAGCATGAACCCCCTATATATCTGCTACAAATTAAGGCCAATAAAATTTCACCAAGGATGAAAGAAGCTAATGTAAATGCATTGGACAAGGAATAAACAACGTTGAGATATATTATGACAGTGAGAAAAATGCAAGACTACACCAGGCAGTATAAAGGCAATGAATTTTACAGTAACAACAACCTTTCTAGCATCTGTATTTAATGCATTCATCACAAGCTCGATCTAAATAATTTGTGCAAACAGCCAAGTAACATGATTTGTTCAAACAAAGTGCTGATCACCCTCTATTAGCCTTGAAACCAGTTTGTCCAGAAAATCGATAAAATAAATAACGTTGAGATATATTCTGACGGTGAGAAAGATGCAAAACTACACCGGGCAGTATAAAGGCAATGAATTTTACAGTAATAACAACCTTTCTAGCATCTGTATTTAATGCATTCATCACAAGCTCAATCCGAATAATTTGTGCAAACAGCCAAGTAACATGATTTGTTCGAACAATGTGCTGATCACCCTCTATTAGCCTTGAAACCAGTTTGTCCACAAAATCGATAAAATCTATGCACCCACTTTTCACAAGAAAGTAGAAGATATCAGAGAATACAAGCCACTCCTGCCAACAATTCATTTCTGCAAATGAAAAAAAAAAATTACAAGAATTATTATCCTACAAAAAGAAGCATTTCAAAATTTGCTATAATCAATTTTTAAACCAGACACACTAAACATATTAGAAACATAAGCAGCTTCATGCACTTAAAAGTAGTGGGGCTACCGTGACAAACATGTCCACCAAGTTTCTCAACCATGCTTACTGCTTCATATTACTTAAAAATTGTGCTATTACATTTTCAATTCTGCTGGTGAAAATATGCAATTTAACAGTTGAACAATCCTACCAGACATTCAATGAAGAAAAGATCATGAACAGTAAGTGATCCTTGAGCACATTATATAGGAACAAAGAAAGTAAAAAAAATGAAAGGAATAAATAATTGCCTGAATTTGTCAACTTCAACAGTTCAACAATTCTATCAATAGTGGCCTCACAAATCATACTAGAAGTGAAAACAGCACCAGGAGTAGGCCCATGAGCAGGCCTATAGCAAGAAGCCACAAGAAGCACACGCTTCCACCAGTCAGGTGATGGAGTAGTACGAAGAGCATGTCTTATACAACGCAAAGCTCTTTCCCAGTCCAAACTTCCCCTCTGAATAGAATTTGCAAGATCCTACATGGTTAAAAGAAAACAATTTCACAGGTGGTAGTAGATAGATGCATGTGTTTTTGCGTTTGACAGGCACAAAATTACCCAATTACAAACACAATATTTTACTTAAAAGCATTGCATTTTCAGACATAAGATAAAGAACACCCCTTAAAGAAAGGAGGAGGGAATAACAGCTTCCATGCACTGTACAAGGCTCCAAGTTAGCTGGTTCATCCCAGACATGCATTCAATGATTTGACAAAAATGTTTTATATAAAAATAATCTCACTTTTAAAAAATAAAAATACATGCTCGAGTAAAGACATATATACCATGGGGAATACTAGACAGCTTTTAAACCAAGTTTTGAAAGGAGCTAAAGGATGGGGAAAGAATGCACTAAAAGTTTGGAAATGTACTTTAATTCATCAAAAAACAATAGAAGGCATGTAAAAAGTGAATCAAAACCAAATTCATAACTTCGATACAAAGATATCTTTCCATATAAATAGAGTAAAACTTTTGATAAACTAGAGTGTAATGATAAAACTCATCAGACAAATTGAAGTCCAACAAAAATATCATGGTATAAGCAACAAACTGCATATAGAATTATCCAATTTTTAACCAGAAGCAATTAAAGAAAGAATGAAAGGTAAATACAGCCCAACAGTGCACATGTAAATATATAAATATATATGCAGACACAATCATAAGTGCAAATTGTTAAAAACTGTTGTTAACTTTGCAGCCATTTGACTTTTAAGCGACATTGTATAAAGAACAATCTCCATAAATCAATATTTAAAATATATTTAGAGATAAGAATTATAATGATGATACATTTGCCATACACGAAACAAATAAAAGATATTTCACCTTACAATGTCAGAATGTTTCTTTCCAGGTTAAGACACAAGAAAAACATGATTATTTTACTGTCCTGTTAAGGCTGACAAGGTAAAACAGAGAATCCAAGACAAAACACAATCCTCCAATCCTAGATACAGGGATCTCATGGAAGATACTCTGCGACATATACAATAAAATACTAGCTTCATTCACTTAGAAAGTCTTTCACCGGTTTTTTGCAGTTCTTTCTTTTCTAAAGCACAAGAGAACTACACAAAACAGTGGGTATACTAAAAACGAACTTGTATTTTCTATTTTTATTATATGTCTTATCTGGTGTGCTTCTTGTTCTATGTTTTAGACAATGCAAGCTTCATTAACACACAAATAGGTCACGAGCAAATTTTGTATAAGATCCAGAATCTGTCGTTCAGGAAGTCCACACATGAATCACATCTCCTTCAAAATACTATAAAAGCATATTGTTAATGATGCAGCAGCCCATCTCTGAAGCATCTTAGCTTGCTGAAGAAGAAATTTTTATACAAGATTATATAAAACCAGACAGAATGCTGGAATTTTCTGAAATGAAGAGAGTTTATATCTATGCTAATATTTTTGTATATAATGTCTATTAATATCTTCACAGTTCAAATTCACCAATATCATAAGTAAAATGAGCAGCCACAATCACCATGTTGGCCTTTACAGCATTTGTCTAGATAATTAATAAAATGCCCAAGGATACAGAATGTTAGATGGAGGAGTTTAGGAAACAAAGATAGGTTATACATTATCTCAATCATCTTCATGTGGGTAAAAAGGAAGCAGTTGTCATCTTTCAGGCCTCAACAACATATGTCTAGATAATTAATAATATACCAAAAACAGAATGTTTGATAAAGGGCTTTTTGAAACAAAGATAGCACATGTACTGTCCCAGTCTTTCCATATGTAATTCCATTTGATGTCTTCACAGTTCAACTTCACCAATAGTAGTGTACATGGGGAACAAAATCAGCAGTAATCATTATTTATGACTCAAAAGTGACCTGATTGCATAATTACTTTTATCCCATATTCTCATTGTGGCACTCCACAGCATCACTATTATAACTATGGCCATTCCTTGTTTCCAAAAGTATTCATTTATGAATCTTCAATGCATCATATCCTCACATATCGACCCCTCTACTTCCATAATCTCTTTTCAAGTGCTTTTAATTTAATCCAAATATACAGAAATGAATAAGAAAATGGTGACCATTGCTGTCTATATATCCTCAACTGATTACACTAATTAGTGTAGGCATCCAAGTACAATAAGCACGGAATACATGCAATAAAACAATACAGGTCTCTGGAGATCAAAATTAAATTCATTTTCACAAGGAAAATGCTACGCATACAACAAATCATACTAAAACTCCAAACAAACAGATGTGGAAACTGATAAGCGGTGAATTGTGGGTCTCAAAACTATTAAATGAGTGGTAGAGGATAAAAAGGGAAAAAACAATGCCTGTTTGTATGAAAATTTTGTACGGTTTGTTTTTATATATAGCATTGCTTTCACAACTGCAAAATGTCACTACTTCTAAATCATGATGGGAAGATGCATATCTACCATGTATTGTTCAATGAACAAAAAGAAAATGAGGATCTCTTTATGATTATTCCAACAGGAAAGCATCTATAATGCACTTCGTTGAAACTTGAACTAATTTTGGATTATGAATAATTTGAAGAAATTCTACAAGGCATGAAAAAAATGGTTCTTGTTATCCATTTAAAAATGCACTATTGCAAACAGCAGTAATGATATAAGCCTGCACAACCAGCAGACTACCATTGCTGGTGGCTGTATTTGGAAGGCCCCGTGATAACAGGTCCTGCCATCAAAAGGATGCTATTCAAGGATAGCATAAACCAGAACCATACTATTTCACTAGAATGAGGTATAATTTTTCGAAGTTCCAGAGTGAGTTCTTAGAAAAATACATCACCTCTCCATGCAAAGGTTCTCCAAGCACGCTTGGATATGTGATTGGTGAATAGCGCAAGTTAGCCACAGCTTCAACTGAAACAGTAGGAATTGTAGGAGACAAAACCCGATGGGTACCAAATGTGGGGCAGTGAAGGTGTTGGTCCAACATTTGCATGTGCATAGCCATCATATCTCGCCTCCTATGAATCTCCAAGATAAGTGTAAATAAGGCCTCGTCATCAGGAATGTTCTCTATAAACTGCAACCCGCTGCGCAATAATTCATAGAAGGGCACTCGGCATTTATCCTCATCCACCAGCAGCCAGATCACATCCAAACAACTATGCAGCCATTCAATCAGAGCCTTGACAGGTCTCCAGGATTTCACACCATCAGATTCATCGACACCATGTTGTCTTTGATCCCAATTAACCAGCCAGCTCAACATATGGTTGAAAATATCAGCATGAGTCACTGGCTTCAAATTAAACTCAAGTCCAGTTAAAATAATCTTGCAACATAGCTGGCGAAGACTGCTCATGGCACTGTCCCTTATCAATAAATTGACCCTTGCTGAAGATTGTGGCCCATTACCAGAAATATCAGATGATTTAACCGGAGACATAGCTACAGAAGGTGAAGCTTCCATCCCCAATGGGGCTGGAGAGCCAATGCCATGAACAGAAGACAGTGGGGATGTAGGATTCAAAGACTGAAAAATTGACGAATTGGAGATTGTGCTTGAAGAAGGAAGCATCCCATTCTGCGCTAAACCAGTGGACGAAACAGCTGGCACTGCTTGACCTGCCTGGCTGACTGACAATTCGGTGGTAGATACTGAAGAAAGAAGACTCGGCAAGAAACTATCCCAGTTAATGTACTCTATACTACATAAACTCCGTAGGGCAAATAGAAGAAAATCCGCCCGCGGGGCGTGATTACTACATTGCACAACCAGAGTTATAAGTACAGATTCTGTAACAGCACGCAATTGCTCTTGATCCTGAAGTGTACGAACATACACACGTCACATTATCAAAACACGATATTTTTTTACCATTTAAACACAAGTACACCAAAAAAAAAAAAGGTAATTCGATGGTAAAGCACGAATATTTACCGGAAATTGGGTATGAAGTTGCTCGAAATCTAAGAGAAATTGCTCATTCGGAGGAGGAAGCTCTCTGTTGAGAGCAAGAACACGCTTTTGGGTCTTGTTCCTGAAAAAAAAATCAGATTTTTTTAATAATAATAATAATAATAATAATAATAATAAGAGAATAATCCTCGAAGGAAAAGCGAATTTAAAACTCACGGCAGTTCGCGAGCTGAATCATCGGGTTTTTGGCGGCTGCTTCGCTGCGAAACGGAAAACAAGAAGTATTAATGACTAATCTTTTCGCTTTTTTGGAGGTGATTGATAAAATTGAGAATAGGAATGAAAACGATGATTTACGCCTAAGTAGAGGTTGAAGAGATCGAAAATGGCAGCTCGAGCTGGGTGGAATTGGTGACCGCGTGAGGAGGCTGAGGCCGAGGCTGCTGCTGCTGTTATTGATCTCTGGCTTTGTTCCATTTTATTTTCACTTCATTTCATGTTTTGTCGGAGGAAAGGTTCAGAGTCGTGAGGAGTAACGAGAAGAAAGAGCGATGACCGAGTCACTGTGAGTTATCAGCACAGAAGTATAGTGCAGCGGAAAGTAAAGGGAAATTTTGTCGAAGGTGAGTGTGCGTGCTGCGAGAAGTCTTCTAGGCCCATTAGGGGGGATTGCATTTGGGTCGGGGGTCCGGACCCATTTGGAAAATTTAGTTAAAGAAGAGAACCCGTTTTTCAGCTAAAATGGTTCTATAATTTCGACTCTACCAACAAATTATTTTTTTCCTTTTTTGTTCTTGGCTTCTGGCGATGTTTTTTTATTTTATTCACCATTTTGAAATAATTTACAAATAAATGAATTTCTCCGTGACAAGGCAAGGGAAGTGTACCTTCCTATACTACAATGGTTGTATATCTTTTTAGAAACAGGGTTAAGTATCCATTGATTCAAGTTTTTTTTTCGTGATAATTTAATAAAAAAAATTATTTTAATATATTTTATTATAAAAAATATTTTTAAAAATAATCATAACAATATTTCTAAACAGTCTCAATCCATTAATCTAGATTATATTTTATAGTTGTGCCGCAAAAGAACCATGCCACATAAAATAAAATAAAAATTAATATTTAAAAGTTCTGTTTGATAATACGGATTTGTTTTTTAAAATGTTTTTATTTATTTTTATTTAAAAAATATTAAATTAATATATATTTAGTGTTTTAATAATTTTAATATGTTAATTTAAAAAAAATATTATTTTAATATATTTTAAGTTTTTAAAGAAATTAAAATGAAAAGATTGTATTTTTTTCTCAAAATGCAATATTTTTTTTCATTTGGATAGTAGAAAGAACTCTTTTTATTTTTTTCTACAATTTTCTTTTATAATTTCTTCACTTTTTTCAAATGAAGAATAAACTAAAATGATGGGTTATAATAAATATTTTTTTTCATGTACGAGCAATCAGCATGTAAAATATCAAAATTGTTTTTTTATATATATTTTTATATCTGGATAATGCTGTGAATTCGTTGTTTTTAGTAAAATATCTAATATGTTTTTTTTACCTGATAAGTAAAAACTTTCAATGAGAATTTTTAATTTAAAAGAAATTAAAATATTGTTTTATGGTTAGATTGTAATAAATACAAAAAAAAATATGATGACAGTCAATCATAGATTATGGTTTCAATTTTTGTGGAAATATAGTTATAATCTTACAATTTCTCATTTTTTGGATAGCAAAATTGTTCTCTGTTTTTTTAAAATGAACATTTTTTTTTATTTTAGATTAAAAAAATAAAAACTGAAAACCAAGAAGAGCTAGCTATAAATGAAGATCAAAAATGATTTTTTTTATTTATTATTAAACAGGTCTTGAAACTCTCGACAAACGAAGGAAAAATATCACTTCGATTTGCATGGTGTTTTGTTGCGTTGCCTAACCGAATAATGCTGGGTTGCGTAGATTTTTAAGCTCATTGTCATCTTGAATGACAGACCTCTTTTCACATACATTCGAACAGTTTTTTTTTTTTTTTCTTTTTCATAGAAAAAGTAAGTGCTCAGTTTTTAAGATTATGATAGTTAATTTTTAAAATATAGTTTTTACTTGAAAATATAATAAAATAATATTTTTATTTATTTTTTAATATTTATTTTTAAAACTATCATATCAAAATTATAAAAAAATTATAAGTAATTTAATTCAAAATAAAATATAAAAAATTTTCAAAAACAATTTTTAAACATAAAAACAAAAACAATCTTTAGCCTACTCGCATGTATTTATATTTTTCCATCAAGGTCTGCTCCCCATGATAAACAACAATATTAGGCAATTTTTAGGGTTTGTTTAGAAATCGGTTCTTTAAATTTTGAATATTCTTTTTCGTTAAAAATGTTTTCTTTATATTTTTAGATTATAATAATTTTTTAAAAAATAAAAATATCATTTTAATACATTTCTAAAAAAATAAAAAATACTTTAAACCACATTACTACCACAATTTCAAATAATCAATTAACATTCACGCAACAAAATGGACACTTGTTCAATCTAAAAGGTGTATTCCAAAAAAATATATATATATCAAACACTAAAAGTCAGGTCTTTCATGGGGATTAGAAATCAACAAGAAAATCAAGTTAAATAACAAGGTTTTTGTGTGTGGCCATAAACACATCAGATGCCATTAAAGAATTTAAATCTTGCCGGGAAATTCATCGAGATATTTAAGAGGGCTAGGTTTTTTCTTCTTTTTTTCGTGAACAAAACCCGACTCGCTGCTTCTTGTTCAACGAGATGACTCCAGAGGGAGCACCAGTCACATTTTTCTCCATGGTTTAGGGTCGATTTCGTCGAGAAATTAAGATTTCTTTTGCAGTTTTTTTTTTTTGTTCGTTTCTTTGGGCATTCAAAATCTTAAAAGTTAAAATGGTTAAAATTATTAAAGGTGAATGGCTAGAAAAAAGAAATTGCAGGGTCGGGCCCAGCCAACCCCCTACCTCTGCCTTCAGATTCACTCAAGTTTCGTGTTTTTTGGTTTCTTTTAAAATGCGTTTTCACAGTCTCTGAATTCTAAACAATGAAACATGTACAGAGCTACACAGTGGCAAAGTTGGGCGATCGCTATCTCATTCCAGGACAAGAGGAGAAACACAGAGAAGGGAGCTTCTTCTTCCTGGAACATGACCGTTGATTGAATCCAGCTCTGGAACTCTCCTCGTAGGCCGTGAGGTGACCCTCCTCTGCCCCCACGCATTAAAAAGCCTGCAGATACACTCTTTCAAATCACAATTCTAATTTAATTTTAAACAAAGTTGTTAATTTTAAAAAGCCTGCAGATAGACCTTTTTTATAAAGTTTGAATTTAGCATGTTAATTTATTTTTAAAAAAAGTTATTTTTTTTAATCACATCAAACAACATTAAATTAATTAAAAATTAAATTTTATAATTTGTATTGATTTATTTGTAACAGATTTATCCTATCTTAATATTTGAGTTGTGGATTTTATAGATAAATTTAATAAATTATCATTTTAATATTAAAAAAAATATTATTTTAATTAAACTATATTTTTATTAATTATTAAAATTATACTTAGATTCGCTAACTTAACAAGTTCATATCAAATTAATTAATCCCCACGTAGTTTTGTTTTTACTAGAGAACATATTAGTTATATTTGATTTTTTTTATATTAAAAAAATCGAACTCACATGCAACCCCCTCGTATGCCGCAGGTCATGATCTAGTTTCTTTCTACAATGTAGCTGTTGCGAAGAGTATTTACATGAAGAAATAAAAAAATCCTGCCCACACGCTCTGTCTCTTTATTACACAACTAAACCAAACTAAACTAAACTAAGCCCATCCCTGTTTTGTTTAAAAACGCTTCCCACAATAGAGAGAGACCCCGAAAGGAGCAGACTTTTTTCTCTCTGCTTTCTCTCTTCTGGACTCTTTCTTGTTCTCTTCTAATGTGTTTGGGTTGGTCTTATAATAGATTTCCTTCCTGAGTTTTATGGTCTTTTCAAGATATAAGAGATTTAATTTGTAGCTGAAGTTTCAATGGCTGTGCTGTTCCTGCTTTTCTTGCTGACAGTGTCTGTTGTTTCTGCTGATGAAGGTAATAAGCTTCTTTCTTTGTGCTTTCATGGTTTTATTGCTTTTTCTTAAATTGAGTCTCTAATTGTTGGTTTGTTCTGGTTTTGTACTTGTATCTTATTACTAGCTGCAGCTGAGTGCTCTTAGCTAGCTTATTTTAATTCATTTCACTCCTGAATCAATGATTTGCAGGCATTAGTTGCCATTCTATTCTACCATTTTGCTTTTGCCTTTTCTCTACGTTCACCTCGAGTTCCTTTTCATTTCAAGTTGTCTGCTTTTGTGTAGCTCTGTAGTTATATTCGTGTGTGCCTCTTTGCTGGGTATTCCTCTGTTTTGCTTTTCCCTTTTCTTATTAAATTTTTGCAGTACACAAGCTTGGTTTTCAGTGATTAGTTTGAACAGAGAGACGGGATTATTGGTATTATAATCAAGTTTCAAATAAAACAGGTGTTATTTGGTTTAATTTGCAGGTTAGCAGTACTAATTAGTCAATAAGTCTGAAAAAACAGTAGGGTGGGATTCTTGAACATGAAGTCACAACCTTGTTCGACTTTATTACATGTCTTATTATCTTGGAAACCTGCATAAGGAAACATGGTATGCATGATGAAAAAAATCTTCTCTCCAATTGGTCATTTAACCTGTTGCTATCAGAGTATAAGCCTGCATAATAATCTCTCCCTATGCTGAAAACCTCTAATCTCTTCTCCACCCTCTCTTTTAATGGGGAATCTCAACCATATTGCTTCCCAGCTCATGTGGCAGTCCTTTGACCAGCAGATGCTGTCATATATTAATAAATACGGTGTAGGACCAAAATACCATTAGCTCGAGGATGCAAAAGCATCTGGTATTGAATGGATTGGAATCCTAGAAAACTTCTTCCAAGGCTATCATTGTCATTTCGCTACTAGGACCGCAACCAGTCGCATACATATGTTCCGCTACAGCATCATATACCTCCCCCCAAGTGGATATAATATGCAAAAACCATCACCTTTCTCTGCTATTCTATTAATCCCCAGGGCTCTTTTTAAAATTATAGCAGTCATCCTCATCGCAGATCTGATTGTCATGGTATTCAGGAATAAACCTGCCTATTATCGTGTATTCCCTATGAGTATCTAGAGATTTGATATTTGGAAATTTTTGAAGTTGATGATGGTCTACTACGGACAAGGCTTAAACCCATGTTCAAAGTTAGGTGGCAGTGCTACATAAATTGTGCGATGGGTTATTTATTTCCTAGACACCATAACATTACTTTATATTATTTATAGTTTAAATGGAGGAACCTGCACCCTCCCTTTCTTCAAAAAATAGCAGCAACCTCAAAAGATGACCTTTTCCAGGTTGTAAGTGACTCACTACATAGTGGAACCCATTTCGAATAACATGATTTCCCCCCCAGATAAAGAACCTCAAATAACATCTTTCTCATAAAAAATACTTTGCTGATTGGAATTCATTAACCTCTATATCTAAGTTCTAAGATAATATACAAGTATCTTAAATATTGTGCCTGAGCTTAGGAGCAGTATTAGAAGAGCCAGCTTCAAGGGCTAACAATCGCATAATACATACTGTGATAGACAGGATAAAAACGTTACTTTGAATGTTTCATGATAGGGTAAACTTCACTCTTGCCTTTTCAAATTCATCAATGTTTCACTTCTATCCAAATAGTCTTACCTTCTAGATCCCAAGAAGTTAGTATGTTACCATCAACCGTTAAATAGTCTTGCCTTCTAGATCCCAAGAAGTTAGTATGTTACCATCAACCGTTAAATAGTCTTACCTTCTAGATCCCAAATAGTCTTGCCTTTTCAAATATTTTTTTTCTTGGCTTTCTTTAGTGGCTTTTTAGGTTTCCTATTAAGATTTTACAATATGTTTGGGGAATTTTAAAGGGAAAAAAAATACAAGTACAAAAGAAGTGAGCTTTTCGTTAGTTATTTAATATTAAGGGAAAAAATTGAAACATTTTAAAAATTAAAGGTGTAATATTGAGATATTTCAAACTATGGAGGTATAAGTAAAATCTTGATGAATCTATTTTTTATATCGCAACCCTTCATAATTCTTGATATGTTATTCCATATATGGCCCAAGCCAGAATTTGAAAGTCAGATTGTTTTCCTCTTTAGTTGGCCACTTGCCACAAATGCCCATGAGCTATTCTTTGTATCCTTTGCATGTCTTTGGTTATAAAGGAATGAAAAGTGATCTGCAGATCCGGCTGGTTAGATATGCGAAAATGTGAATTATTGTCCTCACAGTGAGCTCTGCAAAAGAAGACAGATAACGATGCCTGTATTTACATTATCATTTATGTCTTCTGCCATGAAGACGATCAATGAATGTTACGTATGACTGTACAAAGTAGATAAACACAACATGCATTTTAACAGTAAAAGGAATTTGTGAGCCCCATCATCTGTTGGTGCCATCTTAAAGTTTTTCTCGATAAGAAAAGTGGGGGGCTTTTAGTATCATGATTCCAAACTGGATTGGGATTAGTGGACGAATTCGATCCCATTTTTTGGAATAAGACCAAAAGAGGGTAAAGATAAATTGCTAGATGCTGTAATTGTAGAAAGGAATCAAGTTTGCATTTATGTTTCTTTTTTATCCACTAGTTGTTTTTGCCACTATTATTAAGTGATCATGCCTTAAAAATGAATTGTGTATGGGTAAAAAATGAGGCACACAATGCATGGATGATCATGGATATCTACCTGATTGGTGTCAAATGAGCTCAAGTTACAGAACTTTGTTTCTGACAATATGGAAATTATTTTCCATGCCTGACTAGTGACTATTTTTCTCTTCAATGTCAAAATGCACTCGTCCTTTATGTGTTTCAGATTTTCTTAGGCCAAGGACTGATCCTCTTTCTAAACATGGTATTGCAATGTCTGCATTCATACTTCGTATGAAATATAGTTATCAACACTTTTTGCCTGAATCCTACTGCTGAATTGCATTTTCCCCCCTTTTTCCAGATGGCTTCATTGGTGTAAACATTGGCACAGCGATTTCTGACATGCCAAGCCCAACTCAGGTGGTAGCCCTTCTTAAGGCTCAGAATATTAGACATGTCAAGCTCTATGATGCAGACCGAGCCCTGCTTCTTGCCCTTGCCAACACAGGCATCCGTGTAACTGTTTCTGTTCCTAATGACCAGATCCTTGGCATTGGTCAATCGAATGCCACGGCAGCCAACTGGGTTGCTCGAAATGTAATAGCCCATGTCCCTGCCACCAACATCACAGCCATTGCAGTTGGATCTGAAATCCTTACTACGCTCCCAAATGCTGCCCCTGTCCTGGTCTCTGCCCTGAAGTTCATCCATTCTGCCCTTGTTGCCTCCAATCTTGATGGCCAAATTAAAGTCTCTACCCCTCACTCTTCTTCCATCATCCTTGACTCGTTCCCTCCTTCCCAAGCCTTTTTTAATCGCTCTTGGGATCCAGTCATGGTTCCCTTGCTTAAATTTTTGCAGTCCACAGGGTCGTACTTCATGCTAAATGCATATCCATATTACGACTACATGCAATCAAATGGTGTGATCCCATTGGATTATGCGCTTTTCCGTCCCCTCCCTCCTGACAAGGAAGCCGTGGATGCTAATACACTCCTTCATTACACTAATGTCTTTGATGCCATTGTTGATGCAGCATATTTTGCTATGTCCTATCTGAATTTCACCAATGTCCCTATTTTTGTGACGGAATCTGGTTGGCCCTCCAAAGGTGACTCATCTGAGCCAGATGCAACACTTGAAAATGCTAACACTTACAACAGCAACTTGATCAGGCATGTGCTTAATAACACAGGCACTCCCAAACATCCTAAAATTGCAGTTAGTACATATATTTATGAACTCTATAATGAAGATTTGAGACCCGGGGCAATATCTGAAAAGAACTGGGGGCTTTTTGATGCCGATGGCATGCCAGTTTATACCTTACACTTGACTGGTGCTGGTACTGTATTGGCAAACGACACCACAAACCAAACCTTCTGCGTGGCAAAGAAAGGTGCTGACCCGAAGATGCTACAAGCTGCTCTTGATTGGGCTTGTGGACCAGGAAAAGTTGATTGCTCATACTTGTTACAAGGGCAGCCATGTTACGAGCCAGATAATGTTGTTGCTCATTCAACATATGCTTTCAATGCTTATTTCCAGAAGATGGCCAAGTCTCCCGGTACTTGTGATTTTAAAGGTGTGGCTACCATCACCACCACTGACCCAAGTAAGCAATAATAGTTCTAGTAACATAGAATTTGAGAAGAAAACAACAAATTACATTACAGTGAGGATATGAATTGCTTTATGAGCGTTAATGTGCTAGTGAGATGAATTGCGATAGGTGTTTATCTAGCGTAAAAGCTACTTCACTGCAAAGATAAGTGGCAGGTCCTGTTAACATTTGTAGGGTGTGTTTAATTCTCGCAACTGCTAGATTGGAACTTTTTTTTTTTAATTTACCAGAGATGCTCTCACAAGTGAGAGTTTCTGTTGCTTGTCCATTCTTTTCTAGTGTTTTCTTATTGCATAAGAAGCTTCTCATGTTCCTTTACTTGTGCAGGTCATGGTTCCTGTATATTTCCTGGAAGGTACAAACTAAAGATTCTAATTGATTTAAAGGCCTACTTTTCTTTTCTTGTTTCTATTTTCCACTCTTGTCATCCACGTCTAATTCACTTTGTACTGCATTTCAATAACTCTGGTATGGATACTCCCGATTGTCATGAGTAGTTTGTTGACATCTCTTCTCTCCTTGTTTTTGCTTATGTAGTGCTGGAAGAAATGGCACCTTGCCAAACACAACTTCTCTGGCACCATCTTCAAATTCTACAACGTCTGGTTGCCATTCAGTATATATCCATGGTGCTGGCTCTTTCACAACCTCTGTGATTATAGTTGTTCTACTAATGAGCGTGTTTTTCTTGTGAAACTTTGTGCATTTGTATCAGTTGTAACCCCTGATACCCTTTGGAATCATTCAGAACCTTCGTTTCTAATACTCTTAGACAACTTGCTGCATGCCCAATTTTGGTTTTTCCTGGAGAGGAGTTGAGGGGTGGCAAGGTTGATTGATCTTATATATAGCCATGAAGTACTTCTAACATGAGTAGGTGAAACGACTTGCCTGGATTATTGTTGCAAGTTATAACTATATTCTTGGGGCAGGATATGTATTCTTTGAACTGGATTTATGATATGTTCAGTTTCTGATTGGTAGCGTGATGATTTTCAGCAGCAGACAATTTGTTTGTTCCCTGCAGTTCGATATGCAATGATTTTGCTGCAGGTTCTTCTAGGCCTTAATTTGGTCAAATTTGCGACTAATGTTGTTGCGTTTTCTTTTTAGATAGATTGCTCACTTTAGTGTTTGTGATAGCTGTTTCATTCGTGTTTTTTAAAATTTATTTTTTTAAAAAAAAATAATTTTATATATTTTTAAATCATTTCTCTAATGTTAAAACGAAAAGCATCTATTATTATACTCACAAACACCCTCCGAAATTTGCTACCCTCAATTTTTTTAGAATACTTTCATTACTTTGTTTTTTTATCTTTTTTTTTTTTTCAATATATCACCAATAAGGACAGACTCTTATATTTATGGCGTACGATCCCTTAAATAATTAAAATGGTTTACTTGATTTATTATATATCTTTATCGGCGTACGATCTCATACGTACGCGGTACGCTCCCGTATTCATATTTCCCGTACGATCCCATATCAGCTTCGATCCTATGTTTTATACTTCGATGTCTGGCATTGAAGAATATTTTAGCCTTCCTGCCCTAGCCTTACCCTTCATTTGTATAAATCCTTCTCT
>Ga0325403_1000272_pt1 | contig 32674 bp, 27 predicted proteins | sample PopdelMetagenome_19_FD_205665 | JGI IMG/M metagenome (GOLD analysis project Ga0325403, IMG submission 205665) | Populus deltoides microbial communities from Bellville, Georgia, United States - Xylem-PdKOR-R4 | ecosystem: Host-associated > Plants > Phyllosphere > Stem > Wood/Secondary xylem... | reverse complement strand
ACACCAATAAGGCTTAATTATAAAACACCAAGAAAATAAGAAAATCACCACACCAATAAGGCTTAATTATTCAGCCAAACCCTACTAGTTTGCCATTAATGATATGAGGTTATATATATATATATACAAGGGCCTCCTCAATGAAAAGGAAGCAATTAAATAAGAGAAAACCCACCAATACTTTAGAGCAATTGAACTAAGAAAGGAAACCAATTCCCTGTTTGGTTCCCGTGAAAGGCAGAGAGAGAATATAAAATGAAAACAACTTAACAAAGAATCCCAAATTTCCTATCTTTCAAATCCCATATACCCAAGAACTAAATAAAGTCCCGAATTACAGTGCTATCAAGCTAAAACTTGAGCATGAAGAGATTACTATAGAATTTTCTCGGGAAACAAACAGATTACCCGGGGCTAGCTCCATCTCCAGAGAGGGGTTGAGGCTTGTCATCTTTTGGGATGTGGGTGGATTTAACGTCGTTAGGTTCACCGTCGTGAATGGGTTCGTTGTGGTGTGGGTCCATTGCTGCTTCAAGCTTCAACAATGGCTTCTCTTCTTGTTTTATTATTTTTTTTCCCCCAAAAAAAGGCAAAGAAGGAGAGGAAATGCAAGAAAGGAAGCCCTAGATGGATGGGTGGATTGGGTTTATTGTTTCAGACTTGAGAGTATTATTTTATTCTTATCTTTTACCGTTCAAAGCCCTTGATCATGATGACTTAGTTATTACCAAAAAATATTTTATTTGAAAGAGAACCAGATAGTGTTTCCACGCGATTTCTATATTTAAAAAATATAAAAATTCATTATAAAAATATATTTATTTTATGTTTATATTTTTATATATCTAATATAAAAACAAAGGAGACATGTTTATTTAATATAGTGTTTAATTCATATCCTATAACAAAAGAGATGAAAATGGTTAAGAAAAAAACTTTTGTTGAAAAAACAAATATTTGAATAATTTTTTTAGTAAACTTTTATACTTATAAAATAAAATGTAGAGATGACATGTCTTTAAAAATAATATTTTTTATTTTTTTAAATATCCTTGTAAAAAACTTTTAATTTTAATTTATTTAACTAAAACTTATCAAAATAAAATTGATTATTATCATAATTTTAAAACTCGACCTGTAGTAAGGTTTGAATTGCAGGTCAAGAGAATCAACAAAAAAAAATTAATGGGTTTTTTGCTAGGTTTTATCTCGGATCAATTGAGTCACGTGTCGACCGGGTTTTCGACCTGATCAAGTTGGGTCAATTTTTCCTCTATTTTTTTTTAAATTCGAGTCGATTTAGATTATGAGCCGACTTGTCGGGCAAGTTTAGGTTTTATAATTAGGCTTATTATACTATTATTAATTTTAACACTCAATATAAACTAAATTAAATAAAATATAAAATATAATTATTTTTTAAATATATAAGTTTGACACCAATATATATTAAAGATAAAATAAATATTTTTATATCTTATTATATCTTATTTATCATTAACCAAAGTTACATAAACCATTACTACAATGACATTAATCAAATATAGATCCATAAATATTTCTTTTTTAGAAGTGACGTGGCTTCTGTTAAATCCTAAATAATCTTCTGTTAGACCTAACAAAAGATCACAATTCACCCCCCGAGCCACATGAATGTCCGAATAGTGAAATTTTCTTGATTATTCCTCATGATGTTTAAGGTTATTATAAGTAAAGATTTTTTTTAGAAAATAATTTTTATTTAAAAATATATTAAAATAATTTTTAAAATCTTTTTATTTTAAACATCAACATATCATAAAAAACATCTAAAAATACTTGAGCCTTGTTATTTTACTGAAAAGCAGTTTTGTTTCTGGAAAATGATTTTTATGAAAAGTAAATTATTTTTTGATATTTGATAGAATCATGAAAAATAGATTGGAAAGCACTTTCCAATGTTTAGCTATCTCATAAAAAATAAGCTGAAAAATAACTCATTGATATTTTTTAAGTTCATTAAAAGAATAAAGATCAAATTTTATAGATAAAAAAGATGAAGGATGAAATTTTATGGACCATATTTTATTAATGTCTTGATTATTTCTAGTGATATTTAAGGTTGTTATCGGTAAAGATTTTTTCTTTAACTAAAAGTATTTTTTATTAACCAACTTTTCTAAAAGCAAATAAATACAAGAAAATAATTTTTAAAAATCTATTTTTTATAAAATAAACACGACCTTACATATTATCATCGATTTGATATTTTTTTAAAATAAAATGTATTTTTAAAAAACATCCCGGGAAAAAAAAAAAAAAAAAACCACTACACTTCTCTAAGTTGTTCACACCACTAGTAGCTAAATGACATGAACATGGATCGAAAAGGCAGCAACCACTCCATGAAAAGGATATGTAGAGGTAGAATTGAAGCTTCTTCTTGATAGAACAGAGATGATGGGTCAGTCAAGTTAGAGCGTACGCTAACAAAAGTTTATCCTGTTTTCTCTATCACTGTTACAGCCATGTTTAAGACTTCAAAGTGTGCTCTTCTAGCTTGGTATTCTAGCTAGAATAGTCAAAGTTGTAACCCTTTCTTCCACACAAGAAGCATTCCTGATGAATAATGATCACATCATCTCTGGAAAGAATAAGTTTCTCGACACAAAGTGAAAGATACGTTTGTTTTTGTGTTTCAAAAGTATTTTTAAAAATATTTATATTTTTTTTATTTTTTTTATTTTAAATTAATATGTTTTTGATATTTTTAAATTATTTTAATGTGCTGATATTAAAAATAATTTTTAAAAAATAAAAAAAATAATAATTATTTTGATAGATTTTAAAATAAAAAACACTTTAAAAAAATAAAAAAGATAAGCTGTACTCGAAGCACTAAGCCAGCAAAACTGATCCAACTTGTTAATTTAAAGTAAAAATTATTAAAATAATATATATTTTTTTAAAGAATTATTTTGACATTAAAATAATTTTAAAATATAAGAAAATAATTTTAAATAAAATAAAATTTTCAAATTCTTTCGGAACGAACGGCAATTGGGAACCTAGATGATCCTGCCTCGTTCGATGCAGAGGTTTGTAAAAAAGAAGAGGAAATAAGAATAAAAAATAAATGGTACGTTCAACCCAAAATAATAAAGGCAAGGCAAGACAGTCTATGTACTTTGAGTTATATGAGAATCAATCCCTCAACTTTCAATTTTAGGTGGGATCTCCCTCCAACTTTTTTCTATTTGAAATTGGGTCCTTCCTTTAGTTTTATTTATTTATTTTATCTGAATTAGGTGTGTGGGTGAGGGTAATAAAAAGGTTTCACTTTGTGTCATGGTTGATAGATGGGACGTTGCTGGTTTCCAATGCTTTCCTTTCATCGTTGCACATCCTTTTAGCTGACTTTTAACCTTTCTCTTTATTTGTTTGATTTAATTTTTATTTTTATTTCTAAAAATTTATTTTTTAGATATTAAAATAATTTAAAATTATAAAAAAATTAATTTAAATTCAAAAATATTATGTGAACATAAAATTAAATAATTTTAAAAGGTGTTTGGGAGTGTGGTTGTTTTTTAAAGTTTTTTTTACTTATAAATGTATCATAATAATGTTTTTTTATTTTTAAAATTTATTTTTTATATTAATATATTAAAATAATATGAAAATATAAAAAAATTAATTTAAAATAAAAAATAAAAAAATTTAATATTTTTTAAAAATATTTTTGATATACAAATCAGGCTAATTAACCTCCTGCTATCACTTGAAATTAGTTTAACAAATAATAATAATAATAATAATAATAGAAAAGGTTTGACATCAAGACTTGCAGCTCAATGGCTTTGGCAGGCTTTGCCTTGCCTATATGCTTTGAGTTCGAGCTTTCGCGTGTACACTTGTCACCTCCACAGTGCCTTACATGTCTACTGGGCTTGTAGGATGTTCAGTGGGTCCGATAATTAGTCATGGTGTGTGTAAACTGACCCGGACACCCCGGGTTATAAAAAAAAAAGCTGGATTGTCTTATTATTCTTTAAGGATACCTCTATTGTTATAATAATAATAATAATAATAATAATAATAATAATAATTCCAGCCCACCTCACATAAACACGACAATTGTGAATATTGATGAGGTTTGGACCCACATCATCCATCTAACAGTGTACCCTGCAAGTCCCTCATCCACGAGCAGTCATGTACTCGGAAAATAAAGACTACGTTTGATTGTTACTTTAGTAGTTTTTATGGTTAAAAATATAATAAAAATATTTTTTTAAAAAATATTTTTTTATTATAATTTGTGGGATTTAAATATATGTTTGGTTTCAAGTATGGTTAAATTTTGTAATCATGAAAAGCATGTCAAAATTATGTGATTAAAAATTATAATTCAATTTGATATTATGGTATAATTACCTAAAAGAACTTGATTCATAATTTTAATTTTCAATTATATGAAAATTAATTTACAATAATAAAATATTGTAAAAAAGACCTAAATATAGGAGAACAATATTTTATAATTGTGTCATTAAACTTGTTGCAATCCCATCACATGCATCTATACACGAAGGCCTACGGTTTCTTTCAACTAGTTAATGTGGAATCACATCAGTTAAAAAATTATCGGGAACAAAATTGGAATGACGATCAAACTCCATAAATGCCACATCTTGCAGTGAAGTTCTTCTAATGTAATTATGAATTGTCATGAACGTGACAACAATTTGAACATGCGCCTTGTAATTAAACTATGACATATTCTGTAAGATTCGCCATCTTTTTTTTCCAAACTCTAAATGCACGTTCTATCACACAACATAATGAAGAGTGGACACAGTTGAAAATTTCTTCACGAGTTTGTGGTTGTCCTCGCCTCCGAAATTCTTGCAAATGATATCTCTAACTTCTATATGGACCTAAATATCCATATTCATTATGATATCTCGAAATAACCAGGTAGTATTTCCCTGTAAAAACATATAATGAGATAAAAATAAAAATTGCGAAAAGAAAATTAACATTAACACACACACACACACACATGGTACTACCTTCTGGTGGCTTTAGGAATTTTATATGTGAATTGTAAATTGCCTCGAGAAAAACTCGTGTATTGTATGCATTACCTTCCCAACCCGCTCAAACAAATATGAATTGCAAGTCAAAGCTACATACAGCCATAATATTTTGGGTCGGCACACCTTTTCTTCCGATAAATAAAATTTGATTTTCTGAAGAAACACACGTGCGCACATGTGTACCATCGATAACTCCTACATAATTCTAATATAAGAGAAACCAGCAACCAATATCAATGTTAGCTGACTACAAAATAAATTTTACAAATTTATTTAATTCAAAGCATCACCATTAAATACCAATAATTTCATTACCTTGAAATGAGACATTTACCTTGGATTGTTCAGAATTTCACGCGGTGTGCTAACAAACTCAGGATCTACAGGTTGTATTAAATCTGTAGCGAGCGAACAAATTGATTTAAGAACTTCATTAAAGTACATACTACTAGTTTCTCCTGAATGTTGAAATCTCTCCTAAACTTTCATGTTGGAAGCACCCAATGCTATTGTATAAAGAAACATTCCAACTTTTTCAAAAACATACATTCTTCTAAATATTTTTAACTCATATTGGTTTTCAAGTTAAAAGCAAAGACTTTGAAATGTCCCCGCATCCATCTTAAACATTTTTACGCAACATGTCCAATGTCCATGTAATATTTCAGTCAACCATCGCATTCCAGTGTTGTACGAATCTATACAGGGTTCCTTGTATATATAAGTATTATAGTATAATGTGAGGGCATCTGCCGTGCATAGAACCAATTTCTGACGATCATACTCCCTTTTCCAATACAACTCACCTTCTTCATTTGAATCATTATCATCGTTGTCATTATTATCAGAACTGTGATCGCTACTGGAATTTCTATCGTTATCAGCAGAATGACCAAAATTAATGTAATCGGCTACGTTATTCATTACATCATCATAACCCTCTTCAAAAAGTGCTTTAAACCATTGTGAATCCATAACTATTATGACATATGATTTTTTATGTTTAATGGGAATATACATTCAAAGTAATTGTTACATAAATTAAATATGTTCTATGAAACATGCATTTGTATTATCTTAAAGATATTCAAATTGAAATAACTTTTATATACTAATATGAAATTTCAGTTTTATAAACTTGTTATTAACTTGTTCCTTATAAATAGAAAACATTGTACTCGCAATTATGAGAATGAAAAGATGTTTAAGAAGCTAAGAATGTATTTTGTTTATAATAAAGTTCATCACGTTGAAAGTAATATGCTACAATCATATTAAATGAAATAAAACATACATATTATAAATACCATCAATGACAAATATCAGCAATGAGAAACAAGCACACATGTTTTATCAATGCAATAATTTCAATTTCTTCTTTAACAGGATGCAATATGACATGAAGTTTGCCTTCTGAAATTTTGGTTATTTATATACCAATAACAAGAACGTAACTAACATTCAAAATAACAGGCAACTAACATTCCAAAACAGTCTCACACAAACTGAAATTTTGGTTTTCATGTATGAAACCTATCATTCAAAAACAAGTAACCAAACATTCAAAGTCTCACACCAACTGAAAATTTTGATTTTAATAACCTAAACCTAACATTAAAAGTTAAGTATCTAAACATTCAAATTCCAATAATACTAACTGAAATTTTGATTTCCATGTATGAAACCAAAATTTTCTAATAAGTAACCAAACATTTAAAGTCCCAAGTTCAGTACTCATGAAATTCCAACCCAAAAATATTCAGTGATACATAATGTGAAAACATCATGGTAATGGTGTTTCAACTACTTGGGAACAGAAATACAAAAATTAGAAGCCAACTTCACATATTTCCAGCAAAAATTGCAGCACAGGAAGTCTATAAAAAAACAATGAAAAAGATTTTAGACAATTGAAAATGTTACTGGATTATAGTATTCAACATAAATCAAATGACATGAATAGGTTAATAAGTTAACACCTGACCTTGTCCATCTAAGGTTTTCTTTCTTATTCAAACATTATTTTCAACCATGATATTTTTCTATCAATAGAACCCATTGCAGCCCACATCTCCCTCTTGCTTCTCGCACTAAAAAATTCAGTGGTAAATATATGCAATGCACTACCAAAATTAACTCCATCAATTGAATGCAGTTTTTCTATTACATCTTCAATGCTACATCCTTTTTTATCTCTAGAAGTTGTTGTGCTTTCTTTGGCCATGAAGACAGACTCAATAAGTTGATCCAGACGTGTGAATAATTGTGCTCCCATTCCAGTTCCCCTCTTCTTTTTCTGGCACTGAGGTGATGCACCCTTTCCCTTTGCACTATTATGGTTGCTACTACTTTTGCGACATTGTTTCCACCAACCATATTACTAACATCATATATGAAATCAGGGATTGCATCCTCTTCAGAGTCGCCACTTCCTTCTTCTATATTAGTTTCCTCATTGGTTGTATTTCTCATTTCAGCAGCCCTATTATTTTCATTTGATAGCAATCCTTGTGAGGGAGTTCAAACATATTGTCTCGTGGCTACTATATTACTAAACATGATGTCGTACTTGGCACACAACGAGGGCTCTTTGCCAACATGCATGAACTTCTTTGCTCCTCTCATTTCCTGTGTAATGAAAGTTGGATGTAGTTAGCAATGCTAGCAGATTAATAAATAATGCAACAATACAAATAATTTTGTGAGGCTATTGATAAAGAAAACTAATCTGAATTTTTTCTTTCCACCATTCATTAGTTGCAGAGATGGCCCCAAGTTCAGTACTCCAACCAACTCCAGTTTCATTTATTAATTTTTTCCACACCCTCTAGTCCTTTTTAATCTCATCTCATTTGTTTTTAAGCTAAGCTTTTGTTAATGAAAGTCTTGTTTGCTCTTTGAATGATTGTATGATAAATTTCCAGCCAGTTCTATCGAAATGGGTATTTGGTCTCATGCCTCTCTCAATAGCTTTAATGCAAATGTCACAAAACATATGCAACATTGCCTTGGTCTAACAAGTTTTATCATGTGTATCAGACTCATCAATTGCTTAATGGTTGACAATGCAATAAAAATAAAACAAATAAATAACTATATAAATAACAGATTGAATGCTGACAATGGCTAAAATAAGAAACTAAAATAACATGCAATTACATTTGCAGTAATCATCAAATAGCATAACTATAGACAACAATATAATGAAATTCTTCGAGATTGTGCAGTTGAAGTTGGTGTATTCCTTTAAAAAAATAGCATGCAATTACATTTGTCAAATAAAGGACTTTATGATTGCTCTACTATTTCTTCATAAGGGAAACAACATCTAAAACTACACATAGAAAACTCAAATCTAGAAAGTGTTTTGTCCTCAAGAAACCCAAAACAAAGATAAGTGAAATGTCATTCATAGGAATACACACTAATTTCCACCATTATCTAATTAAATATCATTTTAAATTAATATAAATTTCACATTAACCCAATAATCTGAAGTGTTAAGATCATACATATCTAGTATCATCCATAGTAATTGTAATTAGTTTTGTTTCATCAATTATCATGGGATTTTATAATTAGTGGAGGAAAATATTAGTTTAATCAATGTTTGTTTATTTGTTAGAATTCATCAGCAAAAAACTACAAGACATTCTTTCTAGTGGCTTGAAAACTATTATTGGTTGATAATGCAACGAGTACTATTCATTTAGCCTCAATTAGTTTAACATCTCATTAGTCAAAACATCAATAACTCAAGATACATGCAGGCATAAGATATGGATTTGAAAACAATGAGCAATAATCTTACACCATGACAAAAAAAAATAGTGATTTATAAAAAGAAATAAATAGATCTAGGGTTAGAAGAAAGGAATGAAAATTAACTTGACAAAACTATACGAGCGGACCGGTTAACAAACTAACCCGTTGAAAATTGTAGTTTTGATATCTGAATGAAGCAGGATTTCGATTCCTTATTTGGGGTTGTTGATTGCAGTAACGAGTGTTGTTCTTGTTCTGTTGTTAAGGAGAAATTAATAACAAGTAAATGTAAAGAAAGAGACTTTACGATGGTCATTATTTTATGGGTTGTGTAGCAGTAATGGTGATTATATTGTTAGAATTGTTGCAATTAGAGTGAATTGAATAAGAAATGAATGTGAAATGAAAATAAACGAGAAGAGAAAGAGAGAAGGGTGCTTTAGTGATTTTTCATAGCTTTTTGCAGATCCAAAAAGTTCAACCTATGGCTTCAATTGCAAAAGCCAGAAAAAATTGCTTTCCATAACCAAGGTCCAACCTCGGACAAGTGGTAGGGCCTACCATTTGGTTACCAAACTCTAAATATATCGCATTTACAAAAAACACAGACGCTACCACAAATAGAAACACATTTTATAATAGCTACTAGTTATATGACCTGCGCGATGCCGCGGGTCAATTTTTTTGCATAAAAAATATTAAAAAATGCTAAGATCTAAATGTGTTAGGTTTTTTTACAAAGTTATACCCAAGAGTCTCGGGTTTGGCTGCAACGCCTGACCTAAGAGTGATATTTATAATATTAATAATAACATTAAACTTGCATGACCCAAGTTTAAATGGGTCTCGCTGCAATACCAGACCCAATAGTCTTGGATGTCGGTCTGACTGCAAGGTCATGTCATAAAAGTGTGATAATTAAATAGATTAATTAAAAAGAAAAAAACAAAGAAAAAAAACCAACAGGAAGAAAAGAACTAATGAAGAAAAAAAAATCTGAATTAACTGGGTTAACCCGTCAAATCTGAGATCTGTGTCATGAAAGTCTAATAACTCAATAGGAAAAAATTTAATATCAACAAACTAAATAAAAAAATTAATTAAAAAGAAGGCATCAGCCTTTTCACCGTGGACTGCACTGTGCAGCCCACCGTGAAAGGCATAAAAAGAAAAAAAAAGCAAAATAAAATAAAAATAAAGGCATCAGCCTTTTCACCGTGGATTGCATACAATATAAAAAGATGAAATCGGAAGAACAAAAATAATGAGGAAAAAAAACAATCTGAATCAACTGGGTTAATTCACCAAATCAGGTTAACCCGTCACACCTGGGATTCGTGTCATGAAAGTGTGATAGCTAAATAGAAAAAGATTTAAATAAAAATTAAAAAAAAATTAAAAAAAAAGATAGCTCAGCGTTTCACTGTGCAATGCATAGTGAAAAACTGATCACTTTTAGTATATGTTATAATAATAATAATAATAATAATAATAATAATAATAATATATAAGTAAAAAAATATTAATTAAAAAGGACAAAGTAAAGAGAAAAAAACCTAGATGAAGAAAAAAACTAATGAAGAAAAAGAAAAAAATTTGAATCAACTGGGTTAACCCATCAAACCTGGGATTCATGTCATGAAAGTCTGATAATTAAACAGAAAAAATTTAATATTAAAAAACTAAATTAAAAAATACAAAAAGACAAAAAAAAACTAAAGGCATCAGCTTTTTTACTGTGGACTGCACTGTGGAGTCCACAGTAAAAGGCTTAAAAAGGGAAATAAAAAAACAAAGGCATACACCACGGGTTATTTTTTTTCCTTGCATAAAAAACATCAAAAAATGCTAAGATCTAAAAGTGTTAGGTCTTTCAGCAAAGATATACCCAAGAGTCTTTGGTCTAGTTGCAACGCTTGACCCAAGAGTAATATTTATAATATTAATAATAATATTAAACTTACATGTCTCAAGTTTAATTGAGTCTAGCTGCAACAGCAAACCTAAGAGTCATGGACGTGGGTCTGGTTGCAAGATCGTGTCATAAAAATGTGATAATTAAATAGATTAGTTAAAAAGAAAAAAACAAAGAAAAAAACCAACATGAAAAAAAAACTAATGAAGAAAAAGAAAAAAAACTGAATTAATTAGGTTAACCCTTCAAACCATGTTAACTCGTCAAACCTGAGATTCGCGTCATAAAATTTTGATAACTAAATAGAAAAAAAAAATTATGGGTTAACCTAGAATTAACTGGGTTAACCTAGCCTGGAAGACGTGTCATGAAAGTCTGATAATTAAATAGAAAAAAATTTAACATTATCAAACTAAACTAAACAAAAAAAATAATTGAAAAGAGAAAAATTTCAGGTTAACTCGTCAAACTAGATTAACCCATCAAACTCGGGATCCATCTCATGAAAGTTTAATAACTAAATAAAATAAAATTTAACATTAACAAACTAAATTAAAAAAATTCATTAAAAGAAAAAAATACAGAAAAAAGAAAAAAAAAGCCATAAAGGCATAAAAAAAGGAAAAAGAACGAAAAAAAATGAGCAGTTTATAATTATAATATAATATAATATATAAGTGAATTAAAATAAAAGGCGTGGGGAAGCTACAGTGCTTTCCCACGCCTTTTAGAGTATTGTTAATGGTTTTTAGGCATATCTGTTTTAGCTGCTCTTGATCTAAAAGTAGTATTTGGTTATATATATATAGTAGTATATGGTTAAAACTTGGAAAATTATTTAGAAAAATACAATGTCTGAACATGACCACATCGTCGTGGATATGAGACAACAATACAGGAACAGAAGACAACGCAATGCACAAATACAACAATCTCACCGAAGCTGTGGATCTAGGCAAAAACATATTCATCATCTAGCTTGATCCCATTACCAAAATTGCGATACAATTTCCCAACAGGTAAACAATACCTAACAAGATTTTGATTAACAAATTCCCTGATCCGAATCACCAGAAAACACAGGGAGAGAGAGGAGTCTAGTAAGTATTCTGTGGATTAGACCTCCTCCTAACTTCTCGCTTGTAGTAGGGAGTTTCATCTATTGTCTTCCTTACATAATCTACAAATGGCTGAGGTGTTCTAGGCGACTGTTCAGTCAAGACAGGACTGCCACGAGCAGGTGTCTGTGGTGCTGCGCTAGGTGGAGTGGCGGGGGTGGTGGAGGGCACATGTATACTGGATATCTCAGAGATAAGCAAGGAACAGCCTAGATAAATTACACAAAGGATCACACATCCAGCTACTAGTAGCCCAATGAAGGTTGCAAAGCTAGTTTTTGCCCCCGTTTTTGCATCAGGTTCATAAGTAACGTGTATTTCCATTCTCTGACCTGTATAGAGAAAAACAAGATTACATCATCTTAGCAGCTAAACACACCCTCCTCTTTTGTAAGTATTCAAAGGCTATGTAGGCTCACCATTGGCTGGGAGAGTGATGGTGATTCTATCTTTCAATCTTTTGGCTCTCAACACTTCGACCTGGAGATGTTGAAAGCAGCTAGAATCAACCATTATAATGAACAGTTAAAAAAAATTATACACGCTTATGTGCTCCCCCTGTCATTTGAAATCAGTTCATTCTATTCTTCATGGCTTTGAAACACATCCGAAACTATTCCACAGTTTGGGCACAATCCCTTGGAATCTCGGATGATGCAAAGCCTATTTCATTTGCAACTGTTAAATTCTCACATCTGAACCAAAAAAAAAAAACAGCTCACCTCATATTGTGCATGGCCACCTATCCCGAAATCTTCCTTGTGGACAAGAGCGATCTTCATTGAATCCCGATCAAGCCAGTGGATTTCAACATCTACAATGAGAGAACCAATTTCATCTTTGCAATAAATTTTATCGTGTCAGGTGGACAGTTGAGATGTAATTTAGTTATTCACAAAATCTTAACACATCTACCGCAGCACCACTCCTTTTAACGCTCCAAAATCCTATGTAAGCCAGAAAGAAGCAAACCAGATGGCAGTAATCATATAGCTAATAGCTCAGAAAAGATGGTGTGACCATTTAGACTTGGGAAAGTGAGGTTAGAGGTGATGACATCTTTGAATGGTACTGTAACTTGGATTGCTGCCAAACATGTGGCAAGTTTGGTGTAAATATTTTATAATCAAACCACTTATACAGCAAGGCAATTATCAGCATGTGCTTGCATGAACACCTACTATAAAGGAATACCATTGGATTACAAGGTATAGAAAGAGACTACCGCCCAACTGAAAGAAGGGTTGATTTTTAGTTCCAAATGAAAGTGATAAGTTGGGTTTGTGAGTAGTGAGATGACACTCTATCATCAACTTGGACCATAATAAAAGAAAATCCTAATACAGACGAGGCAGAGAGAGAAACAGAGGAAGTAGGCTTTTATTTACCTGTATTTCCCAAGATGGTTATTGTAGTCTTGTTGGAATCTGGTGTCAGGTTCAGTTGCATTGGACTCTGTAATGAAAACATTGACAGCATGTACACATTTTATGTATTGTTTTGAAATCATATATATGACCTGATTTTGAGGTTGATTATATTTTATGGAAGAAAAGCTTGGTGAAATCTAGAGAAAGAAAGTCTTGCTATAATAGAAATACAAGTAAATGGAACTTAACAAGTGCTGATGGCCAGACCTAGCACTATTGCAAACACACTCGGTGAAGAGGAAAAAATACACCCATTGTTTCCCAAATAAACAAATTGCAGATTGCTGTCATTCCCTTCAAGTAGCAAAAAATGTTCAACTAAGACATCAGATCAATTACCTTGTCCATTTCTAATATTGAAAACCCTCCAATAAAAATTGCTGATGCAGATCCAGAGACATGGCTGGCTTCTCTGAGTGAAACATTTATAGAAATAGATACATACGGTCTCATGTCCTTCAACCTGGGTACAGAATGCACCAAGTGCTCTGGTGAATATGGGAAGAACAGGCAATAGGAATTCCCAGATTCAAGATCCATCCATGGCTTTGCATACCTTCAGTAAATAGAGTGAGCAAATCAAAAGTTGCAAATATCTGTTTATAAGATGAACATAACAAGAAGAGTCAGACACATACCCCACAAAAGGAGGATCAACCTTGCAGTCATATGATACTCCCTTACCGTTTCCAAGAGTTTCAAGCTTGTTGTAAGTATCACTGTTCCAATACAGCACAAATATTAATGCCAATGTTCAGTGGGCTTAAGCAACCCGATATTTATGTGCAAACCAATTATGGAGGCTAAAAAGCAAAAACAAATGTTATTGTAGCTGCGGATGCAAATTAAATTGATTGGTTTTAATGACCAGAGTATTCTGTTAGGATCCCATTTTCTTTATTCCTAAAAAGAAGCTAGAGCAACAGAATATTAACAATAGTTTGATTTAAAGAACTTTCGAATAGATTTTATGCGATTGCTAACAGTGAAGGTTTACTGATATCACCCGATCTAAAAAGCATGTTCCAGTATCTAAATTTTGTCATGAACTACGTTCGAACAACAAAATATAATCCAGAAAAAAGTCAAATCAATTACTTACAATCTGTCAGATTTGTAGAGGGATCTGTGATGGTTCTATTTGGAGTTCGTATTAAAGATGTGACCATCAACTGTGGTTTAAATGCATTAAATTTCACAAAATAACATGCATAGCAAATGCAATATCAAAGATTCAAGATGAGAACTAATTCAAAATATTAAAATATCAATTTAAATTCTACAGCAGTCACTTAAAAAAAAAGAGCAATAATATATCAACTTCAATATAAGATACTCTCGATTACAAACCTTAAGCTCAAAGGGAAGCTATATCCTTTTGCTGGGTAAGGAATGTTTGTTAGGATCTCTTTTGGGGCATGAATAGAAACAATATTTCCTGATAGCACTGTGATTTCTGTTTGCAATTTCATGCTTGGGCATTTGAAAAATACTGTTCATAAACAAGAAGTTCCAATTATGAAAAATCATAGCTGTCACATTAGGCAAAACTACAGAATTAACATTATGAAGAGCTATTTCTTCCATACCATGGGTTGAACCTATTCCACATGCTTCAATTTTTCCAGATCGCATGTCTACAGAAACAACTCTTTCATCAGCACTATGCCAGCAGCCAGAAACTTGATCATTAATGCCTACCACAGAAAGAAATCGTTAATTTATCACCAAGAGGAGTAAATGATGAAAAGAAGTTTTGCCCTCAAACACAACCATAGATACTTGGAAATGCATTTTCAGAAGGAAAAAAAAAAAGAAAGAAAATCCAGAGAATGGACTGTAGGCTCACCTATTACACTGAGGTTAAGAGAACTCCCATGTTGAAGGACAGGGTTTTGGGGATATATGTGAGCACCAACTGAAACCTGACAAATGAAAGATTCAGGTGACTCTACTGCAACAGTAAATCTTGAATAGAGTGGTCACCAGAAATGATAATGGCCCGAAGCTGAGCTAGCTGCTCCAAGTATTGTACTCACAAAACATTAATTTTTCATCTCCAAATTTGTGGCTGATGACCATTCAGTAGGTCCCATAAGGTCATAAGACGCAAAACTAATTATCACCTTTAAGAAAATGCTCCTTTTCACATTAAAAAAAGAGGGGGAAAGAGGGGAAAGTTTTTTCATTAACATATCGTGCTTCACAGAAGAAAGAAGAAGGAAAATAGACTACAATTTTCAATATTTGATGAAAAATAGAACAGCCACAGCTAGATGGCAACCAATTACTTATAGAGTGGAGTTGGTTCTGGAGTTGAGAAGGAGGCAAATAGTTACCAGTATATAGTCAAACTTTCGTGGATTACTGTTCATTGACACTCGCACCAGAGCTCTACCAGTTTGCATTGCCTTCAACCAGAAATTAATACAAGAATTGTCATACATAAGGCACTGGCAGGCAGAAATTTAACAGATGCCAAAAGAACGCACATGAAGAGAAAGAATGGTAATCCTACAAGCTTATGGAGTTTGTATGATGAAGAGCATGAATTAACAATTGAAAGCAATAAAAGTCCAAGCCATATTTAGCCCTTGCAGATTTTTGATAGCATAGGAGCAATTAACAATTAACATATATGTTAACTTCATCAACAGACCTTCAGATGGATAGTCCCATTGCCATTTCTTGTATGCACAACGGAGACAATTTCATGATAGTTGGTTTCAGCATGATAGGAAATGACATCATATGCTTCATAAAAGGGATTCCCTGGTGAAGAAAAATTACAAGATAAGAAGTTTATATGTAAAATATAAGTTGTCAGTAAAATGTGAGATGTATAATTTGGTCATCAATACCTGAAGCATCAAAATAGCTTATTGGAAGATCAAGGTTGGCACCAACAGCGAGATAAATTACATGGAAAGGGGGGTCCCTATTCATTATTCTTATTTGAGCCACCTGATGAAAATGCCCAGTATCAACCAGTGTCAGAAACATAGATGCCAAGGTCTTCATATATAAAATGAAAAGTAACTGCAATGCTGAAACAAAGCAATAAACATGGAAGGATTCACTATTCACATTCCATATTTTGCCAACACAACAGAGTCCCAGCATTTGACAAAAATTGCGAGCAGCATGTTAAAATTCTCGAAGTCACATTGATCACTGTTAACAATGCACAAGGATGCATTATAAGAGGTGTTTATTTGTAGACTGGGTTTCTGTCAAGTACTAAGGAAATATTCAAGACAACTTGATTCTCTCAGCCGCATTGCTGTGTCATGCAAAGTTGTTAGACAAATCTATGACTGTTTAGTCTACAAAAAGCTATCACTGTTAGAAAATGGTAAGACAATGTTCTCAACCAAGCACCAAAATCATGTTATATGACCTGTTACTTCATAGAGTTGAGCTTAATGGTGAAAATTTAGAATACTAGGTGTGGATAATCAAAATCATATAACATTTAAATAAATAGATGTTCAAATAGACCAGATTAAAAAAAGTAATGCTGGAGAAGAAAGACTAATACCTCAGCGACCTTGACACAAGATGCAATCTCAGTTCTTCCAGTGGTTCGATCTTTGGCTTGTATGCATGCAAGATTGTTACTCTCAGTTGTTTTTATTCTATCTCCATCTATAGAAATTGCATTTTTTTTCCAAACTTCATTCTTTTCACAACTTAATAACGAATAGATAATTGTTCCTCTACGACTCTGAGCATCTTGTTGACCATGCGATTCCAAAGATGAAGGCAAAAGGCTAGATGTAACATAATGAGGAGGAAGAAGCCATGTCATTGGAACTCCAAGAGCAAGAGGGAGAGGAGGCACAACCAATAGTGATAAAGAAGCATCATATAGCCTCGACTGTGAGAACGAAGCGGAAACGAAATCACAAGAGAATGTAACTGTGATATTTGCCTTGCCTGCAGATCTGGAATGCAGCCATCATTGCTCATGAGACAAATTAGATTACTTGGAAGATGAAAATGCAGACTTATGGCACTTAATGTAGGAAAGATTCAAAGTACTTACAAGAAAACTAGTTTCACAATTAAAATCAAAATTTTACTATAATTATGCTTTCTAAGGAAGTTTACATTAAATCTTACAGCAAATAAGCACTAGACACTTGTGCCTAGGAATCATAAATCATGCCATGATCCCATGAATGACCAACTCTCTGTGATAACAGAATAATTTGCAGACTCCTAGAACCTGTACTTAATATCCAGATGCAGCGACAAAAAGTAACTTTGCTTAGGGTCAAATTTCATAAAAGATACAATCAAACAGTGAAGAACTACTTGGTTTTCTCTAATCCAAAGCAGTGACGTAAAACCAAGTTAATTTGCTATAGCCAGACCTCCAAGAACAATCCTTTGCTGAAGAAGGAAGAAAGATGACCAGAAGCAATGAGAAGGACCTGGTCCATCAATTATACTGCTAAAGCTGCTTATCACAAGGAACCAAGGGCAAAATATTCCAAAACTTACATCTAGGTCCATCAAGAGATTCATCATGAGGACTAGAGAGAAAAAGAGGCACAATACTTCCTTGAACAAGGGGACACCTAAAATAGTTTACCTCATCTACTAATTATACTTCGAATTTCCCAGTTATCTTTAGGAAGAGATGAATAAAAGAGTCTCAAGAACTGTTTCAAGCCTGGTAATGAAAAGTATAAATCCAAAAGAAAAGGGCCATATACAGTCAGAGGACATTGGCTATACAACATTAGAATGGAAATTTTGGATCCATCCATCGTTGGGCCTGAAACACTTTCATCAGATAACAAATCATCAAGAATTAGGTAGATACTTTAATCATCTGATGAAATTTATAAATCTCAGTTTTTTTTTTGTTTTGTCCGAAGTAGTAAATTTAATAATCAGGTCAGAGGGAGAGGCCAAGTTCATGGGGAGTATCAAAGATAGACCACAGGGGCAGAAAAGGGGAAAAAATAAGAAGAAAGTTCGGTTTAAACTTAAGACATCTGAGAAAAAAATGAAAAGTTGTAAATGCATAACAGAAGAAGCCTTGCTTTATTAGTTCATGTCAAAATATTTAAGAAAACAAACCTTCCATGCAAGACTTTAATAAAATCAAGTTCCTGCTCATCATCCAATGGGAACCAGTGCTTTTCAACATTTGAGCTTTCTGCCATGTTGAAACTCAACACCTAAATTTAACCAGTAGACAACTAATTACTATCACCAGGCATATGAGAAGAAAAGAAATCTGAAACAGTAATTATGAGAAATATATTCCTCCTAACCTTTTCATCCTCTATGGTCCACTTGTAACTTCCGCAGAGCTCATAAAATGAAAATAAATCACCCTGACAATACAAGTGAGCCAGTCATATTCCAAGAACTGATACATAAATTAATAAAGAATACTTTTGACTTTAAAATTTCACCTCAGGAAATGATGGATATATCGGCATCTCACGGCCAACATCAAGCTTATCGCTTTGTGCACTCAACATTGACAAAGAAGGAACTCCAACATAAATGCTACCATGTGCTTGACATACCACAACACCTCCATTCCCAAACACCGAGGAAAGGATTGTCTGTTCACAAAAACAAATGCAAATACATGAAAGCATATTACATAAAGAATAAGGAGACATCATCTTCCTGACTTGGACTGACATTGGACATGAATCATGTGGCTCAATAAGGACCAGGGGAATTAGAACTATCCAACCTGATCTTAGTCCATATGAAATTCAAAATGATAAAAATGCATGTAAAAATTATTAATTTCCAAAAGCTCCAACTGAAGTTATGATAGGAAACAAAAATAGGTAACCATACAGGAGCACACTCTAAACTCAACTTCTCAAAGAATACAAGCAGAGTTCATTGTCTTACTCATTGATATCCTCTGGTAGAAAAATAGTCCTTATGAATTCATTTATTTCAGAATGATTATGGGTCCATGCAAAATAGTGAACCGCTTGTCAACTATCAACTGTCCACACATGCACACATGACTACATAGCATGACGGGGAAATGACAAGAATTCATTCAGGAGAAACCCAGTCAATCAGGATTCATTTTCATGCAGACATTGAAGATCATATATATGACAAATGATATAAATTCTACAACACCGAGGACATAAAATAATAGCCTTGCAAGATACTCAACTCATCCAAGTCTTAATTTACTCTATGTTACATTTCAGAGTCAATACATGAAAATTGCTACAAGAGGTTAACAGCTGGGTCTTACAGTGTTTCCAGGAGAAATTGCACAAAGTCGTCCTGAAGATTTGTCCACTGTTGCTATTCCATCATCCATTGAAGCATACTGAATATATACGCCAACTGTTGGGCCCCCTTTCATAGCAAGCTAAGCAATAAAAAGTGTTGTAGAATACATGAGAAACATAAACAAGAACAATAAATCAAAACTCAAAACTCAGATAGGACATTTTCAATGCATTTTAGGATAGGCACAAGATTGTGGGTCATACCATGTAACAAGCACCTGGTACCAGGAAAATATCATCTGGATGAATTCTCAGGGGCGCATATACTTCTATCTTTATTGATTGACTCAATATTTCATGTCCAGATTGCTGTCTAACACTAACCTGATTCCAAGATCTACCCGTAAACTTACGTAGTCTGAAACTTTGAATCGATAAACATGACAAAATAACAAAGGGAAAAAAGAGAGTGTGTTTGTGTGTCTCTAACAACGAAACACAAAGAAAAATGAATAAACATGCATTTGAATATAAAAGGCACGACATCAAACCGGGAACTCACATAAAGTGTTGTGAATCCAAGATCTTTAGCATTGATCGTAAAGTTTGGAGCATTAACATATCCACTGGCATCACTAGGCATACCATTCTTGTCAACAAGTTCAACTATAGGATCCTCGATGTGCACATGAATTTTCATGTACGCATACTGCACCAAATGCTCACAAACATCAAGATTTTGAGGATTAAAACAATTACCACACAAGTGTAACTTGGCATATGCTAGTGTTTGCAGGGCCACACAAACACAGACTGTCCTTTTCTACACAGAATTTTACGATTGAGTAAACAACATAATACAAAATGGAGGATAAGAGAGCATGAGATGTCCCGCTAAGAAACAAAAAGATCAAACAGGAGAGATGAACTAGGTTACGAAAATTTGTAAAGCAGTCTATCTTTCCAAATGCATGGCCCCACAAATATCAAATACATTTACAACTAGGTCCAGTTAAAGCAGGGGCCAGAACAGGAATACTACTAGCTCCCCAAATAGCATTAATCAGATCGATCCAAACCTGATTAGAGTCAAAAGCATTCCCATCCTTAATCCCAGCCATTAAATGTATGGGCTGTGACTGTCCTTCCTGAAATTATTAAGATAAGAAATGAATACTAGAACAATACTTGTGTGTGTGTGTTTGTGTGTCAACCAGACACCATAAAACGCACCATGAGACTTATTTGTTCTCCTGATACTATTTTAATCCAGTCCACATCAGCAACTTGAACCTGCAATACTTCCATGAAACACTCCATGAGTGAAATAGAAAATAAAATACAAGAATAAAGGCAATATTATTATCACATGAGCTGAAGGAGAAAAGAAGTGAAAGCAACTGAGAGTTTATAAAGTCCAAGGGATAATTGAACGGTGCAAACAAGATATTAGTTAAATTGACGTGCTGATATGGAGCATGTATGACTAAGGGGCACAAAAAAATCCTTCAGGAACAACAATTAATGTTTTCTGAATGATGCAGAAATTAGATTCATATATGCATTACTATCCTTGCATATGAAAAATAGATCCGCTGTTCAAAAAACCTATTTTGGAAATAGGGAAGTTAGTCTTATAAAACTGATTATATGCATCTGTGCATCACCATCCTTGCATTTATGTTAGTATTTAACAACTAACATGTATTGGCAGACATATTGCAATAGCAACACTTCGTAAGGTAAACAGTTACCATTGAAAAAGACTGTTGCATTACATCAAAATAACATATCTAGGCATTTAATCTTATTTAATTGGTGAAAAATAAAAATCGAAGAGAATAACAATGCCATGATAGAGCATGAAGTATGCTTTGAAGAAAAGAATGCACATTCCAGGGGAGAGGATGGATTGATTGATTTTGCTTTGTAGCATAAGAAAATCTCAATTTTTTTTGTAAGGAAAGGTGGAATTTCTTAACACTTTGCTTAATTTGATGACATTAGCAATTTCTCAAGTTTCACCAGTATGCTTGACGAAAAATTCTCTTTCCACCAGAGCCTCTTTTTCTCTAAGAACTTCTGTGATTTGTCTATTGTATGTTTGGCAATGCATTTCCAAAGTGATCTTGGGTTGAAATATCATCAAATTGATGCTTTTTGTTGGTTTGATATGGATAATTCAAAAACATTTTAAAGCACCTGTCTTGGCAAAAACACTACAAATGCACCCCAAACACACCATTTACATAGTCTACTAGCTTTCTGTATCTTTAGAAAATAAAAATTTAATCAATGTCAGTGGCAATTTTGTAAAACTGAGAAATTTCACTTGAATAACTGTATAGTAAGATAATAGATGAAACAAATTACCACAGCAGAAGCTGAAGTAGGAGGAATAAGCCCAATATCAGATATTGAAACAAGTGCAGTCCCCAACATTTTAGGAAGGAGCCTCAACTGAAAGCATTGTAAGCCTGGTGGGGGCTGAGCAACTTCTACCACTTGAGAATCATTCACAACAGCTTCCCATAAACAGCTCCCTCCAGCAATTGAAAGATTTACCTAAATAGAAAAAATGCTTGTGTAAGATGTGGAAGTCTGAAATTCATGATTAAGGGATCATATAGCAGCAGCAGCAGCTAAGACTCAAATCCAAACTAGTTGGAGCATGCAATTTTTGTGCCATCTGGCTCGATCATAAACTAAATCCACCTCAATATGGAACCAATACTCAAGTAACATTCTATACCTTAAGCATTTGGAACCAAATCAATGAGATTGAAGTTTGAACATGCCTATTAAAAGCAATAGTTGATGGTACAAATCTAAAATTCCACAAGTAGTATGGACCAAATCAATGAGATTGAAGTTTGAACATACCTATTAAATGCAATAGTTGATGGTACAAATCAAAAATTGCACAAGTAGTATGGACTCACAAAAGGACATTAAACATCATTTATCCCATCCAAAACAACAGTTATCATAAATAGCAAAAAAGAATTTTCAAAGAAAATGACTGGAGCAGCACATCAAAGGAGTTTTTTGGACAAGAAGCCCTTCGCAATTAGCAAGCTCATATTTAATCACGATTGTGCTTTCAATACGACAAACACAATCCACATAAAAGAAAACGATACAGATAACATTGCTGAGAGAAATATTATCTCCCATAATCTGATGAAAAACCAACTCGGCATGCAGAAATTGGGTTTTTAATCAGGGGTGACTCTCTCTTGAAGCTATTCCAACCATTGTTGCAGATATATGTTAATCAACATGTCAACTTTCATTATGAGAGTTCGCTTTTGAATTGTCCTTGATACACAAAATTTGATGTCAAAATGCACAGGTGCAGCTTGACGCATACAACATGAGGCAAGGAAAAAATTGAAAATGTTTAGTTGGAAAGGAGCATTAAGCATCTATATTGCACAGGAAATTGAGATGTAGCTTTGAGCACTTCATATTGCGTAGGCATTGAGCACTTCATATTGCATAGGAAGATAACTCTTCCTTTCTCCTTTGTTGACTCAGAAAAGTTACAAAAACATCAATCAGCAAGGTTGTGAACTTCTTCATTTCACAAGAAACAAAATACCAAGTGTTCTTGGTATGTGATTCAATTTCTCAAGCCATCATTCTCTCTCAGTTTGCAATTAACTAAACACCAATCCTGTCATATAAAAGTATCAATAATTCGTTTATTTGAGTGACAGTTTTTTATTAACATGACAAGAATGTAACCTGCAAACAAACAATAAAGTTGTCTGTTTTCTGCTGATGTAAAACTAGCAAAACAGGCAATAAAATGATAAAGATGGTCTGCATGTGCAAAACATGATGACTCCCTCCCTTGGAAGAAGTAGAAATTTCATGAAGTCACACACAAGTCATTAAATGTCATTAAATAAGCTCAAAAGAAACTGGTAGTGCATATTTATTAAAAAAAGCAGGTGACACAAGCAATTATTAGTCTGGCACTGGAATCTACCTTAGCATCGGGATTGAAATACAACAAGTTGAACTCTGGATTCACTCTCAAAGAAGAAACAAGCTGCATATTTGTACAAATTTAGACGAGTCAAACTTGAGACAGCAATAATTGATCAATATGAACAGAAGGTATAGAAAAAACACATGCAGCATAACATGAACCCAACTTAATAAACTATCATCTGAGATTTGATGTAAAATAACACGAGCATACCTGCAACTTTACAGCATCTGTAAGAACATTCTCTAGACTTCGCAACTGAGCCAAATAATGACTACCGAGGGCATCATCAAGACCAATAACAGTGGCACGAACAATACACTGAAAACGAATATTCAACACCTCAGATTAAAATTTTCATAAATAAAAAGGGAACATTGATATTGATTTTTCATTATTTTAGGAGGATGTGTAATTCACATATTTACAGAACGGGCAAATATTGGGAATACTTGCTCCTTATGAAACTTACCAGACTATTTGCCTTTCATGCATGTATGAGCATGTGAATATTGAGTGTATGTGGGGTGGGGGTGTGCGTGTGCGTGTGCGTATTTGTACATGAAGATACCTTTGAAACATTCTTATTCAGCAATAGAGTTTCTTTCTTAAATAAAAAAATTCCTTAAATAAATCTCAGAACAATTTAAGAAAAGCAAGGAGGCATATAGAATGTGAAACGAATACATGAAATACAAAAAAAAAAAAAAAAAAAAGCAAGTTCTGGCAGTACTTCTCCTGATTCATTTTGCAAGACTAAGAACCTCTCCCAGCTGGATTTCAATCTCTGCGACTCATAAGCATCAGCCCACCAATATGCCAGTCCTTCACAGCTGCTCAACTCCCACCTCAGAGAAAGAGAAGATGAGTTTGCAAAAGCTTCTCCAGAAACACCTATGGCAACTGCAGCCACCCTAATAGTTTGCCCATTTGCCACAGTAACAGGGGTGGTGCGGATTTGCCCTGTGCTACGATCAGCAAGAGATGCGAACCTTATGGCATCATGTCTGTTAACTGAACAACAACAACCAAGCCTCAATACCAAACTAGTTGGGGATGTCTGTTAACTGAAGAGTGCCACAATTCAGCCAATTGCATGCAAGGTAAGTCAAAATAAAATTATAATTTATTGTCATTCATGTCTGGGATGAAAAATTTTAATATTCACCGGGTTCATCAACGATAAGTGCAATTGAAGATGGAAAGCTGCATGTAAGAGACAAAGCAACTTCTGCTATTGCAGGCAGAGAGTGGTCATCTCCAACCAAATTCCCGCGTTTGAAAACCAAATCCTGAGTCATATCAAACAGACAGAAATGTTATGACTTTTGTAGTAAATAGAGCACAATACAAATGCTTTCGACAAAAAGAACTACAATAGTCTATAGCTCCAAAACACAATATATAACTTACAAATATCCCCAGAGTTTGGCATGAGACTCTGTACATACTCTGATAGCTGCCAGAAATCCGACGTGCATGAATTCCATCTTTACTGGAAGCATGCTTGTCACCCGATATTTCCACAGTTTCAAGATAGTCAACATCTTTGTCCCATGGTGCTGGTCCACCAAGAAGCATGATATCTAAACTTGTTCCAGGGACAAGATACAAGCTCTCCAAAGGCTCCAGGTGATTGCTTGCTTCAACATGACCCAAATCAAGCCAATACCCACCAAATTGGCTTCCATCTACTACCTGATGCACTGTAAGTGGTGGATATGCTGCAATACGTGATGATGCCTTCAAAATAATGGACCCATGAAACGATTGATCCAAGTGATGTTCTTTCGACAATGTTGCCTGCAGCATGGTCTGCCCAGGACCGGAAGCATATATATAGGCCCATGAACATGGTGGACCATAAACTGATTCGTAGAGGTGAAAAGCCCCCAGTTTTTCTGCAATACGTGCCTCCTCTGTTGCATTGACAATGACGAAAGACTCACTTCCAACTTTCCATTTTACGAATAGATGAAAAGCATCACATCTATAATAATAGGAACCTGCAAACATGAAATTGAATTGAACAAAAGAACATGAAAGTGAAAACATTTATAACCAAAAGCACATTCCTGATGATTTTGAGAAAGGGCTTCACCATCTGATGCTTTCATTGTTACAGCAGCTGGAAGATGTGATCTTACAACAGTCTCTACAGGGAAGTTTTGAAGCATAATCATAGATGATGGTACAGAAACTTCAATGACCACCTTTTACAAGAAAAGGATACATTAGTTCATATAGATGAAATTAATCAAGGGAGCACAAGGAAGCAATCCAGATAACAAGATTTCCCGCGTGAACATTGTTCAACAAAATCCTGCATATCCAGATATTGCTGCATTATTACTGACTTGAAGAGATTGACTAGAGTTTCCATATTGACATGGTCATGACAAGAAAGAGACAGATTTCAAACAAACACGCAGGTTTTGAGGCTTTGGGAAAGAAATATATAATCTTTAATCCATGTGCCTTTGCGCCTCTTAAACAGGACAAGATCAATAAATAAAACAAATAAATTAAATTCAAAAGCCCAAGAAAGAAAGAAAAAATGTTGGGAATTCGCTAAGAGTACACCTCCAGCCGCATTAATGATAATATGCAGGTGTCAATGGCCCATGCCAAAGCACTCAAAATAAAATACAAACAAGTGAGAGGAGAGCAGAGGACAGACACTGTATACTGCATCACATATTGAAAAAAGAGTTCAAGGCACAGCATTGTACTGATAATAGGAGCAATTCAATGTATATTAAAAAAAAAAACCTATTTAGATATTGCAAGGCTTCAACTTCACACTATGCTTTGAGCAACTAGGAATAAATTGTTGGATGTGCATGTTAGCTAAGGTAATCCTTGTACATGTACTTCCACGATTAAAGTAGTTCACCACCACAGTTAGCAGATGCACACATGACAAACTCCTCCATTGGAGTTTGTTGAACCATCCTATCTGTTTGCCAGTGAAATGACAAGTTGACTTGTTTTGCCATCCATGCAGCACAAAGCAAGCATGATGGGACCCACTTAAAAGATTTGCAAGAAAAAAAATTAGAACTCTGACATGACCTGCTTCTATACAAAAATTATAAGAGAAAGCACTTCCTCATATTTTTATTTAGATTTTGATCTGGGGTAATCTTTCAAATAGGTCTCATTTTATTTTATAATAAAATAAGAACCAAATTGATTCCTTTATGTTGCAACTGGAAACACTAGACTTCCATCAGACTTAATACCATCACGGTTCAGCTCCAATTCTACCCTAATCCACTTTTTATAAGTTTGATGCCAGTGGTGTCATAGTGTATTTGTGCAGAAGTGCTGAAGCAAGGAAAGCCCATCTTTTGTTGAGCAGCTTGAGCTGTTCGCCTAGTCAAAACCTACCTTCTTTCTTAGAGATTCTAGTATGTGGGGCAAAACTGCTAGATTTCCACAAAGCTAAGATGACAGAGAAAGGGCTAAAATTTGAAGGTGGTGACTAACAGCTTGACTGGCCAAAACTTCTCATTGGAATTTCTATAAAGTGCAAGTGGTAACAAACATGGTCTTGAATACAACGTTAGATGCCAGTTACAAAGCAAAAAATGTGACAACTCCTAGCTAAGAGGCCTTCAATGTTGTGCCAAGTGATAGGTGTGCAGCTCAGGGATAGGATGCAAATGAAGGGTGGGGCATTTTCTATCATTCTCTCCTCTGAGGCAATGAGAGAAAGTCAAGTTAAGGGTATGTTACTTCTTTTCTATTTCTCTTTACATTGTTGCTATTGTGGCTCAGATTTGCTTCTTCCCTCGTCACTGGGATTCCATTTTTCATCTCTTTCTTAGCTGTTCACTTTCCCTTTAACATGAGAATTTCATTTCTTTTTATTTCTTGCCTATTGATATTTTTCCCAATGGTTCAAATTTTACTTGGATAAGAAATTGAGAGTATTTTTTGTGATAGTCTTTTAAAAAGGTTCCATTTTATTAAGCCAGTAGATGAAGGAGAAGGGCCTGAAATATGACACAAGTTAGCCACATTAATATGCTATTTTTTTGCTGGGTCTTACCATTATTGCCTAGTATTGTTGGTAGAGTAAAATGGGTAATTTGTCATGTCAATCGGCAAATATAAATATTAAGGTATCAGCCTTTGGTGGAGGAGTTTACTATGTGTGCCTTTGTTCTGGACATTGTTGGATGGAAGGACTACATAAATCATCAACATGTACACACAAATATAACACTAACAAAAAGAGAAATGCTGGAGCTACACTAGGATTGGAAAAGAACAAGGGCAAAACATATCATGTACCCTGTGGAAGTGCAAGGACACTCTAAATCCGCCATCTTGAAAAGCAAAACTCATAATGAAGATTATAAAAATTAAAAACACTGCTTAAGATTTGTGCCCCTCGAGTATATGCCTTAATAAATGAGAGCTATGATATTATTACCTCGTCATGATTAGAAGAATCAAAAATGGACACTACTCTGACAGTCGCTTTACCAGGCTTTTTTGCCTGAAGTACCCCAAATGGAGATATTGACACAGTAGACGTGTCTGAAGAAAACCATTTATAATCACTGGATGTTTTTGCACAGCCTACATAAAATAACAGCTTTCATTTACCCTCAAGATATTTGGAAGCAAAGTAAACACCTTGATAACTGAGACTGAAAGATAGAAAGTGATTAACCTCCTGTTGCCTTTAGCTCCACCTCCTGGTAAATAGTAGGAGTCCAGGGAAGAAGAATAGTCTGATGTGTACCGCTTGCTCCATCCAAACTGAACTTCACTTGATCACATACCATAATTTCTTGCGCAGCACTAAGAACCTATACAAGAGAGCAGAGCTAGATATAAACAGCAGCTCAGTAAAGGCTACAGAACCACACAAAAGAGTACTATAAAGTCTCACCTTTTTTCTCTCCCGGTGCCCACTAAAATAAGTTAAAGAAGCTGTTAGTTTTCCTTGACCAAGGGAAATTGCTCTCAGAATTCTGGAATTTCGCCAGCCATGTTTGACCACAATATCCTCTGATAACATGAAAATTGTCCAGTATTCAGACTGCTCATGGTGCAACTTAAGGTCATCACTCTGTAAAAGCAGCAAACTTCTCAGGGATGACAATCAAGAAAACAAGGAGAAAGTGCCAGCAGAACATTTGGCCCGCAAAAAAGATATGCCCAAGAACAAAGAAGTCTGAAGAGACAACCACCAGCAAAATTTCAAGCACACCTAGAAAACTCAAGAATTAACAGGAAAGTGGAAATACAAGAGAATAAGATAAATTCACATAAATTCAAAATCTGGTGAGCATAGAGAGTGAGTAAAAAAAGAACATGAGTTTCAAAAAACATTTTGACATTCTTTTTAGAAGAGTTACTCTAGCATTATGACACTTCTTGTAATTCCAGAAAATACAAGATAAAAGACTTAAAGGAAGTTATTCTTCTATCACATTAAAAGCAGTTATTTAGGCAGACTTTTAAGGGAGAAATAATCAGCTAAAATACACAGCATGCACTAATATAATTGATGATACTCGCCACCTTAACATTTCAGTATCACATTGCGCTTGCAACAATAACGAAGAGGTAACAGCTGTGAACAATCCTACGAAATTGCTTTTCCATATGAACAATGAATTATTCAACTTCTTCCAAGATACTATCAAAACTTAAAATTGGAAAGAAATGGCGTGAAGAATTCACATAAGTTACTGCATATTCTGAGGCCAAAACAAACCAAAATCCATGCTTTGTGGATGCCACCTAGCCTCTAGATAAAGGTCCATCCAAGTAGTGCCAAGGTCCTGGGTTCAAAACATCATCGTTTTTTTTTCTTTCAAGTACTTTATGAATACAGTTTCAGCCTGAGATCTATCTTTAGCAGCGACTCGGGCTGTTCATTCATACAACTATAAGTTCATGTCCAGAATAAGTCCAAAAACCAACCATGATACACAGCCACAATATGGTTCATTTTCTTTTGGGGCAGAGCTGAGGGGAATCGGGTAAGGGAGGTGAGAGGACTCCACCAGTCACGTACCACAGCCAGCCATATTGACCAAAGAGAAAACAACCATGAAAAGAATTCCAACAAGTTACAAGTATGAACTACATACACCATAACTGATTTAATTTTAAGATCCCAGACGAATGTAGGATTTACCTCTGTAATATAGATTTCTTGCGCATCAGGTCCCCCCAAGAAAACCTTCATTTGAATAATATATTGACGACCAGAAACAACAAACCAACGTGCCAAGGATGGAATGGCTTTCAACCCATCAACAGGATCACCAGAAACAGGCAAGGGCATTATATATAAGCACAAAGTGTCAGGTAGAACCACATTAAGTGATGAAACTTGCATATGGCCAGCAACTCTAGTATCTTTGACAATGACAGATGTTACCCCTAAGCTCAGTGCCTGAGCAAAGCCTGACAAGTGGTCCACTTCAGCAACCGAAGAGTTCAAAACAGACCACCTATGATGTGGAGATGGAAGAGCAACCACTGCAAAATGCCAATAGATATTGAAGTTAGATAATTAAGAGCAAAGCTGATAGGGCAACCAGATGCACATAGCCCATGCAACTCTTAAGAGGCCAACACAGTTCATGGAAGACAACCAACATACCACATGCCAATTTGCCATTTCTATGCACATAAAACTCAAGAATTGAACAATAGATATCTTGCTCTGACTTGAAACCCAGGAAAAGATTTCCAACTGAAACTAGCCTTCAACAAAACTAGTTTCCACCATTCATCCTCAATATTATTCACCCACGTGCAACTTTCAAGCACAATACAAACAATCATCTAATAAAAAACTTAGGTAAAAAATTGTTTTAGATTATCTCTTAAATCAGTTATGGAAATCAAGGCAAGAACATCATCCAGTTTACAACCTAAGTGGCAAGAGCTGGTAATCTGAATCGAATAAATTTGATCCGTTACTCAAAAGAAGATGCCAAATCCTTACTTGTCTTGTTTCTGATGCAATCTTATATTTTATATTCAGTTTTAAGCTATAGCAATCATAGAATCAGAAGTGAATACTGGCAAAGAAATTAAGAATTACATATTATATGGCCATAATTCTCTCAGGCAGAGTCATCAAACTTGACAATGAACCAAACAAAAATTTTGCTGCCAAGTGCAAAAGGAAGGATTCAAGAAAGAAACCTTGCAGAATATTCCCACGAATGACTTTGAGCGTATATCGAAAGGCAGCACCAATGAGGACCAAAACAGGTGAGGGAGGTTCAAGTGACATGGCTTCTGCCACAGTTAGAACAATCTTATCAGCCAAGTGCTTAAATTGTGGCTCAAGCAAATGCACCGAAACATTCTCATGGCCAATTTCGACTCCTTTCACAACATACAAATCCGAGAATACACCCTGCACAATGAATCATCGAATACAACACTGAGTAACAAAGATTAGACCATGCATTATAATACTCAATCATATATCTCATTTTACTATGGTACGCGGCAAACAGTAGACATACACTATCTTCAAGTTCTATTTGGATGTTCAAATCACCACATAAACCACCACAATCACTGAGCGGAGAATCCCTAAGAGGAACATGGACAAGGTGGTGCGGCAATCCATCCGTTTCAGGCATCAGCTGCCACATGAATTGTAATCCAGCTAATGACGAAAACACATTATCTGCAACCAACAGAAAACCGAGAACCAACAAACATGGGAGAATAAAGATGAATCACTACCAACTATCATCATCACAATAATAATATACCGGGGCGAAGGTACCTTCACGATCGAAGGCGCGAGCTCGGAGAGTAGCGAGACCATCTAAATCAAGTTTAATAGAATTGTGAAATATCTGGATTCTGGAAATATTGTCAATAAAGACCTTGCAGCGAATCACAATGCCAGTGTGTACATCAGCAGCATAAATAGCTGTCTCCTTCCGAACGGTAAAGGGAGCAATTGATCTCAACCGTGCACTGGTTGAACAGTGGCTGTAGCTTAAATTATACTCAGGTATAACTGATAGAATATCGTGATGATCCCATGACCTGTCAAGATTTACTCAATCAAAACAACTTAGAATAAAATCACTAAAAATAATATATATATATATATATATATATATATATGTGAATTAGTCATTACCATTTAAAGCAGCCATCACTTCCTTGGAGGCGATACTCGACGGGACGCGTCATTTTAGGAGGCAACAGAATATTGACATCGGTGACGTGAGGTCCGGGGCTCAAATGTGACGTCGTTTTGCCGACGACAATGAGAGTAGTGAAAGCTACCAAAAACGCAGCAAAACGCAGCACCTTCATCCTTCGATTACTGGTCGAGTCAAAGCATGGTGGAGGTGGTTTTTTCTTGGAAAGTAATTGCTGAGCAGAAAAGAAAAGGGAAATGAGTTCAGTTCGAGCTAAAGCTGAGAATGGAAGGAAAAACCCTAGAAAGCAGGGTTTTAGCAAACTTTTCAGGAGAGAGAGAGGGGGGGGGGGAGTAGTGATGCTGCCGTTAAGTTGGAGTGAGGTTAGTGCTGCCCCGAAAACATTTGCCATGTACCCATGAGTTTTAATTAATTAACTATCCCTTTTTAAATAAAAAAAAAAAGTTGGGTATTTGTGGTAATTAAAACAAATATTGAAAAGAAATTATTCAAGGATTTAAATTTTTAATAAAAAAAATATTTGGAGGGAAGATATTTCTTTTTGTCAGCGGCATGGCATGGGTTTTTTAATTAAAACCTAAAGCAATTAAGATAAAGATTTTAATAATTTAAATTAAGGAGAAAAAATGTATTCCTCTAGTCAAATCTTTCATTCCTTATTCATTAATTCTTTTTGACGAAATGTATTTTTTTATTAGAAAAATAATTTCTTAAATGAAAAATTATCTTTTTGATTTGAAGTTCAAGAAAAATGCGAGATTGTGATTAAAACAGGGTTTGAATTTTGAAGCATGAAAGTTATGTTCTGTTTTTTCATTCTCCCGCTTTCATTTTCTCTGTGTTGATATAATTATTTGTGAGCAACAGGGAACAAGAGATTTCATGTGTGGGATTTTGGTTGGATAATTATGCTGTGAAATACTTCGGTGGAACTGTATGGTAGTGTTTT
>Ga0325403_1000271_pt1 | contig 32688 bp, 17 predicted proteins | sample PopdelMetagenome_19_FD_205665 | JGI IMG/M metagenome (GOLD analysis project Ga0325403, IMG submission 205665) | Populus deltoides microbial communities from Bellville, Georgia, United States - Xylem-PdKOR-R4 | ecosystem: Host-associated > Plants > Phyllosphere > Stem > Wood/Secondary xylem... | reverse complement strand
AAAAAAACAGAGTGAAAAGACATATATTGTATTTCAAAAAATAAAAAAACCCCTTTATGTTAAGTTTAGAATTCTCGACTTGGGAGATTATTAGATAACTTTACTATGCTTAAAAAAAATTAAAAAAGACACTTATATACCTAATCAATTTTTTAATGATTAATGAGTTGCGAAAAAAGATTGAAATACATCCAGTACCAAATAATTTATTTTTTTAATATAAAAGTAAAATAATTATTATATTATAGCAATGAATAATCAAATATATTCCATGGCTATAATAAATTTGATTTTTATTTTAATTTTTTTTGTTGTCGTTATGTTATATCATATCATAGAAACATGACCATGTTATAGTTGGCATCCCCTACCGTGCAAAAGTTGCTGTTCATGATGTCTATGATATGAAAAGGACAACATGATTTGATACCCACGGATTTCATACGCTATGAAAATGATATGGCCAAGTGATTGACGCAAGCAACTTTGTAAGCTTAGGCATATAGTATTAATCTTGTACCAAACAACCTGTAATATATGGTGTAGGATTTTTCAAATCGAATGACTTCCTCCCCCACACAATCTATGGATCCAAAGATTTTTTTTTTTTTTTAGATTTTTACTCCGGTGGCCGAAGCATACCCACAATCTTTTTCTTGAAAAAAAAAAACATAGAATAAGGTCGGAAAAAGATTGGGAGCCGGTGGACGGAACCCAAAAAAAAATAAAATTCAAAGACCGGACTTGTACTTACTGACAAAAGAGAGAGAAGAAGAAGAAGAAGAAGAAGAATGGACGGGGCTTGCAAAAAGCAAAGCGTAGAAACCTGAAAAATCATTTTCTTGACAAAAACACAACATTTACATCATCCTTTTCTTACTTAACCGATTTGTGTTGGGACAACTCAAGACAACCTTAACTTCTTCATCATTTGCCCACATGTGACTTGCACCCCCCGACCACCCGAATTTCCACTTATACCCTCCACAAAATTAGCTAATCCAACTACCTACCCTCCATGTAGCCCTATCATACCCCACCCAACCCCACCCGAAAAAAGGAAAAATAAAATAAAATAAAGTGATTAACCTGCCACGCCATACATATCTCTGACCCGACATTTAAATTTAGTAATAAATTAAAATAGGCCGGAAAAAAAAAAGTCAAAGACAAATACCTTCCCATCCCTTAAATTCAGTTAACAGTAACAGTCAGGTTTTTTCTTTTAATATTTTAATCGATAAATAATAATTTCCACCACTGGTATTCTCTAAAAATCCTAGTTCCCTCACAGTCAGGTAACATTAACACATTATTAAACTACCCGAAGCCCTGCCCAATCTGCCCGCCTCTGTTCTACCAAGTACGCGAGTAGTACTCCACCTTTCCTTTTGCCGTCTCTCTCTCTCCCTCTTTTCTTATTTTAGATTTATTTCTCCTCGATACTCTCTCTCTAGATTCTCGATTTTCTCTCTCTAAATCGAAGCGGGGTCTCGAGTTTTTCTCTCAATTTAACGGATCCGGAGATATAATTGGATCGTTTGGTGGAAGGAATCGCAGTTATTTTCGATTAGGGAAAAAAAAGAAATTAGGGTTTCGATTAGCTAATGGTGAATTGAAGAAGCTAGGGTTTGTTTTACCGGATCTATATAGAATCAGTTGATTAAGAGAAGACAAAAGTTTGGATTTTGGGTTTTATTTCTTGGAAGGAGAGTGGTGGATTGATGGTACTCGAGGGGGAAAATGCAAGGCTATGCTGCATGGAAGGGAAGGTGAGGAGAGGAAAAAGGATCATCGGCACATGTGGACAGGTCCCACACGTGGTAATTCTGCTGTAGCTGGTGATGATGTTTCTAATTCGTTTTTCAAGGTAATTCTTTTTTTTTTTCTGTTTTAATTTTTGGGGTCTTTTTTTTTATTTAACATTTTGGGGTTTTGATTTGTTTGTTTGGCGGGACAGGAGGGTTAATTGGGTTATTGTACATTTGTGGGATTGAGAGGGTATTGGATCAATTTTATTGTAATTCTATGTTATCTGGATTGTATTGGTGGAAGATTTGGATAAACGATTGCAATGGGAAAATTGCCTGTGTGATATAGGAAATTTTGGGAGATGAGCTTGAATTTGAGAGTTTTGATTTTCTTTGATTGGTGTTGACATTGACACTCCATGACTGTGCTTTGGCGAAGTATGTTTTATGAAGTTTGTATTGGGTTTCTTGGTGCTGATGTTGCTATTCTTACACTGATTGTATATGGAGTTTTTATAGGGTTTCTTGGTGCTGAAGCTGCTATTCTTACACTGATTGTATGGTATTCTGGGAAGTGTTGAGTTATTATGGGGTTTTTGTAATGTATGGGCACAAATTGATGTGTCGAAATCGAAGGCTTTCTCTTTTGTTTTACGTTTTAAGGACTTTTCTTCAACTTTGGGCAAAATTGGGTTGGTGGAAAATCTTTTTCCTGGATTTATGAATTAAAAAAAGAGTCAGGCTTGTATATGGTTTATAGTAAAAAAGGTGATACATGTGCTGTTGTTTGTTGAGCTAGTTAGCGTCATCCTCAAAATGGTATTAATGCTGAGTATATAGCTCCTGTAAGCATGGATACAATGTGAGATATGTTGGTGTTGCAATTCATCAACAAGTTCATGATGTGGAAAAGATACATAAATATATAAACTGTCAGTTGTGGATTTTCTTGGGGTTGATTAGTTAAATTGTCTATATTTCATGTTTTTGCTGATTAAATTGCCAAAGCATACCCCCATACCTTCATTAGAGGAAGGCATGCCCCTTTTTTCATGTTTTAATTTCAGTCCCATTACTCGTATGGATAAAAGCTGTACCAGCTGTTGAAATTATTTTTACCTCATTTCTTGTAAAATAGCTTCAGTAAATATGGATTTGTAATTGGTTACATGAGTTTAGAGTGTATGCAGGTGTTATACAATTTTTAGCATTAGATAGCTTAAAGTTTGGCTTGGCATTAAGCTGTATACAGGTATATTTGGCATTAAGGTTTGGTTTGCAAAGATTTGTCTTGGAATTCGTGATATGGGGTCTGTACTGTTTGTGTCTATTGATTGTGAAGATTTTAATTACAGGATGCTGTCATGCTATTGGATCCCTGGGGCCTTCTTAGTATCTAAATAGTTTAGGAAGGGGCTGTGTGACTCTTGCAGAAGTTTCTTTCTTGAAATCAAATATCACAGTATGTGATATCTGGTTGGGCTAGAGACTTTTGGGTAAGGTGGTTTAAAATTCAACTGGTTAAATAATTGATGATTTCCAAAATTGTGAGTTTATGCAATAATTCCCATCACTCTCTGCTGTCACACGGATGCTAATTTTAACTGCCCAGCATTACTTGGAACAAAAAATTCAGTTTTTCTTCCTTTGAAACGTTTTTTTTTCCTTTTCAATCAAAGTTTTTTTTTTCCTTGTGTATACAAGCTGAAACCAGAGTGATTCAATTAAATCTTTATCGCCCTTGATGACTTCTTTCAGGCTTTCATGTGAGAATTTTCACTGAATGATGATTAAGTTAGCTTTATTGATTTGATTTTGTTAAGTGCTTAATTATTGAAACCGAGAGAGGATGGTTTGTCAATTTACTGAAGCTGGAGCTTTTGAATCCACAAAATTATAAATGTTGATCAAAATGTTAGAATAATTAGATAGTATAATCAAGTAATGATATTCCATTATATTGTTTTGCCAAAGGTCTGTTTTGACAAGTTGTTCTGCATCTCTGTATTTGAGTAATGTTTATTTATTCTTATTGAAATGATGATGCAATTTTGTTTAGTTCTTTTTTACTATACAAATTGCATAATAGTTCACCAAAACTCCCATTTTGTATTTTCCCCTAACAGGATGGACGCAAGATCAGTGTTGGAGACTGTGCTTTGTTCAAACCACCCCAGGACTCCCCGCCATTCATTGGAATAATTCGTTGGCTGACTAACGGTAAAGAGAACAAGTTAAAGTTAGGTGTAAATTGGCTTTATCGACCTGCTGAAGTAAAGCTTGGCAAAGGCATCCTATTGGAAGCTGTGCCAAACGAAATATTCTATTCCTTTCATAAGGATGAAATTCCTGCTGCATCATTACTCCATCCGTGTAAAGTTGCGTTCCTTCCCAAAGGTGTTGAACTTCCATCAGGGATTTGCTCATTTGTGTGCCGGCGAGTTTATGACGTTACGAACAAGTGTTTATGGTGGCTAACTGATCAGGATTATATTAATGTGAGTGGTAGATGTGCTTCTTGGCCTTTTGCTTTGATTTGTCAATACTCTGGTAATTAATTCTCCTCCTCCTTTTCTCTTCACAGGAACGTCAAGAGGAAGTAGATCACTTATTGGATAAGACACGCTTAGAAATGCATGCAACAGTGCAACCAGGTGGACGCTCTCCAAAGCCAGTGAATGGACCAACATCAACACCTCAGTTAAAACCTGTTTCAGATAGTGTACAGAATAGTGTTTCATCCTTTTCTTCTTATGGTAAGGGAAAGAAAAGAGAACGGGGCGATCAGGGCTCTGAGCCTGTGAAACGAGAGCGCTTTACAAAAATGGATGATGGGGATTCTGGCCATATTAGACCAGAAAGCATGTGGAAATCTGAGGTTTCTAAATTTACAGAAAAAGGAGGACTTGTGGATTCTGAAGGGGTTGAGAAATTGGTGCATATAATGCTCCCTGAGAGAAATGAGAAAAAAATAGACTTGGTTGGTCGGTCAATTCTTGCTGGTGTGGTAGCAGCCACTGATAAGTTTGAATGCTTAAATCAGTTTGTGCAGCTTAGAGGCTTGCCAGTGTTTGATGAATGGCTGCAGGAGGTCCATAAAGGGAAGATTGGTGATGGTAGCCCCAAGGATGGTGATAAATCAGTTGAGGAATTTCTGGTAGTTTTACTTCGGGCACTCGATAAGCTCCCTGTAAATCTTCATGCTCTGCAAATGTGTAATATTGGCAAATCTGTGAATCTTCTGCGCACCCATAAGAACTTGGAAATACAGAAGAAAGCGAGGAGCTTAGTTGACACATGGAAGAAACGTGTTGAGGCGGAAATGGATGCAAATGCAAAGTCTGCCTCTAACCAAGGTGTCCCATGGCCTGCTAGATCACGTCTTTCTGAAGTTCCTCATGGTGGGAACAGACAATCTGGTGTATCCTCTGAGGTTGCAATGAAGAGCTCAGTTGTGCAACTTTCTGCTTCGAAAACTGGTTCAGTCAAGGCTGTACAGGGGGATACTGTTACCAAGTCCGCATCAACATCCCCTGGACCTGTAAGATCGACAACTTCACCTGGATCAGTGGGTAATAACTCAAAGGAAGCAAAACCCCGAAACACTGGTGCGAGTGCTGCCTCCGATCCATCTCCAACAGTAGCAAGGGATGAGAAAAGCAGCAGTTCTAGCCCGTCCCACAACAATAGTCAATCCTGTTCCAGTGACCATGCCAAAACTGGGGGGTTTTCTGGAAAGGAGGATGCAAGGAGCTCGACTGCTGGTTCAATGACGGCAAATAAGATCATTGTTGGTTCTTTGCGGCATCGTAAATCAGTCAATGGCTTTCCAGGCCAAGCTCTATCTGGTGTCCAAAAGGAAACTGGGTCGAGCAGAAATTCTTCTTTGCACAGAAATTCAGGTTCAGAAAAATTGTCACATTCCAGTTTGACATGTGAGAAGGCACTTGATGTTCCCATGACAGAGGGGAATGGCCATAAATTTATTGTTAAAATTCCCAACAGAGGTCGCAGTCCGGCACAAAGTTCCAGTGGAGGAACTTTCGAAGATGCATCAGTCATGAATAGCAGAGCTTCTTCTCCTGTGATTTCAGAGAGGCATGACCAGTTTGATCATAATTTGAAGGAAAAAAATGATTCATATCGAGCTAATATTACATCTGATGTTAAGACTGAGTCGTGGCAAAGCAATGATTTCAAAGAGGTGCTTACCGGATCAGATGAGGGAGTTGGGTCGCCTGCCACTGTTCCTGATGAAGAGCATGATCGGATAGGTGATGATGGTAGAAAATCAGGTGAAGTCTCAAAAGCTACACCTACTTCAACTGTGTGTGAACATAAATTGGGGAAGTTGAATGATGCTTCTTTCAGCTCCATGAATGCTTTGATTGAAAGTTGTGCAAAGTACTCTGAAGGAAATGCATCAATGTCAGTTGGTGATGATGTTGGTATGAATCTCCTTGCTAGTGTAGCTGCTGGGGAGATGTCCAAGTCTGATATGGTTTCACCGACAGGTTCTCCAAGGAGAAACATGCTTATCGAGCATCCCTGTGTGCCAAGTGGTTTGAGAGCAAAATCATCTCCATGTGATGATCCTGCTCAAAGCCAAGGTAAGCCTGTTGATGGTGTTGATGATGAAGATGAGAAGCGGGGTATTACTGTTGGTACTTCACTGTCCAAGAACACAGAGGCTAAAACAGTTCTGTTTTCGCAAGAAAAAAGCACAGGGGAGCTCAATGGACCTCCTAATTCTTCCCATGTGGATGTGCAGCAAACTGCCAAACCATGCCTAGAAAGCTATTTGAAATCAGAGGAAACATTAGTAGCTGCTGTGTCCTCTGCTAGCACAGCAGTGAAAACATCAAATTGTGGGGGCGAAGAACCGTGGGAGAAAGAGGATGGTGGCAGATCAAATGTAGATGGCATATCTGATGACAAAGAAAAGTTGCATGGTTCCGTCTTTAATGATATCAACAATATAGGAGTGCAAGTTGCGATTGAAGCAATGGAAGGATCATCATCAAACCATCTTGTAGAGTTTGATGCTGAGAACAAGAAAAATATAAATAAAGAGCTGAACATTTCTATTAAGGCAGAGCCAGCACCACCTGCTATTATGCTGTCTGATTTTGCAAAAGGAACAATTAATGAAGTGCTCCAACCTTCTAGTTCTGGTAAGGATATGGATTCTGAAAACTTGCATGAGGTGAAGGCTGGTGAAACAGATGGCAGGAGTCATTCTACTGAGAAAAATAAAATTGAAAATGAAAGTAATACAGCGTCAGTTGCCACTGATCATGAAGGTGAGTGCAAAGTGGAGAGCCTGGGAGGTAATCAGGTCAATGAGCAATGTAGTACCGGACCAGCTGCCCACAAGGCAGCACCCATACTTTTTCAGGCACCAGAACAAATAGTAAGGTCAACAGAGTCGAAGTTGGCTGGCACTGGAGCTGATGAAACTGAGGAATGTACATCTGATGCTGCTGAGGCTTCTTCTTTATCTGCTACAGGGGGATCGGAACTGGAAGCAAAAGTTGAATTTGATCTGAATGAAGGCTTTATTTCTGATGATGGGAAATATGGGGAGTCGAGTGACTTGAGAGCACCTGGATGCTCTTCTGCGATTCAGCTAGTTAGCCCTTTGCCCTTACCTGTTTCTTCTGTGTCTAGTGGGCTTCCTGCTTCTATTACAGTAGCTGCCGCTGCAAAAGGGCCCTTTGTTCCACCAGAGGATCTACTGAAGAGTAGACGGGAGCTTGGTTGGAAGGGATCGGCAGCCACAAGTGCATTTCGGCCAGCTGAACCTAGAAAAGCTGTGGAGATTCCATTAGGTACAGCTAATATCTCACTACCTGATGCAATGGTTTCCAAGCCTGGTCGCCCCCTGTTAGATATTGACTTGAATGTTCCTGATGAAAGAATCCTTGAGGATTTGGCTTCACGAAGTTCTGCTCAGGAGGCAGTTTCTGTTTCTGACCTTGCAAAGAATAATGATTGTGCACGTGATGCACTGATGGGTTCAATAACTGTTCGAAGCTCTGGGGGACTTGATCTTGATTTGAATAGAGCAGATGAAGCTAGTGATATTGGTAATCACTTAACAAGCATTGGCCGGAGGCTGGATGCCCCACTACATCCCACCAAATCATCTGGTGGTTTTCTAAACGGAAAGGTTGGTGGTTGCTGGGACTTTGATTTGAATGATGGCCCTCTTGTCGATGAGGTGAGTGCCGAACCATCACAACTTGTGAGGCATACCCAAAACATTGTGCCATCCCAACCATCCATTTCTAGCCTCCGAATGAACAGTACAGAAATGGGAAATTTCCGGTCCTGGTTTCCTCAAGGGAATCCGTATCCTGCTGTCACAATCCAATCTATCTTGCATGATAGAGGAGAGCAGCCTTTCCCTATAGTTGCAACTGGTGGGCCTCAACGGATCTTGGCTTCCTCTACTGGCAGCAACCCATTTAATCCTGATGTCTACAGGGGAGCAGTGTTGTTGTCCTCTCCAGCAGTGCCATTTCCATCTACTCCTTTTCAGTATCCTGTCTTTCCTTTTGGGACCAGCTTCCCTCTTCCCTCAGCTACATTTTCAGGTGGTTCAGCATCGTATGTGGATTCATCATCTGGTGGGAGGCTTTGCTTTCCCACAGTACCTTCTCAAGTAGTAGCGCAAGTTGGTGTGGTCTCATCCCATTATCCAAGGCCTTATGCTGTTAACCTCCCAGACAGTAACAATAATGGTGCTGTGGAGAGCAGTAGGAAATGGGTAAGGCAGGGTCTAGATCTCAATGCCGGGCCTCTAGGTGCAGATATTGAAGGTAGAAATGAGACCTCAGCTCTTGCATCGAGGCAGCTGTCTGTTGCCAGTTCACAAGTCCATGCAGAGGAGCTATCGAGGATGTATCAGGCGACCAGTGGAGGTTTTCTTAAGAGGAAGGAACCAGAGGGTGGATGGGATGGTTATAAGCAATCCTCGTGGCAGAAGGGATGAATAATGACACAATGCAGTGATCCACCTGTAAGTTTTTGTCAGTTTTTGTCATGTTCTGTAAATATATGTGCTCTTTGTGTTTCATGATTTGAAGCTGTGCTATAGCCTTTTCTTTTCTGATCAAGTGGAGGGGGAAATGTTTTTTTGAACTTGCATTCTTTTGGGCATGAGTTGCACTTAGGTTCCTGTTCACAGGTCAAGTAATTGTGTTTATTTTTTCATTGTGTTTTCAATTACAGTTCTCCTGGTCGGATGTTGGCTAACTCCAAAAGATCGTCTAACTTGTGATCTCAAGGATGGGTGGTAAGTGAGTTATTTGATGTTCAATCTCCAACCACCACCCTGTTGCTGTACTGTTGTACCTTAAAAAAGGAATCTTTCCAGGGTCATTAAGTGTTATATTCTTGAATTTGTACTGGGTGGCTCAGTTCACCGGCCCCTTTGTAGATATTTTAACCAATGGAAAACTTGCATTCTGTGACTGTGTTGCCCAGACATTTGAAATTGGTGTCCATGTCTATCAGATCGACAATTTATACTGCTGGATGCAAAATCATCCTTTTCCAACCATTCTGAGAATTAGGAGGCCTTTGTATGTGCTTTGTTGTTAAGCAATCTTTCTTCATTTATCTTTTCATTTTCTCTTTTAAACACGTACATGTAAGCAGATTGGTTCATGAATTTTGGTGCTCAAGCCTTTCTTGCTCTGGCATATGGTTTAGTTGGATGCTGTATTCCTTTTAATTTATTCTATTTTTGAACCTGGTGTAGATTATTTGCTACACACCGAGTTCTACCCAACTTTGCTACTACCTTCGCATAATGGTGTCTGAACTCTAAACTAATATAGGTTTGTTTATGACATTTTCCCATTTCTGGCCCATATTTGTTCAAAAATATTGCTCCTGCTATCATGTTTGAAAATTGGCCTTTGAGCCATCAGTTCTTGGTGTTGGATTGTCTTTAAGGATAAGAGGTAGCTGTTATTACAGTTCAATTTTTCTGTGTCATTAAGTTTGGTTGAAGCTTTGCGAGGATGGTTCATTATGGAAATTGTATTTGTATTTTTGTTCAGGTTTCAATTTTGAGGACTGAGATTCAAATTAAAACTTTTGAACCACTATAATCGGAGAAATCTGATCCAGAGTTGGAATGCATCTCGAAAATCTCTAAGGTCAAGGGTTGTCCCCGTGATTTTATGAAGCACAGGTGCCAAGTGTTGCAGGTTCATGTTTTTGGAGGCGTTAGGTGATAAGAATGGGCATGGTGTTGCGCATTAAAACCTAAATCATTTCAAACTATCTTTATCTTGGTTCTTTAGCTTGTGTTTTTGGTCTACCCAATCTTATAGCAATTGCATATTAATAAATCCAACTGCTTTGATGGTGTGCTGATGCTCAAGTATCAGGCAACGTTGCAACCCCTAAATTTGGGGCTGTTGCTTCCATGAAGTCTGGCTATGGGTGGGACGCTCTCTCCTTTTCTTTCCTTCCCGCGGTTACATAACCCTTCCCATGAATCAAGTTCCAACAAAATACCATTGGCTATGGGTGGGATGATCTCTCCACACATTCTATCTCAACACACCTATTAAAACCCTTATATTGCACAATGAACCAATAATCTCCATGAGATTTTGTTCTTGTTGTCTCTTCCATATTACGTCTCAATACACCTAAGCTACTTGAAACTTTGCACGATCAATAAATATAACCTCTGCACGATCAATAAATATTAAATCTATGACTTTCGTGTCTCCCTCTCTTTTTGTCAATCTGTTTACACAAGGTAGATAACAATGATTTTTCATCGCAAAATAGAAAAAAAAAAAGCTTAAAATTGATCATGAATAAGAAGAATTGACTGAGGTGAAAGAGTCCAAGATCAACTAAAAAAGTGGAAGGAGCAGTTAACAAGTCCATCAAGAAACTAAAAGTCACAATCGCTGAAAAGGAAGTGATCAACCAATGAAGTATAGATGTGTGCATAACCAAGCATATATACTCCTATTCAAAATGCAAGTCCTCAACATAATGATTAATAGAAAGTCAGAGATTATGCTAGAATTCATATATATATATATATATATATGTGTGTGTGTGTGTGTGTGTGTGTTTATTTAACAAAATAAATAACAATCACAACACAAGAATCAACTAAAATCACTTCTACGACAACGATACCAAACTTTATTGCAATGTCGCAGTCATACAAATTAATTACCCTAACTTAAACAAACAAGATGGTATAGAGCAAGTAAGGGTCGATATCACGAAAAAGATCTAATTCATGTCTTTATACTAGATGATTCAAAGTTAGGGGGTTTTGAGGTTATCTAAGCTATGTTATGGTAAACAGAACAAACTAATCAAGCTAAATTAAATAAATCTGAAACTTATTAAGAGAAAAACCTTAGTTTCAAGTAAACATTCACCTACAGAAATCAAAATTGATCACTGAAATGATACGTCAATTTATATTCTAAATATCTATCTTTTCTTAACATTAGTTAGTTAACCGATCTGCAGTGTAACTAACGCTAACTATTAAACAACCACAATATCCGCACTAGTAATTTAATTTAATGGCAGCCTTAAAAACTAGATAGGTTGATAAATCTAGACAACATAACTATATGCAATTTATGTTCGACTGAATTGAACGTTTTTCGTAAGATTAAAACTCTGGTTTTGATTATTAAGCTTAATCGCTTCACAAGTTCAAATATCACAACTCTGGTCTTAATAGCAAACTTAGCAGTAGATTGGTTTAGAATAATAATTTAGAGTCCGCTCTAACAATTAAACTAAACAATCGTAGAAAATAAACATAGAAAAACATTCATACTCATCATATAAATTGAAAAGAAAAGATAGAATAGATCTTACAGTTTTTAAAATCCGAAGGTTTCTGTATCCTTTTAACCAAGAAAAATAACTTAGCCTTGCATTTCTATTGAAAAACTAATAAATAGAACAAATGAGAGCATAATTTCGGGTATAGGAGAAAAGGGTGGAGTTTTTCTTTTTCTTTTTGGTCGCCCCCTCTCTCTCTTTTTATTTGATAAGAAAGCTTAATCCCCACATCCCTCCAATCCGTTTGTATTCTCTTAAAAAAATATAAAAATAGTCATTTCCAAAGGAAACAATCTACATTTGAGTAAGTTGGATTTATTTCTTCACAAAACCTGTTTGTTAGCAGAATTTAAAGGTTGTCTTAGAAAAATCACATATTTCTTATATGAGCTCCTTTTCTTTTGAAATTAAGTAGGATGATAGGTCTTTGAGTTAGGAATCCAAAAAAATTAAGTTTGCATCAAATGGACTTCTTTAACTCAAGATATTCAAGTTGGAATGACCGAAGGTCAAAAGTGGCAAAATGTGAGACTTGTCTTTGAAGGCTGGGATTTCTATCATCTTTTTTTTTCTTGCCATATATGCATAGAAAGGTATAGATGTTAGCTTTCTAATTCCACTGGAATCACTTCATTTCAACCTCTACAACTCAAATTCTGCATAAAACATCGATCAGATGTCAAATCTGTCAATATTTGACACGGGTTGGAACATGGTTTGAATTTTATCTTCAATTTACTTCTTTTCGAATCTCACATCCAAAAGTGCATTCAAAACATAAAACAAAGATTATCAAGGCATTTTATATATAAAACATGAACAAAATACTAGGTAAATGTGAGCATAACTATAGAATAATATGGTTGCATCAATAAGGTTAGAATTACTTATGTAAGTAGGATCCAAAGTTTGTAATAATATAAATAGAGCCAAATACTAATTTAAATGATGATCAACCCTACATATTAAAAATTTTGAAATTCAAACTCTTTTTTTTTCCTTGGATGGTTGTACCTTTATTTTTTTTCTTAATGCTTTGTTATTTTTCAACACTTAAATTTTCTTCATTCTTTTTATAACTTGTGTTTTCTTTGCACATTGATGTTTTAAGTACATATTACCTTTACTGCGTGTCTAAGGTCTAGAATCCTCACTTTGTTTGGTTAGAGGTAGTTGTTGCCTCATCGAAGATTCAATTCTAAGTATAGTTAATCGACAACATAAAAGATTGGCATAACTAATGGAATAAAAATTCAAAATATATTCTAGAAGCCATTAAAACATGCCTTTAAAAAAATATAGGTAAACTCATCTCTATTGCTCGAAATGAATAGTTTTCACAAGCAACGAAGACATGTTAGCTTTTGAACTGTGAAGAGCCTAAAAACCTATTATTTCTCTAAATTCTAGGGGATCAACCAGTGATAGACGTGTCCAAATATGGGTCTTTATCGTCTAACTCACCATTATAACACAAAATTACATCTAAACACACTTCTAGTGTTTTTATGTAGTCCTTTACGTTTATCGATTCTAATAGGATCATCACCACTAACCTTAGATGACCACATTGATAAATCAATATCCCATATGTAACCATACATACATATATTATATAGATCAAATGGTGTGGTATGATGATTACAACTAGTTGTGGTAAATTCCAGTCAACCAACGAGGTTGCTTATGAAAATATTGTAACATCGCCGCCAAAAAGAGGATATTAAAACATGAAATTTTACAATAATTTTACACATTTCCATCAAATATAAGCCTTTATTATGGCAATTTTGTTTTACATTTATATATGTAGTCATTCTCCTTTATTTATTAACAATTTTACTAAAAGTTTTACAGAGTTTCCTCTATATTTTAACATACCAAGTTATCAACTACTCCTTCCATGTTACAAGTCATTATTACAAACATTGTTCAATTGTCCTAGACCTTATTTCACATTATTTTAACCAAAAATCAACCCCATATATTCTTTCAACCCTTACTATATCTTGTACCATTCAGTAATTACATCATGTTCATCCCATAAAAAATTAATTATAAATAAAATCTAAAAGAGTAATAAATCTAATATCATACGTTTTTATTTTGAATTATATATATAAAAAAGATACAGTCTAACTATATGTTTTAAACTTTTCTTCCATGAATGTATATATTATGCTTACCTTACTCAATCTCTAATTAATTCATTTACTACTTATGAGTACCTTTTATTTTTATTTTTTATATGAATTAAAATTAATGTCCAACATACAACATGATTATATTATTGATGCATGCCATAGAAAAATCATGTAAGGACATACACCAACTTGCATAATAATATTTTATATATGGATTTCATACACAATTCCAAACATGGATAGAAAATATCATTACAGAAGGAGGGAGAGTAGGAGAGAGCTTTTCGTTAGGTCTACAAAATTATTTACATGTACAATATAAGTTCTGAATCTAAAGGCCAACTACAACCTTACAATTAGGTTTGCCGATACGAAAAGGTCTTGTAACAAAAATTTATTAAGAATAAGTTTGTATTACAATATAATTTGTCTTCTAAACATATATGAAAGTGAGAGCACCAATTCTTATTATCCAATCCTATAGAAAATTTCATGAAAATAGTTATAAATTTCACAATAATAATACATCAAGATATTTGTACTCGACATGAGTAAGGTCTTACTCTCAAGTTCAAGTCAATTAGTGCACTTCGATTTACATGGTTATCAAATATTTCATAACGACTTGACCTTTAATTTATCAAAAACAACTCAATTTACCATGATTCTCAAAATAGCTTAGGCAATAACATAACATTGGCCTTCGTGTTTGTAAAAATAACCAAAACGTATTTAGTCTTCGAGCAATTTTAGAGACTTCACAACATTGGTTTTTGTCTCAGCAACTCAATCACATTGATTTCCGTACAACTTTGAAAAACAATTTCAACATTGGCTTTTGTATTTACGAAGGAAATCTAATCACATTGGTTTCCAAACAACTTCATAAACAATCACAACGTTGGCTTTCATCTTGGCGAAAGCAAACCAATCACATTGGTTTTCGAACAACTTCAAAAACAATCACAACAATCCAATCGTATTTTTATTTCACGCAATTATTTACAATTCATCTGGATTCATTTCATCTATAGCATTTATAGTTACAACAAAAAAACTTAATTGACATAATAAAATTATAGGTAAGACTCTACATACCTTCTCCTCCAGTCGAGTGAGCTCCATCAACAGAAGATCTTGTCCCCCCTGAATCATAGAAATACTTTCTATTAATACATTATTTACAATCCAAATACTCATTCTTTGTATAAGAAATAATTCTTTTAATTTCATACTTAGATCACTATGTTTAACAATTTATAACAAGGCATCAGAACACTGTTTATTTACTCATCACCAGAGTTATTGAACTCAATTTTAAACGAGATTTTTTTTAGTATGCTAAGACACAAATACACAACTTTGGTGAAAAGGGTTAAACCTAATTTTTCTATTTACACACTTAAACTCATTGAAATACAGTGGTATATGAATCTGCCCTATAACATACAACCTTACTTTTCTCTAGTGTTTTATCCATATTTGGAGTATATAACTCCAAATAGGGTAAGATTTGTTTCATGTGGAATCTAACATCACTAACCACATTTTCCATGAAGACATCCACCTTAAATTTTCTCATTTGTGAATCTCAATTTCAGTTTAAAGTTTGACATTAATTTTGTCCAATAGCTTCCGATCTGACTTGTCTTCACTCAAACCTCCTTGACACTCTCAAGGATTGATTTGCATGTGTTTCTCTCTACAATATCTTTAAGAGATAAGTGACAGAAGAAAATGGCTCCCCTGTTTTTTTCTTTTGTTTTCTGTCATCAAACTCTTGTTCTTCCTAGGGTTGATGAATTTTCTCTTTTTTTTTGGTCTCTCACTTATTCATGTCTTTTTAATTTAGTCCCTAATTCTTTATATTTCTCACACTGGGCCGTACTCTTATCTTTATACATTTTATCCTTCTTTTTTTACTTATGTTTACCTTTAGACTTTAAGTTAAGAATTTTGTGCCTCATTAATGACCTCTTCTTCAATTAATTAAATTCATTCATTCATCTTCTAGGGGCTTACAAAGATAATTTTATTATCAATGTATAAATTTCTCTAATGTTAATATGAGAGCTCTCTAAATAGATATGGAAAAAACAATTATCATAACTTGTCACAACAACATAGTGGTGGTAAACCAAATCATTCATGCATGCATATCTTATTAGTTGAATAAGTTACAAAATGAACTTTATTAGAAAAGACCTTATAACATAAGTATACACTTCTAAGAGGAAAATCCTAGGGTTCTATAATAACAAGCACTCTATTAAGGGTGTATGGATTGAGTATGCCTCATATAAAAATGTATTTTTTAGCATATCAAGCACAATAAAAGATGTAGCTTAACCCTAGCATGATAACTCCTAATAAACCAATTGTTTCTCAAGCTTACAAACAACCATAAGCCAATTACTTAGCCCTACATAGCTTTTATCAAATAGCACAACTTCTTACTAGGCAATTCTATACCCAATAACATGTTTTACAATAAGGGAACCTTAATCTTCTAGCACAACAATTCCCTTCTATATATCAGCAACAGAAAAAAAGGATAAGTAGAGTATAACTAAACCAATATTTAAAAGAGATAGGACTAAAAGTACGATGAACAACAAGATTTATTTGCAATTATTTATACTCTAAATGGGTTGATAGATTGTACGTGATTACTAGAGAAATAAAAAATATTGATTTCAAATATTTTTTTCTAAAAGGATAAACAATCAATAAGGAAGCACATCACTAATTTACTAACCAATATAGTGATAATGTAGTCAACCCTTTCATAAAGCTAAAGTCGTTTGGTTTATTAGTAACCAAAATAGCTTTTCACCAATACTCCACATTGCCACCCAACTCGATCAACAGTTAGAAAGAGATGAAACTCATTTTCATGAACACTTTTATATAATAATATAAGAGATTACATTATATGACTTGGTTAAAATAGTAGAGGACCTAAGAGAGATAATAGAAAACTATGTCTTACAATTTAAGATATTGAAAATAGTTATATTTAAGTAAAAGTACATGAAGTTATTTCTAGTGAGAATGTAGTTAAACATAAGGAAAAGTTTTGTAGGAACCAAGTATTTGGATATATATACCCTCACAAATAATGTTGCCCATTATGAGAAAGTGCTACTAAAATAGGTAAAAGAGAAACCACTAAATGGGACTTATTTTATTGGTTATTTATACAATGTCGTGAATGTTTATTCACTAATTAATTTATATTCTAATAAAGAATTTAAGGAAGTTTAATAGCAATTCATATTAGTCACTGAAATAAAATATGAAAGACCATTTAAAATCACAATATTAAAAAAAATCTAAAAAGGCTCCCAAACCTGGTAACAAAAAAGTCAAAGTTTTCAAAGCAATTAAATATAATAAGTACATTTTTAATATCAAAAGAGTTAAAAAGATCTTGATCAGTTGATGTGTGGTTGAAAATTAAGCTTTTTAGCAATCACATAATCCTCATCATTAATCAAATCAAGAGGAAATAATATTATAAATGGCATGACTTTTGGAAATATGACACTAATAGTTATGTAATATTTAGGAATCAAATCTAGAAAGCTTTAGAATTTGGATGCATTCATGTTCTAAAAAAAATGATAAAAGTGGATGATGATCTATTCCTTAAAGTCAATATAATATTTGTTATCTTAAATCATAATGGGCTTATTGTACATGTACTTTTGGAAATATGACACTAATAGTTATGTAATATCTAGGAATCAAATCTAAAAAGCTTTAGAATTTGGATGCATTCATGTTCTAAAAAAAATGACAAAAGTGGATGATGATATATTCCTTAAAGTCAATATAATATTTGTTATCTCAAATCATAATGGGTTTATTGTAAAGGAAGAGCTTCAAAAGAAAACGGTTGATTGGCGATGACAAATGATGAAGTAAGTCACAAATCCTAGTACTGGGAAAACAATATATAGATTATGGAGAATTCAAATGGGTGGTTTGACAAGCCCAAGATATGCCTTATAATGAGGTATATAGGTGTCTTACCTATCTTATAATTCTCCTAAAGGGTGCAAACTTGAGGATAATGTTAAGCAAGTAATGTCTTCATAACATGCCAAGACATTCAGACCTAAGAGACCAGCTGGCAATAATTGGCATAAACATCAACCATAATCAAAGTCATTTAAACCCGGTGATAACATGAAAATAAAAAGGAAAAATCATAGTTGAGCATGTCAGGCTTGCTATGACAACAAAAAAAAATTAAGCAAAATAAACACATTCTAATTACCCCAATAAAAAAGTAATATGAAGGATGTTGTACAAAATAAGATAAAAAAAAAATGATGAGAAAAACTAAATATATGTAACGTATAATGTACAATAAATAAAAAATAAAACTATATCATGCAACTAACTCGCTATTATAGAATTCAATGCCCTTAACACACCAAAAAAATGTGAAAAAAAAACCCACATGCAATAGGCACACTACAAAATGAAAAAAACTAATCATGAAAGCAAATAACTTTAACACTACTACCCCTAAAAAAACATAGATATAAAAATGACAATCCATATAAAAATAAAATCCTAAAAACTACTTTTTTAAACCACAAAGATAGAAAGAAAAAAAAAACTTATTAGACAGCTAAACGACATGACTAGAAAGATGAAAGAAAAAAAACAATAAAAATTGAGAAATAATAAGTCAGATAACCATCTCTTTATGAAGAACCTTATTAAACCAAAGGGAAAGATTCTAAAGCATTACAAATACATGCCAAGACTCATCAAGAAAGAAATCAAAGTTTAAATGTGTAAGATAGACAGAAACATACAATAAAAAAAAACATATTTAACTTATTAAAGCAGTTGTGTAGCCTTAAAATAACAATCTTACAACTTACTAAAAAAATGGTAAAGATTTTAAGTCTTATTTAGGTAGTGAATTTTAAAAGATAAAACAAGAAAATGGCATCCCCTATTTAAAAGCAAGAATATGAAAAATAAAGGTTGAAAATGGATGTAAACACAAATCAAAAACATTCACAAAAGAAAAAGGATTTTAAATATAAAATAGAATAATTCATAAAAAAAAATTGCATGATCAACCAACAAACCAGTGTAGGATTACTAAGAATCATAAGATAACCAACCAATTAAACAAACTCAAATCCTAAAGGCTATTATTCAAACAAAAACCTCTATAAAAAAATTTAGCCACACCCCTAACCCTACCTTAAACACTGTTAGACATGTTGAATCTTTAAAAAATAAACAACCCATCCATGACCTAAAAGCCAATAAAATGAAGCAAACAAAAATAAATGACAAAAAGAAAACAAAGCCATAAAATCTTCAAGAGCAAATAAAAATTACTAAAATATGCATAAAAAAAACAAAAAAATCAATGTCACAGCAAAGAAAAGAACATAAAAAAGAAAACATTCAATAGGCCCTCAAACAATAAACAATGAATATAACACACAATTGAACTAAAAAGAACATAGCCAACGATAAAACAAACAACATACGTACTCAATAACCAATGAGAAAGAATTAAAAGACACTTACATTGCACATCATAGCCCTAGTCCTAAAGAATAATAGCCTTGTATAGAAAACAAAAAAAACAGAACAAGCTCCAAAACAAAAAAACCAATGCAAAACTTGCCAAGTAAGGAAAGGGGAAAAATTGTCAGGGAAGACAATATAACACCAACCATAGAACCAAGTAACAAATAACATGAAGAAGATCAATCACAAACCTCATAGCTATGGGCAAGCACTCACAAAATAAAAAGACAAACACATTTCTTCCCTTATAAAATAAAAGTTTAATCCCTTAAAACTAAGCATTCTAATCAACCCATGCAAAGAAACTTTAAAAGAAAAAATTAAATCAATCACCCTAAAAATCAACAAACACCCATTAAAATCAAACAAAAAAAAAGCTTGGATAACGACCTAAAAAAACACTCTTACTTTGATTTTGTGGTTGTGGTTGTGTTTTTGTATGTGTGTGTGTGTGTGTGTGAGAGAGAGAGAGAGAGAGAGAGAGAGAGAGAGAGTCTGAGATGATAAGGGAGTTGGATTTGTTGTTGTGATAAAGATCATTAGCATAAGAGAGACCACATCATTGGTTTAGAGAGGAAAGATTGGTAATATGAAGAGATGAAAGAAAAAAGAAAAGTTTAGTCTGGTGACTATTAGGAAAAAGTAAAAGAGTAGAAAAAAAAGGAAAAGATTATGGTGGTCATTTGGCCACGTCTCCCTATAACAATTAAAGAGGAAAAAAAGAGAGGAAAGCACTACAAATCCATAATCTTTTCTCTCTATGTGTACAATGAAATCAAAATAAAATTTAATTTTCTTTGTAATTGTAATTGTAATAATTATAATATAATTATAAATTATAAATTATAATGTTAATCAATCTATCTAAAAAGGGGATGTGTCATCATATCATATGAACACATGAAAACACATTTCCATGTGCTATCATGTTAGAAATATCAAATTCTAAAAAAGATATAAGAAAAATGATCTTTTATGTATTAATTCTTATATGAAATAATTTTCTTTATATTTGATTAAGGAGAGATTTTATTGTAATGAGTGAAAGTTGATTGGAGAATATCTTTTTGTTAAGACTCGTTATCATGATAGAATTAGAAATTGGTAAATAATGAAGTCATATATATGTTGAAAATATATTAAATAAAACTAGATGTATGTTTGGCAATATAATGTGTGTGTTTTTGTAAAAATGCATTTTCAAATGAAAATCAACTAATTTCATACTTTTGTTTAGAAAATTTTAGGGTTTTAACCTTTTTCATTTTAAAATCATCAAAATACAAAATAAAATTTAATATTTTTTTATTTGAAATGCACTTTCAGAAAATGAACTAGATTGGTGGGTTACACTATATCGTGAGTAGGACCAAACTTTTCCTAACATAAAAAAATGATGCTCAAATGATGCTAATGTTTTTAAAGAAGAAAAATCCAAGACTTGAATCATTGACTTGAGTGGTTTCAATAATTTTAGTTAATTTAATAATATAATTATATATAAAAAATTATAAATGAAAAAAATGACACGACTCCTCCCGAGTCAGCTTGCCAAATTCATGATCTGGTCATGAGATTGTGATAACCCTATAAAAAAATTAAATTAAGTAAGAATCTCAATTCTTAAATAACTCAATGACAAAGAGAAATTTTTTTAAAAAAATTCAATTAAAAAAATAAATGAAAAAAAATTCCAGTCAAATTGTGTTTATCTGATAAGTCAACAACTCAATACATGAGATCAAGATAACCTCATATAAGAGGAAGTGAAAAAAATCATGAAATCTAATTCTTAACAAACTCAATATTGAATAATGAGATTGAAAAAAAATCAATTATAAAAAAGTATCTAAAAACAGATCAAAGTCAACTCAAGATAATCTTTCAAACTCATGACTCGGATCATTAGGTCGGGATAATCCCATAGAAGACAAAAAAAAATCATGAAGTCAAATGTTTAATCAACAAAATATTGAGGGATGAAATTGAAGAAAAAATGATAAAAATAGATCCAAAACAAATAGTAATAAAAAAAACTATATTTCACATAAAAATAAAATGAAACTAAATGCTGAGAGATGAAGTTGATAAACAAATCAAATAAAAAAAGAATTTCAAAAAGAAATATCAAGCAAAAAAATGATGATCAAATTTGATATAATAATCAATTGAAACCAAAAACTAATGGATGAAATTAAAAAAAAAATCAATAAAAAAAAGTTCAAAACAAAACAAATAGAAATAAAAAAATTGAGATGCAAATTCGATAAAAACAAATGATAGTATACCTTTCAATTTTAACAGGCTTAACTCAAATCACAAGGATGAGAGAGAGAAAAGAGAAAGGAAAAGAAAAAAGAGCCGCTAGCACCACCACACACCATTCTAATATGAAGATCTTGAATGTAAGAAGTACCTCCCACTCATGCACTAGCCTAATTTGCCCTGCCCTTTTCTTTTAGTCCCTAGCATTTTTTTTTTCAAACTTGATCTCTCAAATCTTAAATTATTTTAGATCAATAAAATTATATTTTATTTTGTAAATTCGAGTATCAAACTCATGTCATATTTTTTTTCTCTCAATATTATAGGATTTTCCAAATTTAGGTAAAAAAATCAAGTCCAATAAAAAAGAAACTCAATGCAAAAGGATCAAATAAAAAAAATAAAGGATAAAGAAAATAAAAAAGGCTTAATCTCTCCCCTATCCGTGCACTACAGTCTCTAATATTTTCAAGAAAAAATGGGCTCAATGCTTTTCTAGTATTCAAACTTGGTCTTCATAACTTTAATTGTTTTAATTTAATTTAATTTCATTTAATTATGACAAATAGAGCATTTATCAGAGTCAATTTTATTTCCAGACATCGTGAGTGTTCTACACCAAGCCAACATAAACAAATAACAAAGCTCAATCTCAAAATAATATAATATTAAAGGATAAAGTTGAAAATAAAATTGATGACCAAAATGAAAAAAAAATCTAAAAAAAACATCTTGCGAATCTACAATGTTATCTCTCACATGCTACGATATATTATTAATGCCTATTAGTTTTTTTTCTATTTAAATTTAAATTTAAACTTAAATTCTTAATTTTAATTTTATTGTTATTTAAAAGGTTATTTGACAAAGCCTCTACTTTTGCTTTTAGATGCTTTTTAAAAGTTTTTTTGGCTTGAAAAAAATTAAATTAGTACTTTTTAGTGTTTTTTATAGTTTTTACATGCAAGGATTAAAAATAAAAATAAAATAAAAATTAGCTATTTTAAAAAATATCTTGCACCACAATCTCAAACACCCCTTAAATACATTAATAAACGGGCTATAAATCATATCTAAAAGGCATTGTTATGAAACTCAACCTGGGGCCTTGGATGAGTTTGAAATAAGCAAAACTCGAACTTGCAATTAGCTAAGTTAAATTTAGACAACTTGCCTAGTCAACTCGAAACCCATGTGACCTAGCGTAACCTGGGTGGACCCAACTTTAATTTTTACATTTTTTAAAAAACTCAAAAATATATAAAATTAATTTATAAATACTTAGCCTTATGTATTTTTTTTTAATTTACATTCACATGAATTGTTTTTTAATTTTTCAATGTGAACCGCCGTGTCTTTATATATATATAAAGAGAAAGAGAGAAATAAAATATTTCTTAATTTTTTTTTATGTAAAATAGCTATATATAACATATATTTACGTAACTTGTTTTTTAATTTTTTTGATATAAAATAATTATATATAATTTATATTTATATGAATTATTTTGTAATTTTTTAATGTGAGATAATTATTATATACACGCGCAAGCATATACATCCATGGATTCTTTTATAATTTTTTTTTTAAATGGTATTAAAATCTGAAGTATAATTTTTTAAAAAATAAATTAATTTAAATTAACTCATATGATTCAAAATCCTCTCTCTTGACCGGGTCAATCCCAACCGAAAAAGATTAGAGGGCTGAAAAGAGGCAAGACCGGACCCATTGAGAATTTTTGACAGGGACTTGGTCCGGGTTTATGGTTCAGTCTATCTACCACGTACATCTTCCCTTTTTTGCCGTCTCCCCCACTACGATTTCTCTTCTAAGCTCGTTCTCTCGCTCTCCTTTTCTTTCTCCATGATTTTCTCTCTCTAGATTCTCGATATCTCTCTCTCTCTCTCAAACTCAAAACAACATCTCTAATTTAACGGATCGCATGTATTGATTTGCGGAAGTAATTGATTGTGGTCAAATTAGGGTTTGAATTGCACTTAGAAATGGTATACGGAAGCTAGGGTTTTTTAGTTTTTCAATTATTTTTGCTCTTGGGTGGATCTAGGGTTTTCGAATTGGTGAGTTAATTGAGGGGGAAAGTGTGAGTTAGGGTTAAGGGTTGATGGTACTCGAAAGGAAAAATGCAAGGCTATGCTGCATGGGCGGGAAGCTGAGGAGAAGAGGAAAAAGGATCGTATTCGGCACATGTGGACTGCTCCCACTCGTGTCAACAACAATTCAGTTGTAGCTGCTCCTGATTTCGTCCCTTCTCCTCCTCCTTCTTCTTCGTTATCTTCAGCTGATTCTTTTTACAAGGTACTCCTTTTCTTTTGGGATTTTTTTTGTGTTTTTTGGGTCATTGTTTCGATTATGAGAGGTATTGGATTGTAATTCATCGTACTTCTGTGTTATTTGGATTTGAATGATGGAAAATGGGGCAATCACTGATTTGATTGATAAAAGATGGAGAGGTTATTTGTTATAGGAATTAAAGGAGCTGGCTCAGATTTTCTTTGATTTTTGTTAGCGTGGGAATTCTACAATTCAGTGAGTATTGTGTTCGTTATTGCAATTCTCAGTTGGATTTTGGGAAATATGACAACAAATTAATTTTTGTATTGCTACATGATATTGTTGCTTAAATTCAGTTTGGGGGCAATTTTTTCTTGTATTTGTGAAATTTTTTAGCAGTAGGTTTTAAGTTCAATTTCCACTTTTGTTTTTCTTTCTTATGGCTGTTGACGGAACACTCTGCTTTGTTCCTTTTAGCTGTGCGAAGTGTAAATTTGAATGACTTATCTATCCTCATAATTACATCTTAGCACAATCATATGCATTGAGGCATTTGTATGTAATTTCTTTTACTGATGATGGCCTGGCTTAGATTAATTATCTAGTGGTTTGATGATGGTATCTTTATTATGATATTAATGGCCAGTTAATGATATTCCATTCAGCAATCATCTATGCTATCAAAATGCAGGCTACATTTTCTACTTTAGCAGAACATTTGTTGATGCAATTGGTATAAAGATGCATTTGTAATAAGTTACCTAAATTGCCCTATGTTTTATTTTTTTCCTTTAACAGGATGGACGCAAGGTCAGTGTTGGAGACTCTGCTCTGTTCAAACCACCCCAGGACTCCCCTCCTTTCATTGGAATAATTCAAAGGCTGACTACTGATAAAGAGAACAAGTTAAAGTTAGGTGTGAATTGGCTTTATCGACCTGCTGACATAAAGCTTGGCAAAGGCATCCTACTGGAAGCTGCGCCAAACGAAGTATTCTTTTCCTTTCACAAGGATGAAATTCCTGCTGCATCACTACTCCATCCGTGTAAAGTTGCCTTCCTTCCAAAAGGTGTTGAACTTCCATCAGGGATTTGCTCATTTGTGTGCCGGCGAGTTTATGACATTACAAACAAGTGTTTATGGTGGCTAACTGATCAGGATTATATTAATGTGAGTTGTAGCTGCCCTTCAAGAATTTGCTTTGAATTTACAATTCCATTTGATGGTTAACTCTTCTTTACACAGGAACGACAAGAAGTAGTGGATCAGCTATTATCTAAGACACGTTTAGAAATGCATGCAACAGCTCAACCAGGTGGATGTTCTCCGAAGACAATGAATGGTCCAACTTCAACATCACAGGTAAAACCTAGTTCTGATAATGTACAGAATAATGCTGCCTCCTTTCCTTCACAATCTAAGGGCAAGAAAAGGGAGCGTGGAGATCAGGGGTCTGAGCCCATTAAACGAGAACGTTTTTCTAAAATGGATGATGTGGATTCTGTTCATAGACCAGAAAGCATTTGGAAATCTGAGATTTCTAAATTTACAGAGAAGGGGGGACTTGTGGATTCTGAAGGGGTTGAGAAATTGGTGCATCTCATGCTACCTGAGAGGAACGAGAGAAAAGTAGATTTAGTTGGCCGGTCAATGCTAGCTGGTGTGATAGCAGCCACAGATAAGTTTGATTGCTTAAATCGGTTTGTGCAGCTGAGGGGCTTGCCTGTATTTGATGAATGGCTACAGGAGGTGCATAAAGGGAAGATTGGTGATGGTAGTAGCCCCAAGGATAGTGATAGATCTGTTGAGGAATTTTTATTAGTTTTGCTTCATGCACTGGATAAACTCCCTATAAATCTTCATGCTCTGCAAATGTGTAATATTGGCAAATCTGTGAATCATTTGCGCACGCATAAGAATTTGGAAATACAGAAGAAAGCAAGGAGTTTAGTTGACATGTGGAAGAAACGGGTTGAGGCTGAAATGGATGCTAATGCAAAGTTTAGTTCTAACCATGGCGTCACCTGGTCTACTAGATCACGCATTCCTGAAGTTTCGCAGGTTGGGAATAGACCATCTGGTGTATCCTCAGAGATTGCAATGAAGAGCTCAGTTGTGCAACTCTCTACTTCGAAAAGTGGTCCAGTCAAGCTTGTCCAGGGGGAGACTGTGACCAAGTCTGCATCATCTCCAGGCCCCATAAAATCGACAGCATCACCTGGCACAGTTGGTAATAATTTGAAAGATGGAGAGCTCAGAAATATTGGTGTCAGTGGCGCCTCAGATCTACCTGCATCTGCAGCAAGGGATGAGAAAAGCAGCAGTTCCAGTCAGTCCCTCAACAATAGTCAATCTTGTTCTAGTGACCATGCCAAAACTCCAGGATTGCCGGGAAAGGAGGATGCAAGGAGCTCTACTGCTGTTTCAATGGCAACAAATAAGATCATTGGTGGTTCTTTGCGGCAACGTAAATCAGTTAATGGGTTTCCAGGCCCAGCTGTATCTGGGGTCCAAAGGGATAGTGGGTCGAGCAGAAGTTCTCCCTTGCACAGAAATCCAGGTTCAGAGAAATTACAACAGTCCAGTTTGGCATGTGATCAGGCACTTGATGTTCCAACGGCTGAAGGGTTCAGTCATAAATTCATTGTTAAAATTCCCACCAAAGGTCGCAGTCCTGCACAAAGTTCCAGTGGGGGAACTTTGGAAGACACTTCAGTCATGAATAGCACAGATTCTTCTCCTGTGCCTTTGGAGAGGCATGACCAGTTTGATCATAATTTGAAGGAAAAAATTAATTCATATCGAGCTAATATTGCATCAGATGTTAAGACCGAGTCGTGGCAAAGCAATGATTTCAAAGAGGTGCTGACTGGGTCAGATGAGGGTGATGGGTCGCCTGCCACTGTTCCTGATGAAGAGCATGGTTGTATGGGTGATGATGCTAGTAAATTAGGTGAAGTCTCAAAAGCTACACCCTCTTCAAATGTGTATGAAAATAAATTTGGGAAGCTGCATGATGCATCTTTCAGCTCCATGAATGCTTTGATTGAAAGTTGTGCAAAATACTCTGATGGGAATGCATCTATGTCAGTTGGTGACGATGTTGGTATGAATCTCCTTGCTAGTGTAGCTGCCGGGGAGATGTCCAAGTCTGATATGGTTTCACCAACAGATTCTCCACGGAGAAACATGCCTATTGAGCACCCCTGTGGACCAAGTGGTTCGAGAGCAAAATCATCACCACGTGATGTTCCTGCTCAAAGCCAAGGTAAGCCTGTTGATGATGAAGATGAGAAGCGGGGTATTACTGTTGGTACTTCACTGTCCAAGAACATAGGGGCTAAAACAGTTCTGTTTTCACAAGAAATTCACAAGAAAAACACACGGGAGCTCAATGGACCTCCCAATTCTTCCCATGTGGATGGGAAGAAAATTGCTGAACCATGCCTAGAAAGCAATGTGAAATCAGAGGAAATACTATTAGCTGCTGTGTCCTCTGCTAGCATGGTAGTGAAAACATCAAATTGTAGGGGCAAGGAGATGTGGGAGAAAGAGGGTGGTGGCAGATCAAATTTAGATGGCATATCTGATGAAAAAGAAAAGTTGCATGGTTCTGTCTTAAATGAGATCAACAATACAGGAGTGCAAGATGGGACTGATGCAATTGATGTATCATCAACAAACCATCCTGTAGAGACTGATTGTGAGAACAAGAAAAATATGAATAAAGAGCTGGATGTTTCTATTGGGGATGAGCCAAAACCACCTGCTATGTTGCAGTCTGATTTTGCAAAAGGAACCAATGATGAAGTGCTCGAACCTTCTAGTTCTGGCAAGGATGTGGTTTCTGAAAACATGCATGATGTGAAGGCTGGTGAAACAGATGGTAGGAGTCATTCTACTGAAAAAAATAAAATTGAACATGAATGTAATACAGCCTCAGCCACAACTGATTATGAAGGTGAGTGCAAGGTGGAGAGCTTGGGAGGCATTCAGGCCAATGAGCAATGTAGTGCCAGACCAGCTGCTCACAAGGCAGCACCCACACTTGTTCAGGCACCAGAACTAGTAGTGTCAACAAGGTCAAATTTGGCTGGCACTGGAGCTGATGAAACTGAGGAATGTATGTCTGCCCCTGCCCCTGCTGCTTCTTCTTTATCTGCTACAAGGGGATCGGATCTGGAAGCAAAAGTTGAATTTGATCTGAATGAAGGCTTTGTTTCTGATGATGGGAAATATGGGGAGTCGAGTGATTTGAGAGCACCTGGATGCTCTTCTGCGATCCAGCTAATTAGCCCTTTTCCCTTACCTGTTTCTTCTGTGTCTAGTGGGCTTCCTGCTTCCATTACAGTAGCCGCCGCTGCAAAAGGTCCCTTTGTTCCACCAGAGGATCTACTGAAGAGTAGACGGGAGCTTGGTTGGAAGGGATCGGCAGCCACAAGTGCATTTCGGCCAGCTGAACCTAGAAAAGCTTTGGAGATTCCATTAGGTACAGCTAATATCTCACTACCTGATGCAATGGTTTGCAAGCCTGGTCGCCCCCTGTTAGATATTGACTTGAATGTTCCTGATGAAAGAATCCTTGAGGATTTGGCTTCACGAAGTTCTGCTCAGGAGACAGTTTCTGTTTCTGACCTTGCAAAGAATAATGATTGTGCACGTGATGCACTGATGGGTTCGATATCTGTTCGAACCTCGGGGGGACTTGATTTTGATTTGAATAGAGCAGATGAAGCTAGTGATATTGGTAATCACTTAACAAGCATTGGCCGGAGGCTGGATGCCCCACTTCATCCCGCCAAATCATCTGGTGGTTTTCTAAACGGAAAGGTTGGTGGTTGCAGAGACTTTGATTTGAATGATGGCCCTCTTGTTGATGAGGTGAGTGCTGAACCATCACCACTTGGCCAGCATACCCGAAACATTGTGCCATCTCAACCACTCATTTCTAACCTTCGGATGAACAGTACAGAAATTGGAAACTTCCCCTCCTGGTTTCCTCAAGGAAATCCATATCCTGCTGTCACAATCCAATCTATCTTGCATGATAGAGGAGAGCAGCCTTTCCCGGTAGTTGCAACTGGTGGGCCTCAGAGGATGTTGGCTTCCTCTACTGGCAGCAACCCATTTAATACTGATGTCTACAGGGGAGCAGTGTTGTCGTCTTCTCCGGCAGTGCCATTTCCATCTCCTTTCCAGTATCCTGTCTTTCCTTTTGGGACCAACTTTCCTCTTACCTCAGCAACATTTTCTGGTGGTTCAGCATCGTATGTGGATTCACCATCTGGTGGGAGACTTTGCTTTCCGACAGGTACCTCTCAAGTATTAGGTGCAGTCTCGTCTCATTATCCAAGGCCTTCTTATGCTGTTAACTTCCCAGACAGTAACAATAACAATAACAATAACGGTGCTGTGGAGAGCAGTAGGAAATGGGGAAGACAGGGTCTAGATCTCAATGCTGGGCCTTTAGGCCCAGACATGGAAAGTAGAGATGAGACCTCAGCTCTTGCATCGAGGCAACTATCTGTTGCCAGTTCACAGGTCCTTACAGAGGAGCAAGCGAGGATGTATCAAGTGACCAGCGGAGGTGTTTTGAAGCGGAAGGAGCCAGAGGGTGGATGGGAAGGTTATAAGCAATCCTCATGGCAGTAGATACTAGTGATGAATAATGACAACCCAGTGATCCACCTGTAAGTTTTTGTCATGTTCTCTCTTTTTGTTTCACCTTGACCTTAATTTGATGAATTATCTTTAAGGTAGCTGTGGTATTGCCTTTTCTTTTGTGATCAAGGAGAGGGGGAAACCCTCTTTAACTTGCTCTCTGTTGGACTTGAGTTGCACTTAAGTTCCTGCTCACAGGTCAAGTAATTTTGTTTCTGCTTTCGTTGTGTTTTCAATTACAGTTCTCCTGGATGGATGTTGGCTAACTACAAAAGATCGTCTAACTTGTGATCTCAAGGATGGGTGGTAAGTGAGTTATTTGATGTTCAGTCTCCGACCCCCACCCTGTCGCTTTACCCATTGCGCCTTACAAGAAATCTGTCCGGGGTTGTTGAGCTGTTATTTCCTTGAATTTGAACTGGGTGGCTGCAGTTCACTTTCCTCTTTGTAGATATTTTAACCAATGGAAAGCGTGCATTCTGTGACTGTGTTGCCCAGACATTCAAAATTGGTGTCCATACTGTTGTCCAGTGCATCGACAAATTATACTGCTGGGTGCAATACTATCCTTCCTTTTCCAACCATTTTGAGAATTAATGGTGATTGGATTAGTAAACTGCGTTAAGCAGAAGCCCTTTTGAACGTGCTTTGTTGTTAAGGAATCTTTCTTCATTTATCTTTTCATTCTCTCTTTAATCACATACATATAAGCAGAGTGGTCCGTGAATTTTGGTGCTGAAGCCTTTCTTGCAATGGCATGTGGTTTAGTTGACAATGGTTGGATGCTGTATTCCTTTTAATTTATTCTATTTTTTTTAACCTGGTGTAGATTATTTGCTACACGCCAATTTCTACCCAACTTTGCTACCATCTTCGCCAAAGGGTGAATGAACTCTAAACTAATCTAGGTTTGTTCATGACATTCTCCCATTTCTGTCCTCTATTTGACCAACGATATAACACCTGCTATCATCTCTTAAAATTGGCCTTTGAATTGTGCTGTTATTGTTTTGGTGTTGGAACTTGGAATTAGCTTCGAGAATAAGAAATCCTTTCCACAGATAGCTGCTGTTGCCGTCCAAGATTTCTCGGTGTTTTGCATGGTCGGCAGAGGCTTTATAGGACATGGAAATTGTAATTGTACTTTTGTGTAGGTTCAATTTTTAGGTTCGAGATTCGAATGAAAACTGCGGAACCACAATAACCAGTGAAATCTGATAAAGAGTTGAATTGCATCCAAAAAAATTTAAAGGTTAAGGTTTTTGTCATCTCCGAGGATGAAATTTTATATTACTGGGTGGTATATGATGCTGTCTCGCCTGTGAAATACACTCGCCCAGGTGCTGCAGGTTCTCGTGTAAGGAGGTGTTATGTGACAAGCATGGGAATGATGTTATGCATTAAAACCTAAACCATTTCAATTCATGCAATCTCATTTTGGTTCTTTTTCTAACTGTTGTTGGGTTGCATGCTGCCTCTTTTCAGTTGGCTTTTATCTTTTTTCTCCATTTTTCTGTATTATGGGCATTCGATTTAATGGCGACGGGTGAGACTGGTTCCCACCAGGCTTTGTCTGCCATGATTAAAATCTTGGTGGGGTCTGGAATGCCTAATCTTTTTCTGTTTCCTGGGTACATCACCCTCCTTGTGAATCAGGTTGCAACCTCAATCTTTGTTCATGGATCTAAGGACAAAATACCGATGGGCAACAAGCCAGTAAAGGCATTTAAGTATCACCCTGAATACGGTCGTCTTTTAGGTTTTCTTTTGGATTCATAACAACCAGCTTGTAAAAAGTGAAGAGAGAAATCAGCTTGCAGAAGGAAAAACAAATCATGTTTTACTAGTGTTAAACCAAAAGGTCAGGAAATATACCATGAACAATAAAAACTTGAAACAAAGCCAGCTGAGCTCCACTTTATACAATGAATTACAAAGTATAGATTAGTACTGAATGAGCATGTTTTCCACTGAAATTGGAGGGCGCGACCTTTAGCAAGGAGCTATGCCGCATTCAAAATCAAACTCGCAGGACCCAACATCTTGAGGTATATCCGAGCAGTGTAGTGCCACAGTTATGCCAAAGAGTAACCACCTTGGAGATAGGGGGTTCTTCATTCGAGACACAGAAGCCTCCTCCCGCAAAAGACATTTCTGCGTTTCAAGAAATAATGCAAAAGAATGAGAGAAGCTCAGTTTCTGAATAGCACAAGCAAGTAAAACAGATAAGATTTAAACGGAAGCAGCTAGATGAGGCAGGCAAAAGACCTTCAACAGAACATTCAGTGCATGTAAAATACCACCATGAAGGGACATCTTCAGTAGTTATCTCTGAGGCGGTGCCCATCAAATAACATCATAGATATGAAGACAAGTTAATGACAATTGACCGAGACAGTGAAGTCATTCTAATAACTCCATAGCTCTGTCATTCTACAATGGGACCTGTATGCATTGTGAGGAGAAACAGCTGGCTATTGCAACAATGGCAAACTCGATCACAAAAGACATTCAGCTAGTTGTGAGCAGGGCATAAGGTCATGTCTAATATATGTAACATAACAAGATCTGCTCATTCTCCATGCTCTCTATGACAAGTGTACACGAGACAAAAAAAAATGCTACTCACAAAAACAGTTGGTAACTGTTTCATTGTATTATTTCGGTGAGGGAAGATCGCCTATTTACTTGGTGTCAATATCTTATGGCTTATGCTCCCAGAAATCAACTTATGTTTCTAACACAGAGGCATCAAGGCCAAGTCAAAAAGAAAACTAATAAATGGCACGGTCTCTGTCTCCACAAATTCTATATCAATAAACATATTAGAAATTTAGAATCCTTGTATTCCCATATGAACCAGTAAATATCCATGAGACTTCCTTCGCGTTGTCCCTTCCATATTACATCTCAACACTATTTTCTATATATATGTCCTTTCAATATATACATATTTCAGTCCATGTATTCACAACCACAACTCAACATCCTTGGGACATTCAGTTTGAACTTAATCTTCCAATTCTATCTTCTCATACATATGTAATTTAGATGGTCGCTTTTACCAACTCAAGGGACCCAGGCCTAGGATATTCCTTAGCATCCAAAAAACCCATGTCTCCGCACTCCTTTTCCACTGATTAAA